>JABAOD010018597.1_pt3 | contig 10855 bp, 17 predicted proteins | sample 7062151 | NCBI WGS metagenome assembly JABAOD01 (sample SAMN14538626, study PRJNA623070) | marine sediment metagenome | biome: marine biome [ENVO:00000428]; feature: marine pelagic biome [ENVO:01000023]; material: deep marine sediment [ENVO:00002113] | place: India: Gulf of Khambhat ...
CGCGGAGGCTCGAGAGGCCGTGGCCCGAAACGTCTCCTACTTCATCGCCCTCTTCATCCTGGGCCTCATCCTCTGGCAGCTCATCGGGCCGCGTCTCTGACGCTCAGCGAGGGGATGCCACCAGGGCCAGGACGCCCTGAAGGAGGAGGACGGCGCCCGCAAGGAGGTCGCGGATGACCAGGATGGCCAGCAGGCCCACCACGAGGCCCAGGACCCCTCCCTCGCGGAATCTGTGCGTGTAGGTGTAGAAAGCCGCCACCACGGCGAGGACGCCCAGAGCCAGGGGGACGAGGGCCCAGAGGATGTCCAGCAGGACGGATGGGAAGCGTAGCCCGTCCCGCAGGAGGAGCACCCCGCCCGCAATGCCCAGGAGAAAGGAGAGGAGGCCTAGGATGCGCCGCCGCGTCGTTGCCCGCATCGCTACCCCTTTTCCAGGCCGCCGAGAGAGAAGACTCCGGTCCCGTTGATGCCGTGCCCCTTGGGCCCGTGGTGCATGCGGAGGGTGCGGAACGTCTCCTCGAAGCCCAGACGCTCCACGATGGACCGGGCCGCCTCGTTCTCCTTGGGCACGTTGAGCCAGAAGAAGACCCCCGGGTGCTGGGCCAACAGATGGAGGAGGAGATCCTCCCCCACCTGGGGGCGCTCCGGGTTCGCCACCCACGGCGCCACCTCCACGCCCCCGGAGAAGCGGGCGCCGACGACGTAGCCCTGGATCCCCTCCCCAGGCCAGATGTGAAAGCTGTCGCCGTAGTCGTGGTAGAAGGCCTGCAGGACCTTGAGCCGGTCCGAGCCGAAAAAGGGGCGATCGAAGGCGGCCAGGGCCGGCAGCTCTCCCACGTGAACCAGCCGCACGTCGGGGCGGAGCCTCCCCTCCGCCTTCCCCTCGAGGTGCAGGGTCTCGCCTGCCGACTGGAAGCCCAGTTTGCGGTAGAAGTCCTCCGTGTGGACGTAGGCGTTCAGCCAGGTGGTTTCCGCCCCGCCCTGACGGGCGTACGCCAGGCCCCCCTCCACCAGGGCCCGCCCGTGCCCTTTCCCCCGGGCCTCGGGGTCCACGATGATGGCCCCCATCCACGCCACGGACCCGTACAGCGTGACGGCGGCGACCCCCACGGGACGGGACCCCTCCCACGCCATCAGGGTGCCCCGGGGGTCCATGCGCATGAAGCGGCGGAAGTCCTCCTGCTCGTAGCCCCAGGCCTCCAGGTCGGTCAGCTTCACGGCGAAGGGGATGTCCCCCTCCTCCATGGGCTGGATGGCCGTCAGGGGAGGAGCCCCCTCTGCCGCAGCTCTTCGGCCTCGTCGCAGTAGTGGCCGCCGTGGGTCACGAAGCGGTCGTCGTCGCGGGCGTTCTTGTAGAGGCACGGGCCGTACTCGTCGTCCTCCGCGCCGTACCACTTGCCGCAGTCTCGGCAACGATGCCAGGGGTGCACGCCCCGCTTCGCCTCGCGAATCCCTCTGGCTATCGCCTCCTCGTCGGCCATGGGCTCACCCCCGCCTTCGCGCCTTCACATCCCCCAGAAGGGGTCCTCCTTTCGCTTGATGGCCTTTACGCTCTCCAAGACCTCCTTCTCGTCGGCGTTCAGGTCCGACACCTCCAGGGGCTTCACGTCGCCCTCCGGAACGTCCACGTAGAGGACGTCCCCGGGGTTGATCTGCCGGCCGATGGTGGGCCCGTCCATGGCCACCGCTACCTCGCTGCCGGTCGCCACCTCCCGGAGCGCCTGCTCCCCGCTGCGCATGCTCCGGACGCGTCCCACGATGCGTCCGTCCTCCCGCAGCAGGGACTGCCCCACGCGGATTCGTCCCGCAAGAACCCGCACGCCGATGATGGCGGGCTTGCTCGCCCGGAAGATGTAGTCCTCCAGGAGGAGCATCTTGCCCGGATGGACCAGGTCCTCCCGCCGCGAGGCTTCCAGCACCTGACTTCGCTCGGCCATCCAGGCCTGGTAGTCCTCGATGAGTCGGTAGACCACCTCCCCCTGGATCACCACCACGTCCTCGTGCTTCGCGAGTTCCTCCTGGGCGTCCTGGAGGGTGGGTACGTTGAATGCGAGGATGGCGCGCTTCGTGGGGTCCTGCACGGTGGCGACCTCCACGATGTNNGGCTCCCAGTTCAGCCTTCCGGACCGCCAACCCCTCTTCCGCCATCTGCGCGGCGAGTCCCTCCAGCGATCCCAGAGCGTCCCCCTTGATGAGGAGCCCCTCCTCGGCGAGGTCGACCTCCAGGCGCGTCTCCTTCACGACCTCCCGCTTGGCCTTCTCTAGGTCCTCGCCGGCCACCCGCAGGGGGGCCCCGGCGGCCACCCCCGCCAGGTCTGGCGCGGCGATCTTGATGCCGGCGGCGGCCCGTACCTCCTTGGCCTGGTCGAACCGGTTCTCCGGGTCCCGGATCTCGTCCAGGGGCTTGGGCTTGAGGAGGGCCCGCACCTTGGTCACGCGGGGCGCCCCGTCGGGCGTGCCTAGGACCAGCGTGTCGCCGCGGCGCAGGGTGCCCTGATACAGGATGGCGTCTAACGTCAGGCCCAACCCTCGCTCCTCCTTTACCTCAAGGATTGTGCCCGCCCCGGGTCCCTCCTCTGTTCGCAGCTCCTCCTCCAGGAAGCGCTGCGCCAGTCCGATGAGGATGAGCAGGAGGTCCGGGAGCCCCTCGCCGTGCCGGGCGCTGGTGGGGACCACGGCCACCACGTTGCGGAAGTCCTCGATGCGGTCGAAGCGGTCGGCGGAGAAGCCGTGCTCGTAAAGCCGGCCCACCAGCGCGTACAGGGCCTCGTCCAACGCCTCGCGGGTGCCCTCGGGCTGCGCCTCGTAGGCGGTCAGGAAGGGGGCGCTGGGCTGCTTTCGCCATCCGGGGAGGAGGTCCACCTTGTTGCGCGGCCACCAGGAAGGGGGTCTTGTACTGCCGCAGGATGCGCAGGGACTCCACCGTCTGGGGGCGGAGCCCCTCGGTGACGTCGACGACCAGGATGGCCAGGTCCGCCAAGGCACCCCCTCGGGCCCGGAGGGTCGTGAAGGCGTGGTGGCCGGGGGTGTCGATGAAGAGGAGGCCCGGGACCTCGAAGGCCTTGCCCTTCATCAGGTCGCCGCAGACCTGGGCGACGACCTCCAGCGGCACTTCTGTCGCCCCGATGTGCTGGGTGATGGCCCCCGCTTCCCGGGCGGTCACCCGGGTCCCTCGGATGCGATCTAGCAGGGTGGTCTTGCCGTGGTCCACGTGACCCAGCACGCTGACGATGGGCTGACGGATCATGGCCCCTCAGCCCATCCGGACGGAGGCTATTAGTAGTTTCTCAAGGCGCGAGGCCTCTGGCTCACTCCTCGTAGAGCCACGCCGCATCCAGACGCGCGTATTCGATGAGCTCCTCCGGCGGGAAGAAGAGCCCGATCTCTCGCTCCGCGCTCTCCAGGCTGTCCGCCCCGTGGATGAGGTTCCGGGAGATGTCCATGCCGAAGTCGCCGCGAATGGTCCCCGGCTCGGCCTCCCGGGGCTCCGTGGGACCGATGAGGCGGCGGGCGACGCTCACCGCGCCCTCCCCCTCCAGGACCACGGCGAACGCGGGGCCCGACGTGACGTAGGTCACGAGGCCGGGGAAGAAGGGCTTCCCCTCGTGCTCGGCGTAGTAGGCGCGCGCCAGCTCTTCCGACACGCGGAGCAGCCGGGCGGCCACCACCTTCAACCCCTTCTCTTCAAACCGCCGAAGAATCTCCCCCACGAGGCTTCGCTGCACCCCGTCGGGCTTGACCAGGACGAACGTTCTCTCGCGGGCCATCTACGACCCCTCCTTCAGGTGTGACAAGAGCTTCCGAGCGGTGGCGGGACCGATGCCCTTGACCTCTGTCAGATCCCCCTCCTCCGCCGCTCGTAACGCCTCCAGGGACGTGAATCCCGCGTCCCACAGGGCCTCCGCCGTGGCGGGCCCCACCCCCGGCAGCCGGCCCAGGGCCTCAAGGACGGCCTCCCGATCCTCCGGCGCCTCTGCGGGGACCTCCGGCGGCTCCAGCACCTCCTTCACCACGGCCTCCGGGGCCGGGGCGGGGCGCCGCGGCGTGACCTCCACCGCTTTCACGTACCGGCGGGTCCACCGCACGCGACGGCCGATGCGCCCCAGGTCCAGCTGGTTCGCCTGGCACTTGTGGGAGCAGAAGAAGTGGACCGTGCCGTCCTTCCGAACATACATCTTGCCCGTCCCGGGTTCAATGTCGTTCCCGCAGAAGGTGCAGGTTCGGGTGACGGGCATGGCTCCCTACCTGACCGAGAGCTTTCGCGCCTCGCGGGCCGTCTCGCGCAGCATGAGGGTGTCCCCCACCTGCACGGTGCCCTTCACGTTCCGCGTGATGATGCGCCCGCGGTCCCGGCCCTCCAGGACCCGGACCTTCACCTGAGTCGCCTCCCCCGTCATCCCCGTTCGGCCGACGACCTCCACGACCTCCGCAGGGATGCTGTCCTCGCCCGCCACGTCACTTCCCCCGCAGCTCGGCCACCGTGCCGGCCAGCTCGTCCAAGAGGGGCTTCCCCTTGCCCGGGTCCAGGATGCAGCAGGACGCCGTGGACTTGTCGAGGCCCGATGCCACCCCGAGCTCCTGCTTGCTGGGCACGTACGCGTAGGGGACCTCCCGCTCCTCGCACAGGAGGGGCATGTGGGCCAGAATCTCTTCGGGGGACACGTCCTCCGCCATGACCACGAAGGCGGCCTGGCCGCGCTCTACGAGCTTCGTCACTTCGTTCGTTCCCTTGCGCACCTTGCCGCTGTCGCGGGACGCCTCGACGAGCTGGTAGATCTTGTCGTATAGGTCCTTGGGCGTTTCGAATCGGACGTAGATGGGTTGTGCCATGTCAGACCTCCTCAGGTTCCGCGAACCTCAGTCATTGGCCCCAGAAGGGCACGCTTCTACCGCGGGGGGGTTATTAAAGCGTTTTGGGGCAAGGATGCATGACCATCGCGCCCAAGGATAGGTGCTTTGAGGGGTTGGGTGAGTCCTCTAGGAGAGGCTTACGACAACAGACGCGGCTCCGCCCTCCTGGACAATGAACGGACCCTCCATGCCTCGGTCGCGGTGGCCCTGCACGGGACAGATGTAGACGTACTCACCCTCCTCCAGGTCCACGATGAAGGAAATCGTCTGGACCACGCCCGGATCGACGACGTCGTCCTGCGTAAGACCGAAGGGGTGCTCCCCGCCGTCCCCCACGACCTCGAAGGAGTGGAAGTTGATGCCTGTGTTCGTGAGGATGAAGGTGATCTCAACCCCGGGGGCCACGATGATGGGGGGCCCTCCGACCTCGACGTCGGCGAAGCCCCATTCGTGCATGTCCAGGTCGAACTCGGTGCCGGTAAGGGGCTCGCCAACGCCCCTCACCGCGGCCGGTGGGAAGACCAGCACGTACATTATGGCCGCCAGCCACACGAGACCGACGATGCCCACCACGATCCCCACCTTCACGTCCGTTCGGTATCCCGTGGCGATGGGCTCAACTTTGGTGCGCCTCCCACGTGGGGGGGTGACCCCACGGAGAAGAGCAGTGCGACGAAGAGGGGCACGACGGTTAGGAGCGAGAGGATCATGAAAATCCCCACGGAGACGGGCCCGTACCGGCCGTGCATGAAGGCTAGAAACACGAAGAGGCCCTGGATTCCCGCCAAGGCCAGAATGCCCGCGGGGGCCTCCATCTCCGTCCGGCCTACCGTTCCGCCTCCTCCGCTCCCGTAAGGAGCAACGACAGGACCTCCGGCCTGGTATCGCGGACGGTAGGGCGAAACCTCTTGGCCAGGTTCACATNNATCGCGCGGATCGACGGTGCACCGGACGACATCCTCGCGGAAGTCCTCGGCTACCCCCAGGTGCTCGCCCCGAGGTCCGACGGCCTGAGTTCCCCCTTGGAACACCATGTTCAGCTCCGTCCCCACGAGGTTGCTGTACAGGAAGAAGCAGGTGTTCTCCACGGCCCGGGCGGGGATGAGCATGTCGAAGAGGGGCTTGCTCGTGGCAGGGGCCGCTGAGATGCAGACCAGGATCTCCGCACCCCGCAGGGCGAGCCCCTTGGGCACCTCGGGGAAGAAAACGTCGTAGCAGATGAGGAGACCCAGTCGCCCGAACTCTGAGTCGACCACCGTTAGGGCGTCCCCCCGCCGGAAGTACTGGAGCTCCTCGAAGGGGCCGAAGTTGGCGGGGTACAGCTTGCGGTACGAAGCCACGTCCCCCTCTCGGGAGACGTACACGGAGGCGTTGTAGAGAACGTCGGTGTCCTCGTCCTGTTCGGGCATGCCGAAGACGATGTGGGCGTTGGCCTTCTCCGCGAGCTTCCGCACCGCCCTGATGGAGGGTCCGCTCAGGGGCTCCGCCAGCTTCGGGAAGAGGTCCTTCGCCATGTAGCCAGAGAGGTACAGCTCCCCGAACACGTAGAGGTCCGCCTCGCCAGGCATCACGAAGCGCTTCATTCTCGTCAGGTTGGCTTCCTTGTCGCCCACCTGGGGATCGGCTTGGACAAGGGCCACGTCGAAGGCGTCGCGGGCCATGGATGGCCTCCGGGAACTTCGGGAGGCTATGAGCGCCGTCGTTATAAAGCCGCCTCGCAATCTTCGGCGGGCAGGGAGGGCACGAGCCCTGGAAGAAGGAATGCTTCTTCGGGTGGACGCGGCGCTGAACCTCGCGCTGGGCATTGTCCTTGCTGCCCTCCCGGCGCCTGTCATCGCCTTCCTCGGCCTGCCCACGCCCGACCCGCCCTTCTACGCCCGTGTGTTGGGGGGCGTCCTGTTGGGCGTGGGAGGCGCTCTCGCGCTGGAGTCCAGACGGGGAAGCCCGTTCACCGGTCTGGGACTGGCCGGCGCCGTCGCCGTCAACCTCGCGGCAGGCACCGTCCTCGCAGGGCTGCTCGTGGCCGGAGGCCTTCGCCTGCCCCTCAGGGGTTCCCTGCTCCTGTGGACCCTGGTGGTCGCCCTGGTCCTCCTCAGCCTCCTGGAGGTGAAAGCATTGTCGAGGGCATCGGATGGCACCTGACCCCTTCCGGGAGGTCGTCCGCGCCGCCCGAGTGATGGAAGGCTTTCTTCGGCCGTGGTTCATCGTGGGCGGGTGGGCCGTTGACCTCCACCTGGGGAGGCAGACCCGACCCCACGAGGATGTAGACGTCGGCCTGCTGCGGGCGGACCAGCGCATGCTGCGGCAGCATCTCCGTGGCTGGACGTTTCTCAAGGTCGTCCCGCCGGGAGGGGAGGGGCGCCTCGAGGTCTGGGAGGACGGCGAGTGGCTCGACCTCCCGGTCCACGAGATCCACGCCCGGAGGGAGCGGGGGGACCCTCCTGCCTTGGAATTCCTTCTCAACGAGGCAAGGGGGAGGCGGTGGCTCTACCGCCGCGATCGGAGCGTCACCCGGCCCCTGGCTAGGGCCATCCAACGGGGTCGCCTCGGGATTCCGTACCTGGCGCCGGAGGTCGTCCTCCTGTACAAGGCCCCGAATGCCGGCCCGGAGGATTCCCTAGACTTCGACGCGGTCGTGCCCTCCTTGGGAGCGGAGCCCCGCACCTGGCTGCGAGGGGCTCTGGCCCGTCGCCACCCGGAGCATCCCTGGCAGAATCGATTGAGAAGTCCCTAGACAGCGAGGCCGGCGGTCTCCCCGGCGGACCCCGACGTTCTCCTCTGCGGGGCGAGGATGTTCGCATCCTTCGGGGAGGAGGAGTTCGAGAGCCTTCTGAGGGCCCGGGGTTGGCAGGAGCTGCGGGCCGTGCAGGAGGTCCGAGTTTGGCTCATGCCGCGATCCCACGGCTTCCTCGCGCACCACGGCCCGAGCTTCTTCCTTGAGGCGCTCCCCAAGATCGGGGAACGCCTGGGCGAGGGTCGCCGGATGTAGCCCTTCGAGTGGAGGCTTCTTATCCCCTCGCGGTCCTCCTGGAGGGGGAGGCTTGACACGAGCGAGCAGGGGAGTGAGCAGGGGTGGAGCGACCGGGCGACCTACCGTCGGGTGACTCTCTATGGCCTGGGCGTCGGCATCGCGATGACCGTGGTCGGGGTTGTGTGGAAGCTGCTCCAGGTGTGTGGGTTCCCCGGGAGACAGGTGTGCGAGGAGATTCCAGGTCCCATCGCCGCCCTTCCCATCCTGCTCATGGTGGCGGGTGTGCTGCTTGTGATGGGGACGGTGGCGCTCCTCCTTGGCCTCAGAGAGTAGGGGTCGCCCCCCCATCTTCCGGTTAGGAAGGACCGGAAGGCTTAGATAGCGGTACCCGGCCTCGTTCTCACTTCATNNTTCGATCCAGCCACCGCCTCGAGGGAGGACTGGGCCCGCTATCACGCATACCGACGCGCGCGGCACAACGAGAGGGATCCCGATGACCCAATCATGGAGGACGCCGCCGCCGAGGCGCTCCTGAGACGGCCCGATCCCCTGGGGGATGAGTATCGGTTTGCCGTCGTCGACAAGGCCAAGCCCGAGACCCAGATCGGATGGGTGGAGTTCCAGGTCTTCCGGCCGGGCTCGCCCAGCCACAAGGGCAACGAGCAATTGGCGATGGCGGAGATCGCCCTGCTCAAGCCGCACCGGAGGGAGGGCCTTGGACGGGTTCTGCTGGCGAAGGTGGCCGAGCTGGCTGCCGAGCACGGCAAGACCACCGTCGTAGGGGGTTCGTTCGAGGAGGATGGGAAGGCCTTTGCCCGGGCGCTGGGGGCCCAGGTCGCCCTGGAGGGGCTGGAGAGTCGACTCGACCTCGATGGGGTTGACTGGGGCATGGTGGAGGCGTGGGCCGAGGAAGGGCCTGCACGCTCTCCAGGGTCGACCCTCAACTGGTACCGCAATCGGATCGACGATTCCATCCTCGAGGAGTACTGTAAATTCTACACGGAGGTCTTCAACCAGCAGCCCTTCGGGGCCATCGACCTGAAGGAGATCGTCTTCACCTCCGAGGAGTTCCGAGATCGGGAGGCCAGGGTCGCCGACGTGAAGGGGACCTGGGTCACGGCGGTGAGCCAGCAGAAGGACGGCGACATCTCCGGAATGACGGAGATGTTCTACTTCCCCGACCGGAGGCACCTCATCGGGCAGGGCCTTACGGGTGTGCGGGTGAAGTACCGTGGAAGGGGGCTGGGGAAGTGGCTGAAGGCTGCCATGCTGCTTCGGGTGCGGGAGGAGTTCCCGCAAGTGTCTGTCGTCTCCACCGGCAACGCCACCACGAACGAGGCGATGCTGGCCATCAACCAGAGGCTCGGCTTCGAGAAGTACAAGGAGTCCGAGAACTTCCAGATCACCTTGGACGGCATCCAGGAGTATCTTGCGGGACGGGAGGTCGCGGGCCCCAAGGTGTAGGCGAATTTGGGAGACGCGACTGCTCGGGAGACGGGTCCAGAAGTCTTATAAGCGCCTGGCCCGGTGATGGAGGACGTTGGGCCGGCCGGGGAAGAATCGTCGGGCACACAAGGCCCCGAATCTCAAGCGGGAGGTCCGTGTGCATATCTCGCGGGTTGCCATCGGACTGCTCTCGTTCCTGGCGGGGCTGTTCTTCCTCGCCAACGGCCTGGTGATTTACTTCACCAGTACGTACCCAGGCACTGTCGAGCGGGACCCCATCTTGGTCGGTTCTGCTCTCCGATTCGTCTCGCTTGGAGTCGCTCTGATTGGTGTCACCCTCGCGGCGGTCTTCCTGCCCGTGAGGGAAAAATCCCCCTGGCCTTAGGGAAGACCGGTTCCACGCGCAGGTCATTTTGTCGGTCCGGACGCCACGTGCCGGACCTCACTGCTTGCTGAGCGTGCGGAGGCGTTGATCTCGGTAACCATCACTCCGGTCCGCCATCCTGGGATGCTCCCGAGGGGATTTGAACCCCTGTCAGAGGCTTTCCCTGGCCCCGACGGAGCCACGAGAGGCCTCGATGCTTGACCGGACTACACCACGGGAGCGCGCGCCGGTCTACCCTCGCCCGCTATTTGGCTTTTCTGTCGCGGATCCGGGGGCTGGCCTCCCAGAAAGCGTTAGATGGCGCGGCGGCGCTGGGCCAGGGAATGGCCCTCCACATTCGCCCCTTCGACCCCCGAAAGGCCTCTCGCCAGGAGTGGACCATGTTCCACCGGTTCCGTCGCCTACGCCACGACGAGCGGGAGCCCGACGACCCCCTCGTTGACGACGCCGCCGTGGAGGCGGAGATGAAGGCAACCGACCCGGAGTGGGAGAGCCTCCGCTTCGCGGCCCTCCGGGAGGAGGAGCCGGGGGAGCTCGCAGGCTGGCTCGAGATGAACATGACGCGGGAGGGCAGCGCGAGCCATAAGACGAACGGCCACATGGCGTGGGTCGATGTGCAGGTCGCCGCCCCCCTGCGACGAGGGGGCATGGGAAGGCAGCTTCTGGCCAAGGCGGCGGAGGTCGCGCGGCAGCGGCAGAGGTCCCTGCTGATTGGCGGCAGCGACGAGGCGGCCGGGAAGGCGTTCCTCAAGGCCATGGGCGCCCAGCTTGCCCTCGGGTGGCGTCAGAGCCGTCTCTACCTCGCCAAGGTCGATTGGGGGATGGTTAGGGAGTGGGTTGAGGACGGGCGCCGACGATCCCCCCACAGCGAAATCCTCTTCTTCCGAGACCTTCCCCCGGAAGACTTCTTGGAGCCGTATTGCGCCCTCCTGCAGGAGGTGTCGAATCGGGAGCCCCGCGGCGACCTGGAGTTCGGCGACGAGGTCGTCACGCCGGAGATGCTGAAGGCGCGCGTCCAGGGCTTCCTCAAGGGCGGAGGCACGGTCCTCCGTGNNCGGGAGGCGAACGGCGACCTCAGCGGCCTCACCACCATGGGGTACTACCCCCAGGAGCGGACACACATCCATCAGTGGATGACGGGCGTGGGGGACGCCCATCTCGGACGCGGGCTGGGGAAGTGGCTCAAGGCGGCCATGCTCCTC
>JABAOD010036890.1_pt4 | contig 10853 bp, 9 predicted proteins | sample 7062151 | NCBI WGS metagenome assembly JABAOD01 (sample SAMN14538626, study PRJNA623070) | marine sediment metagenome | biome: marine biome [ENVO:00000428]; feature: marine pelagic biome [ENVO:01000023]; material: deep marine sediment [ENVO:00002113] | place: India: Gulf of Khambhat ...
GACCTGACCCCGTGAGTGACAAAAGCGCTCTGGCACAGAACTTGCGTAGCCTGAGAGAGGGAAAGTGGGTTCAGAGAAAGTACAGATAGCGATCCGTTGCAGACAGTTTCTGCCACAAGAGGAGCGAACATGAAACCGCGATATCTGGGGTTTTTGATAATGCTCTGGCTGGTGCTGCTGGCATCTGTACCGGCATGGTCCTCGAGAACCATAGAAGTTGTCGGTACAGGAGTTACCAGGGATAGAGCCGTAGAGGATGCCAAGAGGACCGCTGTGGAGCAGGTGGTGGGCGTCTACTTAACCTCTCAATCTCAGGTCAAAAACTTTGTGTTGCATGATGACACCATAATCAGCGAAACCGCAGGATTCATAAAGTCCTACCAAGTAATCTCCTGCACTCGTGCAAACGGGCTGGAAACTTGTCGTTTGGCAGCTGAGGTAGAAGGAGACGAGAACAAAATCGCCACTCTGCTCAGAAGACTATTGGGCAAGAAGACCTTTTCGGTTCAGGTGAAGGAGTACGTCGATGGCCAGCCATTGAAAGATCAGTCTTTGTCGCAAAGCCTGGAAACCAAGTTGATCGGACAGGGCTATTACACAGTCAGAGACTCATTTGAGCCATTTTACCGGATAAGTGGTAGCGCAGAGGCGAAAAAGGCGCGTTCCAAGTACCAGCCTTCAATCAAAGTAGTGTACTTGTCCAACCTCAGGATAGCCCTCTTTGACAGAAGTGGTGTGGAACTAAAACTCTACACCACCAGTGAAGTGGGCCGATGCATCGGTAGTGGCAATACACTGGATGAGGCTGGTATGGACCTGTTTAGATGTCTGGCGCCGGATGTCGGGAGACAGTTCGTCCGGCGGATCAGTGACAAGATTTAAGGTTCAACAGAGGGGGATTGCGATGAAAAATACCCGTTTATCGGCTCTGGCTTTGTGCCTGGGTTTGCTCGTGGTCTTGTTGCTTGGCGGCTACTCCCAGGGTCTGGCCTGGCCCTGGGGCAAAGGAAGCATCAAGGGCACGGTGGTGGACTTCGACAACGCGAGCAGGACCCTGGAAGGTGTCAAAGTGACGGTTGAGGAGAAAGAGAACGTAACACTCACGGATCAATTCGGTGAGTTTCGTTTCAAAGGTCTCTCGTCCGGCACCTACAGTCTCCTCTTCAGAAAATCTGGATTCTTCCTAAAGACTGTTCAGGTAAGTGTAGAAGCAGATAGGGTTACAGATCTAACAGTCCAGCTTTCCAAGAAGCGTGACCTTTACAGCGCCTCATTGTGGTCGGAAAAAGCTGCCAGCCGGGTACAAAAGATACTAGATGACCTGGGGCTCAAACAGAGGAAGATAGCCCTTGCCTTCTACAAAAAGAGTGGTCCCGAACAATGTGAACTCCCCGGCATGGTATTGCGGTTTGCAACCGTCTTCAATCGTGACCTCAGTGAAAACGGTACCGTCGTTGTTATCCGCAATCAGAAGCAGGCAAGTTATCTCGTCTCCGAACTGAAAGAGCAGCACCAATTCCGGGTGGATTTCGACCCAGCCACCGTTTCCAGGATTGGGAAAAAACTCGGTGCTGACACGATCATCATTGGCGCGCTCTTGGAGAGGAAAGATTATTACGAACCCCTGGTGAACGGGACATCTGTGGAGCAGCAGTCGTACATCCCCGGCCTTTCCATAAATGACATACTCCTCAAAAAGGGCGAGGCCCGCTGCGATTAACCCGTGATCCTACTTTGCCGGGATGGCGACCCAGACAACCGAAAAGTTTCGCCATCAGCCACCCCGGGCTGGAAAGAGAAGAAAACAACGTTCGGTGTCTAGCTTTGGAAGCGTAATGTATCCTGATGCATTGTTCTTCGACATCCATGATAGCAGGCTTTCAAACGGTCTGGCAGAAGCCACTGCCATGATCCAGGATCTGGGTGTTGAAACCACCTACTCTGCCTTCTCATCTCTGCTAGAGGCGCATTGGATAGCCGCCGAGATTGCCGAGAAGGAGCCGTTGAGGTTCGTTGCAACAGACACCTATGAAATACTCATCCAGGACCTGCGAGAACATTTTCTCGATGCAGCAGAGGAGCTCTTTAAAGAGTTTTGGCAACAGAGTGAGAGAAAAGGCATTGGGAAACCGGAGGAAATAAGGTCCAGATTTCGGGCCATCCGGCTACTCAAGCTGGCTCGTGATCAAGCCGTTGACCAGGAGCAAAAAGCAAGACTGGAAGAAAGATTTAAGGAGAACGTAGACAGGCTTATCGGTATTAGCGGTACGATTAAAAGCGCTGAGGACACTGCCCGCGACTATTGGAAAGCTGGAAAGAAGGGCGCGGCCGTGGATATGCTTCGAGCTGGAATCATCTGGCACGAGTCGGCAAAGCTGCGCGTGGGCACAGACATCTTGCAAAAGAGGCTAAAGGAATACACCTCCAAGTATAGCCATGAGCTCATGGAGCAGGCCCGCAGCACCCAGGACCCCCAAGGGGCTGAGAGGTTCGCAGTGCAGGCAGTGAAAGTGTACGCGGTTGGCCACGGCCTGGACCCTGGCATGTTACGGGAAGTCTGGTCGTTTGCAAAGAGAGCCGTTGAAGCGAAGTTCGCCGAGGTCCAGACACGGATTAAAAAGCTCAGCTCTTCAGGCCGGGTAAACGAAGGGATAGAACTTCTCAAAAGCTCTGTATGGTTTTTACCCGCAAGCCTGGAAAAAAAATATAAAGAGCTCAAAGACGTTCTCGTTAGACAAGGAATCAAGCATTGCCTGGAAAAGTCTTGTGCAGCAAAAAAACTTTCCGCAAAGATTGCACCCCTCGATGAGACACTGAATGTGCTGGCTCCATACCTTGAGTCCAATCACCCAGTAGTACTGCGTGCAGCCAAGCTCAAAAAACTCAGACGGACTCTGACCGACACGCTTGTGTCTGCTAAAACTCAGATGGAATCCAAGCAGTACCCGGAGATTGTGGCAGCGTTCAAGGAAGCAGAGCGCCAGGCTCGTATTTTTGTTGAAAAGAGCAAGGAGCCCCTCTCTTCCTCCTATCTCCAGTCTCTGTCAGCCCTTTCCAAAAAGGCTGAAAAAGCACTGGCCCTGGCTCAAGCGAAGCTTGAAAACTCAAAAAAAACTGGTGTGTGCACCGAAGGTTGGAAACTGGCTGCTGAGGCCCTAAACATCTACCCGCATTCCGCCAAGGCGGAGACCTGGAAAGACGCCATCGAAGACAGGCTTGCGCTCTCAGGTGAGATTGTGGATGTGGAATGCGCTGGAAGTAAGTACCTCTGGTTTGCCGGTACATCTTTAAAGATGGCCAGAAATGGAGGCGACCTACCCCTTTCACTCTGGAGCCTTTCATCGGATAGACAGCCCATACAGTTCCGCTTGGAAGCGGGTCAGCCTGCAGTAATAGACCACAACAGCCGCTACGGGATTTTCCACCGAGTCGACTCCAAGGCCAAAGCAGACCTTGAAATCAAGGGTGGGTTATACCAGCGGTGTTGGCCCCAGCGCCCCTTTGTCCTGAAAGGACAAGGAGAATTGCTTGCGGGGATGATCGGCCGCATACTATGGCGAGTAGTTAACTTTGGCCTGATACTCACCTATGCAAAGCCGTATCAACCCCGGGATGTGGATGAGGGCTTGCGGGAAACCCTGGAGGAGCTCTGGCCCCGCTGGCGGGAGGATACTGCTTGTACTGTGGTGCTCGCTCCAATTGAGATGAGCCTTGGAGGCAACACCTCTCAGACAGTAGTTATCCCGGGGAACGAGAGTGCTGGAGTTACCATTAACAGAGACGGCGACAGGTTCTGTATCTCAGCCACACCCGGGCCGCTTGTTGCCCAGGGAATTCCCGTGGAAAAGACAGTGCTGATGGCTGAGATGTCGTTTCTGTTAGGAGAGTCTGAGCTCACATTCTCCGTTAGATGAGATGCTTTAAACCAGTCGGAGAGAGGTTTTGTCCGTTTTTGCCTGAATACAGCCTATATGAGTGAGTATGGCCAGGGCGAGCTACTCCACAAAGCAGGCCCGTTATATGTGGCACCTCCGGTGCTAACATCTACAGTTGGGTAAAAATGGGAAAAACCCAGAAAGTGAAATGCTTGCTGCGAAAGATTGAGGCAAGAACCGGTTTTAACCAGGAGTAGAGAGCGCTTTTGCAGGGGGGTTTGTCCCACAAAGGTGCTCGCAGAACAAGGCGAGATGGTGCGATATTTTACCGGCCTGAGTTTACCAAAAAGCGTTCCGCTGATGTTCTCAACGGTTGCGATGCTGGTCCTTTTGTATCCTGTTTTTGGACTGTGCGACTGGGACGAGGCCTCCCGCGTAGCCGTTTCCAAAATTCAAGAGACCCACGAGCTCGGCCAGGTTCCTGAACTGGTATTCAATGACTACCAGGGCAACCCCTACTCAGAAGCTCTGGCGCGAAGTCTGACCGAAGCCGGATATCGGCTCGCCCCCGGCGGCCGGTTTCCCCGGGTTGAAGTGACCAGAAGCCACCTGGGCGAGAGCCGGTTTTGGGAACGGCCATACAGGAGCTATGTTCTCGAGGTCCGAGTCTTGGACGGAGGCAAGGTAATTCATTCCCATAGGGCTGTGGACGTGGATCGCTATGACTCCCCCTACCAGATACCGGTGCGCATATTCCTGGGACTTTTCTCAGGGGCTTTACTGTACTGGGCCATCTTTCAGGCAGGGGCGTACCGAAAGAGTTGGGCCTGGATGGCTGGAGGATTACTCTGGATTCTTTTTCTGGGATTTCTGGCACAGGGTTGGTTTGTACTGGAAATCTTCATGTAGCTTCTGACAATGTACACCATTGGCAATCAGATACTGGGTGGGAAATTCGTGGTGGAGGCCGAGATCGGCTCCGGTACCTTTGGAACGGTATACAAGGTGCGGGACACCATAACCAGGGAGTTGTGGGCGCTCAAGCGAATCTTTGAAAAATCCGCCCGGGACGCCTTCGAAAAGGAAGTCAAGCTTCTTCACCAGCTCAAAGACGGTCCACATATTCTTCCCTATCACGACTATGCCATTGATAACGAGGGCACCTTACTGATCTTCACCCGCTTCATGAATGGTGGCAATCTTCTCGATAAGATCAAGAGGCTAGGCAAACTTTCCGATGAGGAGTCTCGGGAGGTATTGCGGCAGATGGCCGAAGCGCTCAGGTACGCCGAGTCCTTTGATCCGCCTATCCAGCACAAGGACTTAAAGCCTGAAAACATTTTGGCGGAGCGGGACAAGGACAATCATCTGACCTGGTATTTAGCTGACTGGGGCCTGGCCGAGGCGAGAGAGAGTTCGCAATCCGGTACCCTGAAAGGCACTCTTCCCTACATCGCCCCGGAGGTGTTTCGGGGCAAGAGACATCGGAACTCAGACATTTATTCCCTGGGCATGACCTTCTACTACATGCTTTTTGGCAAAGAGGTCTACGAGGCAAACACAATGGCAGAGTACCTCTACTGCCACCTCAACGCGCCTGTGGTAATCCCTGACGACTGTTCGGCCCTGAGCAAGCAGCTGCTCCGGGGGATGCTCGAGAAGGAACCTGAGAGACGGTGGGGAGCTCAGGAGGTGATCTCCCAAGGGTTGGGAACTACGTTTGTTGGTTTTCCAGTTATTGAGCAAATCTCCCAGCGGCCATCTCGAGTCCACCCGGTCAAGGCCGAGCCGGAACCACCTGAGCTCGAGAGACAGAGCTCCACCACCCAGCACCTTACTGAAGTTGCCGACAGCCAAGCTCAGATTGCAACAACACCACCAGGGAAAGGTGAGCCCGCGGTGCGCAGGGTTGAGCCGATTGGAGTGCGGCTCAGGGCTGCTTTTACCAACTCAATTGGGATGAAATTTGTCCCCATCCCTGCTGGGAGTTTCATGATGGGCAGCCCGGAGGATGAAGAAGGCCGTTACAAAGATGAGACTCTGCACAAAGTGACCATAACGAAGACTTTTTACATGCAAACCACCCAGGTGACCCAAGCGCAGTGGCAAGCAATAATGGAACACAACCCTTCCCGGTTCAACACTCACGGGGATGACTGCCCCGTTGAAAGGGTATCCTGGGATGACGTGCAGGAGTTCATAGAAAAGCTGAACGAGCGAGAGAACACGGACAAATACAGACTGCCCACCGAGGCTGAGTGGGAGTATAGTTGCCGGGCGGGCAGTGAGACAAGATTTTGCTNNGTCGGAGCTCGAAGAATACGGTTGGTACAAGAAGAACTCAGAGGGTGTGACCCTCCCTGTCGGTCAGAAGAAGCCCAATGGTTGGGACCTCTATGACATGCATGGGAATGTATATGAGTGGTGTCAGGATATTTATGCTGATTACCCTGAAAACCATGTCGTTGATCCGCAGGGCCCGCCTGAAGGTGATCAGTATGTATTGCGAGGCGGTTCGTGGGATTCAGGCGCTGAGGAGTTGCGCTCAGCAGATCGCCGCAGGGACTACCCGCACGCTCGAAAAGGCAGCATCGGTTTTCGACTGGCCAGGGATCCTTAACGAGAAATAGGCCATGTCGGTGAAATGGTAACGTTCTCACCACAGGATCAGACATGCTTTGTCCCAAGTGCGGCTTTGAACAGGTCGACGGCAACAGCGAATGTATGCGTTGCGGCATCATCTTTGCCAAGTATTACGCGGCACGGGAAGCTGCGGCCAGCCCACACGCTCGGATAGGTGGTACGGTTCAGGAAGAATCGGAGGGGAGTGGTGCTGACGTCTTGCGTTCGGTGGGATATCTTCTTTTTCATGTGGATGAAGATGTCAACGTCTTTTCTTTTGCAGGCAGAGCAGTTGTCCTCCTCCTCCTGCTCTATTACTTCTTGAAGTACCTCTTTACCTCGCTGGAGATGTCAACCGACCTCATGCAGTTTATGCACTTGGTAAACCTCCCCTTCCATGAAGCCGGCCATATCATTTTCTCGCCGTTCGGACGGTTGATGATGTTCCTCGGCGGCACCCTCGGCCAGTTGCTGATCCCGCTCATCTGCACGGTGGCGTTGCTGCTCACCCGCGGGCAGAACTTCGGTGCTTCGGCGTCCCTCTGGTGGTTCGGCCAAAATTTCATTGATATAGCACCCTATATCAATGACGCCCGCTCCCTGAATCTCATTCTGCTAGGGGGCGTCACCGGAAAAGAGACAGACGGGCACGATTGGGAAAACATCCTCCGTACCCTTAACGTGATGAAGCACGATCACCTCCTCGCCAAGTTGGCATACAACACCGGGCTTGTGCTGATGATCTTGGCGCTGGCCTGGGGGGGCTTCCTTCTCTATCGACAGTTCAGAAACATAGAGTGGTGAGTAGAAAAATCAGGCCGTCTCCGTGAGATTTTACTTGTCCTCAGGACTGGCAGGGCAATGGTCTCAGCGTTGATGAAGCGCAACGGTAGAAAGTTCACATACCATGAGAAAGGAATTCCGTAGGGAATAACTGGTACTGGTACCGGTTAGTGGACTGGGGCATCGTTTTTTACCGGCCTGATGTTAGTCTTTCAGATGGCATTTGTTACAGAGTTGCCTCTGGTTTTTGCCAAACTCAGCGATCATACTCCTGCCATAGTAGCTGTTAAAAGCATCGGTGCCACTGGCTCCGCCATCACCCACTTGAGGGTGAGAGTCAGCCATAAATGTGGTTTTGAAATCCCACCTGCCGATACCCTCGAATGCTGAAGCGTGAGCCCTGTGACAGGTCAGACACATGACACTGGCATCCCCTCCAGGGTCAGGGCCTGAAGAANNTGAAGAACTAGATGGGTCGAGGAGGGACGCATTGGTGGTACCCACCTCAAAGGGGACCAGGGCCAGGTAGGCACTCGCCTGGATACCGCTAAGATCCCCGGTTCTTACATACGAGTTGTAGTTGTTGGCAATCTCTGCAGTGATCCTCGCGCCCTTACCAGCGGGATGCTTTCCACCCAGCCCGCTTGTACTCCCGTTCAGGAAGTTCCTGTGACAATTCGCACACCACTCGGACATGCCGGATCCGTAGGCGGGGTGGTTGGAGTCGGTTTCGGTCCAATTGAATGAATTGGCCACGGCGATGGGTGCCCGAAACGCAAAAATGATACCGGATCCCTGCCCGCCAGCCACATACCCCTGTCCACCAAGGAGCCGGTAATTACCGGCAGATGGTTCCGTGACGGGCTCCCCATCATAGAGAGCGGACACCGAAGTTGTGCCCATATCCCCCCCATTTACCATTGTCTTTCCATGTGGATCATGACAACTACTACACCCGAGAGCCGCGGCCAAGTATGTGCCCCCGGGAGCATGGTCGAGTCTCCCGTCCTGGTACATACCATAGTCGAGCGCCACAACATTGTGGCCATGCCTGTCAGCCCTGCTCTGATAGTGACCTCCTTCGATGCTCCAACTGAATGTCTTGCCCAACCAGTAGAAGTCTCCGCCCGGAGTGAACCTCGAGCCATCATTGCTCAACACAGCGTGAGGTGCTCCCCTTTCAGCATGGCATTGCAGGCAAGTGGAACTCGGGTCTGAGCCTTTGAGAATCAATCTGATAGGATCCGTACTGGAACGATCATATGTGGTCAGGTCCGGGTTGGCTTGAGAACTGTGGATTGTGTGGCATCCCATACAGTTATTTTCGCCACCATCATGGAATGCGTAGGTAACCCCGTAAAGCAAAGAGGTGATCCATAACGCTATTACAGCGACCACTTGAACTCTGAATGTATTCATCCCACACTCTTGATGGAAAGTTCTGAACCACGGGGCGAAATAGCAAGCAGGTATTGTGCCAAGTGAACAATGGGCGACCTCGGTGAGATTTCACCTTGCTTAGGGCAGGACCAAGCCCGGGGCTCACGGCCGAGGGCAGGCTTGGGGCGGGTTTTTGGGGGTAACGCACTGCGACCTGGGCAGATGGGCGGTTGCATTGGGGAAACAGGGCAAATCGTGTTCTTGTATATCGGCGGTAATTGACGATTTTCACCACTATAGCCGCAACATTGTGAAGGTCCTTGGACTATGGTGTGGACCTTCATGATCTCCTGTGCTTTTACTCCAATTGGCGCACAGGTAGGTGTCTTCTTGTTTCGATCAACTCACCTTCTCCGTGGGTAGGTCAGGAGCAGTGATAGGCAGCTGTTTTGTTGGTCCTGCCAATCCCTGCTGAGAGCCCATTTGGCACCCTCAGATGTCGGCATGTAGTTTGCATGAAGTAGTAAGGGGTCAATTTGACGATACAGAGCGACCATCTGTATCGAAATGATGGCCCCGAATAATGCAGGCTGTAAACTCCAATAAGGAAGGTTGACATGCTTTGGCCAATTATCATAGCCGCTGTTCTTGTCATCGTCATTATACTGGTTGTGCGAATGCGTGGTTCCGGCGAAAACTTCGCTGAACTACATGAAGGATTTATAAAAATCCAAAAAAATGCTTTCAACAATATAAGACTTGAAGATGACAGTAAGGGTGTTACCCCGCCAACAGTAGATGAAATGAATAAACAATCTTTTGTAACTGCACGAAATTTCTCAGTGTTCTATACCATCTCTAAAGATGATAACGATCAACATAATCACATCATTTCGGGAAAGTCTTTACGAAATGCACCACAAAAAGTAGTTATTGAGAACATGTTGGTTTTTATGGCAATGTTGACGCAACAATTTGATAAGGCAAACTTTGGTGAAAACGTGAAGTTTGAACTTGATGCCTCAGAGTTAGGCACTCATTATATTGGTTTTTCGTTAACTCTTGAACAGCAGCAGGTTTTTCATACGGTTGTTTTGGGTAGGAGCATGAGTCAGAAAACCAAAGCTCAGTGTCCGAGTTGTGAGGCTGCATATAGTATAGACCAAGCCAAAATCCCTGAGAGAGGAGCCTATGCACGCTGTTCAAAGTGTCAGCAACGTTTTGTCGTAAAGAGAGATGGTGTCTTGCCCACCCAGTCCCACCAAGCAGGGTAGCAGCACGGGCCTGACGAGGATGCGCTGAGAGCCACTTCGGATTGAAAACTTACCAACGTATATCAAACCAGTATTCTCTTTCGTCGATTAGCGCAACCTGGTGGTGTCCGATACGTTCGGCCCGATATTCGATCTTGCCATTTCCGTTAACATCAAGGTAGATGCCATCGTTGGTGAAGTCGGCGTCGTTTACTCCGGTCTCCCCAATGTAGGCCAGGTAGGTCTTACCATGTACGGTCAAACTCCCCCTGAGCTGAGTTCTGCTGTAATGGCCCATATAGCCATGGCGCCATAAGGTTTCATTGGTGAAAAACCAGATCTCAAAATTCTCCTGAGTATCGAGTTCCTTGATGAGTCGGCGCATTGGCAGGCTTATAGACGTGGCGAAAAACCCGGTACCCTGGTTTTCTAGAGGTGGGCCGTCGTCGGTAAGGTCACGGTTTTGGTTCCGGTCGAAGTAGAGAACCGGATGCGTGTCCTCGATGCGGTCAAGCACATAGTGGTAAGATTTTTCCTCGGAGGTGCCCAAAATGAGCTTCCCGTACCTTTGACCTTCGCCCCGGTAGACAGGCTCTGTGAGGATGTTCTTTGGGGGTGCTGTGGACAGTTTCCCGGAATAAGGAGTCCAGGATGCAGGAACGGTCATCCTGGTGGGAACGAACGTATCGGAGATGGATACACCTATTCTTTCGCCTGTTTCGGGTTCCTGAGGCGTCTGGGGTGGATTGCGGACCCGTGACGCGGAAGGTCTCGCCTTCTCCGCATGGTTGGACTTGGAAGTAGTTGCAACACCACCCGTCTGAGAAGTACTGGGTTGAAAAAAAGGCCAGATCACATACGCGATGGCAACAAGGAGGACAGCCATCACGGCCACGAAAAAAATGATTGCTGGCATATCCCGGGTATTCTGATGTTGCGG
>JABAOD010040975.1_pt1 | contig 10853 bp, 11 predicted proteins | sample 7062151 | NCBI WGS metagenome assembly JABAOD01 (sample SAMN14538626, study PRJNA623070) | marine sediment metagenome | biome: marine biome [ENVO:00000428]; feature: marine pelagic biome [ENVO:01000023]; material: deep marine sediment [ENVO:00002113] | place: India: Gulf of Khambhat ...
GAGTTGCGCCAATGATATGCGCCCCGACCACAGCCGCCGAGGCTTGCCCAAGGGCGCAGGCTTTTACATCCTGCGCATAATCGGTGACTTTGCCATCGGCGACGACCATATCGACTTTGACTGTCGACCCGCACAGGGGCGACCGTTTCTTGGCCGACCCGGTAGGGTTCTCCAACGCACCAAGATGCGGAATATCTGCAGCCAACGCGAGGATTCGCTGCGAATAGAGTTTGATCAGATCGCTGTCGTCACTCATGGCTTTCCCTTTTCAACCATTGTGCATAGATAGCTTCGGGTGACCGGCTTGCAAAGGGATTGCGACATGGAATTCGATGTCTCTACACTAAAGTACGACGAAAAGGGGCTGATCCCCTGTATCGCACAATCTGAGGCTGGCGAGGTTCTGATGATGGCCTGGATGAATGCCGAGGCAGTTGCCAAAACACTTGAGAGTGGAAAGGTCACATATTGGTCGCGATCCCGACAGGCGTTTTGGGTTAAGGGCGAAACCAGCGGACACACGCAAGCCCTAATCGATCTGCGCGTTGACTGTGACCGGGATTGCCTGTTGGCAGTGGTTTCCCAAGAAGGACCAGCTTGCCACACAAATCGACGGAGTTGTTTCTATACGTCTGTTACCGACGGCGAGGAACGAGAACTGATGGCGCCGGTGGTGAAGTAACGACGCCTCCGGCGGGGTAATTTTTTGCCAAGTGAAGTCAGAGGCCTACGAGGCTGCGGAGATCGGCGGGAGTTGCGCCGTCTGCCCGGTATCTTCGAATGGCCCTTGCGTCATCTCGCTTGGCGAGGCGTTTGCCATTGTCGTCTCGGATCAGTCCATGATGATAGTAGGTCGGTGTCGGTAGATCCAGCAAGCGCTGCAGCACGACATGGATAAAGGTGGCTTCGAAAAGGTCCTCTCCACGGATGACGTGGGTGACGTTTTGGGCTGCGTCGTCAATCACAACAGCTAGGTGATAGGCCGCTGCCATGTCGCGACGCAAAAGGACCACATCGCCAATTGTGGTTTCCAGCGATGTTGGCAGCCGATGTGTGCCATCGTTTGTTGGGCCGGTTTCCGTGAACTTTGCATTTCCGATAAGACGTAGCGCCTTTTCCATGTTCAGGCGAATAACGTCGTCTTTGCGTTTTTCCGACACCGCGCGGCTTCGACAGGTTCCGGGATAGATACGGCCGTCGGGCCCAAATGCGGGAACGCCTTCCTGGGGGGCGCTTGCTGCAGCCTCAATATCTTTCCGGCGGCAACGACAGGGGTAGGTGACACCCATTTCGGATAGCCGATCGAGGGCGGCAGAGTAATCCGCGTGGTGTTCACTTTCGCGACGCACGGGTTCTGGCCATTCAAGGCCAAGCCAGTGCAGGTCATCGAAAATCAAAGTTTCCCATTCCTGCCGGGAACGCGATTGGTCAAGGTCATCGAGCCGTAAGAGGAACTCTCCGCCCGCTTTTTTCGCCATGTCATGGGCCAGCATCGCCGAGTAGGCGTGGCCGAGATGGAGCGGCCCGGTGGGTGAAGGGGCAAAGCGGGTGCGGAAGGTCACGCCGAGAGCCACTCCAGCCAAGCCGCTTTGGCGCGGTCGGTATAGGCCTTGTACCGGTCTTTGCGACCACGTCGCCCCCCCTTAAGCCCGTCGACGGGGCGGAACAGGCCGAAATTCACATTCATAGGCTGGAAGGTCTTTGCTTCTGCTCCTCCCGTAATGTGGTGGACCAACGCGCCCATGGCAGTGTCTTGTGGCAGTGGGGGCAGGAGTGTTCCTTTGATCTCAGCTACAGCGAAACGCGCGGCCAAGAGACCCATAGCGGCGCTTTCGACATAACCTTCGACGCCGGTAATTTGACCGGCGAAACGAAGGTTGGTGCGCGAGCGCAGGCGCATTTGTTCGTCGAGCAACGTGGGCGAGTTCATGAATGTATTCCGGTGAATTCCACCCAGACGTGCAAATTTGGCGTCTTCCAGACCCGGGATCATGCGGAAGACTTCTGTTTGAGCGCCGTATTTCATCTTGGTCTGGAAGCCGACGATGTTGAACAGCGTTCCCAGTTTGTTGTCACGACGCAGCTGGACCACGGCGTAGGGTTTGTTCTCCGGGTCGTGGGCGTTGGTCAGCCCGACCGGCTTCATTGGCCCGTGGCGAAGGGTTTCACGCCCCCGGTCCGCCATGACTTCGATCGGCAGGCAACCGTCAAAATACCCGGCGGTTTCACCTTCGTGGAACTCCGTCTTATCCGCTGCGAGGAGCGCATCGATGAAGGCCTCATACTGGTCTTTTGTCATGGGGCAGTTGAGGTAGGCGGTGCGCTCTTCCTCGGTCTCGCCCTTGTCGTAGCGGGATTGCATCCACGCCTTCGACATGTCGATAGTGTCTGCATAGATGATCGGCGCGATCGCGTCGAAGAAGGCCAGCGATTCCGCGCTGGTTTCGGCGGCAATAGCTTCGCCCAAGGCCGAGGACGTCAAAGGTCCGGTCGCGAAGATCCAGTGGCCATCATCGGGCAGGGCGGTGATTTCACCCTCTTCCACCGAGACCAATGGATGCGCGCGCAATCGGTCAGTGACACCCTGCGAGAACGCCTCTCGATCCACAGCCAACGCTCCGCCTGCAGGAAGTTGATGCGCGTCTGCCATTTCCATGATCAAACCGCCGGCTTTGCGCATCTCCCAATGAAGAAGGCCGACAGCATTCTGCTCGCTGTCGTCCGATCGGAATGAATTGGAGCACACCATTTCGGCCAGTTTACCAGTCTGGTGCGCAAAAGTTCCAACCTTGGGGCGCATCTCGTGGATGACCACAGGGATGCCTGCCTGTACGGCTTGCCATGCGGCTTCGGACCCGGCCATGCCGCCGCCTACGATATGAAGAGTGTCAGTCATGCGCGCGATGTAGCGCCCAACGACGCTGTTGGAAAGGGGTCAGCGTCGGGCAAGACCTCATTGCCAAAATGAAGCCAGCGGTTGTGGAGTTTGAAAAGGTGTATTTCTAACGTGGTTGTTCACGCGACCGAAAGCGATTTTCTCGCTGATGGCAGGTATACGTGGTGCGATATGAACTAATAAAGTTTTATAAAATTAGATGGTTAACGCCCATTATTAATGGTTAATGCGCGTAATAAGGAGAGACTTACGCCTCTCCTTCCTCTTCATCGTCCTGCTCGGCAATCCATGCGACCGAAACAACCTGTTCATTTTTCGCGGTGTCAAACACACGCACGCCACCGGCTGACCGTGACCGGAAAGAGATTTCGTCAACTGGACATCGGATCGACTGTCCAGTTGAGGTGACCAGCATGATCTGGTCGTCGATCTCGACCGGGAAAGAGGCGACCACTGGTCCGGCACGTAGCCCTTTGTCGATGGCCTGAACCCCTTGACCGCCACGCCCTCGTACTGGGTAGTCGTGGCTGGAACTAAGCTTCCCGCTACCACCCTCGGATATGGTCAAAATCAGGTCTTCGGCGGCCGACATCTCGGCATACCGCTCCTGGCTGAAATTGGGATCAGCGGGTGTTTCGTCTTCATCTCCGTCATCGGACAGGCCGGCCACCGCCCGGCGCATCTTCAGGTAGGCGGTACGTTCTTCCGGAGTGGCTTGGTAATGGCGGATTACAGACATGGAAACGACTCTGTCGCCCTCGGCCAACTTAATTCCGCGAACACCTGTCGAATCCCGCCCCTTGAAGACACGGACTTCTGTGGTTGGGAACCGGATAGCGCGACCCAGTGAGGTGACCAGCATAAAGTCGTCGTCCTCGGTACAGATACGGGCATTAACCAATTCTACACCGTCGGGCAGTTTCATCGCGATCTTGCCGTTGGAACGGACATTCGTGAAATCGCTCAACGCATTGCGGCGCACACCACCGGCCGAAGTGGCGAAAACGATTTGCAGGTCAGACCACTCTTCGTCGGGTCGATCCACTGGCATAATGGCGGCAATCGATACGCCCTGCGGGATCGGCAGGATATTCACGATGGCCTTCCCCTTCGCCGTGCGGCCGCCCTGAGGCAGTCGCCAGGTCTTCAGCTTGTAGACCATGCCGTCGGTGGTGAAGAACAGCAATTGCGTGTGAGTGTTGGCGACGAAAAGGGTGGTGACCACGTCCTCTTCCTTTGTCGCCATGCCAGAGAGCCCCTTGCCACCTCGCCGTTGCGACCGGAAATCCGCCAACGGGGTGCGCTTGATGTAACCGGCGCTGGTGACGGTAACGACCATATCCTCGCGCTCGATCAGGTCTTCGTCTTCCATGTCGCCGGACCACTCGGCGATCTCGGTGCGGCGCGGGACGGCGAAGTTTTCTTTTACCGCTTGCAGCTCGTCGCTGATGATGCCCATGATGCGGTCGCGGGATCGGAGAATCTCGAGGTATTCCCGTATCTTAGCGGCAAGATCCTGAAGTTCGTCGGTGACCTCTTTGACGCCAATTTGGGTCAGTCTCTGCAGACGTAATTCGAGGATTGCGCGGGCTTGAGTTTCAGACAGGTTATAGGTCCCGTCGTCATTCATCGTGTGTGTCGGGTCATCGATCAGCCGGATATATTCAGCGATGTCAGAGGCTGGCCAACGACGTTCCATCAGCTTGGCACGGGCCTCAGCGGCGTCAGCCGACGAGCGAATGGTCGCGACGATCTCGTCAACATTGCTGACTGCGACGGCCAGACCGCAGAGGATATGGCTGCGCTCTCTTGCTTTGCGCAATTCAAACGCTGTGCGGCGTGCCACGACCTGTTCGCGGAATGCGATGAAGTTGGTCAGGAAGGCGCGCAGGGTCAGCTGTTCAGGCCGTCCGCCGTTCAGGGCGAGCATGTTCGCGCCGAAAGACGTCTGCATCGGTGTAAAGCGGAACAGTTGATTCAGAACGACTTCAGCTGTTGCGTCACGCTTCAACTCGATCACGACGCGCACACCGATCCGGTCGGATTCGTCCTGCACGTGCGCGACGCCCTCGACCTTTTTCTCGCGGGCCATTTCGGCGATCTTCTCGATCATCGAAGCCTTGTTAACCTGATAAGGGATCTCATCAATGACGATGGCGTAGCGATCTTTGCGGATCTCTTCTACGCGTGTCTTTGCTCTGATGATGATCGAGCCGCGACCTTCAAGATAGGCTTTACGCGCACCCGAGCGGCCCAGAATCATCCCGCCAGTCGGGAAGTCCGGAGCAGGGATATATTCGATCAACTCTTCGGACGTCAGATCGGGATTTTCGATCAGCGCCAGAGTGGCATCACAGACCTCGCCCAGATTATGGGGCGGGATACGCGTGGCCATACCAACCGCGATACCCTCTGATCCATTCACGAGAAGGTTCGGATACCGCGCGGGCAGGACCGTCGGTTCCCGATCCTTACCGTCGTAGTTGTCCTGAAAATCGACGGTGTCCTTTTCGATATCCGCCAGCAGCGAGGCCGCGGGCTTGTCCATCCGCACTTCGGTATAACGCATGGCCGCCGGGTTATCGCCGTCCATCGAGCCGAAGTTGCCCTGACCGTCGAGCAGTGGCAGCGACATCGAGAAATCCTGCGCCATCCGTACGAGTGCATCGTAGATCGCGCTGTCCCCATGCGGGTGGTATTTACCCATAACATCGCCGACGGGTCGGGCCGACTTGCGATAGGCCTTTTCATGCGTATTTCCGGTCTCATGCATCGCAAACAGGATGCGCCGGTGGACCGGTTTCAAACCATCCCGCAGGTCCGGAATCGCCCGGCTTACGATCACGCTCATGGCATAATCGAGGTAGGAGGATTTCATCTCCTCTTCGATCGTGATCGAAGGCCCGTCATAAACGGGGCGCTCGGGCATGTTTTCGTCTTCGTTTTCAGGGGTTTGCGGAGTGTCGCTCACGTGTGCTCGCCTGTTTCGTCACGGACTATATTTTGTTGCCATGACTATATCCGATCCAGCATGTGGTGTGCAATCAATCTGTCACATTTCCCGGCGGAAGAACGCGAGGAACCACAAGGCGGTGAACCCAAAAGCCGCAACTGAGTTCCAACTCGCCATGGAGAGACCAAACATTTCCCAGGGAACATCGTCACACATCACGATTGTTTCTGCGGAATCGAAATTCAGAAGATCGTTGCCCGACATAGCTCCAAGGCCGTCACCGCCACCGGTGCAGGATGAAGGGCCTTCCCACCAGCCACGTTCTACTCCGGTATGATAGATCCCGATACCTGCGGTCGTCAGGGCCGCCAATCCACCCAATGCCGCAAGCTGGATACGTCCGGATACAAGGATCGCGGCGCCGATCAAAATTGCCGCGGCATGTGGCCATCTTTGCCAGAGGCACAGTTTGCATGGGGCGAGGCCGCCGATGTACTGGAAGGCGAAGGCGCCAAGCAGCAGCGATGCGGACCCCATAGTGGCCAGAATGATCAGGTTACGTGCATTCATAGGTATTTCACCAAGACAAATCCGCCGAGAAGAAGAACGACAAACACGGTGAATAACAAGCCCAAACGCCTTTCGATAAATTCACGAATTGGTGCGCCGAATTTCCAAAGCAGACCGGCCACAAGGAAAAACCGAAGTCCGCGGGCGATCACGCTGGCAACCATGAAGACCGTCAGGCTGAGTCCAGTGGTCCCGGATAGGATCGTAATCACCTTGTAAGGGAAGGGGGTCACGCCTGCGATCAGAACTGCCCAAGCGCCCCACTCGTTATAGCGATCACGGAATTCATCGAAATATTCGGTCTTGCCGTAGAACTCCAGCACCGGTTGTCCGACCGTCTCGAACAGCCCGTAGCCAATGTAATAACCGAGGAGTCCCCCCAACACCGACGCAACCAAAGCAACTCCGGCGATTAGCCAAGCGCGATGTGGGGCGGCAATGATCATGGGGATCATCAGCACATCCGGCGGGATCGGGAAAACGGAGCTTTCGACAAAGGCGACAATTGCAAGTGCCCATAGCGCGTGTCGGCTTTCCGCCAGTGAAAGGGTCCAGTCGTAAAGCCCGCGGATCATTGTTCTGCCCTGTTTTAGTTGGGCAACAAGCACCACGTCCGTCGGGGCAAGTCAAGGGAGGGACGAAACCGACTTTCCCTACCCGTAGCAAGTTGCTAAACCGTTGCTCACCGCGCGAGTCTGAGTCGATCTCGAGCCGCCGGGCCCAAGTGGCGGAATGGTAGACGCAGGGGATTCAAAATCCCCCGATGGCAACATCGTGAGAGTTCGAATCTCTCCTTGGGCACCACCTTCTCATGTCAGTGATTCGGATCGACTATTTCGATTAAATTGACGGAAGGCTCGGCTTTAACGAATTGTTTCCAAATCGAATTGTCGCAGTCGCAATCAACGATTTTCTGCGCGTACATCGCGAAAACCGGTCGTTTCCTAAACCTTGAGCATTTCGTTTCGTTTCCATTGGCACTCAACATTTGGTTGAATTTACCCGAAAAGCGCAAAATATATGGCGACAGTCGATGGAAGCGCGCGTTAGACGCGACTGATTAGGCCGGTCGTAATCCGCCAATCCAAGTGACGGAGAGCGATGCACCACGGGCACAATTCTGCCCCAATTCGCCCCAATTGCGCCAAATTTCCCTTCGTCAAGAGCGCTCGAAGGCGTATCCTTTAATTGTCCACTGGGACGACCTGATGGCGGACGGCGGATGGGCGCCGGATTGGTTCAGTCGGTATGAAATGGAAGCAAAGCCTTGCGGGTAACGGGGCGATGTCTCCCCAGCCAAAAGGTCGGACCGTAATTATCCTCGCCGCGTGCGGTACGCGTATTCGCGAACGGGTGAAGGTGGATAGCGTGAGGTGGTCAGGTGGCCCAAGAGGTGCGTTACTTGATCGGTAATTTTGTAGGTGGTTTTTCATGAGTGGGTATTTGGCCGCTTCGACCGCCCGCGCGACCTAAGTTTGAGTATCCGGGGTGAAGCCCCCGAGTGACAGTAATGAGTGAGTAAGACGTTATGCCTTTGTTTACACCCGGCACATTTATTTCGACGCCTAGCGGTGAGCGCCTTGTACAGGAGTTGGGTCCGGGCGACGTTGTTCTGAACAAGAAAGGGGTTGCTGTCCAAATCCGTTGGAAAGGTGCCGCGACTCTGAATTCTCAGGAAATCTATGGCCACCCACATCTCCATCCGGTTGTGCTCCAGCGCGGTGCGTTGGCGCCGGGTGTCCCCGCACGGGATACAGCGGTTAGTCAGAACCTCGGGTTCGATGCGAGTTCCTATAAAATGGGACATGTCATGGCCATGGGCGCTCAGGCGGTCGCGGCTAAGAAACTGATCAACCATCGTGGAATTCGCTCGGTCGAGCCGATCACGATCACCTATATCCACTTCCACTTTGATCGCCACGAGATGATTTGTGCGAATGGGGCATGGGTGGAGTGCTTCAGCCCATTGGACCCGGACAATGGCGCAGCACGAAATTCTCAGCGGATCGAATTGTTTTATTATTTCCCTGAACTGCGCGATCTGGCCGTCGACCGAAAACAGCCAGCAAAACCGCTGGATGCAAAAGGAATTTGGAGCCGCTTTCAGGGCCGGTAGAGTTACTGTCCCTGCGAACGGCGCCAGTTCTCCCAATCTTCAGGTGTGTCGAGATCAATGATAGCAGCCTGACCGGGCAGGGGGATCAGAACGATCCGGTCTGTGTGCTTTTTGAGTAGATCTCGTGCACCCTTATCTCCTTTAAGATTGATAAACTCGTCCACCACATCCGATGGGAAAATCACGGGATGTCCTGGCTTTCGGTCGTTCGTACAGGCTCGAATGATCGAAGAGTGATCACCCGTTTCAAAGGCTCTCCAAAGCTTCAACAGATCGCGCGCCTTAAGTTCCGGCATATCTGCGGGCAAGATCATTGTCGGCGCGAAAAGCCCATGCCGGGCCGCTGCACGAAACGACGCGGCCATCCCTGTCTTCGCGTCATCGACGACTAGAAACGTAATCCTTTCGGAGATCGGCTCCAATACTTCCGTGCGGCGCGCTGCTTTTGGTGGAAGGGTTACGATTACCTGGTCAGCCACCTCTGAGGCTGCGATTGCCTGTCGAAGGAGAAGCGGAAGACCGTCGACCTGTTCAAGCAACTTATCCCTGCCACGCATACGCGACGACGACCCTGCGGCCACCAGAAGTATCGTCCTCTTAGTCATGCGTTGAAGCTAGCGGCTGTCCTACGCTTTGAAAACAGTTCGGAGCGATTTATGGGTTGGCACTTTGCCTTCGATTGATCCTCAAATTCGACATATTGCCTATGTTTCAAACATGTTCGAGGTCGGCCATTCTATGAATTTGCATAGGAAATGTGTAATATCGTTCTTTCGAACATGTCGGAATGTGGCCTCTTGTTTTTCACCCAAATCCAGGGCCTGAAACCCGATTTTGCGGGTGGTGTATAACGCTAACATTGCTTATAACGCCTCTGCTAATACCCATGGATGGAGCGAAGAAATGGCACAGTGGCAAAAATCTGACTGGCGCAGCAAGCCCCGGATTCAGATGCCTGACTATACGGACCAGGCAGCGTTGGAGACTGTTGAGGCCCAACTTGCTAAGTATCCGCCGTTGGTCTTTGCCGGTGAAGCCCGCGCCCTGCGTGAGAAACTTGCAGCAGCGTCACGTGGCGAGGCCTTCCTGCTTCAGGGCGGTGACTGTGCGGAAAGCTTTGGCGAGTTTTCTGCCGATACGATCCGCGACACGTTCAAGGTGATGCTGCAGATGGCGATGGTGCTGACCTATGGCGCCAAGGTTCCGGTTATCAAAGTTGGCCGCGTTGCCGGTCAGTTTGCAAAGCCGCGTTCCGCTCCCACCGAGACAAAGGATGGGACGGAGCTGCCGTCTTACCGTGGCGATATCATCAACGGGTTCGACTTCACCTCGGACGCCCGTATCCCTGACCCGAACCGCATGCTGCAGGCGTACACTNNGCCTCGCTGAACTTGCTGCGGGCGTTCTCGCAGGGTGGTTTCGCGGATATGCATCGCGTCCATGCGTGGACCCTTGGGTTTGCAGATGCCGAGAAGGCGGAGCGCTACCGCGATTTGGCCAACCGGATCTCGGACACGCTGGACTTTATGAGCGCTGCTGGAATGAATTCTGATACCTCGCACAGCATGCGGACGGTTGATTTCTACACCTCGCACGAAGGCTTGTTGCTGGAATATGAAGAAGCTCTGACTCGTGTCGACTCGACGACCGGTCAGTGGGTTGCCGGTTCCGGTCATATGATTTGGATTGGTGATCGTACTCGCCAACCGGATGGTGCGCATGTTGAGTTCTGCAAGGGTGTGATCAATCCCATCGGTCTGAAATGCGGTCCAACCACCAGCGAAGACGACCTGAAGCAACTTATCGCCACGCTGAATCCAGATAATGAAGCAGGTCGTCTGACCCTAATCGCCCGTTTCGGTGCCGGCAAAGTCGGTGACAATCTTCCACGCCTGATCAAGGCCGTGAAGGAAGAAGGCGCTAATGTAGTCTGGAGTTGTGATCCAATGCATGGCAACACGATCAAATCGGCAACCGGGTACAAGACCCGCCCGTTCGATAACGTCCTCTCTGAAGTTCAGGAGTTCTTTGCAGTACACGCGGCCGAGGGTACCATCCCAGGCGGTGTTCATTTCGAGATGACCGGCAAGGATGTTACTGAATGCACCGGCGGTATCCGCGCGATCACCGACGAGGATCTTTCGGACCGTTACCACACCGCCTGTGACCCGCGTCTGAATGCCAGCCAGTCGTTGGAACTCGCCTTCCTTGTTGCCGAGGAACTGTCGAAACGTCATGCCTCTGGCAGCCAAAACGCAGTGAACACTTAAGACTTCACGACACGCAGGGCAGGGCGATTTACCCGGTCTTGACGCCTG
>JABAOD010006735.1_pt4 | contig 10852 bp, 13 predicted proteins | sample 7062151 | NCBI WGS metagenome assembly JABAOD01 (sample SAMN14538626, study PRJNA623070) | marine sediment metagenome | biome: marine biome [ENVO:00000428]; feature: marine pelagic biome [ENVO:01000023]; material: deep marine sediment [ENVO:00002113] | place: India: Gulf of Khambhat ...
TTGTTGGATCCCGTTAGGTCTGCTGAACCGCCGATCAGCTCTGGAAGGGCCGGTGCCAGAGTATTCAGAGTTTTTCCAGAGGCGACTCGGGTGGCCATTCCCTTTTCGCTCGGTCCAAACGTCGGAATGAGCTCGGCCAGATCTTGCGGAAGGTCACCGGCCAGAGTCCTTTCATATTGGGCCGCCAACTCTGGATATGCCTCTCTATACCGGGCGACCTGCCTTTTCCACTCCTCATGCCGACTTGTCCCCCGGCGGCCGACCTCCATGAGGTACTCGGAAACGTCCTCGGGTATGAGGAAGCGGGGTTCAACCGGCCAGCCCAGCTTCTTCTTGGCTCCTTCGAGTTCAGCCTCTCCCGGCGGTTCACCATGGGCTGCGGCGGTGTCCTGCTTTGTGGGCAGGCCGTATCCGATGTGTGTCCGGGTTACGATCAGCGATGGGCGTGGATCCTGCTTGGCAACCCCAAGAGCCTCGTCGACAGCCTCAAGGTCGTTGCCATTCTCTATAGTCAGCACATGCCAGCCGTAAGCTCGAAACCGATCGCCTCGGTTCTCTGTGAAAGTAAGCTCTGTGCTGCCGTCGATGGTGATGCGATTATCGTCATAGAGGTAGATGAGGCGCCCCAGCTGCAGATGGCCAGCCAAGGAAGCCGCCTCATGCGACACCCCCTCCATCAGGTCGCCATCTGATACAAGGGCGTAGATATTGTGGTCCACCAGGTTCAAACCGTCTCGGTTGTAGAGTGCAGCCATATGTTCAGCCGCAATCCCCATACCCACTCCGTTGGCAAAGCCTTGTCCCAGAGGGCCGGTGGTCACCTCGACTCCAGGCGCTTCGCCGTATTCCGGGTGGCCGGGGGTCATACTGCCCCACTGACGGAAATCCTTGAGTTCTTGCAGCGGGAGATCGTACCCGGTCAGGTGCAGCAGAGCGTACAGCAGCATGGATCCGTGGCCTGCGGAAAGGAGGAAACGGTCCCTGTTCGGCCAGTCCGGAGCTTTTGGATCGAATCTCAGATGTCGGGTCCAGAGCGTGTAGGTCATTGCGGCCGCGCCCATCGGCAAACCAGGGTGTCCTGAATTTGCGGCCTGGACCGCATCCGCGGCCAGGAATCGGATCGTGTTGATTGCCCTAGTGTGGAAATGAAGGTCGGGCATTTGCTCACCCTCAGCTAGGTTGGATCTGATCACAAAACGTGCTGCGCAACTGAGTGCAGATTGGACGGGAGACCGTGGACCGCGTGATCATAACATGGAATATCTACTGGCCCGGCCCACAGGGTTCCCTTCATCGACCTCCGCAATTTCAGGAAGATGGGCCGGATCCACCCGTCCCCGAAGTCTGACCACCCAGCCAATCCCTCAAGCCTCGCATACAGATAACTCCCACCTTGTGGCCCACTTCTTCGGCACAGAAGGTGATCTCCACATCGAGGCTCTCCAGGCGTCCAACGTCTCGTCGCGCCCGCTCGATCGAGACACGCTCATCTGCGACTCCGTGAGCCCAATAGACGCGCAGTCCCTCCAGTCCCCTCAGGGTACCCTCGGGCACAAAGCCTGCTAGAGAAACGATGCCTGCCGGACGGACGCTCATTGCCCCAGCCAGGGCATATGCGAGGGCGGCTCCCTGGCTGAAGCCGATCAGGATGAGCCTAGATCGGACTCCTGTCAGCTGCTGCTCGAGCTCGGCAAGTAACTCGAGGACTGTCTCGACCGCAGGCTGAAAGTCCTCCAGGGCTGAGAAGCCTGGTTCCGTAGAATCCACCCAGCTGTAGCCGCCCCCTCTAAGAGCATAGGGAGCCCGCGGCGCTACCGCCCATCCACGTGGAGAGACAGCCGACAGGATGACCCACATGTCATTCTCGTCGCCGCCATAGCCATGCAGCAAGAGCGCTGGAGGCAGGCCTCGGTCGGCGCCCCGGAGCATGCGATACGGCAGCTCACCATTTCTAGACTCTACAAATACCGGACGCGCCACTTCACCTCTTGATTGGTCTTCCTCAACGGTCAGCCGTCATTTGGACTGCATCACCTGGCCTGTGGGGAAACAGAATTGTCCTCGAGCCTTACCAAGTTGCTGCGAGAATGCTAGAGGAACGCCTCGACGATCACCTGCGCGTCCTCGATTGGATCTTGATCAAAGGGCAATTTGTGCTCGGGGGTAATCCGCGTGGTAAGGCGCCTGGCAGCCGCCCGCAGTTCCTCAGGCGCACTCTCGTGGTCAACGAGCTGTCTGAGGAGCACATAGGCACTCGGGTTGAACTCGTTCCCCAACCGGGTCTGGAAATAGTGTCCCGCAGCCCAGCCCGCTGCCCGCCGGGCGCACACTCGGGCTTTGCCCTCATTTCCGCTCGCCCGGGCCAACCTTGCCTGCTTCAACTCAACTTCGATTTGCTTTCTCAAAGTTGTGGATACCATAGATTTCATGCTACCACAAACAGCGAAGTAGCAACCGTCCTTGGCTCAGCGAAGGTGTGCCCGGTTCAGGTCGGAGACGATCAAGATATTTGGAGGGGCAAGACGGCTCATAGGCAGGCGTCGCTCGAAAGAGTCGGATTTCCGTTTGATGGAACTGAGACGCATACCTTGAAGCCGCGGTGATCCGTCTGTGAGCAAAACAGAACGTATGGCCTTGATGCCCCAGATCACGAAATGGGACTTTCACACTAACCAAGGAATCCGGCGCCTTCGGCGCAAACACGCCTTTTGGATTCTTGGGAGGCGCGGTATTTCATCAACCGGACCGGGGACATGGCCGAAACGTAAGGCCAGCATCCTGTACTAGAAACCGAATGTTGCAAGGAGAAACTGGAGCGGCACACGACCGCAAGCCGATATCTTCACAGATCGATTTCATTCTGGCAGCCCGATCGGATCAGGCCTATCAGTCGCTCAAACCCTGGGAATCTCGACGGAGCTCGGTCTTTGCAGCCAAACAGAAGCGCAGACCTACCCGACCATCGATGCCTTCGAAAAGAGCACCGCGCCCTCAGGCGCGGAACATGCTTGGGAGAGCCGCAGAGTAAGCCTTTAGAGGGTCTTTCTACGACCGAGTTGTCCGCCTCCGGTACCCACTTGGCCCCGGTGAGCAGGATCTTGGTCGCCAGAGGGACTAGTCACTGTCAATGGCATAGGGCGGGTTCGGAAGATCGCCCCGGTGCGGGGTCACCGATCCGGCTTCGACAGACCCCGAAGAAGATCGAGGTCCAGAACCTGATCAGCCTCGAGGCTGTATTCGGCGCATTTCAGCCGCGCCCCTGAGCGAGAGCCTCTCTAGATGTCTAGATAGCGACCGGGGTCGTTCCTCTCGAGATGTGACTGAGGAACTCCTCGCGAGTGGTTTCATTCTTAAATGCGCCGCACAACGCGCTCGTGACCATGCGCGCGTTGGCCTTCTTGACACCGCGCATCATTGCGCACAGGTGGAGGCCTTCGACCACCACGGCGACACCCTGTGGGTGAAGTACGGTCTCCAGAAAATCCGCGATTTGCCGGGTCATGCGCTCCTGAACCTGCAAACGGCGCGCGAACAGATCGACGACTCTAGGGATCTTGGAAAGACCGATTACTTTCCCGCTAGGAATGTAGGCGATGTGGGCCCGGCCAATGAAGGGAAGCATGTGGTGCTCACACAGGCTGTAGAACTCGATGTCCCGGACAAGCACCATCTCATCGTAATCTTCATCGAAGATCGCGTCATTGATTAGCTGGTGGGGATTGACTCTGTAGCCAGCTAGAAGTTCGTCGTACATCCTGGCGACCCTTTCCGGGGTTCGCTCCAGGCCCTCCCTGCTAACGTCCTCGCCAAATGCCCTGAGCAGAGCCTCAATTGCCTCTTCAATTTCTGGCCGAACGACACCCACGCCCCCAAATAGCTCGGCAGCGGCTTCGATCTCAACCTTATGATCAATGGTCCGCATATGCTTATCGTAGGTTGACATTTCTTCCACTCCGTCGGACTACTGACTGTTCACGGGCAATCTTACCACGCAACTTGTACTGCCGATTCGCTGGCGTGCCTGTAACCAGGATTGCAGTGACCGAGCCTATCGCTACAGCCTCATTTGGCGTGGGACCTTAACCGGAGTGTTACAATAGCCTGATGATCAAGACCCTGGGCTCCAAAGTGGAGGCTATCTTCGAGGCAGGTCTTTGCGGACGCGTGCGGTGCGCCCAGGGTCAGAGTCGAACCGAAGGAGTGATCAAGTCAGGAACTCCACCCCGGATAGGAGCAGGACTCGCGAACCTCAGTTTCCGCGCGTACAAACTTCACGTCAACCCCAGGATTCCTCACCGATTCTCAGTACCACGCTCCAGTTGCTCAACTGGTCGCCGACCGATCTTCAAGCTGAGCAGCGGGGAGGGCAGTCTCTCATGAGAGGCCGACCTCCTTATCACATTCACCTCACGGATCCTGAGTTCAAGCAGGGGGCAATTCTCGTGGAGTTTCGACTTGCAAGCTGGATTGCAGGGTTGCACCACGGCTACCCGCAGCACTCCGACACTGCGTTGGGCCTCCATCCCGGGGTTTCTAGTGGGGACCTTTTGGTCAGCCAAGGGCAAGGATCAATAGTGCAATCTGCTCGCGATCTCCAGTTCCCTACGAGGTCCGGCCCCTGTGGGCAAAGGCCTCGCTGGAGGACTTGACCCATGACGGATGACAAGATTGAGATTAGGGACTTGCTGCTGCGCGGAATCATCGGCGTGAACGATTGGGAACGAAGGGACAAACAGGACATTCTCATCAACATTACTCTTTTCACGGAACTTCGAGCCGCCGGAGCCAGCGACGGCGTTGAGGACACAGTGAACTACAGGACCTTGACCAAGGAGGTGATCAACCTGGTCGAGGCTGGCCAGCCCTACACTGTGGAGAGACTCGCGACGGACATCGCCGAGGTCTGTCTGCGAGAATCGAGAGTCAAGCGCGCTCGGGTTCGAGTCGAGAAACCAGGTGCGCTCCGCTTCGCGCGCTCTGTAGGGGTCGAGATCGAACGCGCCGCCGAGGAACATGTCTGAGCTTGCGTTTATAGAACTTGGCTCCAACATTGAGCCGGAAGAGCACCTTCCCCTCGCCATCCAGCGCATCTCAGAGCTCGGTCGCCTCCTGGCTGTTTCGAGCGTCTATCGGAATCCAGCCGTCGGGCCAGAAGGCCAGCCTGAGTTCATGAACATGGCTGCTCTACTCTCTACCAAGTTGCCGTTGCAGGAGGTGCACCGGCGGCTCAGAGCGATCGAAGCCGGACTTGGACGCAAGAGAACGGTCGACAAGTATGCACCTCGAAGCATTGACCTCGACTTGTGCTTCTACGGAGACCAGGTAATGGAGGGGCATGGAATCCGAATTCCAAATCCTGACCTCCTTCAACGAGGCTACCTTGCCGTGACTATGGCTGAGTTGGCGCCGGATTTCGTTCATCCCGTCACCGGAAGGACTCTCGGTGAAATCGCCCACCGAATTAAGGCGGACTCCAACCTTGTCCGCGATCACCTCGTTTCAGATCGTGTCGCGCTGCAGGTTGAAGCCATAAGCCGAGAAGACTGAGGAAGTCGCCTGAGGCAAACGCGTGCCCTGGCCGACATCCAGGCGAGGATTCAAAGACCTAACACAGATGTCACTGATTATCCCGGAGTGCAAGGATGTCTGAGGCTACCGCCGATGTCGTTATCTGCGGTGCAGGCATAGCTGGTGTATCAGCTGCCTATCACCTTGTCGTGAAACACGGGGTCGGCGATGTGNNAGCGGCCACCGCTCTCGTTAACAAGCGAGAAGTCCACGGAGTGCTATCGAAATTGGTGGCCGGGCCCAGGCGATGGCATGGTTCGCATGATGAATCGAAGCATCGATATCCTGGAAGAACTCGCCCACGAAAGCGGCAACGTATTCAATTTGAACCGACGAGGATATCTCTTTGCCACCGCCGATCCTGGGCGCATTCCAACCATGAAGGACGTTGCGGAGGAGTCGGCCTCGCTGGGCGCAGGGCCAATCCGCTATCACCGCGGTGACCCCGGCGACCCCACCTATGTCCCGGCCCCTGCGCACGGATTTGAAGACCTTCCAGTTGGCGCCGACCTCCTGCTCGATCGCGATTTGATTCGCGAACACTTCCCCTACCTGGCGCGCGACACCGTCGCAGTTCTGCATTCCAGGCGCTGTGGCTGGCTTAGCGCTCAGCAGCTCGGAGCCTACCTACTGAAGCGATCTCGGGCGCACGGTCTTAGGCTCGAAGAAGGAAGGGTCGAAGATGTTCGCGCGCAAGGGGGCCGCGTCATCGGGGTTCAGATCCGCAACAGACACGGAACGCGAACAGTAACATCGCCCGTTTTCGTCAACGCTGCCGGCCCCATGACAAAAAAGCTCGCAGCCAAGATCGGGGTCGACTTGCCCGTCTACTGTGAACTTCACGCATCTGTGGCTTTCAAGGATCATCTAGGCGCCTTACCAAGGGAGGCCCCCTTGATGATCTGGATGGATCCAATCCACCTTCCCTGGACGGAAGAAGAGAAAGACCAGCTCGAGAAAGACGAAAGTACAAAATGGTTGCTCGAGGAGTTTCCCGCCGGCGTTCACGCTAGGCCCGAGGGTCCAGAGGACAGCCCCATAGTGCTCATTCTCTGGACCTATCACACCGAGGAAGTCGCTCCGATCTTTCCGCCCAAGTTTGAGGAAACCTACTATCCCGAAATCGGCCTAAGGGGCATGTCGCGGATGATCCCCGGCCTGAAGGCCTATTTTGCCCGGATGCCAAGACCCCTCATCGATGGGGGTTACTATACGAAGACAGCCGAGAATCGACCCTTGATCTGTCCCCTACCCATTGAGGGCGCCTTCGTGATCGGCGCGCTTTCAGGTTTCGGAATTATGGCCTCGCCTGCAGCGGGCGAACTGCTCGCCGTCCACGTGCTAGGCTCTGAACTTCCAGATTATGCACGCTGGTTCGACCTAAACCGCTATAAGGACCCAGTCTATCGGGAGCTCCTGAAAGACTGGCAGGGTGAGGGGCAACTTTAACATCCTGNNCTGGTTTGCCCGATGCACGAAGTGGACCGTTTGGGCTTGGGCGGCATAGTCTTCTTCGAGCTGGGAAGCCCTCGGACTAAGTGATACCCGCCCTCGAGAGGGATACTCGCAAGGCCTCTGTCTCCTCCCTATCGAGCGGTCGGAGGGGAGCTCGCACTGGACCCCCATAATACCCTAGCATATCCATTGCAGCCTTGAGTCCTGCGACGCCAAACCTTGACGTCACAGCCGCATTGACGTCTATGAGGGGCAGCTGGATCGCTCTAGCTTTCTGAATGCGCCCTGAGTGGAAGCAGTCAATAAGCTCGGCGAGTCTCAAGGCGGCGATGTTGGCCAACGCCACAACGCCCCCGACCGCACCGACCGCAAGGGCGCCCAGAAGGAAGCCCGCCGATCCCGCGAGGACCTGGAACGTCTCAGGCGTCTCGTGAACCATCGAGCCGATTCGGGCCACGTCGCCTCCACTGTCCTTTATTCCAATGATGTTCGGGTGGTCTGACAGTTTCATGACGGAATCCAAGGGAAGATCAATGCCAGTGTTGGCCGGGACACTGTAGAGCACAACCGGGATCGACGAGCGATCGGCTACTTCTTCATAGTGCAGCTGAAGGGCAACCGAAGTCATGCGTCCCCGGAAGTAGTGCGGTGTTACGAGGATGGCTGCATCGGCGCCGACGTCCGCCATATGCTGAGTTATGGCGATGGTGGCGCGTGTCGATTCGGCGGCTGCCCCTGCGATCAGGAGTCGATCGCTCGGAACGGATTGCCTGGCCCTTCGGACGACTTCGACGCGTTCTTCAGCGGTTAGAAAGACAAACTCCCCATTTGAACCCCCGACGACATAGCCTGAAAGAGGTTGACTGTTCCAAAGATCGAAGTTTGACTTAAGGTGATCATAGTCAACCTCGCCGGAGGCATCAAAGGGCGTTGGGATAGGCGGAAAGAGCCCGGCCAAGGACATGGGTTTTCCCAGCTTCGAATCTCCTGTATCCATCTTCTGAATAGGCTCTCCCCCTGCAGCTGCGGGGGATCTCTTGCTGCCCGGCCTTGGGCTTAAACCCTTCACCCCCAAGGGTCACTTCGACGGGAGAGCCCACCAAGCTTGACAGCAGGCTTGCTTGTGACCCAACCCTCGGTTCAGCGTTGTCAAACAACATGCGGATCCAAGCTCGGCCGGCCGACATTCAATTCTCATACCGCTCTTGCAGATATTCAAGTCGCGATCAGGGGACCCTGGCTTCAGCGCTTGCAGCAGGAGCATGCGCAGGACGGGGCGATCAGGCCCGCATGGCACCGCCTCCAAAGCCATACCAATTCGGCGTCCGGCCCTGCAAAACTTGTTTCCGTAGGCAGCCTTGGAGGCTATACGCCGACCAAAATGGCGCGTGCCGGCGCACCGTCGCTGCCCACCAACTTCAAAGGCAAGCAGTAGAACGCGTAGCGGCCTTGCGATACGGAGCTCAGATCCAGGCCCTCAACCACTAGCACCCCAGCTTCGAGCAGGATTCGATGCGCAGGTCGGCTTTGGCCAAAGGGCGCCACTGAAAGGTAGTCGACCCCCACGAGCTGGATCTTCCTCTGGACAAGCCAAGTAGCCCCACTGGAATCGACGGCCACAAAATCCCTCTGGAACTCTTGCACCCCCTTGGCCCATAGCTGGGAGTTGCGCGTCTTGAATAGCACTCGTTTCGTGCGCGGAGGTATACCGGAGGCCTCCAGCGTTTCCGCATCGAGCAGATCGGAGTTAGAGATTTCAACCACGTAGACACGCCCGGTCAGCATCTTCAAAGGCAAGGCTTCCACACCGGCGGCTCCTTGGATGAAATGAACTGGTGCATCCACATGAGTCCCCGTATGAACCCCGATCTTGAGTTGCGAGACATTTGAATTCGCGCCTTCCTCGATCTTGTTCACCCGCTCCAAGCTGACGGGCGGGTTGCCCGGCCAAACCGGCATTTCGGGGGTTATTCCCACGCTTACGTCGTAGATTCTCATCCAAAGCCTCCAAGGGGAGGCATTATAGATAGAGACGAAGGCAGGCGCAAATGGAGCTAGCCGCGGCGCTGGCGTGGGGAAGACTATAATTGGCGATACCTCTAAGGAAGGATTCGCAGAATGTCAGATTGGGAAGCCATCGACGAAATCATCCAGCGTAACCTGGGCGAGAGTCTTGCTGAACTGCGCCGACTTTGCGCCCAGCCAAGCATTGCAGCTCAAGGGATCGGCATGCCGGAATGCGCCCAGCTGGTGGCTGAACTTCTCAGCGCCCGCGGCTTCGAGGCTCAGATCATTCCAACCGCAGGATATCCAGCGGTGTTTGCCGAACGCCCCGGAAGGAGATCGGACAAAACCCTTCTCTTCTACAACCATTATGATGTCCAACCACCTGAACCACTTGAACTGTGGAAGTCTCCGCCGTTCGAGCCGGAGGTCCGAGGCGGCAAGCTGTATGGGCGCGGCGTTAGCGACGACAAGGGCCACATTGAATGCAGGTTGGCCGCCATCGACGCCCTTCTGGCCATTCAGGGGGAGCTCCCCTGCAGCGTGAAGTTCCTGATTGAGGGCGAAGAGGAAATTGGGAGCCCCAACCTGCCGCAGTTCATTCTCGATCATAGGAACCTGCTCTCAGCGGACGCCTGCCTTTGGGAGTTCGGGCGGGTGAACCACGCGGGCACTCCTGTCCAGGACGCAGGACTTCGTGGGATCTGCTATGTGGAACTCAGCACTGAATCCTCTTCTCGAGATGCGCATTCGGGGCTCGGAGGGTCAATCTTCCCCAACGCAGCCTGGCGACTAGTCTGGGCGCTGAGTTCACTTAAGGGCCCCGATGAGCACATCCGGCTGCCAGGCTTCTACGACAAGGTCCTACCTCCCTCGGAGTATGACCTGCAGTTGCTGGCCGAGCTCCCACCAGTTGCGCAGAAGTACCAAGAGACCTATGGTCTGAAATCATTCCTCAAAGGACTTTCCGACGGCGTTGAGTTTCACCGGGAGGCAGTATTCACCCCAACTTGCACAATCTGTGGGCTTACCTCAGGCTACCAAGGGCCAGGCACCAAGACCGTGCTCCCCTCCAGAGCAAGTGCGAAGGTCGATTTTCGCCTCGTGCCCGATCAGCATCCCGACGATGTGTTGGAACAGCTTCGAGTCCACCTCGACCAGGGTGGATTTCAGGATGTAGAGATCACCTACCTGGGCGGAGAACCACCGGCACGCACGAATCCTTCAGATCCGTTCCTCCAGCTTGTCGTCGCCACTGCCGAGGAGGTGTATGGAGTCCCGCAGATCATTGCCCCAATGATGGGCGCTTCGGGGCCAAACCACGCATTTATCCATTACTTGAAGGTTCCCGTCGCCACAGCTGGCGTGGGCTATCCAGATTCAAGGGCACATGCCCCCAACGAGAACCTGGTGATCGAACATTTCGAGCGCGGTGTTCGCCACACGGCCCGCATCCTGGCTCACTTCGCTGAAGTCTGAACATCTCTTGCCGGGCCCCGATCCGTCGGCTATAATACCTCTATCATCCCCGGGACGTAGCGCAGCCCGGTAGCGCACCTGAATGGGGTTCAGGGGGTCGCCGGTTCGAATCCGGCCGTCCCGATTGAGGCAACCAAAGATCCTACAAGCAGTTACGAGACGGTCGTTCCTTGAACGGCCGTTCGTTTTTCGCGCTTGTGTGCCAATAGTGTGCCAAATCGAGTTGAGGCCTGCGGCCAGATTGCACATCATGAATGTGTATGCCTGATCCGAGCCCAGAAGTCGTCGCGACGCTGGTGGAGAATCACCGGCAGTTCCGGGCCTTCCTGGAGCGGAGGGTAGAGAA
>JABAOD010002864.1_pt2 | contig 10850 bp, 9 predicted proteins | sample 7062151 | NCBI WGS metagenome assembly JABAOD01 (sample SAMN14538626, study PRJNA623070) | marine sediment metagenome | biome: marine biome [ENVO:00000428]; feature: marine pelagic biome [ENVO:01000023]; material: deep marine sediment [ENVO:00002113] | place: India: Gulf of Khambhat ...
CGCCGACAACCACGGCGGCCACGCCGAGGTGGCGGTGTTTCACCACGACAGCCCGTTCGGGCTGTCACCGGTCGCCGACGGCGAGGCCTACATTCAGGAGAAGGGTCTCGACATCGGGTACCAGGCCTATGCGATGCCCGGCGGGGTAACCGACTACGTGGGTGAGCTGACCCAGGCCGAGGGACAGGGCGCCGACTACATCGTCGTTAACAATGTGCCCAGCCCGGCGGCGACGCTGGTCAAGGACGTGTCCGCCCAGGGCCTGGACGTCAAGGTGATCTGCCTCAACTGGTGCGGCGACGAGATCCTTCTCGAGCTGGCCGGCAGCGCCGCCGAGGGAGTGCTGACCGTGCAGCCGTTCACCGGTCCGAGCGCAGGTGCTGCGGGCCTGTCCACCATGGCCGACTTCCTGGAGAGCAAGGGCCAGAGCATCGACGACAAGAACGTGCGCTACGTGCAGGGATGGTTCACCATGGCGGTGCTGGCGGAAGCCATCGAGCGGGTGGTGGACGCCGGTGACGACGTCACCGGGCCCAACATCAGGACGGCGTTGGAGGAGATGGGGGCGTTCGACACCGGCGGGGTGTCGGCCGACATCGAGTTCAGCGCTTCCAGTCACTCCGGGATGCAGGGCTCACCGATCCTGATCGTGGAGGGAGGTCAGTGGAAGCAGCTGGTCGACGTCATGACGCCGTAGCGGACGAGGTGGGGGCGGGCGTGACGCCCGCCCCCGCTCCGCTGCTGGAGGTCAACAACGTCGAGGTCATCTACGACGAGGTGATCTTGGTGCTGCGCGGCCTGTCCCTGGGCGTGGAGGAGGGGCAGATCGTGGCGCTGCTCGGCTCCAACGGCGCCGGCAAGAGCACCACCCTCAAGGCGATCACCGGGTTGTTGCCTTCCGAAGACGGCGAAGTCACAGAAGGTCGCATCACGTATCGAGGAGAGAACATCACAGATCGCGATCCCGCCGAGATCGTGCGCATGGGGCTGTCTCTGGTCATGGAAGGGCGACGCGTCTTCGAGCATCTCACCGTCCACGAGAACCTGCTGGCCGGGGCCTTCACCCGCCGCCAGGGGCGGGAGGAAGACCTGGACATGGTCTACTCCTACTTCCCACGGTTGCGAGAAAGGCGCGGCCAGCAGGCCGGGTACCTGTCCGGAGGGGAGCAGCAGATGCTCTCGATCGGGCGGGCGATGATGGCGCAGCCCCGCTTCCTCATGCTCGACGAGCCTTCGCTGGGCCTGGCGCCGATGCTGGTGGCGGAGATCTTCGAGATCGTGCAGCGCTTCAATCAGGACCTGGGCACCACCGTATTGCTGGTGGAACAGAACGCCCGGCGGGCTCTCCAGGTGGCCGAGTTCGGCTACATCATGGAGCAGGGGCGCATCGTGCTGGAGGGCCCGGCCGACGAGCTGGCCGAGAACCCCGACGTCCAGGAGTTCTACCTGGGGCTGTCCGAGGAGGGCCAGCGCAAGAGCTACCGCGACGTCAAGCACTACAAGCGTCGCAAGCGCTGGTTGTGATGCGGGGTGGGTGCGGTGACCCCTGAGGAGTACGGTCGCAGCTTCGACGATCGCATCGCTGCGATCCTGCCCGAGGCCTCGCGGCGAGCTGCCCCTCTCCGGGAGCGGCTCGAAGCGGCGGGTTTGCGGCCCGAGGAGCTGACCGATGGTCGCGCCCTCGCCCGGCTCCCGGTGCTCAGCAAGGACGAGCTGCTGGAGCTACAGGCCGCCGCCCGCCCCTTCGGCGGGCTGCTGACCGACGGCGCCCGGCTGCGCCGCATCTTCCAGTCGCCGGGCCCGCTGTACGAGCCGGAGCTGGACCAGCCGGATCACTGGCGCTGGGCGCCGGCGCTGGCGGCGGCCGGCTTCGAGGCCGGCGACGTGGTGTTCAACGCCTTCAGCTACCACCTCTCCCCGGCCGGGGCCATGTTCGAGGAGGGCGCCCGCGCCCTCGGCTGCGCGGTGCTGCCGGGCGGAGTGGGCAATCTGGAGCTGCAGCTGCAGGCGTGCGCGGACGCCGGCGCCACCGCCTATGTGGGCCTTCCCAGCTACCTCAAGGCCCTTCTGGAGAAGGGCGACGAGGAAGGGGTGAAGCTGTCGCTGCGGCGTGCTTTCGTCACCGCCGAGCCTCTGCCCCCGTCGCTACGAGCATGGCTCCAGGAGCGGGTGCCGGTGGTGCTCCAGGGTTACGGCACCGCCGAGGCCGGCAACCTCGGATACGAGTGCGAGCAGGCCGAGGGTCTGCACGTGCCCGAGGATGCCCTGGTGGAGGTGTGCGAGCTGTCGAGCGGGGAGCCGCTCTGGGACGGCGCGGTAGGACAGGTGGTCGCCACCGTTCTCAGCGCCGACTACCCGCTGGTGCGGCTCGGCACCGGGGACCTGTCCGCCTACCTCACCGAATCCTGTCGCTGCGGGCGGGGGACGCCCCGGCTGAAGGGCTGGCTGGGCCGGGTGGGTGACGCGGTGAAGGTACGCGGCATGTTCCTTCACCCTCGCCAGATCGAACAGGTCATGGGCAGCCTCGAGGGGATCGCGCGCTACCGGTTCGTGATCGAGCGGGTCGAGCATCGCGACGAGTTGCGTTGCGAGGTCGTGGTCGGCCCCGGCGCTGATGCGGAGGCGGTGGCCGACGCGGTGCGGAACCAGATCAGGTCCGGGCTCCGTTTCAATGTCGGTGTCACTGCGGTCGATGAGCTCGAGGAAGGCGCGCCGCTGGTCGAGGATCGGCGGACGTGGGAGTGAGCCGGTCGCTGTTGCCGGGAGCATGGGTGCCTTTCCAGGCAGCGGGTACTGCCCCGGGAAAGGGCGCCGCTCCCGGTATACTGTTGGCACCCAATGGTTTCACCTCGTAACGAGGATCCCGTGCTCCATGCCCCATCTCCTGGTGTGCGCCTGCGCGTTCCCAGCAACCACCTGATGTTGGAGTTGCTGGGCGAACGCGACGCGCACTTGCGCACCCTCGAAGCAGCCTTTCCGAACGCCCACATCGTCGCCCGCGGGAACGAGTTTCTGGTGACGGGAGCTCCCGACCAGGCGGAGGAGGTGCGGACCACTCTGGAGGAGCTGCTCATCCTGGTGCAGGAGGGGGAGCAACTGGACGCCGACCGGGTGAAGCGGGTCATCCAAATGGTCCAGGAGGAGGTGCCCAGCCCATCGGGCGTCCTCACCGAGGGCATTCCCGTGGGAAGGGGGCGGGTGGTCCGCCCCAAGACGCTGGGACAGCGGCACTACATCGACGCCATCCGGGAGAACACACTGGCCTTCGCGGTGGGTCCCGCCGGCACCGGCAAGACCTACCTAGCGATGGCAGCCGCCGTCGAGGCACTGCGCACCGGCGCCGTGCGCCGCATCGTGCTCACCCGGCCGGCGGTGGAGGCCGGGGAGCGGCTCGGCTTCCTGCCCGGCGACCTCGCTGCAAAGGTCGATCCGTACCTGCGCCCGCTCTACGACGCGCTGTGGGACATGATGGGGCCGGACGAGACCGCCCGCCTCACCGAACGGGGGACTATCGAGATCGCCCCACTGGCATACATGCGCGGCCGCACCCTCAACGACTCCTGCGTCATCCTCGACGAGGCGCAGAACACCTCGCCCGAACAGATGAAGATGTTCCTGACGCGGTTGGGGTTCAACTCCAAGATGATCATCACGGGCGACATCACCCAGGTGGACCTCCCTTCCGGGACCGGCTCGGGCCTGCGCCAGGTACGCGCTATCGTCGATGGAATCCCGGGCGTGGCGTTCGTGGAGCTCACCGCCAAAGACGTGGTGCGGCACCGCATCGTGGCTTCCATCGTGGAGGCTTACGAGCGCCACGAGGACACAGGTGAAGGCGGATGAGCGAGGGAATCCGTTTCCATCTGCGGCGGGTGGGCGTCGTTGCCCTCACCGCGTTGCTGGCGTGGGCGGCGCTGCTCTTCGGCCGGGGCGGCGGCGATCCGGGGCTCCAGTTGGGTGAGGTGTCGCCGCGCAACTTCTTCGCCACCCGCGAGGTGACTGTCACCGATCAAGTCGCTACCGAAGTGGCACGCTCCGAGGAGGCCGCGGCGGTGGCATCGGTCTTCGAGATCAACCCCTCAGTGGCCGATGACGTCTACGCCGACATCACGTCGCTCTTCTCGGCCGCCCGCGCTGGGGTGTTTGCGCCTTCCGAGCCCGCCCCCGCTGAGGAAGTGGAGTTCCCGCCCGTCACCGAACCTGCTGCCGAGGAGGAGGTCACCGAGACCACCTTGCCGCCTCCGCCGGGGCGGGTCTCGGGAACCGTCTACCTGGACGTGGACGGAGATGCCACCTTCGGCGACGCCGACGTTCCTTTCTCCGAGATCACCGTGGTGCTGACCACCGTTGAGGGGGCGGCCTCCTCAGTGACCACCGACGCCCGCGGGGCGTTCACGGGCACGGTCCCGGCGGGGCCGGTGCTGGTGGACGTCAACGAGTCCGATCCCCGCTTCCCGATGTCGTGGACGCTGAGCGCCGGAGCCGATCCGCAGGTGGTCACCGTGCAGCCCGACGAGGTCACACCGGTGGACGCGGTGGGGATCGCTCCCCTCCTTCGCGACGCCGAGGTGCAGGCTCAGGAGTTGCAGTTGGCCAACCCAGCACTGGCGCCGGCCACCATTTCCAAGCTGGTGCAGTACTCCATCGAGGACGTGGTCAATCTCGTCGCCGGCCAGCCCCTCAAGCTGGATGCCATGCGCGACAAGACCATCCAGCGCGCCGAGTCGCTCTTCCTGCAAGGCATCAAGCCCACCGACCTCACCGACGCCAAGAACAGCGTGCTGCTCAGCCCACCGGTGATCTTCATCACCGAGCCCGACCTGGAGGCGAACAACGCCGCCGCCGACATCTTGGCGAACAAGCTTCAAGCGAATAGCTTCGAGAACAAGGAGAAGACCCAAGCGGCCCGGGACGAGGCGGCGGCAGCCGTACCGCCCGTGCCCGTCACCTACCAGCCCGATCAGCTCATCGTGAGCCAGGGCCAGACTCTGGAGCAGAAGCACATCGACGCCCTCGACAGCTTGGGGCTGCTGCGGAGACCGGCCATCGAGGCGCTGGCCCTCCTCTCGGTGGTGGTCGTGGTGGTCACGGTGCTGTCCTTCTACCTGGTCCGCTTCCGGCCCCTTTTCTGGTCCAACGCCCGGCGGGTGGCGCTCTTCGGCCTCTTGATCGTGCTCGCCGCGATCGCCGCGGCAGCGACCGCCATGGTCACCGGGGGAGAGGGCAACGGGATCTTGGCCGACGCCGGTGGGTACCTGATACCGGCGGCCGCCTTCGGGTTCATGGCGGCGATTCTCTTCGATGCCCGCATCGGGGTGCTGATGGCAGTGGCCGTCGGCGCCCTCGCCGGGATCGCGGTGCGCGACCCGGGGATCGCCCTGTTCGCGCTGCTGTCGGCGATGGCACCGATACCGCTGGTGTCTTCCATCTCGACGCGGCGGGACATCGGCCGGGCGGTGGCAACCACCGCGGTGGCGGTGACTGCGGTGGCCGTGCCCATCGCCTGGTTCTTCCACGGCGCCGGGGCGATCCGGGACGCGGTGATCATGGCGGCCATCAACGGGCTGGTGTTCTCGGGCCCGATCGCAGTGACATTGGTGGCGTTCCTCGAGTCCATCTTCGACGTCACCACCAGCCTGCGGCTGCTGGACCTCACGGATCGCAACAGTGCGGCGCTGCAACTCCTCCAAGAGGAGGCGTGGGGCACCTTCAACCACTCGTTGATGGTGGGGACGCTGGCGGACAAGGCGGCGCGGTCCATCGGGGCCAACAACCTGCTGGCACGGGCCGCCGCTTACTACCACGACCTCGGCAAGACGGAGAACCCGACGTTCTTCATCGAGAACCAGTTCGGCATCTCCAACCCGCACGACCGCCTCCCTCCCAGCGAGTCGGCGGAGATCATCCGCCAGCACGTCATCGACGGCCGGCGGCTAGCCCGCAAGTACCGCATACCCTCCGAGGTGGCCGAGGGGATTGACAGCCACCACGGCGACGGGGTGATGCGATACTTCTATCAGAAGGCCAAAGAGCGCTACGGCGAGGACAACGTCGACCCGGCCGACTACCGCCACGAGGGCCACAAGCCCCGCAGCCGGGAAATGGCCATCTTGATGCTTTCGGATGCCTTGGAAGGAGCGTGCCGGGCGGTGTTCCAGGACGAGGACCCGTCGCCGGAAGCCATCCGGCGGGTGGTGGAGACGGTAGTAGGCGAGAAGGTGGCCGACGGCCAGCTCTCGGACAGCGCGCTGACACTGGGCGAGCTCACCAGGGTCAAGGGAGCGTTCGTGGATGCGCTGGTGGGCCACTACCACCAGCGGATCCCGTACCCGAACTTCCCCGAGGTTGCCGAGACGCCGCCGCCCTTCGCCGACGCGGACGCGGCGGCGGAGCCTGCCGCTCCCGCCGCACCCCGCGGGCGCGCCGCCGACACGTCGGGGGGCCTGGAGGCTCCGGCGCGCCTCGAGCAGGCCGACTGAGCGTGGTGATGCCCGTGTGAACGTCTTTGTCGCCGACGAGCAGGACGACCCCCTGGATACCGAGCCGTTGCGGCACCTCGCCGAGGGGGTATTGCGCGCCGAAGGATTCCCCGACACGGCCGAGGTGACGCTGCTGTTCGTCACCGGGGAACAGATGGCGCGCTACAACGAGCGCTTCATGAACCGGTCCGGGCCCACCGACGTGCTGGCCTTCCCGCTGGAGGACCTGCGGCCGGGCCGGGTTCCGGCCAGTGAGGTGAACGGCCCACCACTGAATGTCGGCGACGTGGTCATCGCCCCGGACTTCGTGCGCAGGCAGGCCAGGGACATGGCGGTGCCGTTCGATGACGAGCTGGCGCTGATGGTGGTCCACGGCATGTTGCACCTGCTGGGCTACGACCACCAGGACGACGAGGAAGCCGCGGCCATGGAACGCCGGGAGCAGGAGCTGCTGGCGGTGGCGGGGAGGCGGCGACGGTGACGCTGGCCTTCGTTGTATCCGCTTTCGTGCTGGCGGTGGCCGCGGCGTTGCGAGCAGGGGGGGCTTCTCTGGTGCGCACCCAGCGCGCCGACGCCCTGCATGCCGCCGCGGAGGGCGATCATCGGGCGGCCCGAGTCGCCGAGCTCCTCGAACAGCCCATCCGGCTTCAACCTTCTATCGCGATGGTGCATTCGGCGCTGCTGGTGGCGGCGGCCGTGCCCGCAACCTGGGCGGTGAGCGGCCGCATGGGAGGATGGCCGCTCGCCGGCGGGCTGGTGGCTCTCAGCCTGGCCCTCGTGGTCTTCGGCGACCTGCTGCCGCGAGCGGTGGGGCGCAGCCGGCCGGGGCACCTCGCGTACCGTCTGTCCGCGCTGCTGGTGCCGGCGGTGCGGTGGGGTGGCCGGGCCACCGACCTCATTGTCATGGAGGAGGAGCCGGAGGAGCCCGAAGGAGCCCAGGACGGAGATGAGGCGGAGCAGGACCGCGAGGAGCGGGAGCTCATCTCCTCGGTCCTGGAGTTCTCGGACACGCTGGTGCGAGAGGTGATGGTCCCCCGCACCGACATGGTTTCGGTGGCGCGGGATGCATCCACCGACGAGGCCCTCGACCTGGTGATCGAGCACGGCTACTCGCGAATTCCGGTGACCGGCGAAGGCGCAGACGACGTCATCGGGATCGCCTACGCCAAGGACCTGCTGCGGCTCATGGACCAAGGCACCGGGCCCTTGCCGGTAACCGGGATCATGCGCACGCCGGACTTCATCCCGGAGACCAAGCGAGTCTCCGACCTGCTGCGGGAGATGCAAGTGGGCAAGGTGCACCTGGCCATCGTGGTGGACGAGTTCGGCGGCACCGCCGGCTTGGTCACGATCGAGGACCTCATTGAGGAGCTGGTCGGCGAGATCGTCGACGAGTACGACACCGAGGCTCCGCTGGTCGTCGAGGAGGGCGAGGGCGTCTACGTGGTGGACGGACGCCTGCCGGTCGAGGAGCTGAGCGGCCTGATCGGCGTGGAGCTGCCCGACGACGAATGGGACACCGTCGGGGGGCTGATGCTCGGCCTCGCCGGACGGCTTCCCCGCGAAGGAGAGACATTCGAGTACGACGGCACCCAGCTCACGGCGTTGCGGGTGCAGGGAAGGCGGGTCGCCCAGGTCCGGGTGCTGTGTGCCTCTCCCGGAGGCGGCGCGCTGGCCTCGTCGGGGAACATCGGGTGAAGTCGGGCTTCGTCCCCGTCGTGGGGCGTCCCAACGTCGGCAAGTCGACTCTGGTCAACTCCCTCGTCGGCCACAAGGTGGCCATCACCTCGGTACGGCCGCAGACCACCCGCAACACCATCCGGGGAGTGGTCACGCTGCCCCCGGACGGCCGCGATCCGCAGTATCAGCTGGTGCTGGTGGACACCCCGGGGCTGCACAAGCCCCGCACCACCCTGGGGGAGCGCCTCAACGCCCTCGTCTACGGCACCCTGGCCGAGGCCGATGTGATTCTCTTCATGCTCGACGCCACCCAGAAGGTGGGCCCGGGAGACCGTCTCGTCGCCGCCCGGCTGGTGGAGGCGGGCACTCCGGCCGTCGTGGTCGTCAACAAGGTCGATCGGGCATCGCGCCAGCAGGTGCTGGAGCGCTTGGAGGAAGCTGCCGAATGGGATCTGGATGCCTACGTCCCCGTGAGCGCGTTGCACGGGGAGGGACTCGAGGTGCTGCTCGACGAGGCGGTGCGGCGCCTTCCCGAGGGACCCCTCTACTTCCCCCCGGAGGCCGTGACCGACCAGCCGGAGCAGCTGCTCGTCGGTGAGATCATTCGCGAGAAGTTCCTCGACCGGCTGCGTGACGAGCTACCCCACAGCCTGGCGGTGATGGTGCGGGAGATGGAGCAACGGTCCAGCGGCGTGCTGTACGTCGACGCGCTGGCAGTGGTGGAGCGTCCCTCGCAGAAGGGGATCGTCATCGGCAAGGGCGGGGAGATGCTACGCCGCGCCGGCGAAGAAGCCCGTCGGGAGCTGGAGGTCATCTTCGGCACCAAGGTGTACCTGGAGCTGCGGGTGCGGGTGGAGAAGGACTGGCAGCGCAGGCCACAACTCCTCGACCGGCTCGGCTTTCCCGGCTGAGGCGGCGCACCGCATCTGCCGCCCGCCGGGCGCGCGACCGGCCACGTCGCGGCGCCGCTCGGTAGGGTTCGGTGAACCCGAACGGCGACGAGGAGCATCTATGCCTGCTGCCCGCAGCTACGGCTTTGCCACCCTCGTGGCGGTCGGCGCGCTCGCCGCAGCCTGCAACGGCACCGACGCCGGCCCGACCACCACGGAAACTGCGCCACCTACCGTCCCCGAACCCACCCAAGCCACGACCTCTACCGCGCCGTCCACGACGACCACGACGGGGATCGCCACCACCCCCCTCCCGGTGGTGGTCGGTTACGAGGGTGTCCTCGGCTGGTGGGATGGGTCGGCGTGGATCGCCCTCGGCGACGACACCCCCGTGCCGGTGCAGGGCGGCGAGCGGTACCAGGTGGTGCTCTTGGACGAGCCGATCACGACCGCCATCGGCTCACCGCCGGGACCGGGGTGCGAGTTCGTCGAATTCAGTGTTTCGATCGATGCCGGCATTCCCGCACCTGATACCTGGCCCGGCGCCATCCCCATCGCGGTTTCAGCCGACTGGGACGTGCGCCCTCACTTGGTCCAGGTGCTCGATCCGCCGCCGGCGGTCTACCAGGAGGTGACCGCGCAACTCCTGGCCCAGCGCGGCATCAACGATCCGCAACCGGACCTGGTGCAGGTCATCCGCACCGACCTCGAGGGCGATGGGGTGTTCGAGGTGCTCATCGTTGCCGAGCGTCAGACGAACGACAGCCTGGCACCGGCGGTACCCGGCGACTACTCGATCGCGTTCCTGCGCCGCATCGTCGCCGGCGAGGTGCAGACCGCGATCCTGGGCGAGTTCGTCGTGCAGCAACCCGAGGTCCAGGATCAGATCATCGCCCTCGACGTGTTCCGCTTCGCCGCCGTGGCCGACTTGAACGGCGACGGCAAGATGGAGATCGTCCTCGATGCCCAGTACTACGAGGGCGGCGGCGTCGAGGTGTGGGAGTACGTCAACGACGATCTCGGCCCGGTGCTCGTGCTCTCCACCGGCTGCGGAGTGTGACGCTGCTCGGAGCGCGGTTGCCCCGGCCCGGCTTCGACTCGGGCGCCGTCCCGGGCCAGCCGGGCCACTTCTACGTGGAGCAGGTCCGCCGCTTCGACCAGTGAGGCACCGGCGGTGGCGGCAACGACTCCGAGCGGGAGGTCCTCGACCCAAGCGGGCATGGCACCCAGCGTGGCCGCGGCCACCCGGCGGCGGGCCCAGGCGGCGAGGTAGACGCTATCGAGTGAACCCAGTTCGAACGTAGCCGGAGACAATCCCGACCTCCTGGCCTCGCCGGCGAGGCTGCGGTGGACGGCGATCACCACCGTTGCCCCCTGCTGCCTCGTGCGCCCCCACACCAGCCGGCGCACCGGCCATGGTGCCCGGTCGGCCTCGTCCCATAGGAGGACGTCGCTGCGAGGGGGCACCTGCCAGCGGTGGGGGCCCGGCGGCGTGTAGTGGTACGGAGCGGCCATGATCCGAGCCCACCTCAGCAGATGGGAGGTCTTCCCGGCGCCGGAGGCTCCCACCACCTCCACGAGAGAGCCGGGGGCTACCGGGGGTGCTTGGGGCAGACCGCGGTCGGCCCAGAGCCCCTGGGGCACGTCACCGCCGGGGTCGGTGGCGAAGGGGTTCTTCGACAGCCCGATGCCCTGGTAGCTCAACTCGCCGGTCCCACCCATACCGCGACCTCGTGCTTCTCGTCCCGCGCCCATGGGATGTCGAGGCGGACGGCCACCTCCCAGATCACCCTGATGAGAT
>JABAOD010001126.1_pt3 | contig 10849 bp, 14 predicted proteins | sample 7062151 | NCBI WGS metagenome assembly JABAOD01 (sample SAMN14538626, study PRJNA623070) | marine sediment metagenome | biome: marine biome [ENVO:00000428]; feature: marine pelagic biome [ENVO:01000023]; material: deep marine sediment [ENVO:00002113] | place: India: Gulf of Khambhat ...
CAGGTGGTGGACGACGGGGGCATTGCGACCCTGGCGGCGCTGGCACCGCACGCAGGCTACGAGGAGTTCGGGACCGCGCACCGGCCACCCCACCCGTATATGCGGCCTGCTGTCGCCAAGATCCGCCGCCCCTTCAAAGACGATCTGGAGAAGCTGGGCGCTGCGCTGCTGGGGTCGCAGACAGCTGCCCGCAGGGCGCTGACCGGGGCGGTGCCCCGTGGCTCCAGCTTCGGGCCTGGCGGTGCAGCGCGCGCGGCTGCCCGCGCCAGCATCGAGCAGGGGGGTCTGCCGTGACCGACCTCAACACACACGACCATACGGAGGCGCTGCGGGCGGCGCTGGCAGGCACCGGCTACCCGGTGGGCGTGTACCAGGCGCCAGCCGACACAGCCGCCCCCTACTACGTGCTGTACCCGCTGCCGTCCCCCGACCCCGACGGGCCACTCGACGACCCCGACAGCATTTGGCAGCTGCAATACCAGGTGACCAGCGTGGCGGTCGGTCCCGAGCAGGCTCAGGGTATGTCAGACCTGGGCCGGGCGACCCTGGCAGCCGCCACCCTGACCGTGACCGGCCGCAGCATCTGGCGGCTGGCCATCCTGGAAGTCGGGCAGGCCAGCCGGGACGACAGCCTGCAGCCGCCCCTGTACCTGACAGCTGACACGTACGGCCTGCAGACCACCCCCGCATGAAATGGCTGCTGGCCGTCAACATCGTGCTGTACCTGATCGCCTGCGCTCTGGTGATCACCGCTGTGCTGCGGGGTGTGGAGCTACACTGGCCGTGGTAGCGGGCGGTGGTCGCACCCCGCAGCGCACCCCCGCCAGCAGGATGAGCGGGAGTGGCCACTGGCCACTATGGGCCTCAATCGGGGGGCTAGCGGAGCGCCCCCCTCCTGCACCGGGCTGACCACCCGGCCGCACCGTGGTGCCTGCCACTGCCGAGCAAGCACCTGGACCTCTACANNTCTACAGGCGCCCGGTGCGGCGCGCCCACGCTGCCACGTCACCCCACAGCCACACCGGCCCGCCAGCCAGCTGCCACGTCGGCTCAGGCAGCACACCACGCTGCCGCCACCTGTCCACCGTCGCCCGCTGCACCCCCAGCCTGTCTGCGACCTCCTGCGGTCCCACCACGTCCAGCGGTGGCACGTCACCCTGCGGCCTGGCCCATGCTGCAATATCCATGCTGTGCAGACTATCTGCACAGCAGCCTTCACACGGGCCGCGCCGGCTGATAGGGTGCCCGCATGGAATGGGTCACTATCACCCACCCCGACCTGCCAGGCCAGTCGGCCAGGGTCACCCGCAAGGCCTTCGAGGACGTGTGGCGTGGCAACGGCTGGCGCAGCCAGGCGGCAGGGCTGCCCGAGCTAGAACCGGAGCCAGAGCCGTCTGAGGAGGACGACTAATGGCCAAGTACTCGACCCCCGGCAAGTCTGAGGTGCACTGGGTGACCACCATTGCAAATGTGGCTGCGCCGACCACCGCCGAGCTGAACGCCGGTCAGGACCTGACCAGCTTCTGCCGGGTGCTGCCGACCGTGCCCCGTGCCGCCAACACGGTGGACGTGGCCACCCTGGACTCCAAGTATGAGGCGAGGCAGGTGGGCACCCGCGGTGGTGACCTCCTGACCGTGGAGGTGCTGCGGGACGACGCCACCGACACGGCCATCACCACCCTGACCGAGNNCCGCAAGGGCCTCGCCACTGCAGGCACCTTCGCCGTGGCCGACGAGGTGGACGTGTACCCGGCCACCGTCGCCTCCGCAGAGGACGGCAGCCCGGGCCGCAACGACCCCGACTTCTCCAACATCCAGCTTGTCGCTACCGCCGACCCCAACCGGGGCTACGCCCTGGCCAGCTGATGGCGTCCTTCGCTGACTACCGGGAGCGCCGCAGCCCCAGCCGCCGCACCGTACGGGTGCCGCTGGACGGGGACCTGCGCGCACAGGCCGTGCAGCTGCGTGAGCAGCTGGCGGCCGCCCGGCAGACAGCGTGGGCGACCCTGGCCCAGCCGGGGGACAGCGACCAGGACACACTGGAAGCGCAGCTAGCCGACCTCGAGCAGCAGCTGCAGGAAGACGCAGCAGAGTTCACGTTCGTGGCCGTGTCGTACGCCGAGCTGGAGGCCATCAAGCTGGCCTGCCCGCCTAGCGCCGACCAGCCAGACGCACCGTGGGACCCGGCCACCTTCGGCCCGGCCCTGGTGGCAGCCACCTGTGTGGACCCGCCACTGTCAGACAGCGAAGCCGGAGCTGTTCCAGCAGTGGGACCCGTGGCAGGTGGACCTGCTCTTCGGTGCCGCCTGGGACGTGTGCAACAGCCGCGCAGTGGTGCGCCCTTTATCGAAAGGCGCTTCCGCAGCGACGCCCGATACCGTGCCGAGCTGACCTACTGCGCCCAGCGGGGTATCCCGCACAGCGTGTTCCTGTCCTGGGACCCGGCCGACCAGGAGAAGGCATTGGTGTGGCTGTACGAGGAGGGGCAGCGGTGTGGCAGGTGCAACACGTACACGTGGGAATGGCAGTACCAGGACAACGACGGCAACTGGCGGATGCGGGACGACGTGCACCGTGAGGCCGACCTGTGGACCTGCGTGGGCTGCCATGAGATGGACACGCTGCACGACCACGCCACAGGTGGGGGCAGACAGCCACTGGGCCACGGCAGCCAGGTGCGCTGGTTCCCCAAGACGACGACGAAGGAGCAGTAGGTGGCGCAGCAGGTAGTCGTACAGCTAATAGCGCAGGCGGGGAGGTACGTCAGCGAGATCGACAAAGCTAGGAAGCAGACCGCCAGGCTGGGCAAGGAGGCCACTGGCATCCGGGACCGTTTCAAGGCTGTCGGCCCGACCGCCAAAGCAGCCTTCGCCACCATCGGGGTGGCAGCAGCCGCGGGTATAGCCGACGCCACCCGGGCGGCACGGGACCTGAACGAGTCGATCAACGCCTCCAACAAGGTGTTCGGGCAGGCCGCTGGCGTGGTGCAGCAGTACGGCAAGACGGCTGCCCAGTCGGTGGGCCTGGCCGCATCTGAATTCAACCAGCTGGCAGCCGTCACCGGGGCCGGGCTGAAGAACTATGGGCTGTCCGCCAACGAGGCTGCCATAGAGTCCATCAAGCTGACCCAGCGGGCAGCCGACCTGGCCAGCGTGTTCAACACCGACGTGAACGACGCCCTGACCGCTGTGCAGGCTGCCATCCGCGGCGAGTCGGAACCGATCAGGCGCTTTGGGGTGAGCCTGGACGACGCCACCCTGCGCGCCAAGGCTGTGGAGCTGGGGCTAGCCGACACCACCAANNAGCCCTGGAGGTCATCTACGAGCAGACCAACGACGTGGCTGGTGACTTTGTGCAGACCAGCGGGGACCTGGCCAACGCCCAGCGGATCGCAGCCGCCGAAGCCGAGAACGCCAAAGCAGCGTTCGGGCAGGCGTTCCAGCCCATCGCTACCGCCGCCACCAACTTCGCCACCGACGCCCTGCTGGCCTTCCGCAGCCTGGGCGGTGACGAGGTGGCCACCGCCAGCATCCGGTTCCGTGAGAACCTGCAGGCAATCAACGACGCCACCCCCGGCACTGACAAGCTGCTGACCTTCCAGAACGCCCTACTGAACTTCGCCCGTGACGCCCAGCTGACCGCAGGCGAGGTGCTGGCCTTTGCCAGCGCCGCAGGTGCCACCATCGAGGACGCCGACGCCTTCGCCACCAGCTTGGGACAGATGGCCCGGGAGGCAGGCGCCGCCGAAGAGGACATTGCCGAAATGGAGGCGGCTATACGGGCCACCGACCCGGCAGCCGCAGCTGCAGCCGGGGAGATCGAGGACCTGGCCGACGAGACCAAGGACCTGGCCCAGTCCGCGCAGGACGCCCGACAGGCGCAGCTGGACCTGGCCAACCAACTGAAGGGGCAGGCCGACCCGGTGTTCCGTGCCGTGTCCGCCCTGCAGTCTTACCAGGCCACGCTGCAGGGGATAGACGAGGACGGGGAACGCACCGCCGAGGAGCTGCTGGACCTGGCCAGTGCCGTGCTGGACACGGAGGGGGCGTTGCGCGAGCTCGCCGCAGGTGACCTGGAGGGCGGCATCCTGGCCATTGCCACCGCCCTGGGCATATCAGCCACCGAGGCCAGTGCGCTGCTGACTGAGCTGGGGCTGCTGGACGGCACCAGCGTGTCCAGCGTGGTGGACATCGAGTACCGGCAGCGGGTCACCGGGACGGTGCCCGGCACCAACGTGATTACCAGCGGTGGCGGCACCTACGTGCCACCTGACATTGGCCGACGCGCTGCGGGTGGACCCGTGACGGCTGGACGCCCATACCTGGTGGGCGAGGCTGGCGCCGAGCTGTTCGTGCCGTCGGCTAGCGGCACCATCGTGCCCAACAGTCAGATGGGTGGCAGCCAGCCAGCGCAGCGCACCCTGCAGGTGGTGTTCAATAACAGCCAGCTGGCCAACGACCCGATGGAGGGTGTGCGGGCTGCCTTCGCCTTCGACAGTCTGGAAGGGGTGGCCTGATGGCCCACGACTACAACTACCGGGTGGACGGCACCGCCCTGGTCCCCACCTACGCCAAACACGTGCGGCTGCTGGAGGGGGTGGCTGGGGTGCGGGCAGACCAGCTGGACATCGCCTACCGGCACGGCGTGTACGTGGCAGACCGGCACTGGTCGAAGTCACGGCTGATGAGGATGGACACGGTGCTGGTGGACGGCACCGCCAGCCAGATATACACGGGGCTGCAGGGCCTGTACGGGCAGCTGCTGGGCGGCATAAAGACTCTCCGCAGGAATGACCCGGCGCAGGGGGAAGTGCAGTGCGAGATCCTGGTAGCTGACCCGGTGGAGCAGCCTGATGGGCCGCAGCGGGTGCAGTGGCGGTGGCCGGTGTGGCAGCTACGCGGCTACTGGGAGGACTTCACCGCCTCCACTGACACCGACCTGGCGTTGGGCACTACAGGCACGGTCGGGGCGCTGTCAGTCGGTGGCACCCACCCGACCGAACCAAAGTTCACCATCACCTGCCAGACAGCCGGGGCGAACCCGGCGCTGGAAGACCAGACCACCGGGGACAAGCTTCTGCTGGCTGGCAGCTTCAGCGCCTCCGATGTGATCGTGGTCGACGTGGCCGAACGCACCGTTACGCTGAACGGCAGCCAGGCACTGAACATCCTGACCATCAACCGGGGCTGGTGGATGGAGTGGGCTGCCGGGGCCACCGTCACGTTGGATTGGACTGCGGACTCTGGCAGCTGGGACGTGACCACCGAATGGAGGGACAGGCACCGATGAGATACGGGTTGCGCACCGATGAACGCCAGTGGCTCATCTACGACGACGAATCGCTGGGCGCCACTATGCGTGGACTGGAGGCGATAGCCCTGTCAGTCTGCGGTGGCGCCCTGGCACGCCACCGGGTGCAGCAGGTGCGGGCCATAGGTCATTTCATGCGCCGGGTAGCTGACACTCGTTTCGCTGAGATGGAACGCAACGACGGCGCCCAGCAGGTGGTCGCACGTCACCTGCGGACCATCTTCCGGTGGCTCGAGCTGGACCAGCGGGGGCTGGCCACACCACCACCGACCGCCGCCCTAGACGAGATCCACGCCGCCACCTTCAGGCTGGACAGCCGCGCCCAGTCGGCAGGGGTGGTCGGCCCAGGCGTACACCGTGTAGCGGCTAGGGGGGACTGATGGCCGGCTCATATCCTGACGCACCATCACGGCGCATGGCCTGGGACGAAGACTGCGTGTTCCTGATCACCGACCGGGCCGGGTACCTGGTCGAATACGGCGCATCCGTCCGCCAGGAACTCAACGACGAGGACGACACCGCATCCGGCACGTCGGTTACAGGCGGCCGCTATATGGTTGTGATCTTCCCCGAGCTGCGGGAGCTGGACGGCTGCTTCTGCCGCATGGACGCCGTCGACACCAACGATATGTACTACAGCCTGGACACCACCAACGGGATAGATGGCACTGTCGTGCTGGAGTCGGCTGCCCCCGGCTGGGGGGTCGGCTCCGTGTCCCCCGCCTACCGTGAGAACATCCTGTCGATGGCAGTGTCCAACGTGCGGGCCGCTATGCCCTACAGGGTCAGTGGCACCAACACGCTGCGTGCCCTCCACGTGTACGGTGAGGTGGCACCAGCACAGACCCCCAACAGGCTGCTGTTCGTCGACACAGGCACGGGTCTCGAGTTCAGCCTGCCGGTCGACTACGGGGACGTGCCCCGCGGGTCGGCATCAGACTTCACGATGAAGCTGCGGAACAACTCCACCACCGTGTCAGCTGGCACCGTGCAGATCACAGCAGAGGCCCTGTACCTGGCGTCAGGTAACTGGTACACCTACTCGGAGGGTGGGGCGTTCCAGTCGACCCTGCAGCTGGCCAGCAGCATCGGCCCGTCAGCAGACTCGCCCACTATCACCACCCGGCGCATCATCCCAGACGCAGAGACCCTGGGACTGCACGCAGGCCGCTGCCAGGTCTCGGTAGGGAGCTGGACGTAAATGGCGGGCTTCTACGACGACGCACCAGCCAGGCGGATGGCCTGGGACGACGACGGCACCCGGTTCCTTTACATCAACAGGGACACGCAGGTGTTGTCCGCTGACTACACGGGCACCGCCAGCGCCCAGGAGCTGAACGACGAGGACAACACGAACGGGCTGGCAGGGTTCGTGTTCGCCAAGAGCGCCGTGGTGCTGGTGTTCCCAGAGAAGCGTGATGTGGACGGCTGGCTGGGCGCCATCACCCTGGTGGGTGCAGCCCGGGAGTGGCGCACGTCGGTGGACACCACCAACGGGTGGGATGGCACCTGGGTGCAGCAGGACGCCCAATGGGACGACAAGGCCATCACGACGCCGTACCCGACGGCCTGGCGTAACAGCATCCAAGCGTCGTCGCTGACCGGGCTACGGGCCTTCGAGCTGCAGATGAACGACTCGTACAACTGGCGGGCCGTGCACCTGTACGGCACCATCGCAGCCGGGGAGACCCCCGACCGGCTGCTGTACGTAGACAAGGACTCGGGTCTGGAGTGGACCCTGCCGCTGGACTACGGGGATGTGCCCAGGGGCGCAGCCCGTGACGACACCTTCGAGCTGAAGAACAACAGCAGCAGCCTGGCAGCCAACACCGTGCAGATCACAGGTGAAGCCCTGTACGGGGCGATGGGCAGCTGGCTGACCTTCAGCGAGGGTGGCTCCTACTCGGCCACCCTGTCGCTGGCATCCAGCATCTCGTCAGGGTCGACCAGCCCGACAATCACGGTGCGCCGTGACATACCAGGCACCAATGCTGTCGGCCCGTTCGCAGGCCGCATCCAGACGTCTGTCGCGTCCTGGACGTAGCCGATGGTTGCCTCGTCTGTCACCCTGCTGGCCCCCACCACGGTGCTACCGAACAACATCAAACGGCCTGGCATCACGGTGAAGTGGGCGGGGGGCACAGGCCCCTTCAACGTCGAGTACACGTGGGACGACGACGCCACCTTCGCCAACGGCAACGGCAGACGGCAGCAGGTCACCAACACGGGGGTGACCTCCCTCGACACCGGGGTGCCCACCGCTGACCTGGGACTGCTGACCGACGGCACCACCTGGTACGTGCGGGCCAACGTCATCGACACCGGGGACAGCAACAACGCCCTGGCCGACGACGACAGCTTCGACTACGACGACCCGATCGGGAACCTACGGCACGCCTATGTGCTGGCCAACGTAGCGTTCGGGTGGAAGAACGACAGCCGATCCATCCCCAACGAGCGGCAGATCATCGAGATAGACGCCACGGGCGGCACGTACACGGTCAGCTTCAGCGGGCAGGGTCCCAGCAGCAGCATCGGCTACGACGCCACCGCAGCCGCGGTGAAGTCGGCCATCGAGGGCCTGTCCAATGTGACCACCGTCAACGTGGTGAAGATGAACGCCCAGAAGTGGGAGGTGGAGATGGTGGACGTGTCGCCGACCTCGATACCTGCCATGACCCTGGGCACGGGGTCACTGACTGGTGGCGGTGCCACCGGCACGGTCACTGTCGTGGTGGACGACGCCGACCCGTGGGGTACCAGCCCCGAGGGTGGGGAGGATGGCCCTGACGGGGACATCAGGCTGCACAACCGGCACGCCTATGTGCTGGCCAATGTGGGGGTGGGGTTCTCAGACTTCGACGACCCCATCGAGTGTCAGCGTGTGGCAGTGGACGCCACAGGCGGCACCTTCACCCTGACCCTGGACGGGCAGACCACCGGCACCATCGCCTACAACGCCACCGACGTGGCCATGAAGACGGCGCTGGAGCTGCTGTCCAATGTGACCACTGTCGACGTGGTGAAGCTGGGGCCGTCAATTTGGCTGGTGTATATGGTCGACGTCGACCCAGACCCGATACCAGCGATGACCGGCACCTGGACGGGCCTCACCGGGGGTGGCGCCACCGGGTACGTGTCAGTGGTCATCAACGACTCTGACCCGTGGGGCACCAGCATCGGCGGCGAGGAGGGGGTAGACGGCGAGTGGGAAGACGCCACCAGGCACCTGTACCTGCAGGGCAATGTCGGGGTGTCCTTCGACCCCATAGACACGCCAGCTGCCGGGTGGAACGGCAACACGGGTCTGACCTCGCAGGGACCGGCCGACGGGTACGCCCAGGACTTCCCTGACTTCCTCTACAAGCTGGCCAACGTGGACACCACCCAGCCCTGCCCGTTCCTGTTCAGCCTGTCCACCAGTCAGACGTCACCGTCCGACGCAGTGGTGGTCAGCGGCCAGGGGCTGGTGTCAGCCAGCAGCCCCACAGCTGACGCCTGGGATGCAGAGGTGCGGGCGTATGACAGCGCCGACCTGACCGACACGTACACGGTGCTGCCCATCAGCACCTACACGGCAGGCAGCACCGAGGACACCATCACTGTCACCGTGCCGGGTGGCCTGTCAGGCACCAAGTATGTGGCAGTGGTGCACACCACCACCCCGACCTGCACAGGCAGCAACTTTAAGGCGCTCACCGTGGTGGCCACCCCACCCGACCGGCAGGCAGGCTGGTGGGCTGAGGTGTGGGACCTGCGCAACGCCGCCAAAGTGGTGACACCACTGGCCGACGTGCACAGCGCCGACTTTGAGAAAGTGGCAAACGACATCGGCAAGGGCAGCCTGACCCTGCCAGGCGCACACCCGCACATAGGTCAGATCGTGGACCGCAGCAGCAACCCCGAGGTGCAGCGGCTGGTGAAGCTGTACCTGCACAACCGGTTCGCCTACGCCTTCATCCCCCGAGACCTGGAGGAGCCGTACGACGAGGACGGCGCCCGACGGGTGCGCCTGTACGGGGACGGGCAGGAAGCGATGCTGCGATGGGGCAGGTGCCTGTGGAAGGACTACCCGGCGCAGCCGTCCACCACCCGCAGCTGGCTGTACGGCTCCGACGACAACGCCCTCAGCTGGGGACTGATCGAACCCGACTCGGCTATCACCAACGGTGATCTGGAGGACGCAGGCATCGTGCCGTGGGCGCCAGTCGGCACCGCCACCTTGTTCGCCACCACCAGCGAAGCCAAGGACGGCCAGTACAGCCTGGAGGTCACCCCGACCGCCCTGAATGACGGCGCCGAGATCGAGCTGGCTGTGACCAGCGGGCAGCGGGTGTATGTGGACGTGTGGGTGAAAGACCCGGCCGGGTCTGGCAGCACCATCCTGGTCGAGGCCCGTGACGAGACGCCCAGCCAGGTGGCCAGCCAGTCACTGGGCGCCACCGCCGCCTGGCAGCTGGTGACCCTCACCTGGGTGCCCGCCTCCGACTACACCGCCACCCTGCGGCTGACCCAGACAGCCGGGACCGTCCGCGCCTTCCTGGTAGACGAGGCAGCCGGGTACACCAGTGTTGGTGCCGCCGACGGGGACATCGACCTGTCCCGGGCGACCGTCAACCTGTCCCGCACCTATGTGGCGCAGGGGCTGCACAGCATGGAGGTGGCGTGCAACGCTGGCGGTGACACCACCTTCAACGGGTTCACAGCGTTCTTCCCCGTCGACGCCGGGCAGGACTACAGCTTCACCTTCGCCGTCACTGGCCCCGTCGGGGACGTAGCCCGGTTCGGTCTGCGGCTGGGTGGCGTCCTGGTCGAGCAGGAGGTCACGTTCAGCGGGCTGGGCACCTGGGACCCCGTGACCCTATCGGGCACCGCAGGTGCCGACGAGACCACCGGCCGGTTCGCTTTCGCCAGCCGCGAGTCTGCCGCCCTGACCTTCTACGCCGACCAGCTGATCATCGCCCCCGGCCAGCCAGCTGCCGCAGCAGGCAGCATCGTGCTGGACGTGCTGACAGCAATGCAGGCACGGGGCACCCTGGACTTCATCACACCCACCTTCACCGCTGCGCTGGACAGCAACGGCCAGGCGTGGCCCGAGACCCTCCAGTTCGAAGTTGATCCCCGCTGGACNNGGTAGGCGCCGGGTACGACATGGAGCTGGCACCTACCAACTGGCGGGCCGGTGGTAACAGCGGCTGGGACCTGTCCCTATGGGCGCCGCTAGGTGCCGGTATCGACTACAGCAGCCAGACCGACGGGCCGACCGTGCGACCCACCGACACGGTGGCCAACGCCCGACCGTCAGCAGCGCCCCCGGCAGCCACCGTGGTGTACGGCGAAGGCGAAGGAGGTTCCTGGTCGGTGGTCGAGGCGTCAGCTGCCCGACTGTCCGCCCTGGAGCGCCGTGAGGACTTCGTGGTGAACCGGGCGGCGGTCACCCCCACCACCCTGTTCCGTGTCGTGTCCCACCGGCTAGACGTGGCGCTCACCCGGGGCGCCAAGTTCACGGCCGACCTGACCGACGACGCCAGCCCCCTGC
>JABAOD010003052.1_pt1 | contig 10849 bp, 12 predicted proteins | sample 7062151 | NCBI WGS metagenome assembly JABAOD01 (sample SAMN14538626, study PRJNA623070) | marine sediment metagenome | biome: marine biome [ENVO:00000428]; feature: marine pelagic biome [ENVO:01000023]; material: deep marine sediment [ENVO:00002113] | place: India: Gulf of Khambhat ...
AACGGCGTCTTCGTGCCGCCCGAGGAACGCGCGAACCGGGAGATGCACGAGGGCGACGCCCTCGCGATCTGGCCCCCCATCGCCGGCGGGTAGTGTGCCCTCCCGGATGCCCGTCAGTCGGTCTGGCGGCTTGTGATTTGCTCCAAATAGTTGTAGTGTCCTGCGTTGGGCTTGCGGGTAGCGAGACGGACTTCCGCAAGGGAAAAGGCCGTGAGGCTAGCTGGCCTAAAGCGAGAACCGCGATCCGGCATCGACGGCCTCGACGAAGCACACCGTTGCCTCGTCCGGCTGTGCGTGCGGTTGTGTGACGACTGCGAAAAGCAAAGATCATACGACTTGGTGGCCGCCCACTTCGCCGCGCTCCAAACCCAGGCATCGCGGTATTTCGTCCTCGAGGAGCGGCTGATGCACAGCAGGGGCTATCTGTTCGTCGACGACCACAGTGCCGAACACGAACGGCTCCTCAGCGGGCTCCGGCGCATCGCCGAGGCATTCGAGGACGGCGCCTGCGACGGCTGTGGCGCCAGCCCGCGCACGTGCATCGAGGTCTGGCTCGCGGACCATCTACGCAGCGCCAATGAAGCGCTTCGCACACTGGCCGGATGATACCCGCTCCCAGGCGGGCCGTGCGGGCGCCCTCTCTCCACCTCCTCGCTTGACAGCGGTCAAGGATACCTGTCGGTCTGCAACGTAATTTCGCCGGCGTGGTCCTGAGGCGGAGCCAACGTGAAGAGAGGGAGGGAAGCCGACCATGAAACTCACCGATGCCCTGCGGGGTGAACATGCCGTCCTGTACGATCTGTTCGCGCATCTCGACGAGGCGATCCGGACACGCGACGACGGCACGCACCTCCGCGGTGCCGTCGCCGTGCTGGCGCGGCTCCTCGTCGCGCACGCCCGAATCGAGGAGGAGCTGCTGTTCCCCCGTCTCGAGCCGCATCTCGGCCGGGCGGGACCGCTCGCGGTGATGCGCGACGAACACAGCAAAATTGATCAGCTGCTCGACGCCGCCGGAACGGAAACCGAAGTGGCCGCGCTGAAGGAACTGCTCAGCCAGCTGTTGCAGCTGGCCCGCAGCCATTTCAGCAAGGAGGAATCGGTGTTGTTCGACATGGCGGAGCGGTTCATCGGCGCCGACGCGCTGACCGAGATGGGCGCGCACTGGGCGACCGCCCGCAACGTTGCGCTCGGCGGGCAGGGCTGCCTTGCGACGCACTGACCGCGCGGCCCGGCACCGTCAGTTCGAAACGGCGGTCAACCCTCCCCCATCGCCGTCCGGTACCAGCGGTGAAACGCCGCCACGTAATGCTCCTCCGGCATCAAGACGCCGGCTTCGTGGCGGCGTGAGCGCAGTCCCTGCTGGTTCATCTCCGAGGCCGCGCCGTCCTGCTCGAGCACCAGTTGGCCGAACGCCACCAAGTTGTCGAGGTCGAACGCCGGGTCGTCGAGCGCCGCCGGCGGGAACAGCCATTCGGCCTGGATCTCCGTCTCCTGCGGGCCGCGCGGCAGGATCCGCACGATGCGCATGTAGTCGACATGGGCGGCGATATACATCGACGGCGTGTTGACATAGTAGCGTTGCCCGGCCGCCCGTTCCGCCTCGCTCAGGCTCTCGAACCGCGGCCCGTGCGCCTTGCCGTCGCTGGACCAGGTCTCGGCGCCCGGGCGCAGCCCGCCGCGGTGCTTCGGGTCGGCCGACCCCTCGTGGCGCTGCCAGTCCGGGTCGTCCTGTGGCAGGATGATCCGCCGCCGGTAGATCGGCACCAGAAGCGACAGCTCCGGGTGCACGTTCGGGCAGTGCAGGCATTCGTTGAAATTCTCCCAGAACACCTTCCAGTTGCAGGCCACGGTCTTGCGCCAGGTATGGCCGACCGCAAGCTCCGCGAGCGGCCAGTTTTCGGTATAGTCGCCGCCGCCGCGGAAGGCCGACAGTTCGGCCGGTGGATCGTCGGCCAGGCAGACGAAGACGCAGCCGCGCCATTCCCTGACCGCGATGTCGTACAGCGCATAGTCGGCGCGATCGAAATCCGGCGCCTCGGAGAGCGAGGAGGTGCGGACGAGATTGCCCCGCAGGTCGTAGGCCCACTGGTGATACGGGCAGACGATCCGCTTGCCGCCGAGCCGCCCCGCCTTCTCACGGCACAGCAGCGAGCCGCGGTGGCGGCAGGTGTTGTGGAACGCGCGCACCGCGCCGGCCTCGTCGCGCACGAGAAGGACAGGCTGGTCGCCGATCGACTCGGTGCAATACGATCCGGCGTCGGCCAACATGTCCGACCGACACAGGTAGAGCCACTGGCCGTACCAGATCGGCTGCAGCTCACGCCGATAGATGTCCGGGTCGTGATAGGCGCGGCCCGGCAGCGTCTTCTCGACGCGTTTGAGGCCAGCGAAATCCTCGCCGCCCGTCAGCTTGCGCGCCATTGCCCGGCTCCCTTCCCGTCCGCGGCCCCTGCCGGACGGTACTGCATGCGGGCGCGGATTTGAAGCGCGCCGAACGGAACAATGACGGCCAAGCCGGCCCGGCGGTGGGAAGATCAGGCGGCAAGGCAAATGTCGCAGATCGCCGCAACGTGGCGATGATCGGTACCGCAGCAGCCACCCAGGACGTTTACCTTGCGCAGGTGCGTCTGCAGACGGACATAGTCGGCCGCCAGTTCCAGCGGATCGCCGTCGTCCAGCTCCTCTGCCTCGTCGAGCTCCGCGTGACTCTTCTTCGACGCGTTGGCGCGCAGACCCCCAATTCGGTCGAGCCAGGGCTCGCCGGCGCCGACCCAGTGCTCGAAATGCGTCGGGTGGGCACAGTTGATCATGTAATAGGCAGGTGCTCCGCCCGTTGCGGCGTCGACGTCCGCGACGGCGTCCCGTACGGTCTGGCCGGTCGGCAGGTTGCCGTCGGTTTCGACGGTGAACGAGATCACCACCGGCAAGCCTGCCGCGGCCGCGGCCCGGGTGATGCCGATCGCCTCTTCCGCGTTGGTCATGGTCAGCGCCGATACGAGGTCGCACTCGGTCTCGGCGAAGGTACGGACCTGTTCGGCATGATAGCTCTCCGCGTCATCCGGCGTCATGGTGATGGCCGGATCGTAGCCATCGCCGCGCGGGCCGATGCAGCCGCTTATGATGATCGGCCGGTCGGTTGTCTCATATTCCTCGCGCAGGTCGGCCAGCAGGTCGATGGCCTTGCGGTTGGCGCCGTCCAGCTCATCGGTCTCGTAGCCCAGCTTGTCGGCCCAGTCCCGGCTCGCGCGCCAGGTCGCGCTCTCGAGCACGAATCCGACCGCACCCGCTTTCGCGATGTCGAGATACGTCTTGTAGTACGACCGCATGGTCGCCGGGCCGTCGGGTGCCCGCAGCAGGTCAAAGGCCGCGAAATACGGCAGGTCGAGACCCTGATGAAAAATCAGCGTGGTTTCCATGCCACCGTCGGTCAGGAACAACTCGCCGTCCAGCTGCGGCAGCCGGTTTCGGTACTTGGGCATCGTCTCCTCCTCTCAAATTCAATCGGTCACATCCCGGACCGTTGGCCCCAATTGTGGGCGATCGCTTTCGGCGACTCTAGACGACCTGCGGTCAAGCTCCGTTCAACTTTTTATTTGTGCATATAAATCAAATACTTATGCCGCGCGATTGGGCAGGATCCGGGGCCGGCGACCGCCACATATGCGCCATCGACTGTACTTGCGGTACAGTCGCGCATGGTTGAAACCGCAATACGGCGCGGGAGCGACACCCGCGAGAGACTTCTGGAACTGGCCGAGGCGGCCGTTCTGGACAAAGGTTTTGCTGCGACCTCGATCGACGAGCTGATCGCCGAGGTCGGCATCACCAAGAGCGGGTTCTTCTATCACTTCAAGGACAAGGGCGAGCTGGCCGCGGCGCTTCTGCAGCGCTACCTCGACCGCGAGGAGGCGCTGCTCGACGATCTGTTCGGGCGCGCCGACGAGCTGAACGAGGATCCGCTCCACGGCTTTCTCGTCGCGCTGAAGATGTTCGCGGAGGTGATGGCCGACCTGCCGGAGAGGCACCCCGGCTGTCTCGTCGCCGCCTTCTGCTACCAGGAGCAGCTGTTCAACACGGACGTGCGCGAGCTGAACGCTGCCGGCGTCCTGCGTTGGCGCCGCCGCTTCCGCGAACGGCTCGAACGCATCGCCGAGCGCTACCCGCCGCGCATCGACGTCGACCTCGATGTGCTGGCCGACATGGTCTCGGTGTTGGTCGACGGCGGCATCATCATCTCGCGCGTCGTCAGGGACAAGGACGTCCTGCCCAAGCAAGTCCTGCAGTTCCGCGAATTCATCCGCGCCGCTTTCCTCGGGCCCTAGCGCACGGGGCGCCATCGCGCGAAGGCCCCGCGCCGGTCGGACCGTGCGGGGCCTTGCGAAATGGTAGCGGAGGAGGGACTCGAACCCCCGACACGCGGATTATGATTCCGCATAATTTCCTTATTTTATAACTCTTTAATCTGCGTATGTTGCATTCTTGTTGCGTTCAGCCGATCACCGCGAGCTCGCCGGCGGCCAGTTTCTCGAAATCGTCGTCCTCCGACGGAAACAGGTGGCCGTAGACGTCGTAGGTCATTTGAATCGAGCTGTGCCCGAGCATCGCCTGCACCTTCTTGGGCGGGAAGCCCTGCTCGATCAGCCAGGCCGCGTAGAAGTGGCGCAGGGCGTGCAGGCCGTATCTGGCCTTCATGATCGGCCGGCCGTCCTTGCCGACCGCCCCGCTGTCGATCGCCGCGCCGGCGGCGATCTGCGCGGGCGCGAAGCCGCGGCGATAAATGTTGCCGAGCGATTCGACGTTGCCCACCCCGTTCGGGAAGACCAATCCGAGATCGCCCTTCGGGCATTCGAGTTGCCACTCCTGCAGGGTGTTCAGCACGACCGGCGGCATGATCACGTCGCGCTTGCCGGCGCAGGATTTCGGGCTGCCGATCACATTGAAGCGGTCGGCGCGCCGGCGGACGCGGATCAACTTGTTGGCGAAGTCGACATTGTCCCAGGCAAGGCCGCGCAGTTCCGATGCCCGCAGGCCGGCAAACGTTGCGTGACGAGCAGCGGGCGCCATCTTCCGTCCGCCTGGTCCAATATGCGCTTGATCTCGGCCTTGGTGGGGATCCCGTTGCCGACCTCGACATGCTCCCGATGGCGCCCTGCTTGGCGCACCTTTACTTCGCGCGCGACGTTGTGAGAGACCTTGCCGCGGCGCTGCGCTTCCGAGATCAGCGCTTTCAGACTGCCCAGCACCTTCCTTGCCATCGCCCGCGAGCGGGCCTTGATCAGCGTATCGCGGAAGTCCTCGACGGCGGGGGCGGTGAGCCGTGAAAGCTTCACGCCGCCGATAAGCGGATTGATATGCAGATCGACGTGCTGGCGGTACTGCCGGATGGTCGTCGCCTCCAGTTCCTGGGCCTCGGCCGCGGCGATCCACAGCTCACCGGCTTCGCCGACCGTGATGCTGGCGCCGTCGGGGGTATGGATCCCCTGCTGCACCTGCACCGCGGCATTGGGCGCCCATGCATCCGCCTCCTTCTTGGTCTTGAACGTCTTCAGGCGGCGCTTGCCGTCCTGGTCCCTGTAATCGACAACCCATGCCGTTTTGCTGACGCCACCGGATTTCCATCTGCGCTTGCGGATCGACATCGCTGCAACGCGCCCCTGTCAAATCCAAACCATGGGCCACTGTGTCGCAAAAGATCCGATTGTCAAGAACCGCATGCGGGGCGCCGTAACGAGATTGGGGCCGCGCCTGCGAATGATCGGGAATCCTAACCCGCGCGTCCCGGATTTCGTGGCGCGCTTCTTCGCGATTTTGCACCCGACGGCGGAAGCCAAAGGCAGGAGGTGCTGCTCGACGCCAAGAAGCAGACCGTTTGGCCTTGAACACCGATATTGCGCCATCGCAGTTTTTCGGCACAAGTGATTGCGTGCCCCTGCAACCAATTTTACCGAACAGGCCGTCCTCTCATCCAGGACGGCCTTTTTGCTGCCCGGCCCGGCGACGCCGCAGGCGGTTCTGACGGTCGCGCCCGCCGGGTCCGGTGCCGCACGCAGCAACGGGGTGGGCAGATCTTTCTTTTAAGGTCAATCATCCTACTTGAATCGCAAAGGAGAGCGTGTGCTACCGTCGTCCAGCAAGGGACGCACGCTTCGAGGAGCGGCCATGTATCTCGGATCCGACCGCGCCGCCGCCGGGCCGGTGCTTGCATTGTCGGCTCACTGGTTCGTTCGGCGGTTGCAGGGCATCGTGATCGTTGCTCTTATCGCTGCGGTGCTGGCGGCCACTCTGCCGATGCGCGCCGGGCGGGTATTTGCGGCCGAGCCGGACGCGGCCTTCAACGCGTTGTGGGCCACGGAGCCCATTTCTCCGATCCCCCTCGACGTCGATGTCGATTGGGACAAGGTGGCGCTGGGCGAAAAACTGTTTCGGGATCCTCTGTTGTCACACGATGGCTCGCTGGCGTGCCTTACATGCCATCAGCTCGATCATGGCGGCGACGACGGCCTGCGATTGTCGATCACCAATCAGGGGGAGCCGGGTGTCATAAACTCGCTCTCCGTGTTCAACAGCGCCCTGAACTTCCGCCTGACATGGCGCGGTCGGTTTCGCACACTCGACGAACAGGTGGAATCCGTCCTCCACAGCCCCAGCGAAATGAACACCAGCTGGGCCGAGATTCTCCCCAAGCTTCAGGCCAGGCCCGACTATGTCGCGGCGTTCGGCCAGCTCTACGCGGACGGCATTACAAGGACCAACGTGCTCGACGCCATGTCCAATTTCCAGCGTTCTCTCACAACGCCCAATGCCCCCTTCGACCGATATCTGCGGGGCCAGCAGGACGCGCTGACCTACGAGGAGATACAGGGCTACCGGATGTTCAAGAACTACGGCTGCGCGGCCTGTCATCAGGGGGTCAACGTCGGCGGGAACCTGTTTCAGAAACTGGGGATATTCAAGGACTATTTTGCCAGCCGCGGCACGATCACCGAAGCGGATTTCGGCCGGTTTCTCGACACAGGCGCCGAACGCGACCGTTACGTATTCCGGGTCCCCAGCCTACGAAATGTTGCCGTGACCGGGCCCTATTTCCACGACGGCAGCGTCGACAGCCTGGCCGAAGCTGTCCGCAAGATGGGCGAGGCGCAACTGGGCGAAACGCTCCTGGACGCAGAAATCGGCCTTATCGTCAAGTTCTTGCACACCCTGACCGGTGAATACCGGGGCCGGCCGCTTGATGTTGATTAGGAAGGTGCCGATGTCGCGTGGTCCCTGGGTGCGTTTGTTGGTCATAACGGGCTTACTTGCCACGGTAACCTACTTGTTCGTGCAGAGTACCGCGCTCGATCCGGCCCAGCATCTGCGCACGCTGCAGACTATGAACGCCCTGAACCGCATCGACGCGGAGCTGAATCGGAACGTGTTGCTGGCGCGAAACGGCCTGCTGCTTCATTACGACCCTCTTAATCAAGCGGTGGCCGACCTCTATGGACAGCTGGATCTGCTGCCGTTCGGCCATGGGGCCGCTCAGCCTCAAGAATTTCCGGACGAAATTGGCCGGCAGTTTGCGGCGGTCCGCGACAACGTTGCACACAAGGACCAGCTGGTTGAGCGATTCAAGTCGAGCAACGCCCTGCTCCGGAATTCTTGGGCGTACTTCACGGACAGAAGCTATCTGCTCGGCCGGCGAAACGCGGCGCGGCCCGGCTCGGACGAGGTCACCGCCACGATCGGCGCGCTGTCGTCGGCAATGTTGCGCGTCTTGAAAGATCCGGTTGGCGAGACGAGGCAGACCGCCATCGTGCATCTCGACCGCCTCGGAGAAATAGCCGTGCCTTCGGATCAGAGATCGAGCTTGGAATCGGTAATGCGACACGGGCGACTGATCCTCAACCTTTCGCCGGATCTGGACAGCACGTTGCGCGAGCTGCTTACGACGCCCACTGGAACGCTTATCGATACTTTGCGCAACGCCTATCTGGAATACCATCACCGCCTGCAGCGAAACGCCAACAAGCATCGGATCCTGCTTTATGGGCTTTCGGTGCTGTTGCTGATCTATCTGGTTTACCTGTTCTACCGGCTACAGGCAGGGGCCAGAGCTTTGTCCAAGGTCAACGAAGGGCTCGTCGGGGAGATCGCCGAACGTAAGCACGCCGAGCACGAGGCGCGTGTGCTGCAAACGGAACTGGCCCATGTTCACCGGCTGAGCACGATGGGCGAGATGGCGACCGGGCTGGCCCACGAGCTCAATCAACCGCTCGCCGCGATCACCAGTTATGCCCAAGGCTGCGTGCAGCGGCTGCGATCAAAAAAGGCGAAGCCCGACGAGATGCTCGACACCATGGATAAGATAGCTGCCGAGGCTAGGCGGGCGGGCGGCATCATCCGTCGCGTCCGCGGCTTCGTGCGAAAGGAGAGCCCGCAATGGTCGCTGATCGACGCCAATGCCGCCATTCGTGAGACGGCCGACCTGCTCGGAGCCGAGGCCCACCGGCGCGGTGTCACGATAAAGCTGGACCTGGCGGAATCCTTGCCGATGGTCATGGCGGATACGATCCAGATTCAACAGACAGTTCTGAACCTGATGCGCAACGGCATCGAGGCCATGGATGAAACCGGTTCTGTGCCGCACCTTACCATTCGGACATCGAAGAACGGCAGTGATACGATCTTGGTTACCGTCGAGGATAACGGACACGGTATACCCCCCGAAACCCTCGAGCACATCTTCGATCCGTTCTTTACGACCAAGGAAAGCGGCTTAGGCTTGGGCCTGCCGATCTGCAGCTCGATCATCGAAGCTCACGGAGGTCGTTTGTGGGCGACGTGCGACGCTGAGAACGGCACGATTTTCACGTTTACGCTGCCCATCGACAACGAGGGCCACGGTGACAACACCTGAACCAACCGTCTATGTGATCGACGACGACAAGTCGGTGCGCGACGCCCTTGACTGGTTGATCACGTCCGTCGACCTACCCGTAAAGACCTTTGCCTCTGCCAACGAATTCCTGGAATCGTATCGGCCGGATCAGCTGGGCTGCCTTGTGGTCGACGTCCGCATGCCGGGGATGAGCGGCATCGAGTTGCAGAAGAAACTAGCGGTGCGCTCCGACGATCTTCCGATCATCATCATCACCGGCCATGGCCATGTGGATATGGCGGTCGGCGCCATGAAGGCCGGCGCCTTCGATTTCATCGAAAAGCCGTTTGACGAGCAGCTCGTGCTGGATGCGATCCAGAGGGCAATCGACAAAAGTGTGCGGGACGCCCGGCATCACAGCCGGCAGGCTGAAATCCGCAGCCGTCTCGATATGCTCACGCGCCGCGAGACTGAGGTCCTGAACTTGATCGTGGCCGGAGAGCCCAACAAGAGAATCGCCGTCAAGCTCGGAATCTGTGAAAAAACGGTCGAGGCCCACCGCGCCAAAGTGATGGAGAAAATGCAGGCCAAGTCTTTGGCGGATCTCATGAAAATTTGCATGAGCGTGGAACTGCATTCGGGGAATCCCTAATCAAATCGGGGGAATCCCCGAATTGGCAGCCTTGAATCCCAAGCATAGCCTAGATACGTGCGCGAGTGATCGGGAAGATCGCACCGCACGGCAGGAAAGGCAATAAACGCGCTGGGAGAGGGACCTTGTCGATTAGACCTTCCGCGGTAATCGTTACTCTTTTCACGACGGTCCTTTTGGTTGCTTCCGCCTCCGGGGCACAGGCCTACGAAGTCGTGACCGTCGCGAATGGCGCGACAATCCAGGGCAAAGTCCTTTATCAGGGCCGGGTCCGCTCAAAGAAGGTCATCCCGACCAGGGATCAGGAGGTCTGCGGCGGAATCCGTGATCGGCCGGAAGTCGTCCTCGGGCCGGACAACGGCGTCCAGCACGCCGTCGTCTACCTGAAGAAGATGGAACGCGGCAAGGATTGGGGAAGCGCGGAGCCTTTCAAACCGCCGGTGCTGGATCAGGAGAAATGCTTGTTTGTGCCGCATGTTCAGGTCATGCGCGCCGGCTCACTCGAAATCGTCAATTCTGACCCGATCCTTCATAACACCCACGGCTTCTATGGCCGACGTACGGCTTTCAACATGGCGTTGCCGAATCAGGGCCAAAGGATCACCACTGAACTGGAGCGGCCGGGCCTGGTCCGGGTCGAGTGCGACGCCCACGGCTGGATGCTTGCCTGGGTGTATGTGGCTGACAGCCCCTATTACACGGTCACGGCCGAGGACGGCACGTTCAACATCACGGACATCCCCCCGGGGGAGTACACCCTGGTCGCATGGCAGGAATATACAGGCGCTGTCGAGACGCTGGTGACGGTCAAGGCCGGAGAGACGGCAGACGTCTCCATTGAACTNNGGGAGGAGAACCCAAATGTCTGAAATCGACCGCATGCGCCGCGAAATGGACGCGGAGTTACGGAAGCCCGGAAAACACCCCGACAGGTCGACGAGCATCACCCGCCGGACCTTTCTCCACAAATCGCTCCTGACCGGTACGGCCTTCGGTGCAGGCAGCGCAGCGTTCGGCTGGCTGCCACTCGTCAATACGATCGACGTGGCGTTTGGAGCCGCCGCACAGCCTTTCAAATTCGCATGGATCTCCGATACCCACCTCTATCCCAAGAGCGTCAACACGCGATTCGTGGACAAAGCGGTGCGGGCATTCAAGGAGGTGCAAGCGATGGATCCGCCCGCCGACTTCCTGATTTTCGGTGGTGACTTGGCGCAGCTTGGCGATCCCGTCGAGCTCGAGCTGGGTAACGAGCTCCTGAAGGAAGTGAAGATCAGGAAGGTGTTCATCCCCGGAGAGCACGACTGGTATCTCGACATGGGGAAAACATGGAACAA
>JABAOD010038272.1_pt1 | contig 10840 bp, 10 predicted proteins | sample 7062151 | NCBI WGS metagenome assembly JABAOD01 (sample SAMN14538626, study PRJNA623070) | marine sediment metagenome | biome: marine biome [ENVO:00000428]; feature: marine pelagic biome [ENVO:01000023]; material: deep marine sediment [ENVO:00002113] | place: India: Gulf of Khambhat ...
TGGTGCTGAGACGGTGGGCGATGACGATGGCGGTGCGGTCCTTCATCAAGCGCTCGAGCGCTTCCTGGATGAGTGCCTCCGAACGAGCATCGAGGTGGGAGGTGGCTTCGTCGAGGATGAGGACGCTCGGGTCCTTGAGGATGACCCGGGCGATGGCGACCCGCTGCTTCTCGCCCCCGGACAGCCGGTAGCCGCGCTCCCCCACCACCGTCTGGTAGCCGTCGGGGAGGCCCATGATGAACTCGTGGATGTTGGCCGNNTCCGGTCGGGCGTACAGCAAGTTGGCCCGAACCGTGTCGTGGAAGAGGTAGGTCTCCTGGGTGACCACACCGATCGCCGATGCCAGCGTGTCGAACGTGAGGCGCCGCACGTCGATGCCGTCGATCGTCACGGTGCCGGCGGCAGGATCGTACAGGCGACGGGCCAGGTAGGTCACCGTGGTCTTGCCCGCCCCACTGGGACCGACCAGAGCGGTCAACCGGCCGGGCTCCACCTCGAACGTGATGCCGTCGAGCGCCCAGCGCTGCTCGGTGGCTCGCTCCACCGGTCCCTCGACGGTGTCGCCGTGGCCCCACCAGTGGAAGCGTCGCACCGAGTCCAGGGTCGGAGCATCTTCCTGGTAGCTGAAGGACACGTCGTCGAACGCCACCAAGCCGTCGACTTCGTGGAGGGTGATCGCGTCGTCGGCCTCGGTGAGGAAGCTGGGGAGGTCGATGATCTCGAACACCCGCTCGAAGGAGACCAGGGATGTGGCGAACTCCACCCGGGCGTTCGACAGGGCCGACAACGGGCCGTACAGGTTGGCCAGGTAGGCCGACAGCGCGACGATCGAGCCGATGGTCAGCGTCTCGTTGATGACCATCACCGAGCCCACCCAGAAGACGACCGCCGTCCCCAGGGCGCTGACGAGGCCGAGCGCCATGAAGAACCACCTGCCGACGGTGGCCCTTCGCACACCCAGATGGGCGACCTCGGTGGCCTGGGCGCCGAACCGCTCATCCTCAGTCGCGGTGCGCCCGAACAGCTTGACGGCCAGCGCCCCGCTGACGTTGAGCGTCTCGTTCATGGTCGCGCTCATCTCGGCGTTGGCGTCCATCTGCTGGCGCGAGATGCGGCGCAGGATGCGCCCCACCCGCCGCGATGGGTAGACGAACAGGGGCAGCACCGCCACGGCCAGCAACGTCAGTCGCCACTCGATGCCGAGCATGACCGCCAGCGTGGCGGCGACGGTGAAGATGTTCGACGCCAGGGTGATGTAGGTTCCGGTGACCGCCGACTGGGCCCCAACGACATCGGTGTTGAGGCGGGACATGAGCTCACCGGTCCGGGTGCCGGTGAAGAAGGCGAGGGGCATCCGCTGCAGGTGAGCGAACAGCTGCCGCCGGAGGTCGAGGATGATGCCTTCGGCCGCCGCCGCGCTGGCCCACCGCTGGAGGACGCCCAGCCCGCCGTTGAGGAGAGGAACCAGGATCATCCCCAGGCCGAGGATGGTCACTCGGCCGACGTCCTCCCCCGGGATGGCGGTGTCGAGGAGATCGCGCATGAGGAGCGGGGGCACGAGGGTGAGACCCGAGATGACGACGATCGTGGCGAGGACGACGAGGAGCTGTTTCCGGTACGGCCGGGCGTAGCGCAGCACCCGTCCCAGGAGTGCCCGGGAGATCTGGGGGCGATCCTGCTCCTCGTCGTAGCGGAGATAGGACCACCAGCCGCCGGAATGGAACATCGTCTACAGGTCGAGCGTCCGCAGCGGACGGCCCGAGGTCGCCATCTCCCAGCAGGCGGCCTCAGCCAGGGTCCTGCGACAGAAGAGCTCGTAGGTGTAGCCGCGGTGCTGCCAACGCAACGTGAGCCCCTCCCCCGCCTCTTGCGCAACCAGATCGTCGTCGGGAACGTTGGGATCGACGTTCTGTCCCACCCTGAGCACGGCCAGCTGGCCCACGCTGCGGCTCACGGAGTAGGGCTCCTCGCTCCACAACCCGAACGCCGCCGACGTGCCGAGGTCGAGGACCCCCGAGGTCGTGTCGAACACGAGCTGGCTGGTGATGTGCTCGACGTCGACCGGCACCACTCCGGGAAACCTGACCTCAGGGAGAACGACGGAGATCTCCTCCCTGCTCGCCTGAACGAATCCGCTCGTCACCGCCCGGCCCCGTTCCCAAACGGCGGACAGCACCTCACGGGTGTCGCCGGTGGCGGGCGTCAGGTGGTCGTTGAGCCAACGCAGCTCGGCGGAAGGGCGACTGGGAGGCTGTAACACCTCTTCGGACTGCTCCCCGGCAGCCACCACCGTGGTGGTGGTATCGCCGTGGACGGCCCGCTGCGATATGTCGCCGACCCGGGCCAGCGGCTGGTCCCCACAGGCTCCGGCCAAGAGGCCGAGCACGAGCAGGCCCGCCGCCGGGGCCCGTCCTTTGGAGTTCATGGCATCATCGCCGTCATGAAAGTGGCTCGTGAGGTCCGTCGAAGCACCGGTTGGGCACCGCCCGCGCCCGGGGGCGGACCGCGCCCGATAACGGTAGTCCGCCAAGCGTTTCCGGAGCGTCATGGGCTCGACACCGCCGTGTCGCGCGCCCTGCTGCTGCAGGCGGCTACCGGGCGAGTGCCCGAGACGTTCCGAATCCACATACCGGGCTCGGTGGTGGCCTTCGGCCGCCGCGACGTCGGCTCCGCCGGATATCCGGGAGCAGTGGCGGCGGCCCGGTCCCACGGATTCGGTGCGGTGGAGCGGCTCACCGGGGGCCGGGCCGCGCTCTTTCATCCCGGAACGATCGCCTTCTCGTGGGCGATCCCCGATCCGGTGCCGGCGGAGCGGGTCAGACAACGCTTCACCGAGGTCTCGGAGATCATCGTCTCCGCCCTGGCCGCCGTGGGTACCGACGCCCGGGTCGGCGAGGTACCGGGCGAGTACTGCCCCGGCGAGTTCAGCGTCAACGCCGGCGGGACCGTCAAGCTCATGGGGGTCGGCCAGCGGATGACACGACAGGGCGCCCATGTCGGCGGCGTGGTCGTGGTCACCGATGCCGAATCCGTCCGTCGGGTCCTGATCCCCGTCTATGAGGCGCTCGGCCTGGCGTGGCGCCCGGAGACGGCCGGGGCAGTGCAGGACGTGGTCCCTTCGGTGACGGTGGAGGCGGTGATCGAGGCCGTCGTCGCCGCCTTGGGAGCCCGCCACCATCTGGAGGAAGGCGGCCTCGACGATGACACGCTGGCGCTGGCCGAGGACCTGGTCGGCGAGCACCTCTCTCCCTGATAGCCTCCGCCGATGACCCGCCTCCTCGTGATCAACGGTCCCAACCTGAACCTGCTCGGTACGAGGGAACCGGACCTCTACGGAGAAACCACGCTCGGGGAACTCGAGGTCCGATGCCGCGCCTGGGGCCGGGAACTCGGCGCCCTCGTCGAGACATACCAGTCCAACCACGAGGGTGACCTCATCGACCGGCTTCACGACGCTCTCGGCCGCTTTGACGGCGTAGTGGTCAATCCGGGTGCGTTGGCGCACTACTCGTACGCCCTGCGGGATGCGATTGCGGCGGTCGACATCCCGGTAGTGGAGGTCCACATCTCGAACATCGGGCAGCGGGAGGAGTGGCGCCGCACGTCGGTGACCCGGGAGGTGTGCGTGGACGCGGTGATCGGCGAGGGCGTCGAAGGATACCGCCGGGCGATGGAGATACTCATCGCCGATACCTAGTCGCCCCCGGCGCCTCCGGGCAATCCGGAGGCGCTAGCCCACCAGCTCGGCGAAGCGCTCCAGCCCTCTCTCCAGATCGTCGTCGGACAGGGCGAATGAGAAACGAACATACCCGGGAGACCCGAAGGCCTCACCGGGAACGAAGGCCACCAGGGCCTGCTCGAGAGCCAGCTCGGCCAGCTCGAGAGCCGTCGAAGCAGCACCGCCCGCCAGATCCCGGCCCAGGATTCCCTCCACGGACGGGAAGGCGTAGAAGGCTCCCTCGGGGAGCAAGCACCGCACCCCACCGATGGCATCGAGCATGGCGTGCATGGTGTGGCGGCGGCGGTCGAAAGCCTCTCGCATCAACTCGGTGGCCTCCAGTGAACCGGTGATGGCGGCCAGGGCCGCCCGCTGCGAGACGTTGGAGACGTTGGTGGAGATCTGCGACTGCAACTTGGTGGCTGCGGCTACGACGTGCGGCGGTCCGATGAGCCAGCCCACCCGCCATCCGGTCATCGCATAGCTCTTGGACACCCCGTTGACCACGACGCAGCGCTCGGCGACGTCGGGAACCACCACCGGCAGTGATGCGCACTTGCGGCCGTCGTAGACCAGGTGCTCGTAGATTTCGTCGGTGATCACCCAGATTCCGTTCTCGGCGGCCCAGCGGCCGATCGCTTCGAGCTCCTCGACCCCGTACACCGCCCCGCTCGGATTGCAGGGTGAGTTGACGATGAGGGCCTTGGTGCGCCCGGTCCGAGCCGCCTCGAGCTGATCTGCCGTCACCTTGAAGCCCTGGTCCAGGCCGGCCGGAACCTCGATGGGAACCGCTCCGGCCAGCTTGACGATCTCCGGATAGCTGACCCAGTAGGGAGCGGGGAGCAGCACCTCGTCTCCCTCGTCCACCAGCGTCAGCACCGCTTCGAACACGGCCTGCTTGGCACCGTTGCTGATCAGCACCTGCTTGGGTTCGACGACGTACCCCGAATCCCGCTCGGTCTTGACGGCCACCGCCTCCCTGAGTTCGCCGAGACCGGCGGTGGCGCTGTAACGGTGGTTCACGTCTTCGGCGGCCGCCGCCTGCGCTGCAGCGACGATGTGCTCCGGCGTCGGGAAGTCGGGCTCTCCGGCCCCGAAGCCGACCACGTCCCGGCCCTCGGCCCGCAGTGCCTTGGCACGTTCGGTGATCGCAATGGTCGCCGACGGTGCCAGGGCGGTGATGCGCCGAGNNCGCCGAGAGACATCTGCCGTCATGGTTCGCCTCCCCTCGATCGGTCGTCCATAGTTATAGCCATGCACGGCGACCCCCCGGCCATTCAGATCCCCGCCGATCTCCTGCCGAGCGACGGACGCTTCGGGTCGGGACCCAGCAAAGTGCGGCCCGAAGCGGTGTCCGCCCTGGCGTCCATCGCCTCCACCTATCTGGGCACCAGCCACCGCCGCTCCGACGTCAAAGCGGTGGTCAACCGGCTCCGGACCGGGCTGGCCGAGCTGTTCTCCCTCCCCGACGGCTACGAGGTGCTGGTGGGCATCGGGGGGACCACGTTGTTCTGGGACGCCGCCACCTTCTCGCTCATCGAACGCCGCAGCCAGCATCTCGCCTTCGGCGAGTTCTCCGCCAAGTTCGCCGCCGCCGTCGCCGGCGCGCCCCACCTGGAGCCTCCCCAGGTCATCGAGGCCCCGCCGGGGACTCGCCCCGAACCGGCCCCCGATCCGTCGGTGGACCTGTACGCCCTCACCCACAACGAGACTTCGACCGGTGTCATGGCCCCGGTGGTCCGCCCGGCCTCCGAAGGGCTGGTGGCCGTCGATGCCACCTCGGCGGCCGGCGCCATGGCGGTCGATCCGGCCCACTTCGATGCCTACTACTTCTCTCCACAGAAGGCCTTCGGGTCGGAAGGAGGGCTGTGGACCGCCCTGTGCTCACCGGCGGCCCTGGACCGCATTGCATCCGTCAAGGCGGGCGGAAGATGGATGCCGCCGATGCTCGACCTCTCCATCGCTCTCGAGAACTCGCGCCGGGATCAGACCTACAACACACCGGCGCTGGCGACCCTGTTTCTGCTCACCGACCAGGTGGAATGGCTGCTCGGCAACGGCGGCCTGAGTTGGGCAACCAGCCGATGCAGTCGGTCCGCGGAGGTGGCCTACGGATGGGCGGAGGCCAGCGACTACGCAACCCCGTTCGTGACCAACCCCGCCGACCGGAGCATCACCACCGCCACCTTCGATCTCGTCCAGGAGGTCGAGGCCGACGTGGTCATCTCGGTCCTACGGGCCAGCGGCATCGTCGACATCGGCGGCTATCGCAAGCTGGGACGCAACCAGCTCAGAATCGGCATGTGGCCGGCCATACCCACCTCCGACGTCGAGGCCGTCACCCGGGCGATCGACTATGTGGTGGAACGGCTCTAGGCCTCCCGGGCCCCCAACTCCTGATCGAGGAGAAGGAGACCGGCGCCGTCGTCGCCGACCAGCCGGAGACGCTCGACGATGGTTCCGACCGCATCCTCCTCCTCCACCTGCTCGGCCAGAAACCATTCCAGCAACGGGAAGCTGGCGTAGTCCTTTTCCTTGGAGGCCAGCTCGTAGAGGCTGCGGATGGAAGCGGTCACCCGACGCTCACCCTCCATTGCCTTCTCGAAAGCCAGCCGGGGAGACTTGAAGTCGGAGATCGGCTGGGGAATGGCCGGCAGGTCCACCGCTCCGCCCCGCTCCAAGAGGTAGTCGAAGAACTTGCGGGCGTGGGCCGTCTCCTCCTCGTACTGTCGCGTCATCCAATTGGCGAATCCAGACAGGTGGATCGACTCGAAGTAGGCCGCCATCGCCAGGTATTGATAGGCACTGGCGTACTCCAGGCCCACCTGGTCGTTGAACGCCTTCTCCAGTCTCTTGCTGAGTTCCATAGCGGTGCCTCTTCCTCGCGCTAACCGATGCTACCGGCACCCCGGTAGGCTCCCATCGGTGCACAGCGTCCTCTGGCAGCGTCTCGACCTTTCCGGCCACGATCGGGCCGTACTGGCCACGGATGCGAAGGGCCAACGCATCGCCGGCACGGCCCTCTTCGCCCTCGACGGAAACTCGTACGACATCCGCTACACGGTCCTTGTCGATCCGGCCTGGTGCACGACCGTGGTGGCGGCCCACGTCCAGGGACCGGGAGGCGATCGCCGCCTGTCGTTGCGAGGGGACGGTGCCGGACGCTGGTGGATGGGCGACAGGTCTCTCCCCGACCTCGACGGCTGTCTCGATGTCGACTTCGCCTTCACCCCGGCTACCAACACGCTGCCCCTGCGGCGGTTGCGCCTGGCCGTCGGCGAGGCCCAGGACGTGCGGGCGGCCCGGGTAGGCTTCCCCGGCCATGATCTCGAGCCGGTCTGGCAGCGCTACCAGCGGCTGGCCGAGGATCGCTACGGGTACTCCTCGGGGGCGTTCAGCGTCGAGCTCACCGTCGACCCAGAGGCATTCGTGACCGAGTATCCCGGATACTGGACGGCGGTGACGCGAGCCAATGGTTAGCCGTCGACCGTCGGAATCGGGACAACCGAGAAGCGACAGCTGAGGACGTCGTGTCCAAACGCCTGATCCTGCTCCGCCACGGCAAGTCCGACTGGGATGCCGATTACAGCGGCGACCGGCATCGCCCTTTGGCAAAACGGGGGCTGCAGGCAGCCCGGACCATGGGCCGCCTGCTGACCGCCGTCGACCAGATTCCCGAGAAGGTGATCAGCTCCCCTGCCCTGCGGGCGCGCGCTACGGCCGAGTTGGCAGCCGAAGCGGGGCGCTGGGGCTGCCCGATGGAACTGGACGAAGGGCTGTACGCCACCTCGCTCGCAGAAGTCCTCGACGTCGTTCGGCGGCAGGACGACGACCTGGAGCGCCTGTTGCTGATCGGCCACGAGCCCACCTGGTCGAATCTCGCCGAGGTCCTGTCTGGAGGGCGGGTCCGGGTACCCACTGCGGCGGCGGTCGGCATCGATTTCGACGTCACCGTCTGGCGGGCGGTGGGACCCGGTCGAGGGCGGGTGGTGTACGTTTTTCCCCCGCGTCTGTTCCGCTCGATCGAGCTGGACCGCTGACTGGTGCCGGCCACCGACCGGAGGAGCGACAGGCAAATCCTGGCCGGTGGACGCTCGGCGCCAAGGCAGACCAAGGAGGTTCTCCGTGCCGGAACGCACGTCGTACGCGCCGGGCACCCCGTCGTGGGTCGACCTGGCCACCAGCGACCAGGCTGCATCCACGGCTTTCTACTCCGAGCTGTTCGGCTGGGAATCTCGTGAGGAGCCGGCCGGAGAGCAGGGCACCTACACCATGTTCACCAAGAACGGCAAGGATGTGGCGGCTCTCATGCAGCAGAGTCCGGATGAAGCTTCCCAGGGAATCCCACCCCACTGGAACACCTACATCACCGTCGAAGACGTAGAAGCCTCGGCCGCCAGGGCATCCGACGCCGGAGGCACGGTGATCGTTCCGCCCTTAGACGTCATGGGATCGGGTCGGATGGCGGGGGTGCAGGATCCCACCGGAGCGATGTTCTCGCTGTGGGAGCCCAGGACGCACATCGGTGCCGGCCTCGTCAACGAGCCCGGGACCCTGTCGTGGAACGAGCTGCTCACCGACGATGTGGCCACCGCCCAGAAGTTCTATGCCGAGCTGTTCGACTGGGGCGCCGAGACCCAGGACATGCCCAACGGTCCGTACACCAGCTTCAAGGTGGGCGACGCCTACGTGGCCGGCATGATGGCCAAGACCGAAGAAATGGGACCGATCCCCAACTACTGGGGCGTCTACTTTGCCGTCGACGATTGTGACGATTGTGTCACCAGGGCCGAGGACTTGGACGGCAGGACGCCGGCGCCCGCCTTCGACGTGCCCGAGGTGGGGCGCATCGGGGTCCTCCAGGACCCCCGGGGCGCCGTCTTCTCCGTGCTCGAGCCGGCCCAACCGCCGCAGTAGGCGAACGCCGCGACGTGCCGGCGCCACCGATGGGGCGCTCGGGCCGTTTCCGCGTAACCGGCCCGGCGCCTGCAGTAGGCTGAGGCCGGGCCAGTCCGCCAACCGTGTTGTGTCGGCGCTCTCCCGACTGCGCCCCAGGTCCAGCACTCAATGACCGGTAACAACTCTCCACGGAGCCAGACCGAACCACTTAGGCGGGCGGCGCGCCGTCTTCGCGACGGACCGAAGACCATGGGGCGGTCCCGATTCCTCATCCCGGCGGTTGCCCTGGTGGTGATGGCTGCTTCCTGCAGCACCTCGCCCGGGCAATCGTCCGATCAATCGGCGGCCACTGGGCTCACCAGCGACATCCCGGTGCTGGGCACCGAGGACGATTGCGTCGAGGGCGGCGACTGTTCCCCGGCCGGCGACTCGGTGCCGTCCGACCGGTCTCCATCCACCACGGAAGCCCCTCCACCCACCTCGGCCACGGCGCCGCTGCAAGATCCCGCCGATGCCCGCCGCGAGCTCTTCGCCGGCTATCCGGTCGGCTTCACGGAGGAGGGCTATCCGTATCTCGGAGACCCAGACGCCACCGTGTCGCTGATCGAGTTCAGCGACTACCAGTGCCCTTTCTGTGCTCGCCACTTCCAACAGACCGAGCCGACTCTCTTCGAGCGCTACGGCAACGGCGCCGACGTCAACTTCATCTATCGCGATCTTCCCCTGGTGTCGCTTCACGCCGCAGCGCCGGCGGCGTCGGCGGCCGCCCTCTGCGTATCCGAGCAGGGAGCGGCGCTGTTCTGGGCCATGCATCATGCGATCTTCGACACCCAGAGCCAGTGGGCCGCTCTACCCGATCCGGTGCCGTTTCTCGCCGGCCTGGCCGCAGACATCGGGGCAGATGTCGACGCCTACAACCTGTGCATGGCGGCCGGGCGGACCCGCACCATCGTCGACCAGAGCGTGGCCGAGGCTCAACAGCTGGGCTTCAGCGCCACCCCCACATTCCAGTTGGTGAACAACGAAACCGGGGAGATCTACGTCCTGTCCGGTGCCCTCCCGGCCGAGACCTTCATCACCTGGCTCGAGGCGGTGGTTGCCGGGGAGGGTCCGCCCGTCGAGGAGCAGCAGGCAGCCGATCAGACCGATTCGTCCCGACTGCCCTTCTGGGCGACGCCCGAGGGATTGGCCCCCGACCCCGATCGTCCAGGACGCACGATCGCCGGCGATCCCTTCAAGGGTGATCCCGATGCGCCACTGGTCGTCGTCGAGTTCGGCGACTTCCAGTGCCCGGCATGCCGGGCCCATGCCCTCGATACGCAGCCCGTGCTCGACACCGCCTTCGTCGACGCCGGCGACGTGCTCTGGGTATTCAAGAACCTGCCACTTTCCATCCATCCCCAGGCTCCGGCCGCCGCCGCCGCCGCCGAATGCGCCGCCGACCAGGGCAGTTTCTGGGAGATGCACCACCTCCTCTATGAGACCGTCGACCGCTGGGCGGTCGACCCGCCCGACCCCCAACTGATCGGCCTAGCCGAAGAACTCGGTCTGGACACCGGTAGGTTCGCCACGTGCCTCGGTGGCCGGGACAGCCTGGAGCACGTCCTCGACGACCTTTACGACGCCCAGGGCATCGCCGAATCCACCCCCAGCTTCGTCATCATCTACGGCGGCACCGGTCAGCTGCTGCGGGGTTCGCTGCCTCCCGACCAGTTCGTGGCCGCCCTCGACAGCGTGCTGGAAGAGGCACGACCGGCCGGCTGAGCCGGGCGACGGGACGGCCACCCGGCTCCGGCAGTCTGCCGGTCCGGGGGCCTAGCGGTCCTCTCTCTTCCCGGCCCGCAACGCCCTGTGGGAGCGCTGGGTGATCAGCACCAGCAGGCCGCCCAGGGCGAGGACGATCAAGCCCACCGCAGCCACGGATGACGACACGCTGCCGGTGACGGGAAGGGTCGCCGGGGCGACGGCGGCAGTGGTGGAAGTGGTGGCCTGTTCGGCCAGCACCGCCTGGAGCTGGGCCTGGTCCTGGGCGGTGAGCGGACCGATCTCGGCAAACGTGANNGCCGTCGCCGTCAGGTTGTACGTGAAGGATTCCGTGGCGCCCGATGGGATCACCTCGCCCGCTTGGAGATTGGTGACCAGCTCGGTCACGGTTGCTTGAGAACTGACCCCACCGGCGGTGACGGTCACCTCATCGGTCAATCCGGTGACGGTGAGATCGCT
>JABAOD010022608.1_pt1 | contig 10837 bp, 15 predicted proteins | sample 7062151 | NCBI WGS metagenome assembly JABAOD01 (sample SAMN14538626, study PRJNA623070) | marine sediment metagenome | biome: marine biome [ENVO:00000428]; feature: marine pelagic biome [ENVO:01000023]; material: deep marine sediment [ENVO:00002113] | place: India: Gulf of Khambhat ...
TGGGGAGGCGAAGACGGTGAACCGAGCTCAGCGCCGGCGGGCCGAGCGGGAGGCTGCCCGCTCCAGGAAGGCCCTAGATCGCGCCAGGAGGCCCGCTAAGGGCCCCTCGGGCCCTTTGGAGTCCCCTGACACCGAGAGGGGCCGATTCGCGGCCCTGGAGCGAGCAGGCTTCGTCATCCCCAGAATGAGGCGGAGGAGGAACGATGCCCCACGATGAGGAAGGGACGGCCGACTACCGTATCGAGCCGGCGGGCGACCCGATCCCTTGGGAGGCGCTCTCGAGGGAGCTTCGCGGCCCCGAAGCCGATGAGAAGGAGGTCGAGGACGCCGTGCCGCACGTCTGTCCGGTGTGCGGCGGCTCCCAGACCGTCGATCGGTGTCTGTACGACCGGCTCCCAGGCGGAGAGCGGGTCGACTGTCGAACGTGTGAGGGGACTGGGATCGTATGGGGCTGAGGGATCGGCTGGCGCGGACCTTCTCGAGGAAGCGGGCCATCGCCGAGGCGGTGGAGAAGAAGCTCCGGGAGGCCCACGTCGGGGTCATAGATACAGACGAGGCAGAATGGCGCTCCCTCACGGGCTCGAAGCGCGATCTCCCCTCGATCACCCACGACTTCGCCATCGAGGTCGCCTTCACGCTCTACCAACAGAATCCGCTCGCCCACCGGGCCCTCGAGCTGATGCGCGACTACGTGGTCGGGGACGGGATCACCTTCAGCGCTCAGAACCCGGAGGTCGCCGAGGTCCTGGAGGACTTCTGGGACGACGACGTCAACCGGGTCCCAGCGCGAATCTTCGACTGGGCCCTCGAGCTCGGTCTGTTCGGCGAGTGGGTCCCCGAGGCCTTCGTGGGCGGCGTCTCGGGCGTCGTTCGCCTCGGCCACATCGACCCCTCTCAGATCAAGGGCGTCGACCCCGTCGAGGGGAATCCCCTGGTCGCCGACGTGGTCCGGGTGAAGAAGCGCGGGTTCGGGATCAAGGGGAAGCCTCTCAAGATCATCCGGGACCGCGGGAACGGGGTCCTCGAGGGCGACGTGTTCTACTTCCGGATCAACGCGGTCTCGAACGCGACCCGCGGCTGGCCGGACCTGCTTCACGTCGCGGACTGGCTGGATAACTACGACCGCCTCCTTTGGGATATGGCCGAGCGGGCCGCGCTGATCCGCTCGTTCATATGGGACGTGACCCTCAAGGGGGCCGATCAGGTTCAGATCGACGCCTGGCTCCGGAAGAACAGGACCGCCCCCAAGGCCGGGTCCGTGAGGGCCCACAACGAGAGCGAGGAGTGGCGACCGGAGGCCCCCGAGCTGGGCTCCTCGGAGACGGCTCAGGAGGCCGAGGTCCTCCTCGAGCACATCGCCGGGGGGATGGGGCTCCCTAAGCATTGGCTGTCCTCGGCCGAGGACGTGAACAGGGCCACCGCCCTCGAGATGGGGGCTCCGACCGTGCGCCGGCTGGCGGCTCGCCAGCAGTACTTCCTCCGGTGCCTGAGCCAGATCGTCCGCTACGTGCTCGAGCAGGCTCAGGCGGCGGGGCGGATCAAGACCACCGAGGGCCTCGTGGAGGTCTTCGAGGACGGGGAGCCCGTGCTCGAGCCCGACGGGTCGCCGAAGCTTGTGCTCCCCTGGCAGGCCGTCCAGCTCCAGGCCCCCGAGATCAGCCCGAAGGACGTGGCGGCGGCCGGGCAGCTGTTCGTGAACGTCGCCAACGCGCTCTCGGTGGCGAAGGTGGAGGGCTGGCTCAACGACCAGGCGGCTCGCGAGGTCCTGGCGGTCGTCCTGTCCCAGCTCGGCTTCGAGTTCGATCCGAGGATGGCGGAACCCGAGGAGGAGGAAGGCGAGGAGGAGCCCGAGGCCCCGCCGGTCCCCGACCTCTCCGACCTCGAGGAGCCAGCCTCCAAGGGGGCGATGGAGGAGGCGGTTCGCCGCGTCACGCGCCCTCGTCGCTGAGGCGCTCTGGCAGGATCGCGACCTCGTCCGTGAGGCCTTCCAGGAGCGGATCAGGAAGACCCTCGCCCAGGTAGGTCGGCTCGAGGACCACGCCGTCCAGCGGGCTCTCGGGCTCCTGGGCGGGCTCCGGGCGGAGATCGTGGACGAGCTGGCCCGCATCGACCCGGATCGCTTCCTGGCCTCGCATCTCGCGTCGGTGCGGCGGGGGATCGACCTCTCGATCGCCAGGATGGTCGAGCGCTACCACGCCGAGGTCCCCGAGTTCCTTCGCCAGGCGTGGGAGGCGGGGCAGGAGCTCAACGAGCTCGAGTTCCAGGCCGCGACCGGGGAGGGGACGCCGGGAACGGGCGGGATCGCGCCGCTGAGCCTGGAGACCCTCGAGGTCCTCCAGAACTACTCGGCGGACCTCATCACGAACCTGGGGGGCGTGGCCCGCCAGCGGATCAACGCCGTGATCTCCCAGGCGGCGCTCGGGGGCATCTCGCCGTTCGAGGCCATTCAGCGCATCGCGGGCACCATCCCGGACCGCTCGATCTTCCCCACGCTCGAGGCGAGGGCCGAGGCGATCCTTCGGACCGAAGTGAACCGGGTCTTCTCGGTGGCCGGGCAGGCGCGCCTCTCTCAGATGGCCGAGCGCTTCCCCGGCCAGCTTCAGAAGCGGTGGCTCACGGCGGGCGACGCCCGAGTGAGGCCGGCCCACGCCGCGGCCGGCGGGCAGGTGGTGGGGGCCGATGAGCCGTTCACCGTGGGCGGGTTCAAGGCGATGTTCCCGCGCGATCCGGCCCTTCCGGCGTCCCAGAGCGTGATGTGCCGCTGCCACTCGATCCCGGTGATCCCCGAACTCGAGCAGGAGCCCACGCCGCCGACCGAGGACCTCCCGCCGCTCGAGGAGGAAGCCGCGAGGGGGCCCAAGGCGAGTCTTGAGGACGAGTTCCTCGGCGGTCAAGATATGCCTGACGCCCGAACCGCCGCGAGCGTCACTCGGAGCGCTTACCAGCGGTTCAACATCCCCGTTGAGCGCGTCTCCTTCGCGGGCCTTGACGGGCCCACGGCGACCCGGTTCGGTCGCGCATACCTGGAGATGGCCCGGCGGTATCCGGTGGTGGCTGGGCGGATCAAGGTGCTCGAGACGAGCCGGGCCCGAAGCTTCTACGCCGACGCTTGGAGCGGCGGGCTGACCCGGCGCGGGACCATCGTCCCGCCGAAGATCAGAATGTCGACCCACTACGGGCGGGACTCGTCGGGCTTCCTGAATCAGCTCGCTCGAGATGTGGTCCAGGGCTGGCATCCGCCGGGAGGGAGTACGATTGAATCGGTCGTCTACCACGAGTTCGGGCATCACGTCTACTGGACGGCCTTCGAGAGGAGCGGCGGGACCGCGCTTCTCCGTGAGATGAGAGGCGTGTTCTTCCGCCACGGACTCGCGACGAGCGAGGGAGCCGCCGCGGGCGTCACGGCCTCCCGGGCGGGGAAGCTCGTCTCGAACTACGCTCGCAAAAACTGGGACGAGTTCTTCGCGGAGGTCTGGATGGAGTATCAGACGATGGGCAAGCGGGCGCGGCCATTCGTTCGCGATGTTGGGGCGGTCCTGGAGAACTACCTGTGACCACGGGCATCGCGACGATGTGCTTCGCCTGTCGGCACTACCGGCCGATCGAGGAGACTCTTGAGATGGCTCTGACCGTGCTTCCGGGGGAGAAGGGACCCTCGAGGTCGGCGACCTGCACGGCGTTCCCCGGCGGGATTCCGGACGAGATCATATGGGGAGCCTTCGACCATCGTCAGCCGTTCAAGGGCGATGGAGGCGTGGGTTTCGAGCTCCTGGAGGGGGAGGAGGAGCTCCTGGAGGCCTACGAGGCCGTAAAGGAGGGGACATGAGCGACGCTGAGAAGATCGCCGAGATCGCGGGCTGCCAGCCCGAGGAGGTTCGAGCGACGGCCGTGAGGGGCGAGACGCTCTGGGGGGTCACGACCCACGGCCAGAAGGTGAAGGTCGACCTCGAGAGCGGCGAGGGCGTCGTCGTACAGGGGCCGCTCCAGCCGACGACCGCCCCGACGCCGGCGGAGGCCGCGGCTCCCGAGGAGCCGGAGGAGGACCTCCCGCCCGTCGAGGAGCCCGAGGTGAAGCCGAAGAAGGCGCGGAAGAAGACCGCCTCGAGGAAGAAGGCGTCGAAGAAGTGAGGGACCGCCCGGCGCTGACCGACGAGCAGGTCCGCCTCACGCTCAAGCGCCACGGCGTCCCCGCCGACTGGGCCGACGTGAAGGGGATCACCTACAACCGCGAGAAGGGGACGGTGCTCATCGCCGTCGACCTGTACGAGGAGCGGTCCGTCACCGTCCCGACCGGGTCCGCTCTCCTCGAGGTCCCCGCCGATATCCTCGAGCGGGCCGACACCGAGGACTCCGAGAAGCCCTCTGGGGGGACCATCTTCCCCAGATAGCCCTAGAACGGCTCCCAGCCGTCCCAGGAGGCCCGAAGGGGGCCTTCCGGTATCAGGACACCCGAGAACCGCCTAGCGGGCCTTAGAAGCCCGCACGAAGGAGGGGGCCTATGGCCGACACCGAGACCGATTCGATCACCGCCGAGGCCACGTTCACCACCGAGCAGCGGCGGCAGCTGGCGAAGAAGGGCCAGGCTCTCCCGGACGGCTCCTTCCCCATTCGCAACGTGGCGGACCTTCAGAACGCGATTCAGGCGTTCGGGCGGGGGAAGGACAAGGGCCGAGTGAAGGCCTGGATCATCCGCCGAGCTCGAGCGCTCGGAGCGGTGAACCTGCTCCCGGACGAGTGGGGGATCAGCGAGGCGATCACGACCGAGCGCGACTTCGACTTCCTCGAGGAGGCCCTCGACCTCGAGGAGGCCGACCCGAAGCGGGGCCGCGTCTGGGACGTGGTCATCATCCGCTCCGGCGTCTCGGCCAACGGCCGGCGGTACTCCTCGAAGGTGCTAAAGGAGGCCGCGCCCCTTTTCGAGGGGGCCCGCGTCCTCTCGCGCGCTGACGAGGATCACATCAGCCAGCGTCAGAAGGCCGTCTCGAACATCGTGGGATGGCTGACGGAGGCCCGCTTCGAGAACGGGGCCGTCCGGGCCACCTTCACGATCTCCGAGGCCGCTGACTGGCTGAGGGTCATGCTCCTCGACGCCTGGGAGCACGGGAAGCGAGACCTCGTCGGCCTCTCGATCGTGGCCGAGGGGAGAGGGCGTCCTCGACTCGTCGACGGCGTTCAGCTGATCGAGGTCGAGGCCATCGAGAAGGTCGCGTCGGTCGACGTGATCTTCGATCCGGCCGCTGGGGGCGGGCTCGTGAAGCTCGTCGCCGCGGCGAGCGAAGACTCCGGGGGCGAACCGGCCCCTCCGGAGGCACCCGAGACCGAGGCCGGTGGCGGACAGGGGAAGGAGGAGGATGTGAGCCTGGAGAACCTCACCGCCGACGAGCTCCGAAGCGCGAGGCCGGACCTCGTGGAGGAGCTCACGGCCGGGGCCGCCGGCGGCGACGACGGCGAGACCGAGGCCGAGGAGAAGCAGGAGGAGATCACGGAGGCCGAGGGGAAGAAGGACGAGGAGGACCTCGTCCCCAAGTCCATCGGCCGCTTCGTCGTCAGGGAGGCGCTCGAGGGGACCAAGCTCCCCGATCCGGTCCGCAAGCGGATCGAGCGGGCCTTCGGCTCGAGAGCCTTCGCCCACACCGAACTCGAGGAGGCCGTCAAGGCCGAGCTGGAGACGTGGGCGGAGCTCGAGAAGGCGAACCTCGTCGCCTCGGAGGGGGAGCCGCGGATCGAGATCGGTCTCGACGAGCGGATGAGGGCGAAGGCCGCCCTCGACGGGTTCTTCGAGGGCTCCGACGTGACGGTCGACGGGGAGAAGGTGGCCCGCTACCGCTCGTTCCGCGAGGCCTACGTCGACCTCACCGGGGACACCCGGATCACGGGGATGCTCCCGCGCCGGCCGTCGGGCAAGCTCGGAATCTCCGAGGCCGACGGGGGCAGGGTCGCGATCCGGCTCACCGAGCGCGAGGAGCGCTCGGGCGACGTGGTCCGGGATGAGGCGGGGATGCCTCTCTACGAGGCGACCATCTCCACGACTCAGTTCAACGTCATCCTCGGGGACTCCATCACGAGGAAGATGGTCCAGGAGTACGCTCGCTCGAACCTCCGGACCTGGGACCCGTTCGTCGACGTGATCCCGGTCGCGGACTTCCGCACCCAGCGGCGCGAGCGGTTCGGGGGCTACGGGAACCTCCCCTCGGTGGCGGAGGGGGCGGCCTACGCGGCGCTCACCTCGCCCACCGACGAGGAGGCGACGTGGTCGCCCACGAAGTACGGCGGGACGGAGACGGTGAACCTCGAGGCCATCGCCAACGACGACCTCGGGGCCATCCGTCGCATCCCGACTCGCCTGGCCCGTGCGGGGGCTCAGACCCTCCACGAGTTCATCTACGACTTCTTCGACACCAACCCGAACATCTACGACGCGACGGCTCTGTTCGCGGCGGGGCACAACAACCTCGGCGCGGCGGCGCTCTCGACGGCGTCACTCAGGGATGGGCGGGTCGCGATGAGGTCTCAGACCGAACTCGACTCGGCGAAGGCCCTGGGCCTCGTCCCCGCGTGGCTCTGGGTCCCGAACGAGCTGGAGGAGCTCGCCTTCGAGCTCACTCAGTCCCAGCTCAAGCCGGGGACCGCGGACAACGACGCCTCCTTCGTGCGCTCGTGGGGGCTCTCCTACGCGGTCGTCGACTACTGGACCGACGCGAACAACTGGTATCTCAGCGCCGGGAAGGACCAGACTCCGCTGTTCGAGCTGGGCTTCTTCGGCGGTGAGGAGCCGGAAATCTTCACCCAGGATATGCCCAACGTGGGCTCGATGTTCACGAACGATCAGACCACGTTCAAGATCAGGCACGTCTACGGCGGGGCGATCCTGGACTTCCGCGGCTTCTACGGCGCGGTGGTGGCCTAGGCGGGGGAAGGCGACCGGGGCCGGGCTCCGATACGGCCTCGAGAGACCTCGGGGGAAGCGCCCGGCGGGTCCGGCCCCGGTTCACCACGCCCTGATCCGGAAGGAGGGATTCTCATATGGTGATGCCCCACGACACCCCGACCCACCTCGGGGCTCTGGAGGTGGACGGCGCCCAGGTCGGCTTCCTGAAGGCGACCTACGACTTCGCCGTTCACGGCGGGGCGATCTCGACGATCGGGCTGGGGAAGTACCTGCCCGACAACGCGGTCATCATCGACGGGATCGTCGACGTGGTGACGACGCTCACGTCCTCGAGCGATACGGCCACCGTCGCGATCAACTCNNGGCCACGGTCTCGGTCAACTCCGAGGGGGCGGGCGACCTCGTGGCCGCGATCGCGATCAACGACGTGTCGAACCCGTGGGACGCTGGGCTCCAGGCGATCATCCCCGACGGGACCGATACGAACGCGATCAAGCTCACCGACGACCGGGAGATCGCGATCACCGTCGCCGTCCAGGCCCTCACGGCGGGGAAGTTCCACGTCCTGCTCCGCTACTTCGTCACGGACTAGACGATGCGCGGGGCCTACCCTGGAGACGAGGTCACGGCGTCGGGCTTCGCCCAGACGCCGGACGGGAACAACCTGCTCCGCTTCGTCGCCTACTCCATGAGAGAGACCGGCGGCGCGGCGGCGACTGTGAACATCCGAGACGGCGGGGCCTCGGGGACCATCCTCGAGGCCCGCGACCTGGCGGCGAACGAGGAGGTCCCGATCACCGAGGTCGGGAACCTCGTCACCGGAGGCGTATACGTGCAGATCGCCTCGGGGACGGCCGCGGTCGTGATCTTCGGGACGTGAGCCGCCGGTCCGCCTGGCGGACGGCCTGGCTCGTGCTCCTCGCCGGCCTCGGAGCGTTCGAGGGATGGTCGATCCTGGACGGGAACCCCGAGACCGAGCCGCTCACGGACTTCTTCGTGGGGGTCGTGCCCATCGCGGTCGGCCTCCCGCTCGTGGTCTGGATCGCTGGCTGGCTGATCCGCCACTTCCGCAACGCCTACAGGGATCAGGAAGGAGGGAGCTGAATGGAGTTTCACAAGGTCGCCGAGGCGGACGGCGTCGAGGTTCACCGGGCGATGGTGATCGTCCCGAAGGAGACGCCGCCCACCACGGGGCCCGACCACGTCTGGGTCCCCGAGATGCCAGAGATGATCGACTCGAAGTTGTGCGCCGCGGCCCTCAAGGCCTTCGACGGGAAGGAGGTCCTGGGGGCCTCGTTCTCTACGACGGGGGGCGTCTCGGTGAGGGTCGTCGCCACCGAGCCCGAGCCCTGCTCGAGCTGCGGAGCCGAGGTCGACGCCTCGGCGAAGTTCTGCCCCAACTGTGGGGCCTCGACCGCGAAGGAGGAGGCATGAGAGCCGGCCGCTACGAGGGACAACTGGCCCCGGCGGGCGATGTGGCTCACCAGATCATCCGTGCGGATGGTCGGCGCGAGCGACCCAGCCCGTCGCTCTCGGGCGTTCCGCTCATCGCGTCGTTCGCCGACGTGGTCCGCTACGCCTTCCCGCGGAAGGGGCTTCTCCAGGAGATCAACGACTGGAGAGCCCGCAACTTCGGGCGGGTCGCCCGCCAGTATGCGCGGGTCAAGATGGCGAGGCGGCTGGGGGTCCCGACGTTCAACGCCCAGCTCTCGCTCGCGGTGATCCGCTCCGACGGGCGGGTGATCCCCTACGGGCTGGCCTCGTTCCGCGTGGTCACGACCGCTGGAGTGAACGCGATCGTCGACGCCTTCCAGAACACGGTCGAGGTCGAGACGTTCAACTACCACGGGATCGGGACTGGGACCACCGCCGAGGCGGTGGGCGACACCGCTCTCGTCACGGAGCTCTCGACCGAGTACAACCCCGACAACACGCGGGCGACCGGGAGCCAGGGGGAGAACGGCGCGAACGTGTATCAGAGCGTCGCGACCAACTCCGTCGACTCGGCGGTGGCGATCACCGAGCACGGCCTGTTTACCCAGGCGGCGACGGGCGGCGGGACCCTGCTCGACCGGAGCGTCTTCTCGGTCATCAACCTGGGCAACGGCGACTCTCTCCAGTCGACCTACGAGATCACCTTCACGGCCGGGAGCTAGGCCGTTCACGACTCGGTCCTGGCCTTCGGGAAGCGCGTCCTCGGGCGGCGAATGGTCGCCGGGAGGCGCGTCCTCGAGGTGGGAGCTCGGGACGAGAACGGGTCGCTCCGGCCCTACCTTGAGGAGTTCGAGCCGGCCCTCTACGTCGGCGTCGACGCTCGCGCTGGCCGGCGCGTCGATGCTCTCGTTCGCGCCGAGGACCTTCCGCGGGCCCTCCGGACCCCGTTCGATCTCGTCATCTCGACGGAGATGCTCGAACACGCACGGGACTGGAGGGGGGCTCTCTACGGCCTGATGTGGGCCGTCCGCCCTGGGGGCCGGCTCCTACTCACGACGCGCTCTCCAGGCTTCCCGCGCCATGACTACGGGGGGGACTACTGGCGGTTCACGAAGGCGACGCTGAGACGGGCGCTCGGGGGCTTCGATCTCGAGCTGCTCGAGGACGACCCCCAGGAGGGGCATCCGGGGGTCCTGATCCTGGCCCGACGCCGTGGCCGGATTACGAGGCCGAGCACACGCCTCCGTCCCCAACGAGCGCCGACATAAGGGTCGTCGTCCCCTTTGTCAGGATGATCGAGGGCCTCCAGCTGGCCCTCGAGATGGACGGGATCGCGGCCGACTACGTGGAGATGGGGGACGAGTTCGCCTACTGGCGGCTCCTTCGGGGCCTGTGGGAGGCCGGCGAGGGCTTCGTCGTCGTCGAGCACGACGTTCTCCCCTGGCCCGGAGCTCTCCGCCAGCTCTGGGACTGTCCCGAGATGTGGTGCGCGTTCCCCTACCGGCTCTCGCACGATCCCGGCTTCTCGACCGCGCTGGGCTGTACGAAGTTCTCGGCGAAGCTCCTCGAGCGGACGCCGGGGGCGATGGATGTACTCGCCGAGGGGCGCTACGGCCACTCGGTCGGGGACCGGCGGCATTGGTGGGGACTCGACGGGCGGCTCTCGCTCGTCCTGACGAACCTCGTCGGGCTGGGCTGGCCTCACCGTCACGAGCCGCCGGTCTCCCACCTGAACGAGAGGAGATTCGGTCATGGCTGACAGATGCGGCCGGAGGCGCTGGACCAGGGACCGACCGCGGGCCGAGGTTCGCTGCACGAAGGAAGTCGTCGAGTGGTACGACGCACCGAACTACGCGAGGGCATCGAAGGATGAGCCCGCCTACATCGAGGTCGACGGCCCCGGTGCGGGCCATCGCTTCCGCGGCCTCCGCCACGCCGACGGGACCTGGGGCCAGGACTCCCACGACTTCGAGAAGACCGGGGAGGTGGAGGGCTGATGGCTCGCCAGTATTCGATCACGACCGAGGGTGAGGAAGCCGTCGCCGCCGCTACCGAGGAGACCCTTCTTCAGCTTCGGGGCGCGACCACCGTCAAGGCGAAGATCATCGGGTGGTCGATCAGCTTCGATGGGACTGTGGTCACGGGCGACCCGGTGCGGGTGCGGCTCGCCCGTCAGACCTCGGACGGGACGGCGACGGGGGCCACCGAGGCACCGTTCGACGACGACGATCCGGCGGCGGCTTGCACCGGGTTCCACTCATTCACCGGGACGATGCCCACCATCGGGAACGTGCTCGAGGATCACGAGGTCCATCCCCAGGGCGGGCTCGGGCCCATTCAGCTGCCGCTCGGTCGCGAGTACGTACTCCAGGACGTTGCGACCTCCAGGATCGGGATCACGGTGAATGCTCCCCAGGCCGTGAACGCGGTCGCGACGCTTCACTTTGAGGAGTAAGGGGGGGGCGCAGACAATGAGGATTTGCGAATCACCAATGAGGTCCCGACCTCGGGCAA
>JABAOD010006543.1_pt2 | contig 10836 bp, 13 predicted proteins | sample 7062151 | NCBI WGS metagenome assembly JABAOD01 (sample SAMN14538626, study PRJNA623070) | marine sediment metagenome | biome: marine biome [ENVO:00000428]; feature: marine pelagic biome [ENVO:01000023]; material: deep marine sediment [ENVO:00002113] | place: India: Gulf of Khambhat ...
GGACCCCGGCGTTCGACGCCGGCACAGGGGTGAGGCGGAGACTTGACGACCGTCCAGTGGACGGTCGTCCCGGCGAACGGGCTCGCCACGGACGGCGAGCCCCGGACTTGCAAGCGAGAGCAGGGACAGCGAAGCGAAGCAAGTGCCGTCGGAGAACCCTTTGAGGCAAGCGTGGCGCGAGGGAAGCCGCGAAGTTTGCGGCCGCAGAGTCAGGGGAGCGTTTCTTTGGGTACTTTCTTGTCGCCACAAGAAAGTTCCTCGGCTTCGGGTCCGAGAACCCGATTCAAATCATCGTCGCCGTCAGGCGACCCCGATTACGATGCCGCCGCTTTCTTGCCGACGGCCGGCATCAACTTCATATCCGCCAACGCCGAGCGCAGCGCCGTGAAGAAACCCTGCTCATCGAGCCGGTAGTACTCGACCTTCATCGTCAGCGCGCTGCCGAAGATGATGCTCACGAGCGTAATGACTGACCCCAGCGCGAGCGTCGACATCCCGGTAATGCCCTGACCGACGGTGCAACCGATCGCCAGCACGCCACCGAAGCCCATCAACACGCCACCCCAGAGGTGGCGGATCATGTCGGCGCGGCTGTTAAAGGTCTCGATATGGAACTTGCCGGTCGCGATCGAGTAAAGAAACGCACCGAGAATCACGCCGAACACCGCCGCCACCCCGAAGGTGATCTTGGCCCCGGTAAAGGTCATCAGATACATCAGGTTGTCGGACACCGGCGCCACGAAGGTGTAAGACTCAAAGCGCACCGGCTCGAACTCATCGAACCCGACGACCCCCGTTATGTACCAGCCGGCAACGACGCACAGCCCGATGACAAGGCCGGCCAGCACGTTGTCGAAGTTGCGTCTCAGGCTGGCACTGGCCAAGGCGAAGACGACCAAGCCAAGACCGATGACAACCGCCGTGACCACGCCGATGAGCCGCAGATTCTCGAGGCCCGCGACACCTGCGATCAGCGCGGGGGTACCCTGGCTCGACAGCGCGTAGGCACCGAGGTTGATGTTTGTCGCCTCGATTACATTCATGCGAAAAACCCCAAACAACCCGCGCATGGTCATGTAACCGGAGATCCCCAGCATCACCATCACCACCAAGGACTTGAGGTTGCCGCCGCCCACGCGTACCAGCGTGCGCTGGCCGCAGCCCGAGCCCAGGGTCATGCCGATGCCGAACAAGGTCCCGCCCAGCAGATGGCCCAGCCAGCCAAAGTTCGACGTGAGATACACCGACTTGCCGAGATCGATATAGCCGGCCGCCTGCAGCCCTTGCGCGCCGAGAATGGCGATGCCGATCGCGAGAAACCACGAACGCAGGCGCCCGGTGTCGCCCATGTTTACCCAGTCGCTGATCGCGCCCATGGTGCAGAAGTTCGTCTTGCTAGCGACGGCGCCGAAGACGATCGCGATGAGGAAACCCCACAGGGCAACCACGTAGACGTTGGACCATTCCATGATAGGCGCGCTTATCTCCCGCGGGTGTCAGCGATGCTTCGACTTCTACCGATTTGATCTGGCGGCGTCAATCACCCGAAGGGGTACGCTGAAGGTAGCGCGTTGGGTCGGGTACGCCCGCATCGGCGAAGCCCTGGGCGCGCAAGCGACACGAATCGCAGCGCCCGCAGGCCTCGCCCTTGGCGCTTGGCTGATAGCACGACAGCGTCAGCGCGTAATCCACCCCGAGGCGCGTGCCGGTCTGAATGATCTCGGCCTTGCTCATGTCGATCAGCGGCGCATGGATGCGAAAACGCTTGCCCTCCACGCCCGCCTTGGTGGCCACGTTGGCCAGACGTTCGAACGCCTCGACGAATGCCGGTCGGCAATCAGGGTAACCCGAGTAATCGATCGCATTGGCGCCGAAATAGATGTCGCGCGCGCCCAGCACCTCGGCCCAGCCGAGTGCCGTGGCGAGAAACACAGTGTTGCGCGCGGGCACATAGGTCACCGGGATCCCTTCGGAGGGCGCCTGCGGCACGGCCACGGTCTCGTCGGTCAGCGCCGAGCCGCCGATCCAGCCGACATCGAGTTTGACGCAACGATGCTCGACCGCCCCCAGGCTTTGCGCGACCCGGCGGGCCGCCTCGAGCTCGACGCGGTGGCGCTGGCCGTAATCGAAGCTCAGCGCGTAGCAGGCGAAGCCCTGCTGGCGTGCGATCGCGAACGTGGTCGCCGAGTCGATGCCCCCGGAAACCAGCACCACGGCTCTTTTCTTTCCCGCCGACACCTTCACCTCAGTGCCCGGGCTCATCGGACCACAACAGCTTGTGCAACTGCACCTGCATGCGCACCGGCAAGCGATCGGCCAGGATCCAATTGGCGAGCCGGGTCGCGTCTTGCTGTCCATACGAAGGCGAGAACAGCACTTCGCAAATCCGATCGAGACCATACTCGCGCAGCTTTGCCACGCTCCACTCGTAATCGGCGCGATCGCAGATGACGAACTTCACCTGATCCTTGGATCGGAGCTGGGCGATGTTGGTGTATAGGTTCTTGCTTTCCTCGCCAGAGCCCGGCGTCTTCAGGTCCATCACGATGCCGACCCGCTCATCAATACCGGTGATGTCAATCGCCCCACCGGTCTCGAGCGAGACGACATAGCCACGATCGCACAAGATGCGCAGGAAGTCGCCGCACGCGGGTTGCGCCAATGGCTCGCCGCCGGTGACGCATACGTAGCGCGGCGTGTACGCATCGACCCGGCTCAGGATCTCCTCGAAGCTCATCCGCTCGCCACCGTAGAAGGCGTACTCGGTATCGCAGTAGACGCAGCGCAACGGGCAGCCCGTCAAGCGCACGAAGACCGTCGGCACGCCGACGGTCCGGGCCTCGCCCTGGAGCGAATAGAAGATCTCGGTGATGCGCAGGCGTTGGCTGGCGGCCTGCGCGCTTGGCGCGGCCGGGGTAGACATGCGTTTAGTAATGCGTCGCGCAGGCTAGCACGCGTGCCCCTCTTCCTTCATCTTGGCAAGGCGGATCTCCGCGAGGCGGGCCACGGTCGTATTGGGATAGCGGGTGACGACATCGTTCAAGGTCGCACACGCCTTGTCGAAGTTCTTCAGCTCGTAGTAGCTATAACCGACTTTCAACAGCGCGTCCGGCACCTTGGTACTCTCGGGATAGTTCGCCACCACGCGGTTGAACTCGTCAAGCGCCACCCCGAAGTTGCGCACCACGTAATTCGCCTCCGCCGTCCAGTACTGCGAGTTCCCGGCCAGCGTGCTGTTCGGATATTTCTGGGTGAATGCACGGAAGGCGTCGCTGGCACGCGTGTACAGCCCTTGCTTCAACAGGCTGAAAGCGGCGTCGTACTCGCGCCGTTCCTGTGCGGTCGCCGGCGTGCGCGCAGGCGGGGCCACGGCCGCCACCGGCGGCGGCGACGCCCCCGGTGTGGCCTCAGGCGCGGGCGCGGGCCCGCTCGGCGCTGGGGCGGCGGGCGCGCGAGGCGCCGGTGTTGCCGCGACCTGTCCCGCGCCGCGCTCAAGCGCGGTCAAACGCTGGTCGATGTCGGTCAACAGATCGCGCTGAGCAGCCTTGATGCGCTCGAGCTCGTTGGTCTGCAGCTCGACCGTGTTGCGCAGTTGCCTGACCTCGGTCTGCAACGCCTCCAACTGCTCGAGCAGCTCCATCGCCGACTGTCGAGACATCGTGACTTCGCCGCCCGTTTGTTGGGCACTCACGGACGGCACCGTCATCGCCATCAACAGCGCGACGATCAATGACGAGACTGTGAGCTGCGCAGGCCTAGCCATCAACATCAGTTCTGGTAGATGAACTCCACCCGGCGATTGACGCGCCACGAGGTTTCATCATGACCCATGGCCAGCGGCTGTTCCTCGCCGTAGGAGATGGTCGTGATGCGATCGGTGGTGATGCCCAGCACACGTAGCATACGCTCAACCGAAGATCCGCGCCGTTCACCGAGTGCCAGATTGTACTCGCGCGTGCCGCGCTCATCGGCATGGCCCGTGAGATTAATCTTGATGTCGGGGTTGGCCGCCAGGTAGGCCGCGTGCTGCTCGATGATGCCGCGCGAATCGGCGTCAATGGCGCTGCTATCGAACTCGAAATAGATGCGCAGCTTGTCCGGCCGCTGCGCCGCCATGGCCACCTGCGTGCCACCGCCCAACGCCTGTCCTTCGGCGCCGCTGCCGGCGGCCGCACCGGTCTCGGCTCCACTGGCGCCGCCGGCGCCGCCGCCGGTTGTGCCGGCCGTCTCGCTGGCCCCGCCTGACTCATCGCCCCGGATCGCGCTGCTGCCGCCGCAGGCCGCGAGAAACAGGGCCAGGGTAAGTGTGAGTGCGATGTTAACTTTCGATGTCATCATGACGCTTACTCCCTCAGTGCAAGTTGACGATTATACGGCGACCATGCGGGCTCGCGCACATCGCCTTCCTCAAGCCTGTAAACTTGCCGTACGCGTCCGTCGGCAGAGACGGACGCCAGTACACCGCGCCCGCCTTCCGACGTGGCGTACAGTATCATACGGCCATTAGGTGCGAAACTCGGCGACTCGTCCAGCGGCGTATCCGACAACACCTGCAGGGTCCTCGCCTTCAGGTTGAGCACGCCGATGTGGTACTTGCCGCCGACCTGCGTCACCAGCGTCACGGTCTCGCCGTCGGCCGAGTACGAGGGCCGCAAGTTGGCCTCGCCTTCGAACGTGAGGCGTTCGACTTTGCCGCCGTCCGCCCGCATGCGGTACACCTGCGGCTTGCCGGCGCGATCGGAAGTAAAGACGATCTCGCGGCCATCGGGCGACCAGGCAGGCTCGGTGTCGATCACGCCGTTGCGTGTGAGACGCTGCAGGCGTTGGGTATCCAGATCCAGCACATAGATCTCAGGGTTTCCATCCTTGGACAGCGTAAGCGCGAGCCGCCGGCCATCCGGGGCCCATGCCGGCGCCCCGTTGATCCCCGGGAAATCGGCGATGAGCTTGCGCTGCTCGTCCGCCACGCCTTGGATGTAAATCTTGGACCGCCCCGCTTCGAATGACACATAAGCCAGGCGCGTCCCGTCCGGCGACCAGGCCGGTGACAGTATCGCATGGTTCGATTTGAGCACGGTCTTCGGATTGTGCCCGTCAGAGTCAGCCACCTGCAGCCGGTATACCAGACCTTCGGGGCTGTCCTCACGGGTCACGTAGGCGATGCGAGTATTGAAGGCGCCACGTTCCCCGGTGAGTTTCTCGTAGATGATATCGGCCATCTGATGCGCCACCGTCCGCAACATCTCAGCCTCAACCGTATAGCGGTAGCCGGCGAGCTGCTGCTGACGGAAGACATCGTACAGACGGAATGTCACTTCGTAGCGCTCGTTCTCCACCTTCCGCGCGGTGCCGATGACCAGCGCTTCGGCCTTGGAGATACGCCAATCCTTGAACACGACCTCTTCATTAGTGTGCGGCGAAGACAGGTGGTTCTCCTTGGGGATGACTGAGAAGCGTCCGCTGCGCGCCAGATCGTTCGCCACGATATCGGACACGCTGTCCGGCGGCTGCGATTGACCTTGCCAACCGAAGGGGACGACGGCAATCGGGATGCCGACGTCGGCACCTTGCGTGATCTCGATGGTCAGCACTGCGTGCGAGCTCGTGCTCGCCAGCGTCAACCAGGCGACAGTGAGACAACTCAGCAGACGTTTGGACATGAGGCTAATCTAGGCCTCCGGATTAAACAAAAATTCAATATCACGAAAGTAATCGAAAAGGTCTCTCTCCTCCGGCAACGGCAACGGCGAGGCCTTGTACACCGCATTCTCGACCGAGCGGTCGAACACCTCGTTCCCGCTCGAGCGCACGATCCCCACCTTCAACACGTCACCGCTCGCTGCCAGTCGCACCCGGATCGTACATTGCAAACCTTTTTCCGTGCCGGTCGGGCGCACCCAGTTACGACTCACCTTCTGGCGAATGAGTATCTTATACTTCTCCGCCGCCGTCAGCGCCCGCGCACGGCGCTCCGCCTCCTCGCGCTCGCGCTCCTCGGCGGCCATCGCCGCCGCCAGCTGTTCCTCCGCTTGCTTCTTGCGTTCTTCCTCCTCCCGCTGTCTGCGCTCCTCGGCGATGCGTTGGCGTTCTGTCTCGATGCGCTGACGTTCCTCGGCCAGACGCCGCTTCTCGTCTTCGAGACGCTGGCGCTCTTGCTCTTCCTTGCGCCGACGCTCTTCGACGGCCTTGCGGCGCGTCTCTTCCTCTTTCTTGCGCACCTCGGCGAGGCGTTGCTTCTCCGCCTCGATGCGCTTGCGCTCTTGCTCGAGCTTGCGCTGACGGGCCTGCTCTTCGCGCTTGCGCGCCTCTTCTTCCTTGCGCTTCCTCGCCTCCTCCTCGCGTTTGCGCTCCTCCGCTTGCACCTCCTTTGGATCCTCGACCGCGACTGCCTGGATGATTTCGGTGTCCTGACCGGTAATCGCGGGCCAGCGGAAGCCGATTACTAGCGCCGTGATGACGACGACGTGCAAGGCAATGGCCAGCGCCCATGCCTTCATGCTGCCCTGCGGCTTGCGTAGTCTGAACCGTCCTCGCGCCATCTTACTTTTTGCGTGCCGGCTCCGTGACCAAACCCACACTGGGCGCGCCCGCCTCCTGCAACAGCGCCATCGCCTTCACCACCTCGCCGTACGGCACGCGACGGTCGCCGCGCACCAGCACCGGCGTTTGCGGCCGCAACCGCAGTATCGCGCTCACCCGCTGATGCAATGCCCCGGCGGTGATCTTGCGATCGTCGAGGTAGTACTCACCCTGGTGCGTAATCGCCACCACCAAGGTCTCCGTGTCCTGGGTGTCGACCGGTCTGGCCGCGGCCTGCGGCAACTCGACCTTCACGCCCTGGCTCAGCAGCGGCGCCGTAATCATGAAGATCACCAACAACACCAACATCACGTCGATATAAGGAACCACGTTGATCTCGCTCATGAGCCGCTTGCGTCGTTCCCGATACGGTTCCATCGCTCAGGTCCTCGGCACCAGCGCCTGGCGCTGCACTATGCTGGCGAACTCTTCCATGAAAATTTCATAGCGGGTGACCAGACGCTCGACCTTACTCGAGTACCGGTTATAGGCGATCACCGCCGGGATCGCCGCCAACAGACCCATGGCGGTGGCGATCAGGGCCTCGGCGATGCCCGGGGCCACGTGCGCAATCGTCGCCTGCTGCAAGGCCCCGAGCGCGCGAAACGAGTTCATGATTCCCCAGACCGTGCCGAACAGACCGACGTAGGGGCTGGTCGAGCCGACGGTCGCCAGAAACGGCAGGTGCGTTTCCAGATCGTCGATCTCGCGCGTCAACGCCACCCGCATCGCCCGTTGCACGCCCTCGAGGATCTCCGCCGGCTTCGCCTTGCCGGCCTGAACGAGCCGCTTGTACTCGCGAAACCCGTCTACGAACACGCCCGCCATCCCGGCGGTGGTGGCGTCATCGCGCGCCAACTCGGCATACATCTGGCTCAGGTTACCGCCGGACCAGAAACGGCGCTCGAAGCGGTCAGCGGCTGCGCTCGCGGCCCTGAAGGCGAAAAACTTGCCGAAGATGAAATACCAGGAAACGAGCGATGCCAGCAACAGCGCCGCCATCACGGCCTGTACGACCCAGCTCGCGTTCCTGATCAACGTGAACAGCGCGATGCCTTCGGGTGTCGTGACAACCTCCAAGATCAGCTCACCTTTCCGAGTTGTGCAGCAATGTGATTGGGGATCGCTCGCGGCGCGAACGATTGCGCATCGAGACAAGCGACCTTGACTTCGGCCTGACACAGCGTGGTGGCTTTGCGCTGGATCTCCTGCAAGAACGTCAGGCTCGCGCCACCGATTCGCAGCACGTTGACGGTCGCCTCAAGCAGGTCATTAAAGCGCCCGGGCTTGAGAAAATCCACTTTGATCGCCCGCACCGCGAAGATCACCCGTTCTCGTGTCGACAATTGATCCTGCTCAAAGCCGCGTGCCCGCAACCACTCGGTCCGCGCCCGCTCCATGAATTTCAAGTAGTTCGCATAGTAAACGACACCGCCCGCATCGGTGTCCTCATAGTAGACACGCACCGGGATGGAAAAATCCCCTTTTCTGGCAGTGTTCCCTTCGGCCATAAACGCGGACAAAACGGGTCTCGGGTTAGGACTCGCGCCCGAAGATGCTGCCTTGTGCCCGCTCCGGCTGCACCGGTGCCGACAAGCCCAGATGTTGCCATGCCTTGGCCGTAGCCGTGCGCCCCCGCGGTGTGCGCAACAACAACCCTTGCTGGATCAGATAGGGTTCCACGACCTCCTCGATCGTACCGCGTTCCTCGCCGATGGCAGCGGCCAGGCTGTCGATGCCGACCGGTCCGCCGCCAAACTTTTCGACCACGGTGAGTAAAAGCTTGCGGTCGAGCAAATCGAAACCGCCTTCGTCGACATCGAGCATCTGCAAGGCCTCCTCGGCGCACTGGCGCGTGAGACGGCCGTCGCCTTTCACTTGCGCGTAGTCACGGGCGCGCCGCAACAGCCGGTTGGCGATGCGCGGTGTACCGCGTGAGCGCCGGGCGATAGCCGCGACCCCTTCGGGCTCCGCGGTCACGCCGAGAATCGCCGCCGAACGTTCGATGATCCTGGCGAGCTCCTCGACCGTGTAGAACTCGAGCCGCAGCACGATGCCGAAGCGGTCGCGCAACGGCGAGGTGAGCAGCCCGGCGCGCGTGGTCGCGCCCACCAGCGTGAAGGGCGGCAGGTCGAGCTTGATCGAGCGCGCCCCGGGACCTTCGCCGATGACGATGTCGAGCTGATAGTCCTCCATCGCCGGATAGAGAATCTCCTCCACTACCGGGCTCAGCCGGTGTACTTCATCGATAAACAGCACGTCGCGCGGTTGCAGGTTGGTCAACAAGGCGGCGAGATCGCCCGGGCGCTCCAGCACCGGACCCGAGGTCTGGCGCAGATTCACCCCGAGCTCGTTGGCGACGATGTGCGCCAGCGTGGTCTTGCCCAGCCCCGGCGGCCCGAACACCAGCACGTGGTCGAGCGCCTCGCCGCGCTCGCGCGCCGCCGGTATGAATACCTCCATCTGCCGATGCACATGCGGTTGACCAACATACTCGGCAAGCCTCGTCGGACGGAGCCGGCGTTCGTTGTTGGTATCCTCCGGCGTTGTCAGCACGTGCGCCGACACCAGCCGATCCGATTCAATCACGTGTTTATCCTGCCCGTTTCAATGCTTGGCGAATGATCTCTTCCGTCGACAACCCCGCGGTCGACACAGCGCTCACGGCACGGTGCGCCTCGTTGGCCTTGTAACCCAACGCGATCAGCGCCGCCACCGCCTCGCCGCTCGGATCGAGCGGCGGTGCGCCTTCGGCGCTTGCCGCTTCACCCGCGACTGGCTCGACGAGTGCGCTGTCACGTAACTCGATGAGCAAACGTTCTGCCGTCTTGCGTCCCACGCCCGGTGCCTGGCGCAGACGGTCGACGTCGTGCTTACTGATGCATTGCATGAACTCGTCGACGGACAACCCCGAAAGTATCGCTAGCGCGACGCGCGGACCCACACCGCTCACCTTGAGCAGACTGCGGAACAGACGTCGTTGCGCTTCGCGGCTGAAACCGTAAAGTAGCTGCGCGTCCTCGCGCACGACCATATGGGTATAGAGTGTGACTGTCTCGCCGACCGGCGGCAAATCGTAAAAGGTCGTCATCGGTGCCTCGAGCTCGTAGCCGACACCGCCCACATCGACTAACAGCGAAGGCGGGGCTTTGTGCAGTAATTTGCCGCGTAGCCGCCCGATCATCGTACAACTCTCAGTCCCCGCGCCAGCGCTATTCGACCGACGGTGTAATGCGCGTGGCAAATGGCACAGGCGAGTGCATCGGCGGCGTCGGGCTGCGGCATTTCCGTCAGATGCAGCAATGCCCGCACCATGAGTTGCACCTGCTGCTTGCGGGCATGGCCGCTACCGACGACAGCGCGTTTGATCTGCAACGCCGAGTACTCCTGTGCCTCCAGCTGATGATTCATGCCGGCGCAGATCGCAGCGCCCCTCGCTTGACCGAGCTTCAGCGCGGAGTCGGCGTTGCGTGCCATGAAGACCTTCTCGATCGCAATCACATCCGGCTTATACGAGCGAATAACCTCTGACACGCCGTCGTAAATGGATTTCAGGCGCTGCGACGGGTTCGTGTTATCGGCATGCACGCAACCGCTGCCGAGGTAACTGAGCGCACCGTCTGGCGCCACCCCGACCACGCCGAAACCGGTGATCCGAGACCCTGGATCAATGCCGAGCACGCGCATCAATGGACTCAGCGCTCCGTGTTGATGGTGCTGATCTCAACATGTCGTGCGGCCTAGTGCGCGGCCGCCATCTCCTCGGGAAAATCGGCGTTGGTATGGACATGCTGCACGTCGTCCAGATCCTCCAGTGCTTCCAGCAACCGCAGCGCCTTTTCCGCCTCCAGGCCCGCGAGATGCACGCTGGCCGAGGCACGCTGGCTCACTTCAGCGAGCTCCGGCACAAGCCCACGTTCACGCATTGCGTCGCGCACGCGCTCGAAGTCCTGCGGCGTAGTCACAACCTCAAGGCTGCCGTCATCGTTCTTCACGACATCCTCTGCCCCCGCCGCGATGGCCGCTTCCATAATGGCATCCTCGTCGCTGCCGGCAACGAAGCTGAGCGTGCCTTGCTTGCTAAAGAGGTAGGCCACCGACCCGTCGGTGCCGAGATTGCCGCCGTACTTGGAAAAGGCATGGCGCACTTCACCGACCGTGCGGTTGCGGTTATCAGTGGCGCACTCGACCAATATCGCGACGCCGCCGGGACCGTAACCTTCGTAACGAACCTCCTCGTAGCTGGCACCTTCGAGG
>JABAOD010002259.1_pt2 | contig 10835 bp, 9 predicted proteins | sample 7062151 | NCBI WGS metagenome assembly JABAOD01 (sample SAMN14538626, study PRJNA623070) | marine sediment metagenome | biome: marine biome [ENVO:00000428]; feature: marine pelagic biome [ENVO:01000023]; material: deep marine sediment [ENVO:00002113] | place: India: Gulf of Khambhat ...
CCTCCAGAAGGGACTGTTGACCCTCGACGCGTGATCTTTCCAGGGATTTCCCCGACACGATTTTTCAGAACTTCCCCGACAGCGTTTCTCATGAAATCCAAGCTTCCCCGACAGCGATTAGGGGACAAGGAATGTATCTTGCACCTTGAACAATGAGGGTCTCCGAACCATCCCGATCCCACGGGGACGGGATGGACCCGACGGTCGGGGGAGCAATCCCCCGGCCAGCCCGATGGTCCGGACGAGATCCTAAAGCTCCGGGTCTGAATTGGCAAAGGAGATCGTTCCTCATCGAGGACGATCTCCTCTTTTTTTTGATTGGTGATTTCAAGCGAGGAGATCCTGAACGAAGTCAGTCACAATCAGAGGAAACAGCAGGGCACACACGCGAAGGAGTAGGGAATATGAAGATCACGCGAAGGACGTTCCTCAAAGGCTCTGCGGCAGCCGGCGGTGGTCTTGTCCTCAGCCGCTTCCTCTCCGGTGGGCCGGAAACGTTGGAGGCGATGGCCGGCTCACCGGCGGTTGCGGACGAGATGGTGCCAACGACCTGCTGGATTGGCAAGCAGGACTGTGGCATCCTGGCCCGGCGGGTCAATGGGAGGGTGATTAAGCTCGAAGGCCACCCTGATCACCCGAAGAACAGGGGGACCCTGTGTCCTAAGGGGGTCGCTCAGATTCAGGCGATGTATGACCCTAACCGGGTGAAGGCTCCCCTGGTCCGGACCAATGAGAAGGGAGTCCCCGGCAAGTGGCGGCAGGTCTCGTGGGACGAGGCCCTCACGCTGGTGGCGGACAAGATGAACGAGGTCCGGAAGCGGGACAAACGGCTGCTCCTCTGGCAAAAGGGGCGGAGCAAGGCGAAGAATTTCTACGACTCGGCCTTCGTCAAGGCCTCGGGGGCGACCAAGCTCCACCACGGTGCCTATTGCTCTGACGCCGGCTATCGCGCCTGCGAGTACACCACGGGCTTGCACGGGGTCCTTCACCCCGATTTCCGGCACTGCCAATACCTCCTGTCATGGGGCTGGAACATCACGAACGCTGGTGGCAACAAGACCTGTTGGATCACCTGGCCCCAGCAGCTCGTCGAAGCCAAGGAGCGGGGCATGAAGGTGGTGGCGATCGATCCCCGGCTCAGGGGTGCGGGGTCTTTCGCGGATGAGTGGCTCCCCATCAAGCCACAGACCGATATGGTCTTGGCCTTGGCGCTTTCCCGCGAGTTGATCCAGCGGGGCACCATCGACCGGGAGTACCTCACCCGGCACACCAACGCCCCTTTCCTGGTGAAGAAAGACGGCTTCTTCCTGCGAAAGGACGGAAAGGAGCAGGTCTGGGATTCGGCTTCGGGGTCTGCAAGGCCATTCGATGCCAAGGGGGTCAAGCCTGCCCTCGAGGGGGAGTTTACCATTGGCGGAACAGAGGTTAAGACGGCCTTTCAGGTCTTCAAGGAGCACGTGGACGAGTACACCCCCGAGAAGGCCGCGAAGGTCTGCGATATCCCGGCGGACAGAATCCGCCAAGTTGCTTGGGATCTGGGGGATAACGCCCGGATCGGGAGCACGATCGTGGTGGACGGTGTCCGGCTCCCGTACCGCCCGGTCAGCATCATGGCCTACCACATGTCCCAGACGGAACTCGGCTTCCAGACGCTGCGGGCGATGATGCTCCTCTCCATGCTCCTGGGGGCGGTCGAAGCAGTGGGCGGAGTCCGGACCGACTGGAAACACAAGATTCACAAGGGGTGGAAAAAGCTCGATACGATTAAGATCAAGGATCCCCCTTATAACGTCTATCTCAAAGACTCGAAGTTCTACCCCATCAACAGCAACCTCTCGGGGCTGGTGGCGAAGGCCATGCTAGACCCGAAGAAGTACGGCGTGGACTACACGCCCGAGGTGATGATCGTCCACATGGCGAACCCGTTGGGCTCGTTCTGCTCGCAGCAAGATTTCATCGAGTCGTACAAGAAGCTGAAGTTCATCGCGGTCATCGATCCGTGGCTCTCCGAGACGGCGGACTACTTTGCCGATGTGGTCCTCCCTGCGGCCACGATGGAGAAGTACGAGGGTCCCCTGAATGCCACGGACCAGTACACTGCCGCAACCGCTCTGCGGATCCCTGTGATGCAGCCGCTGTATCAGAGCCGGGGCGACATCGATATTTACCTCGATCTCTGTGAAAAGGCCGGCATCCTGTACGGTGAGAAAGGGTACCTGGCTCAGGTCAACAAGGCGCTCAAGCTGAAGGCCCCGCACAAGCTAGACGTGAACAAGAGGCCGACGGTCAGGGAGATATTTGACATCTGGGCGAAGGGGCAGGGGATCAAAGAAGGCGTCGCGTACTTCGAGAAGCACGGGGTCAAGGTGAAGGGGCCCGTGTCGGCCAAGAAGTACTATGGATACGCCTTGAGCCCGCCTTTCGGCGGTAACCGCCATCGTCTCTATGGCGAGTCGCTGCTCCGGTACCAAGGCGAGATGAAGGCGAAGGGGGCAGACAAGATTTATTGGCAGGACTACACACCGCTTCCCGCCTATCGCACACCGACGATGGAGCGTTCGCCGAGCAAGTATGATCTCACCCTGATCAGCTACAAGCTCATCGAGTTCAAGCAGGCCCGGGCGAGCTTTATCCCTCTGCTGGCTGAACTGGCCCCCGAGCAGCGGCTCGAGATCAACCCCAAGACGGCCAAAGCCAGAGGAATCAAGGACGGGGACATGGTCTGGGTGGAGTCTCACAATGCAGTGACCGGCGAAAAGAGGAAAGTGAAAACGCAGGCCCGGCTATCCGAAGGAATCAGGCCGGACACGGTGGGGATGCCCCATCACTATAGCAGGGGGAGCGAACCCTTTACCAAGGGGCCGAACGCCAACATCCTCTTCTTTACCGGCGAGGGCTATGTGAGTAACAGTGCGGACCAATCCTTCCACGTGAAGGTGCGGGTCTGGAAGGCCTAGTGCCGTACCAACTCTTTCGAGCTATGTGTTGGGTGCGGCCGAGACATATGGTGCTAGGACAAAAGCGTTGGACAGTAGTTATGTCCACTAAGTTGGAACGGTACTAGAGGAGGTAAGCGATGCCGCGATACGGAATGCTGGTCGATCTCGATCGGTGCACCGGGTGCCGGTCCTGCATGGAGGCGTGTAAGATCGAGAACAATACTCCTGAGGGCACTTTCTGGATGTACGTCTTCCGGTTCGAGGAGGGGGAATATCCGAACACGAACGTATCGTTCGTGCCCCGGCCCTGCCAGCACTGTGACAATGCTCCATGCGTCAAGGTCTGCCCGACCGGGGCACGGTACAAGCGGGCGGACGGGCTGGTGGCGACCAATGTCGATGCATGCGTCGGCTGCCGTTACTGTGCGATCGCCTGCCCGTATGGAGTGAACTACTTCAACTGGACGGACGGAAAGGCGAAGCAGTATCTGAATTGGGGCGACAAGGATCTCGTGCAGATCACGAAAGGCGATTCGCCTCCGTACGAGAATCCGGACCTGTTCCGCAAATACGGCAAGGAGAAGCGGAGAATCGCCGGTGCTGGCCATCCCCAGGGGATCATGGGCAAGTGTACCTTCTGCGTCCAGCGGGTGGACGGGAAGGGGCTCAAGCCCACCTGCGTGAACATCTGCGAGGTCTTTGCGCTGGAGTTCGGAGACCTGGATGACCCGAATAGCGCGGTCTCGAAACGCCTGGCCGACAAGCGGTCATTCCGCCTGCGAGAGGATCTTGGCACGCAGCCACGGGTATATTACGTGGGCAAGGCGCGACCCGGGACCGGAGCACGCCAGGTCGAAAAGGCAGGGAGGGAGTCGGCATGAACAGGATGATTGCGATCTTGCTGGTGTTGCTTGGGGTCGGGCTGATTGGCGGATTCGCAGCGGCCGCAGCAAAGGACGAGTCCGGGTCCCTGTCGGCGGTGGCCGAGAAGATCCACAAGGGCGAGATCGATGTCGGGGGGAAGGAAAAAAAGGCCTATGGGATGGCGGAGAATCAGCGCTTCCACAGGATCCACGCCAACGTCCTGGGGCTCGAGTGTGCTACCTGTCATGGCGAGCAGCTCAACCCCAGCGTTGCCGCATTTACCGCTCCGCCCGCGGTAGACGTTTCGCCAAAAAACCCAGGCCTAGTTGACCGTCAGGTCTGCGTCGGATGCCATGTCGCCGGGCCGGGGCGGAACATCTACGGCCCTGGGAAGCCCTAGGACTGAAAATGCCTCGCTCTGCTCCCGTACGGCTCGCGGAGCTGGCACGCTTTCGTCAAGCGGCATTCCGCCTCTTCAGCGCGGTGCTTTTGTACCCCGCCGAGGAGCGGTTGACGACCCTCATCGTGGTGGCCCGCGAATTGAAGCCCCAAAGTGCTCCGTTCGCGGGCCTTGCCTTTTTCCCCCAGTGGACGCGCTTCCTGACTTCCCTTGTGCATCGAGGAGAGCCATGGACGCGTGAACTCGAACAGGCCTACCTCGACCTGTTCGTCGTCAACCAGAAAGTTCCCCTGTACGAGTCTGGCTTTCTGACGCCCGACAATCCGGCGTTGACGATGGCGGCGCTGGACGGAGAATACCGCGCGGCCGGGCTTTCCGTGGCGGAATCCTTTAAGGAGCCACCGGATCACGCTGCGGTCGAGCTTGAGTTTATGAGCTTCCTGTGCGGGAAGGAAGCGGAGGCATGGACTGCGGATTCGGTCAAGGATGTTGTCCGGCACCTGAAAGCGGAGGACAGGTTTCTCGATCGGCACCTGTCTCGCTGGTTTCCCGCCCTTGCCGAGCAGGTCGCGCGCCACGCGGGGGAGAGTCTGTACACGTCAGTGACTCGGGCGGCTCACGCCTTCATCGGTCACGACCAGGGGTTGCTGGCGGCCCTCCTTACACAGTATCGACGAGAAGCCTCCCATGCATGATAAGATCTCCTAAACGGGGGAAGCTAGAGTGACAGTCTTTTTGTGTCAGGAGCTCAAGACCCGAGGATTCGGCCTGGACCTCGGGGTCATCCAGGCGTGGTTTCGGGATCATGCTTCGCAGGTCGGTGTCCGAATCGGGCGTGGGCCATGCTGTCAGTCGAGATGGTCGCTGGGTGGGGCGCTCGGCGACGGATCCGGTGTGGTCCTTGGGCTTTGTTCCCGCGACTACTCGGTGCCCGAGCTCGAAGCGCAGGTGCGAAAGGCCGGGCTTGATCCCTTTGGGGTGGAGGTCGTGAACCTGGGCGCCTACTGTGCTGAGCTTCACGGGAAGCCGCAGGCGACGAACAAGGCAAAGATCCTTTTGGAGGCCGCGGTCGCCAAGGCCGCAGCCTTTCCCGAAAGCCGGCCCGAGAGTATCAGGCCGGTGCTTTCGTGGGAGCAGACACTCAGCCGCCGTGCCCTCTTTACTCTCCCCCCGGTCCACTACGAACCGGTCGCGTTTATTCGAAGGGAGGCCTGTGCGTTCGACGAGGGGTGTCGGGTCTGTGCCAAGACCTGTCCCCGCGAAGCCCTCGAGCCGTCCGAGACCCTTATGGCCCTCGAGAAGTCGCGATGCACCGGGTGCGGCGCATGCGTGTCCGCCTGCCCGCAGACGGCCATCGACCTCCCGGGAATCTCACCCCAACAGGTCAACGCGCAGATTGCCGCGCTCCTCAACGGCTCGTCACTGTCTATCGATCCACGGGCCATCCTCTTTGTCTGTGCGAGGAGTACCCCAGCCCTGGAGGGGCTGGCGAAAGATGGCCTCTCGTATCCTGAGGGGTGGCTACCAATCGAGGTCCCATGCCTCGGGGTGGTGACACCGACCTGGCTCCTGCAGTGTCTGAATTTGGGAGCGGCGGCGACCGCCGTACTCCCTTGCCTTCGAGATGATTGCCGCTTCGGAAAAAGGGAGGTCACGGAGGGGCGGGTGGCCTACTGCCGCGAATTCTTGAGCGTGCTGGGTGCCTCGGCGGACTGGGTGAAGCTGCTCGATCCGCGCAATGTGCAGGAGTTGTCCCACGCATTGGGTTCCGTCCCCGAGCAGAACATGGAGACGCAGGCAGACCAAGCGCGGGATATGGCGCTCTTTACCCCGCGGGCAACCGCGCAGGCCCTCCTCGGGCTGGCACAGAGGCTTGCGCCCTCCCTCGACCATTCTTTCGTACATCCATACTCTCCGGTGGGGCAGGTCACAGTCGCACCCGGATGCACAGCGTGCGAAGCCTGCACCCATGCCTGTCCGACAGATGCTCTGAAAATGGAACGGGACCAGGAGGGGGTTTCCCTGACATATGATCCGGGGCTTTGCATCAGCTGTGAGTCATGTGCCCCGATCTGCCCCGAGCGCGTGGTGCGGGTCGAGAAGGTGACTGACCTTTCACAAATCGCACAAGGGAGACGCACACTTCACCGAGATACCGAAGTCCGCTGTGAGGCGTGCGGGGCTCCCGTCGCTCCCGGGGCCATGCTCAAGCGAATCGCCGGGATGTTGGGACCCGAGGATGCCAGCACCCTCTCATTTATCACCCGATACTGCCACTCGTGCCGCGGTTCTGCGATGTAATCATAGAGCTTAGCCTTGGGGCACTGCGTTACGTCATGGGACAGGGCTGTCCCAGACTGCTAAATCGCTGTCTTGGCTCAGGTTCGCCGTGTTTGGTTGACCTTCTCCCTTGACCTTCCTGGGGCACCCCTGCCTCACTGGCGCAAAGTGACCTTCGCTATATATATTATGGTGGGGGTACATTTGCCCTTATCNNGACCTTCGCTATATATATTGTAGTGTGGGTATTTTTGCCCTGAGTTATTAATGGCTTAGCCATTATCGTGGGCACGTTTCCTATGCTGGCATCACCCTTGCTCATCACTATGCGAACCACCTGGGAGCAGAGTCAATACTATCCATAAAAGCGGATGTTTTCCTCATGCTGCGCTTGATTATGTTAACTCTGGCGGTCTCCCTGGTCCTTCTCCCCCAGGTTGGATGGGCACAGCCGGAGCGGGGACGGGTGGGGGTAATGACCGTGGGGGAGCTCGAGATAGCGCTGTACATTTGGGGACCTCAGGAGGTCGTTCAGCCCAAGGGCGACACTCACCATAAGCCGGGGGAGGCAGCCACGCATCACCTCGACGTGCGAGTCTACGATCTGCGACGGAATATGTACATTCCGTATCTCAATATCAAGGCAACCATTACCGACCAAACCAAAAAACGAGACATGACCGTCGGGCTGGATCCGATGATTGGCGAGTGGCTTCACTACGGGGCCAACATCACCTTGCCTCACCGCGGGACGTACTCCATTCTCCTTGATGTTCAACCCCCGGATATCGCCCGATTCAAGCATCTGGGAGATGTGTGGAACACTCCGGCCGAGGCCCTTTTCACGTACGAGTACCGTTAGGAACTAGGACCGGAAACGCATGATCCATGCCATCCACCAGTGGTTTTTTCCCGAACAGATCAGGTTCCTGCCGGGGGCCCGGGCCTGGTCCATTGCCTTTCGGACGCTGCACATAGCGGCCTTTGGCCTCGTGCTGGGCGGCCATGCGTTTGCCGTGGATGCAGACATGCTTGTACCCTGGGTGTGGCTCACGATCCTGAGCGGCATCGGACTGATTGCCCTCGAGGTGTATGCCGGGGGACTTTACTGGCTGTTTCTCGGCAAGGGGATTGCGGTCCTCGTCAAGCTCGGCCTCCTGCTCATGGTCCCACTTTTCTGGGAGCAGCGCGTACCCCTGTTGTTGCTCGTTGTGGTGATTTCCTCAGTCGGCTCGCACATGCCATCCCGTTTTCGTCACTATTCAATCCTTCACCGACGGTTGATCAACCCGGGAGAGCCCTTTCGATATGTTCGGCCTCCGGTAGAACCTCAGGCCGGTGCTGTCATTGCTCTTGAAGAAGAGGGAGAGCCGAGATAGGAGCGGCCCTACCTCGGACGAGGACGTTTTTTTCGGAAAGACGAAGCCCAAGAAAAAAGCGACAGGCTAGCGCCAGCCTTTAATCCTTGGGGAAGGGTGGCGCCAATTAGGGGTGAGTCTTAAATTCTTAAAGAAGGGAAGAGGGAGGTTTGGGAAGCATGAACGGGTCTAAAGGGCATCTCGTCATCATGGTAGGCGCCGGGCCTGCGGCCCTATATGCCACCGGCAAGCTCGCCGAGAAGGGGCACACTGTCGTGATCCTCAACAAGGATATTAAGCCCGGGGGACTCGCAGAGTATGGCATCTACCTGTCTAAACACAAGATGAAGGAGGGCTTGCGGAAGCAGTTTCGGCACATCCTGGCCGATCCTCGGGTGATTTACTTCGGTGGCGTCCAAGTGGGGGGAGCAGGAGCTATCCGGTTAAGCGACTTGCAGGACCTGAAGCCGAGCGCCATCGTCGTCGGGGCTGGTGCGCAGGGGACGAAGTCGTTGGGCGTCCCCGGGGACGATGGGTCACACGTGTATCATGCGAAGGACCTCGTCTACCATTATAATCTCCTCCCCCCTTTCAGCGAGAAAGAGTTTCCCATGGGGAAGAGCGTGGCCGTCATCGGCATCGGCAACGTCATGGCGGACATTGCCAACTATCTGGTCGCCATTCGCAAGGTTCCCGAGGTCATCGCCGTGGCGCGGCGAGGACCCGTGGAGCGGAAATACGATGACCGCGAGATGCGACCCATCGCCTGGCATATCGACAAAGACGCGGTAAAGGCGGAGCTCGAGCGGATTCGGCCCCGGCTCGCGCCGCTCGGCCAGGACATGGACGTTCAGTATAAGGAGCTGACCAAGGACTGTCATGTTGAGCCGAAGGCGGGCAGGGGCCCCACGCGTGTTAGATTTCGGTTTCTGGCCTCACCGAAGCGGATTGTGCGGGATGAAAGCGGGCGCATGGTCGGCATGGAGGTCGAGGAAAACACGTTGGAAGAACGGAGGGGGTCCCTCGCCGCCAAAGGCCTGGGCGAAACCACCGTGCTCCCCGTAGACACGGTGGTCTTTGCCATCGGGGATGTGGTGGACCTCGACCTTGGTCTTGCCGCCATAAAGGGAGGCTGGGGCTATACGACCAATCCAAACCCGGATCCTCAGGACCCTGATGCGGCTACGTATCAGGCCTTTGATCCCCAGGCCGAGCAGCTCATCGATGGCGTCTTTGTCATCGGCTGGTCGCGGAGCGCCAGCGACGGCGTCGTCGGTAAAGCGCGGCTCGATGGAGAAAGGGGAGCGGTCGTTGTGAACCGCTACCTGGCCAACCGACCTGGGCTCCGCCGCCGAGATATCTATCAGCGGATCGGGAGCATCTATCAACGAGTGCGTGAGAAGTCGGTCCCGGTGGTCCACAAGGGACTCTGGCGGATTCTAGAGCAGGTCGAGCGGGAGGAGGCCAACAAGCGGGGCCTCGAGGAATTCAAGTTCGGTACCAACGACGAGATGCTCCAGCACATCGGGGAGCGGGTGAAGAAGCGATCGTGAAGCTCCGGGTACGGAGATCCGGACCTCGATCTTGCACGAGGTAGTCTAACTCACTCATAGAACGGAGGACTTCAACATGGCAAAAGGGAACGGGACCAAGATTCAGTTCAAGGATGGACAACTCATCGTACCTGACGACCCCATCATCCCCTTCATCGAGGGGGATGGAACGGGACCCGACATCTGGGCGGCGAGCGTGCGGGTCATCGAGGCAGCCGTCGAAAAGGCCTTCGGCGGGCGGAAACGCATCGTCTGGAAGGAGATCTTGGCCGGCGAGAAGGCCTATAATCAGACCGGGCAGTGGCTCCCCGAGGAGACTCCCGCGGCGATCCGGGATCACGTCGTGGCGATTAAGGGGCCCCTCACCACCCCCGTAGGTGGCGGCATCCGGAGCCTTAACGTGGCCCTGCGGCAGATTCTCGACCTGTTCGCCTGCGTCCGGCCGGTCCGCTACTACAAAGGCTGCCCGAGCCCTGTCAAGCACCCGGAGAAGATGAACATCGTCATCTTCCGAGAGAACACTGAGGATGTTTATGCCGGGATCGAGTGGGAACAGGGCACGCCGGAGGCAAAGAAGGTTATCGACTTTCTCACCAAAGAGATGAAGGCCAAGATTCGGCCCGACTCCGGCGTCGGGATCAAGCCCATCAGTGTGACCGGTACCAAGCGGCTCGTCCGGATGGCGATCCAATATGCCCTGGCCCGAAAGCGGAAGAGCGTCACCTTCGTGCATAAAGGCAACATCATGAAGTTCACGGAGGGAGCGTTCCGCGACTGGGGATACGAGCTGGGTCGCGAGGAGTTTGCGAACGTCACCGTCTCCGAAGACGACCTCTGGGCCAAATACAAGGGGCAAGCCCCGGAGGGGGTGGTGGTACTCAAGGACCGGATCGCCGACAGCATGCTCCAGCAGATCCTGACCCGGACCGACGAGTATGAGGTCGTCGCCACTCCCAACCTGAATGGCGATTACTTGTCCGATGCCGCTGCAGCCCAGATAGGAGGATTGGGGGTTGCCCCGGGGGCCAACATCGGCATCCCCACGGCACTCTTCGAGGCGACCCACGGCACCGCCCCCAAGTACGCAGGCCAGGACAAGGTCAATCCCGGCTCGGTCATCCTCTCGGGGGCGATGATGCTCGAGCACCTGGGCTGGCAGGCGGCGGCCGACCGAGTCTATAGCGGGCTGGAGCGGACTATCGAGCAGAAACGGGTGACCTACGACTTTGCCCGGTTGATGGAGGGCGCCACCGAACTGAAGTGCTCCCAGTTCGGAGACGCCATTATCGAGAACATGGGGTAACACAGTCCGATGTCCGATGTCAGGACGCTTCGGGCCCCGATTCATGAATGTGACATCGGACGTCGGACGTCGGACTCCCCGAGGAGGTAGATCATGGGAAAGGACACATTGACCATCACCGATAACCGGACCGGCAAG
>JABAOD010002318.1_pt1 | contig 10834 bp, 9 predicted proteins | sample 7062151 | NCBI WGS metagenome assembly JABAOD01 (sample SAMN14538626, study PRJNA623070) | marine sediment metagenome | biome: marine biome [ENVO:00000428]; feature: marine pelagic biome [ENVO:01000023]; material: deep marine sediment [ENVO:00002113] | place: India: Gulf of Khambhat ...
AAATCAGCGCACTGGCTAGCGAGACCGTCGCAAAGGTGGCAACGGGCCTCGCCTGGATTATCGTACGCGACCGTGCGAGAAACCGTCCCACAGAAACCATTCCTTTCAAGGAGCCAGCCGCCATGCCGTCACCGAGTAGCATATGGGATTCTTGAATATAAGAGGTATAGAGGATTTTACGCTAAGGCAAAATCCGTCAGCGACTCTTGAGGCTGTATCAACCCTGGTTATTCGGCTGCTTGGGACTGTCGTTGCACAAGTCTTTCCTCGCCGCTTCGCCACAAGAAAGCAGGTAGCTCCCGAACGGGGGTTCCCATGAACTCCATCCCCCGATTCGTAAGACATACCTTCTTGGAGAAGGGAAAAGAATCGGATCGGTCTATCCTGCATAGCTCCAAGTTCCTGAGAATCTCAATCGCATGATCAATGGCCTCCTTGCTGAGTTTCAGACTTCGCACCAACGCATATTTGGTGGACGGTCCGTTGGAGAAGAGGTAAGACAGCACAATGAGGCAACCCTTCGCCGAGGCAAATTCATACATGGATGAAACCCAACCTCTGCATCACCAGAGTGCTCCCCAGGATGGAATGTATCGCGAGAGAATAGCGCTGGCCGACGCCATATTGCAGTCCTCCCAAAGAGGTTAGCCCCCAACGGGAGAAGTACGTCGCCACTTTTCCGCTTTGTTATCAGTTTGTTATCGGACACGAGCATGATTGCAGAGGAAGGATGCGAGAATCGTTACGACAGTGTCAACCTAGGATTCGGGCCGCCGAGTGTGGCAGCCCCTACGGGAATCATCGGAGCCGATGAGCTCGTCAGGCTCTCCCGTACCTGTGGCTTCATCTTCCCCAGATCGAGAGAAGCCAGGAGTATTCCATCGAGCTTCACCTCCTCCGACGTTCAGAAGGGCAGATGCGAGACCTGGGGGAATTTCCCATGCGCCCTACGCGTTGAGATCGGGGGGTGTGGGCGCCTGAATGGCGACTCTAGCTGCTTTCCACGCCTGACTCATGCGAGGGGAGGCGCAATCTGGGTGGCGGGCCCGAGAAAGGCTTAATGCAACCGAAGCGTTCCTGCTAGTGGTGGTGGATTGCTCTGCCCCATCGACTTCCGTTACGGCCGCCCGGAGATGAGGGCCATCTTCTCCGAGGATCGGAGAATCCAGAGGCTCCTGCAGGTCGAGGCCGCCCTGTCGGAGGCCCACGCCTCGCTGGGCCACATCCCGCAGGAGGCGGCCCGAGCCATCGCCGCCGCCGTCAGGGAGGAGCGCGTTCCCCTGGAGCGCGTGGCGGAGCTTGAGGCGGAGATCAAGCACGACATCATGGCCCTCGTCCTGGCCCTGAGCGAGGTGGCCGGCGAGGCAGGGGAGTACGTCCACCTAGGCGCCACGAGCAACGACATCACCGACACGGCCACCGCGATGCAGCTCAAGGAGGCCCTGCCTCTCTTGGAGAGCGGACTCATCCGGCTGAGAGGGGTCTTTCTGGACCTGGCGATGCGACACAAGGGCACGATCATGCTCGGCAGGACCCATGGGCAGGCCGCCGTACCTATCACCTTCGGGCTGAAGATGGCCGTCTTCGCTCTGGAGGTTCATCGCCACTTAGAGAGGCTTCGAGAGGCCTCCAAGAGGCTCCTTGTGGGCAAGATGTCTGGAGCCGTGGGGACCGGGGCCTCCTTTGGCAAGAACGCCACGGAGGTTCAGGAACTCGTCATGAAAAAGCTTGGCCTTGTCGGTGAGGAGGCTTCAACCCAGATTGTCGCGCGGGATCGATACAGCGAGTACGTTGCCCTCCTGGCGGGCGTGGCGAGCAGCCTGGATAGATTCGCAACAGAGGTCCGAAACCTGCAAAGGACCGAGATCGGCGAGGCAGCGGAATCCTTCGGCAGGAAGCAGGTGGGCAGCTCCACCATGCCTTCCAAGGAGAACCCTATCACGTCGGAGAACGTGTGCGGCCTGGCCCGCATCGTCCGTGGCTTCGTCCTGCCTGCATACGAGAACGTGCCCCTCTGGCACGAGCGGGACCTGACCAACTCCTCCGCCGAGCGCTTCATCCTCCCCCACGCGACGGTCCTGGTGGACGACATGCTCCACAAGATGGCGGACGTCTTCGAGAATCTCAGGGTGCGGGAAGACCGCATGTGGGAGAACCTCCAGGCCACGGGTGGCCTGGTAATGGCCGAATCCGTAATGATGGCCCTGGCGGCGAAGGGAATGGGCAGGCAGAAGGCTCATGAACTCATACGACAGCTCTCCCTCCGGGCGAAAGCCGACAGCAGGCCCTTGAGCGATGTCCTGAGGGAAACCAAAGATGTCACGTCCCTCCTCAGCGAGAAGGAGCTGCAGGCCGCCCTAGACCCCAGGAACTACGTGGGGGCCAGCCCGGAAATCGTGGACCGGGTGGTGGCCATCTGCGAGGGGTCCGGGTGAGGTTCGCGGAGCTGGTTGACGTCTACGAGCGGCTCGAGGCCACGACAAAGCGCCTGGAGATGACGGAGATCCTTCAGGAGTTCTTCCGAAGCGTGCCCCCGGGCAGCATCAAGGAGGTCGTCTATCTGACCCAGGGAACCCTTCGCCCCGAGTATGAAGGCGTCGAGATAGGCCTGGCGGAGAAGCTCGTCCTGAGGGCCCTCGTCTTCACCACTGGCCTCTCTGCTCAGGAGATGGAGGGCATCTGGAAGCGGCTCGGGGACATGGGCAGCGTGGGAGAGGAGGCGCTGGAGCACAAGAAGCAGAGGACGCTGTTCGGATCTCCGCTCACGGTTCAGAAGGTGTACGACAACCTATGGAAGATCGCCGTGGCCACCGGTACTGGCTCCCAGGAGGAGAAGATCAAGCTCTTGGCCGACCTTCTCCACGACGCAGAGCCAAAGGAAGCCCGCTACATCCTTCGGACGGTGGTGGGGAAGATGCGCCTCGGGGTGGCGGACATGACCATTATCGACGCCCTTGCAGCCGCCTTCGCCACCAAGGAGGAGAGGGGCATGGTGGAGAAGGCCTACAACGTCTCCTCCGATCTGGCCATGGTGGCCCAGGCGCTGGCCGAAAGCGGCATCGAGGCCCTGAAGGAAATCCATCTCCGGATTGGCGTCCCCGTGAGAGCCATGCTCTGTGAGAGGCTGCCGGAGCTAGACCAGATCTTCGAGAAGCTCGGAAGGTGCGCCCTGGAGTACAAGTACGACGGTCTCCGCATCCAAGCCCACTTGGATGGCGAGGCGATCCAGCTCTTCTCCCGTCGCCTCGAGGACCTGACGGAGCAGTTTCCGGACATCGTGGAAGAACTCAGGCCGGCCTTCAAGGGTAAAAAGGCCATCATCGAGGGAGAAGCCGTCCCCATCGACGTTAACACCGGCGCCTTCCTCCCTTTCCAGGAGGTCTCCCATCGGAGAGGCAGAAAGTACGACATCGTCAAGGCTGCCGAGGAGACGCCCGTCCACCTCTTGCTGTTCGACTGCCTCTACCTTGACGGAAAGGAGCTAGTCGAGAAGGGGTATGAGGCGCGGCGCGAGGCGCTTCTGCGATGCATAGATCAGACGGAGAAGGTGAAGCTGGCGGAGACCCTCACTACGGAGAGCTTGAAGGAAGCGGAAGGTTTCTTCGATCGCGCGATTGAGCAGGGCTGCGAGGGTATCATAGCGAAGGATCTGGACTCCCCCTACCAGGCCGGGGCGAGAGGCTGGCAGTGGATCAAGTACAAGCGGGATTACATGGCTGAGATGGCAGACACCGTTGATTTAGTTGTCGTGGGTGCCTTCGCCGGCCGAGGACGGCGAGCTGGAACTTATGGCGCCCTCCTGATGGCCGCCTACGACTCCGACGAGGATCTCTTCAGGACGGTCTGCAAGCTGGGGAGTGGATTCGATGATGAAACCCTGTTCTCTCTCCCGGCGAATCTGAAGGAGCACAGTATCGAGGAAAAGCATCCCCGCGTCGACTCGCGCCTAGAGGCGGACAGCTGGTTCACACCCGTCGTTGTCATCGAGGTACTGGGCGCAGAAATCACCCTTAGTCCCACGCACACCTGCGGAGTGGGGGCTATCAAGGAAGGCTCCGGGTTGGCCATTAGGTTCCCCCGGTTCACGGGCCGCTGGAGGGATGATAAGGGACCCAGGGATGCGACTAGCGTGGATGAGATCCTCTCGATGTACAAGAACCAGATGAAGAAGTTGGCTTGAGCATGTAGGCGAGCCGTCTCCGCCAGCACTAACCCTCAGGGTCCTCCCTCACGTGGTTCCACTAGGAATCAGGCAAATACGGCCCTCTCTTCGACCAGGTCGTCAAGAGTTTCACTCACCTGGTTGAGGTCATCGGCTGCACCACTCCAGTCCATCAATTCGAGCTCGTTCATGCGCTCAAACCGTTCCACGGATTCCTTCATTTTGATCCACAGAGTGTCGGTGTCCTCCCCCTGAATGATTACAGCCAGATAGGACTTCTTTCCTCTCTCGATGAGGATCCTTACATCGCCATGCTCAATCCTTCGAAGCCACTTCCCCAGGAGTAGGGGAAAAGATGTTCTCATGAAGGTCTGGATGGCGTCAAGAGTGGCGCTGAAGATGTCCTCGTCCACGGTCCTATCCTCAATGGAGGTCTTCGAGGCGATGAGTGTCCCGTTTTCGTAGATGAGGTAGACGCCCAGTACCTGGTACATCCGGCTCTTCCATTTCCGCATTACGCCGGATATCCTCTCCTTAGAGAGGGGGACGAGGACGTACAGAGTGATGATGCCAGGTAGCAGCAGCATGGATGAGAATAGCGGCATCAGTCCGATACCCAAGGCATGAAAGATGGTATTGGTGCCCAGGCCTAAGGCGAGGGTAGCGAGGAGCGATGTGAAGATTCCGAAGACTCTGCGACCCAGAAATCGGCTCTCCTCCCGGACGACGATGTAGGTCCGGTAGATATACCAGATGGCCACGGACGCGTAGACCACCACGTACAAGAGCCAGACCAGGAATAGGCTCTCATCGAAGAGAGCCGTCCATCTCCAAGGGGCACTCTTCACGCCTGTCATCATGCCGGACCAGACTAGCGAAAGGGCAAGTCCACAGGGGAGTGCCAGCAGGATATCGGTGCGATGAGGCCGTGTGAGGAAGAGCTTCGTGAATAGCAGCAGGAAGAAGGCCGCCAGGGTGACGAAGCTCACCGCGATCTTCGCCATAACCAAGGCCATGGCAGGGTCGGTGGCAGGAGTATGAAAGACTAGCCAATCAGCCAGGGCATATCCAGCCCAAGCGAGGGAGCCGAAGATGAAGCCGATCTCCGTCAGGGTTCTGGTCCTTCCCCTGTATATCTGATAAATCCCGATGAGGGACCACACTATGAAAGTGCTCATGGGGATTTGGACTACCGCCTCATAGACCACCGGACCGCCTCCTTCTCAGTGGCGTGCTCATGCGCTGGTATCTGGCCTTTCAAGGCCCGGTGTATTCAACCTTTCGATTCGGTTGGTGTGGATGATAATGACACGGGTCAGAAGTAGAGCTGGTAGAGGCCCAAACCTGACCCGAGAACGAAGAGCTTTCGGGGATTCGCGCGTAACTGTACCCGCTGGCTGAAGAGCTTGAGCTCTCGGAGCTGGTATCGACGTTTGACCTCATCGATATCACCGTACATCTTGACCAAGCCTTCGCCTTCGTGGAAGAGCTTTGCGAGCAGTGCGAAGGTGCACATAGCCACTAGTTCATCGAAATCCCAGTTGCTGTAGAGTGTCCCGTTCTGGGAATAGATGAAAGTCGATTTGAGGAGCTTCCCTGGAATCCAACCTCCTCCCGACATGTTGAACTTGGTGTGCCTTATGCACACATCAATCAACGGGAGGCGTTCTACGTCGTCCCTGAAGTCTCCATCTCCCACCAGATCCTCAGAGTAGTCGATGAGGAGAAAGGCCTCAAACTCTGCCTGTTCCGAGATCGGGAAGCTAGAAAGGAGCTGATTTCGCAACTCGTACCTCTCGCCAATGCCGACCCAGTGGACGTTCACGTAATTCTCTCGTGCATAGGTCTGCAGTGGTTTCGCTCCCCTCGATATGATCTTGAGTATCCTGTCTAGACCCTCTTTCCCCCTCATTCGGTTGTAGGAGGTATGCGTCATTAGGACGCCGGATTCTGAGCCCAGACATCTCAAGGTGTGGATGAGGGCAACACAATAGAGACCGGCATCCATCCCCACATCTACCTCCGGTCTCACCGAGAGAGTACTTCTCGTCCCGTCAGGTATGTCGTACAGAACCAGGCTTGGAAAGAGCCTGATGGCCTCCTCCGAAGTCAACGAGAGGTCTATGTGCTCTTCGATTCGGCTCCAGATATCATGGAAATGAGCTTGGATCTGTCCAGCGTCCGGGAAAGCGCTCAGCAGGGGTTCATACTCAAAGCCCGTCCTGTCAATTTCGGATACGAGCGGTGGAGTAAGATTCCGGGCGACCCTTACGCTCTCTTCCTTCAAGGCCTTCATCCAAAGCCCTCGGTTCTCCGATTTGATTATCACCAAGGATATTGCGGCCGCAATATTTAACACTTACTACATATGGTATGATTTATAACAATAGCTAGCGACAAACAGGCCTCATCTGCAAGGTAGGAAAGGTAGATATAATGAAGAGAGGTTACGCGAGACGACGGGGTCTCACGATGGGAGGCCAGCGAAAGGGTGAGAAGGCCCAGTTCAACATCAGAATGGACCAGGAGCTTCTCCAGCAGTACAGGGACTATTGTGACAGAAATGGTCTGGATCCCCAGGGCCAGGTCATCAACTTCATCAAGAGACTCGTGCAGTCTGAGTACGATTTCCAGGAGAAGCTGTGGGAGATTATTACTGGCGGCAGTGAGTGAGTCCTAGGCCATCTTGGACCCGAACCTCTTCTCCAGAATGGCCAAGCGCCGAGGTGAGAACGAACCCTTGGCGATGCTCGCAACGACAAGCCCGGATTTAGCCATGGCCGCATCGATCAGATGTTTCACATATTCCAAAACCGTTAGGAAATCGACGTGCTCTGCCAGGAGGTCTAGCTCCCCCAGGTAGACGAGGGAATCCCTCTGGATGCCTCTGGAGACGTCCCTGAGGACCTCAAAGGCCAAACGAGACGGGTCGCGGGTCAGGAATCTGGGATGGCTGGTGGCGGTTATCCAAAGGAAACTGGCGTCGTAGAGGCCATACGCCTCCTGAAGTTTCTTAGGGAATATGCTCGACACTAGGATTTTCGGACTCAACGTGACCTTGGAAATCGCCTCGAAACACTCCGCCCTCTCACCCTCCCAGAGGATCGAGCCTGGAGAGATGAAGAGGGGCTTCTTGGGAGCCTCTTCTGCGGGCGTCTGAATCTCATCAAAGGCAGCCTTAAGAGCCGCGATCTGACGTGATTCCATCGAGGAGGGACTCATGTTTACGAGGAGGGTGCAGCCTTCCCTGCTTGCCGCTGCCGTCAACCGGCTCACCGTCCTGAGGGTCGACGGAAAGCCATTGACCTGGGACAGATATTCCACATCGTCTAGGAGAATCACAGCTCCCTTGTTTTCTTTCATGAACCTGAGGACTGTCTGGAGGACGTCAACCTCCAGATATGTCGGCTTGAGGGACCATTCATAGTCCTTCTGTGATGAGAGCCACAGGAAAGGGGTTCTCCCGATGGAGAACTCCTCCCCAAGGATCTGGGGTGGAAAGGCCGTAACACATAACCCCGGAACATCCTGTACTAGCTCCCGGAAGGCTACGAAACTATTCCTTCGTCCTCTCTCCAAGACTAGGTAGTTGCGGCCTCTCTCCCACCCGTAGGTCTGGCGAACGGGGAGGACCTCAGTGGCGGGTTCGATAACGAGAAAGCCGTGGCGGAATATTGCATAGGCCACAAAGGCTGCGAAGACAGTGGTGTAGACCGTGCCCAGACCTACCCGAGTCCCCAGTTGAAAGATGAAGGGGCCGTACACCTCTGTGACTGTGCCCACTAAGACCGGGAACGAGAAGCCAACAAGGATGAGGGCGGACCTTCTTCTCGACCTGGAATCCTCCGCCTGTCTATACGCGGTGGTGAGATGGACAAAGGCCACGAGGATGATTAAGGCGTAGAGGGAGGCGAGCGGGAGGTAGAGGAGACCCACGACAGCCGAGTAGCCCAGGGGACCTATAGCCACGTCCTCGACCAGCAGGTCCCCTGCCCAGAGGAATGAGGCGAAGACAACGGAAGGTGTGTAGATGACTAGCAGGCTCCAAGGGCGCGCAAGAAGAGGGCTCCTCCTAGGATATGCAAGGACGAAGTGGGACATGAGGCCCGGTATGAAGGATATGCCGGTCCACTCCACCCTAGTGAGGAGGAGAAGTTGCTCCTTATCGCCGCTGGGAAACCCCCTGAGAATGAACTCAGGGATGTCCCACAGAATAAAAGCCGCGAGCAAGAGTGTGTATATGCGGGCGGCAGCCCCGGTTGGATTCTTGGAGAGGATGTATCCAGCGAGCATTATGTTGACGACTAACGCCCCGAGCGACAGGAGGGCGTAGTGGTTCATGACGCGCTCCTGAGAGCGGAATCATTCACCCACGATTTCGAACTGTCCCCTATCGACGAGAAGCGGATAGTAGTCGAGGTCGTGTTTCACCCCCCTAAGCTTAACGACGCCTATGTAACGCCTGACGCTGGTGGTCAGGCCGACCTCCACCTCCCGCATGCGAAGGTGCACGATGGCGTCGGAGAGAAACTCCTCTACCTGGTAGGGCCCGTAGCCGTTAAGCTCCCGTGTCGTCTCGGCCACCAGGAAGACCGTGGCGCCCAGGTCCCGCAGGTCCTCGAGGAAATCGAAAATCTCCCTCCGGGGCTCACGGAAATCGGTGAGAGCATAGATGGCGTTTAGGGAGTCGATGGCGATGTGATCGCAGTCTGCCTCCTCCTTATACCTCTTCAGCTGCTTGCCGAGTGTCGAGAGCCAGGCAGGCCTGCCCTCAATTCTCTTGAAATTCTTCCGCAGCTGCCTCATGTCCACTACACGAAAGCTCTCCGCCTTCTCGGGCTCCAGGCCCAGGCTCCGCACCTGCTCCGTCAGGCTGTCGCTGCTCTGTTCCATCGAGATGTAAAGGCTCGTTGCCCCACTTTCCAGCGCTTCGTAGTAGAGGATGCGGTATACGAAGCTGGACTTCAGGCTTCCAGCGGGGCCTGACACCAACACGACGAAACCAGCGGGAATGCCACCCTGAAGCCTATCGTCGAGGCCCGTGACCCTAGTCTTCACCCTCCTAGCTGGCCCCTTCTCCAGACTAAGCCCTCCTCCCGGATCCTGAGAGATCTCAGACCAAGCGGGACTGTGAGATTCGAATCACAATATAAAAATGCATCGTTAGAGTTTCCGTTACGGGGTAATATGGTCGAGTGAGGATAGTATTAATGATATGATTTCTACATATCGTAGACTTTATATATCGGGCAGGTTAATGCACATAGAGGAGATTGGATGCGCCTTAAGCCTGCGAGAAGGGCCTCTGGAAGGAATCTTGTCATAACCATCACCACGGACTTCGGAGGGACCCATTATCAGGGAGTCATCCAAGGCATCATCTACTCCGTGAACCCGCAGGCTAAAATCGTAACCATCACCCAAGATGTGAGGCCCCAAGACATCCGCGGAGCTGCTTTTGTGATGAGGGCCACCCTACCCTTTTATCCCTACGGTGTTCACCTGGGCTTAGTCTTCCCCACTGTCGGTCTTCTGGGAGCGAAGAACATTGTGGTCCGGTGCAAAAGGGGCATTCTGATTGGGCCGGATAACGGAATCCTGATGCCGGCTGCCAGGGAACTCGGACTAGAGACGGTCTACGAGGTTTCAAACCCAAGGTTTTGGCCCTCGCCCTCCTACAACACCTTCCCGGCCGTCGATACGTGCGCTCCTCTGGCAGCCTACCTGTCCATGGGCCTTCGACCTGAGGAGGTCGTCGGGCCGAAGGTGGAAACATGGGTGGACATGCAGGAGCCTGCATACAGGCAGGACGGGGAAGCCCTGGAAGGGGAGATAATCTTCGCCGATATCTTCGGGAACCTAATCACAAACATCCCGAGCCGGGACGTGGCCAAGCTGGCGAGCTACGGGGACGTGCTCGAGGTAGAATGCGAGGGCAAATCCGTGAAACTGCCGCTCCTCAAGAGGAGTGGCTCCGCCCCTAAGGGAGGCATCTTGGCCACCCTCAACAGTTATGGCCTGCTGGAGATCGCGGCCTACTGCGACAGCGCATCCCGAGTTCTAGAGGTGGAGAACTACGCGGCAATCAAGGTCAGTCGAGTGAAACGCGAGGAGGAGTTGCTGGAAGGGCTGCCTTCGTAGGAGTCTTTTATAGCGCCACGGATTCTCCACCGATAAGATGCCAGCAACCGTCGTCGTCGGGACCCAGTGGGGGGATGAGGGAAAGGGCAAGATCATCGACTTCTGCGGGCAGGGTGCGGACGTCATCGCCCGCTTCAACGGTGGATCCAACGCGGGGCACACCGTCATGGTGGGGAAAGAGCTCTTCCGGTTCCACCTCATCCCCAGCGGCACCATCCGGACGGAGAAGCTCAACATAGTCGGGAATGGGGTCGTGGTTGATCCCGCTGTTCTCCTGAAGGAGATAGAGGAGCTCAAGGGGCGCGGATACCCTGTAGACAACCTCAGGATCAGCGAGAGGGCTCACATGGTGATGCCCTACCACAAGGTCCTGGACGGCCTGGAGGAGAGTCTCAAGGGGTCTCTGAAGGCGGGAACCACCATGAGGGGTATCGGCCCCTGCTACGAGGACAAGGCAGCCCGCATCGGCATCAGGACGGGGGACCTCCTCGATGAGAGGCTCCTCAGGGAACGCCTGGAGTACCTGGTCCC
>JABAOD010004871.1_pt2 | contig 10832 bp, 10 predicted proteins | sample 7062151 | NCBI WGS metagenome assembly JABAOD01 (sample SAMN14538626, study PRJNA623070) | marine sediment metagenome | biome: marine biome [ENVO:00000428]; feature: marine pelagic biome [ENVO:01000023]; material: deep marine sediment [ENVO:00002113] | place: India: Gulf of Khambhat ...
GACGCGCAAGCGAGAACGGCTAGTGCCGCTGTGAGCTTCGTTTTCATCGATTCTTCTCCTGAACTCTTGATTGTCTTTATCGCGGAGGGCTCCGCTGCCCGCAGTATATTCTATAGTCAGGATAAGAATATAAAAGGATGGGGTCAGTACCGGTCACCGTACCTGCGCCCAAGCGTGTGGCGGCTTCAGGCCAATAATACAGGGTAGAGAGAGGCTACTAAGGCAGGGTTGACGGCGGAATGCTGATGCCTGATCTCAGTCGGCATCCGTCAGGTCATTGCGAAATGCTCGTGTTCTCTGCTCGGGGTTTGTCGCCAGCAACCGACTGGATGTTAATCCGATCGACTGGCCGCGCATTTTTCGCAACGTACGATAACCCTCTCGAATTCACTGTATCGTCACTGTTCTACCAGTTCGACCCGCCGATTCCTGACGCGGCCAAACTCGGTTCGATTGGAGGCAACCGGCGCATACGGTCCGACACCTCTTGCCGTGAGGCGCACGGCTTCGACTCCGTATGTCGACACAAGCACGTCGACAACGGCCTCGGCGCGGCGCTGAGAAAGTTCCAAATTGTGAGCGAGGGAACCGACGCTGTCCGTGTGCCCGACTATGTAGACTTTTAGCTCTGGGCGCATTTCGAGGAGCTTGGCCATCTCGTTCAAAGACGCCTCGGAACCCGGTTTGATTCTAGATTCGTTGGTATCGAAATAGACGCCGTAGATTGCGGTATGGCCGGATTCCTCGAGTTCGTTCGCCATCGCCTGAGCGTCGATGTTTATTAGCCCCTCCTCCAAGCCTCGCTGTTCGGCGATTTCTAGCATTGCGCGAACCGGCGGATCGCCCCGGGCCGTTGTGTAAACCCGCGCGCTCACATAGACGCGGCCCTGGGGAAGGTCCTTCGCCGCCGCAAAATATCGGTGGTCCTTGTCGATGATGAACGGGCGTTCGAGTTTCTGGAAATACAAATGTGGGCCACATTCTTCCAAAGCGCACGAGTACAAGATCTTGAATCCCGCACTTGCAAGGGCCTGACTATAGCTCTGTACTACTTCGAGCGTAGAGTGTCCTGCGGGCATTTCGTAGGTCAATCGAGTCACCTTCCCGTTCACCCTCTTGGAATCGGCGAATTCACCGATCGCCGTCGCTTCTGCAAGCGGGATCAGCAGCTCGTCAAACTCCGCACTCTGATGCCGGACGATGACCGACCCGGGAAATCGCGATATCAGTGGGTGGTCCTGTGCGCCTTCAAGGGCCCTGTCCTGTGCCCTGGATTCGATCGCGAGGCTTGCGAGCAGCACCACTGATAACCACCTAACGACAATTCGCCCTTTCATCATTGCGTCCCGGGTCCTCAACCAGAAATGCCAGCGCGAAGAAAAATTCTGGATCATCTGCGTACCCAAAGGTCTCTTGTAGATCCGTCCGGCAAGTGGGTCAATACGATAGAGTACCTAGACACGTGCCGAATGCTTTCGTAGAAACGCAAGGATCTTCTGTCAAGGGGCGACGTCCGCTTCGGGCACGAAACCGAAGTCCTTGATACTGTGATTCCGGCCGCTCCGGCAGCCACGCTCGGGGTAGTGGTGGCCCGTCAGGCGTCGTGGTCCAAACCGGATCAGCCCGGCCGAACTGCATGAGCGGACCAGAACCGGGCGGCCGCCGGGCTACCTGGCCTCTCAGATCGGACAGGCTAGGCTGCGGTCGCAGCCGCCGTGGCGGGCTCCCGGCTCGCTCTGCTTTGTGTCCCGCCCCTTAACCGGTCGGCGAACTTCTCGGCATTTATCATCACGTCGTCCTGGCCGACCTGGTCGAAAGGGTTTTCCAGGTGACTCTGAATGTTGTCGAGACTCACGAGGATAACGGCAAACAGGACCGGCATCACGTATAGCAGCCCGCTCGAAAAGTCCTTCCCGACGTAGACAAAGTACGGACCATATAAAGGCGGAAGCACCGTGATGAAGAAATCGCTGAATGCTCGCAGTGTACGAGGCGTGCGGTATTGATAGATATGCTTGACCTGCTCGAATGCCAGGACCATTTTGGATAAGTACTGGTTGCATCGCGACACTTCACCAGAGGCCAATCCGGCATGCCGAAGCTCGTTGCGTATAAACAGCGACAGCTCGGAAAAGTGGCCGTAAACGGTCTCTTCATGCGTGTGCATGGCCGACCTTGGCGCGCTGAACATCTCCCGGGTGGACAGAAGAAGGTTAGCAAGCAAGTTCCGGCAGCGTTCCAGCCTCGCTGGATCGGGAATCTCCAGCCAGTCGCGTGTTGCGAAATAAATGGCGCGGCCGTGCGACTTCAACGAGGCGTAATCGTCGAGCACCGATTCCCTGCGCTTGTAAGCACTGTTGATGGAAAAGACGATCGGGAAGACGATAGCGGTTGCGATCAGCGTTAGCGGGAAGTTCGCCGCAATATCCCAGCGCATGCAGAGATACGTAGACAATACGGCGAGTGACGCTACCAATATCGCCTTGGCATTTAACAGCAAGGTTATCGTTCTCAATCGCTTGATCATCGCTGGAACTCCATGAGACGTGGCCGCGATTCTCCAAGTATCCCGTTCGAGGCTCCCCCGTTCCGGGTACCGGATCACAATTCCTTGCATTGCGCCGCGTCGGGTTTCAACGAGACAGTTGTTGGGTGTTGATCGTGGTGAGCGACGGCACGCGGCCAGGAGCCGCTGGTTGGATCCGAATCCGCCGGTGTGCTCGATCAGGGCCCAACCGGCAGGCCAGATGTAACCTTTGTGTGCGCGCGGCGTGACAGCACACAAACAAAATCGTCAGACCTGCGGCGCGAATCCTTTACAATCGCCGCTAGTTTCGACGTGGACGCCACAATGAAATCACTGATTATCGGGCTCGCTGCCCTGGTTCTGTCGCTGTCATCGGCCGCAAGCGCGGACATAACGGGTGACTTCCGGGCGCTCCTGGACGACCACTGGGAATGGACTCTGAAGAACTATCCGCTGTTCGCCTCGAGGCTCGGCGACCGCCGTTACAACGACCGCTGGATGGACCAGAGCCTCTCCGCCTTCGAGCAGCGCCACCAGGACAGGCGCGAGTTCCTGCGGCGAACCTACGCGATCGATCGCAATTCACTGTCCGATGCCGATCAGCTCAACTACGAGCTGTTTCGCCGGCAACTGCAGGAGGCGGTCGACGCCCACAAGTTCAACGATCACCTGATGCCCTTCTTCCACCGTGGCGGCGTGCAGGACCTCGAGAACACGACCGACCAGCTGCGTCTCGAATCGACGAAGGACTTCGAGGACTGGCTGGCGCGCATGGACAAGGTCGATGAGTACATCGAGGAGCAGATCGATCGTGCCGAGAAAGGACGCGAGTTCGGCCTCGTCGCGCCGAGAATCCTGATGGAGCGCGTCAAATCGCAGCTCGCCCTGCAGCTCGTCGACGGCGCCCAGGACAGCCCGTTTTACCGGGTGTTCGTGGATCTGCCCGCCACCGTTCCGGCCGACCAGCAGCGGCGGCTCCGCTCGGAGGCGCTGGCGATCATCAACAGGTCGATCCTGCCCGCCTACCGCAGGCTCGACCGCTATTTCGAGCGCACCTACCTGCCCGGTGCCCGCGACAGTATCGGCCAGTCAGCGCTGCCCATGGGCCGCGAATGGTACGAGTACCTCGCACGATCGTTCACGACGACGCGCATGACGCCGGATGACATCCACGTTCTGGGCCTGGAAGAAGTAAAGCGCATTCGGAGTGAGATGCAGGCCATCATCGACGATCTTGGTTTCGAGGGCAGCTTCGCCGAGTTCCTGAACTTCTTGCGCACCGATCCGCAGTTCTACTTCGACAATCCGGACGACCTCTACGAGGCTTATCTCGCGACCAGCAAGCGCATCGACCCGGAACTCGTCAGGCTGTTCGGCATGCTGCCGCGCATGCCCTATGGCGTCAAACCGATCCCCGATTCCATCGCCCCGGACACGACCACCGCGTACTACACGCGCCCGGCCGCGGACGGCAGCCGCGCCGGCATCTACTGGGTCAACCTGTACCGGCCCGAGGTACGCCCGATCTACGAGATCGAAGTCCTGAGCGTGCACGAGGCGATGCCGGGTCACCACTTGCAGATCGCGCTTCAGCAGGAGCTGGGCGACATGCCGAACTTCAGGCGCTTCCAGGGATTTACGGCGTTCGTCGAAGGCTGGGGTCTTTACAGCGAACGACTCGGTTACGACCTCGGGCTGTACCAGGATCCGTACTCGCAATTTGGTCAGCTCACCTACGACATGTGGCGCGCCGTGCGCCTCGTCGTCGACACCGGGATCCACTACAAAGGGTGGACGCGCCAGCAAGCTATAGACTTTTTCAAAGACAACGCCGCCAAGACGGAACACGATATCGTCAACGAAATCGATCGCTACATTGCGATGCCGGGCCAGGCCCTGGCCTACAAGATCGGTCAGCTGAAGATGCTTACGCTGCGCGCTCGCGCCGAGCGACAGCTCGGTGACGATTTCGATATCCGCGCGTTCCACGACGAACTGCTGGGCGCCGGCGCATTGCCGCTCGACCTGCTGGAACAGCGCATGGACGCCTGGCTGGCCGCGCAGCAGTAGCAAAACGTCGGCGCCTTACCCGACGCCGAGCGCGACCCTGACAACGCGCTCGCGGATAGGGCCACTGTGATTAAACAGGCGCATGCCGGTCATTCGCAAGCCGGCGAGCGCTGCCGAATCGTTCGAGAACAGCCGGTTCAGGGCGGTCATGAAGTGCAGCATCGTCGAATTGGCGCCTCTGCGCGCGCGCTCGTAGCGACGCAGTACCGGCCGGTCTGCCGGGAACTCGCCGTGAGCCAGTGCCGCAACGATGACCTCGGCGAGCGTGCTGGCGTCCTGAAGACCGAGGTTCGCACCCTGGCCGGCCAGCGGGTGTATCGCGTGTGCCGCATCACCGATCAGCGCGATGCCCGGCAACACGTAGCGATCCGCGTGCTGCGCGGCCAGCGGAAACGAGCCGCGCGGGCCGGCCACCGTCAGCTCCCCGAGTACATGGTCGGAGGCGTCAGTCAGCATGCGGCCCAGCACTGTGTCCGTCGCATCCAGCGCACGCGCTGCCGTGTCCGGCGTCGTCGACCAGACGACGGACACTCGTCCGTCAGCGAGCGGCAGGATGCCGAGCGGGCCATCCTCGAGGAAGCGCTGCCAGGCCGTATGCCGGTGCGGTTTCTCCGTCGCCAGGTGCGTCACGAAAGCGGTCTGCTCGTACGGCCAGCGATGGGTATCGATGTCGGCGGCGGAGCGAACGTATGATCCGGCGCCGTCGGCACCGATGACCAGATCCGCGCTCAGCGTCCGCTTGTCGCCCAGCTCGAGGCGGTAGCGCCGGCCTTGCTGACGCATCGCTTGAACGGGACTGTCGAAACGAACGGGCACGCCGGCCTCTCTCAGGACTTGCAGCAGCGCCGCCTGGACGCTGCGGTTCTCGACGATCGTGCCGAGCTGCTGAACGCCGAACTCGGCCGCGTCGAAGCGCAGCGCACTGTCGCTGTCCGGCATATCGCGCTCGTCCCAGACACGCATGTGCTCGTACGCACATGCGCGCGACGGGTCGATGCGCTGCCACGCGCCCAGCGCAGTGAGGAACATCGCGGAACCTGCGGAAATTGCCGACACGCGCAGATCGATGCCGTCGTCCAATGCCGGCTGCGGCTGCTCGCCGGCGTCGACGACCGTGACCCGAAGATCGCCCGCGCGCGCGGCGATTCCTGCCGCGAACGCCAGGCCGGTGATACCGGCGCCTACCACAGCAATTTCGAAGGGCTCGCTCACTTCAGCGGCACCCCGCGCGACAGCCGCGGCAGTCTTCCGGCGAGACCCATCGTATGCCGTGCAAACACCGAGCGCACGCCGGGAATCAGGTCGAAGCCGAGCATTCCCACGTTTCGCATGGCGCGCAGCGGCGTGCGGGTACTGCTGAACAGGCGCACCAGGCTGTCGGAAAAGCGCACAAGCTTGCGCTGGTCAGCGCGCCGCCAGTCGACATAGCGTTGCAGCAGCTCGTCGGCGCCCGCATCGAAATTCGCTTCGTCACGGAGCGCATCTGCGATGCAGTCACAGAGCGACGCCACGTCGCGCATACCCAGGTTGAAACCCTGCGCGGCAACCGGGTGCAGCCCGTGGGCCGAATTGCCGACCAGCACGCTGCGGGTGGCTGTCAGCCGCGTCGCCTTGCTCAGCGCAAGCGGGTAGGCGGCACGTTTGCCGACGCGCGAGAAGGTGCCGAGCCGATAGCCGAAAGCTTCCTGCAGCTCCGCGAGGAACGAAGTGTCATCGAGCGCCAGGACGCGATCCGCATCGTCCTCGTCTACCGTCCAGACGAAGGCCGCTCGTTCGTCGGCGATCGGTAGCAGTGCCAGCGGTCCCTGCGGCGTGAAGCGCTCGTATGCGCGATGCTCGAGCGGCTTTTCCGGCAGCAGGTTGCCAACGATGGCGCGCTGCCCGTAGTCCGCCGTCTCCACACCGATACCCATTTTGTCTCGCACCGCCGAGCGGGCGCCATCGGCCGCCACAAGCAGCTGGCAGTCGAGCGACTCGGACCGGCCGTCGCCGTGCTGCACGTCAACGGAAGCCCGCTCCGCCTGCAGGTCGAGATCGACGATCCTTGCCGGGCACAACAGCGTGACCCATCGTACGGCGTCGAGCGCCTCTCTCAGCACCTCGCCGAGCACTCGATTGATGACGACGTAACCGAGCGCTTCGACCCCCTGCTCCTCCGCGTCGATATGCGAGAAGCCGAAGCGGCCCTTGTCGGAAACGTGAATATGATGAATGGGCGTTGCCCCGACGGCTATTCGGTCCCACAAGCCCATCGCCCTGAACATACGATGCGTGCTGCGCGACAGCGCGGTCGAACGCTCGTCGAAACTCGGCTGCTCGGGGGCCTGGCGCTCGACCGCTTCGACGACCGCGACCTCGAGCCCTAGCGGTGCGAGCGCCAGCGCCAGGCTGGTTCCGATCATTCCGCCGCCGGCGATGACGATGTCGTAACGACGATTCTCGGATGCTTCGCTCATGACGCCTGCATCAGCGCCTCGATGTCGGCCGGGTCCTTGGCGAGACCCTTGCTCAGCACGTCCGGGCCCTTCGAGGTGACCGCGACGTCGTCCTCGATGCGCACGCCGATGTTGCGCAACGCTTTCGGGACCGAGCGCTTGCCCGAAATATAGATGCCGGGCTCGACGGTCGTGACCATGCCGTTTTCGAGCACACGCCATTCGTCTGCCACCTTGTAGTCGCCGACATCATGCACATCCATGCCGATCCAGTGGCCGGTCCTGTGCATGTAGAACTCGCGGTATGCGCCATCTTTAATCAGCTTCGGCAACGTCCCCTCGATGAGGCCCAGCTTGCGCAGTCCCTTTGTAATCACGCGCACTGCGGCGTCGTGCGGATCGTTCCAGTGATTGCCCTTCCTGACCTTGTCGATCGCGGCGAGTTGCGCCTCGAGCACGACCTCGTAGACCGCGAGCTGTTCGGGGCTGAATCGACCATTGACCGGAAACGTGCGCGTGATGTCCGATGCGTAGTAATCGAGTTCGCAGCCGGCGTCGATCAGCAGCAGGTCGCCGTCACGGAGTTTTGCCGAGTTCTCCACGTAATGCAGCGTGCACGCATTGGCGCCGCCACCGACGATAGGACTGTAAGACGTCCAGGCGTTGTTGCGACGGAACTCGTGGCGGAATTCGGCCTCGACCTCGTATTCGAAAAGCCCGGGTTGAGTAATCTTCATGGCCCGCTGGTGTGCCCTGACCGCTACCTTGGCCGCCCTGCGCATCGCGGCGATCTCGCTGCGGCTCTTGTACAGGCGCATGTCGTGCAGCAAGTGATCGAGAGCAACGAACTCCTGCGGCGTGTGCACGCCCCGCGACAGTTTGGAGCGCAATGAGTTGACCCAGTCGGCGATGCGGGCGTCGAAATCCGAGTACATGCCCATCGTGTAGTACACGCGGCTGCAGGACTCCATGATGCCGGGGAGAATCTCGTCGATGTCGTCGATCGGGAAAGCGTCGTCGGCGCCGAAGTCCTTTATCGCACCGTCCTGTCCGGCGCGAGCACCGTCCCACTGTTCCTTCGCCTTGTCGCGCTCCCTGCAGAACAGCAGGTACTCGCCTTTGTCCCTGCCGGGCACGAGCACCGCAACCGCTTCCGGCTCCGCGAATCCAGTCAGGTAGTAAAAATCGCTGTCCTGGCGATAGCGGTGTTCGACGTCCCGGCTGCGGGTGCGCACCGGCGCCGCCGGCAGAATGGCAATGCCGTCCGCGCCCATCATGCGCATGAGCTGTTTGCGGCGGCGCGCGAATTCCTTGCTGTCCATGTTTCCCAGTGCTCGTAGGGTCTGTCTGGCGACTGTTGGGAGTGATGTATTCTACGCTGCCGGCCGCCGCTAATGCATCGTCTCGCTGCCGGCGCGAGGATCCTCGCCGCCGGCGTGCCGCAGGTCCGCCAACTCTTCGTAGGCCAGCTGGGCGGCAACCCGCAGGTACTCGACGAGTTCGGCGTAGGCCGCTTCGTTGGTCTCGATGTCGGTGTCGTAATCGACTTCGGCGCGGGTGATCTGCAGCATGTCGCGGATGATGTCGGCCAGTGGCTCTGCCGCGAGCCGGTCACGCAGCGCGGCCCCGTGCTGCGCGGACACCAACCCGTGCAGGAAACCCTCGCACCAGTGCGCCATCGCCGACGTTCTCGTCGCTGCATCGGCGAGATCGCCCGGCAGCAGAGGCTCGAACTCCGACAGGCGCTCAGAGAGCTGCCAGAAGGTGGCCTGGTACAGCTTGTCGAGCAGCCTGCGGCAGCTGCTGCCCGGCGCGTCTCCCTCGTCCGTGCCCTCGAGTACCTGCAGTAACCAGTCGGGCCCGGCGCCGACGCCCGCAACGGCCAGCCTGCCGGTCAGCAGACCATGAGTTTGCGCGGCATCCCAGCTCGCACCGCAGCGTTGCAGCGCTTCCTCGAGTTCGTCGTGATCGACTCTTTCCTGCATGCAAACCCTGACCTTTCCAAGCCTGCCAGACTCTTATGATCCCATGGACACCCGCCGCTGGCCACGTTGCCGCCGCGGCACTCGAGAATCCGATTGATTCTGCCTATCGGGCTGACTATATTGAGGCCATGGCCGACGACATCAACTCGACTTTCGAAACCGAGCTTCGCCGCCTCGAAAAACGCGTCGACGCGCTGGTTAACGTCTGCGACAGACTTCAGGATGAAAATCGCTCCCTGAGACAGCGGCAGGACGCGCTGACGTCCGAGCGCGCAACGTTGCTGCAGAAGAACGAGCAGGTGCGCGCGCGCGTCGAGGCGATGATCGGCCGGCTCAAGGCAATGGAACAGGGTTCTTGAACCACTCGCCGGTTCGGCGAACGGAGCACCTCGTATGACAAACCAGATGGCCCAGGTCAGCGTTCGCATTCTCGACAAGGAATACCAGGTCGCCTGCCCTATCGAGGAGCGCATGGAACTCCTGGATTCGGCCGAGATTCTGAACGCCAAAATGCGGGAAATTCGCGACACCGGCCGGGTCGTCGGGCTGGACCGCATCGCCGTAATGGCGGCGCTGAACATGGCGCACGAGCTGATTCACGCGCAGGCCCGCGACCGAATACTCGAAGGCGACATGAGCAGCCGGCTGAGAATGATTTCAGATCGCGTCGACAGCGTCCTCGGCGACTCGCGGCAGATGAACCTCTGATTCGCCGCCTCTTTTTTGACAAACAGATTGGCGCCTCCTGCGGTGTTCGATACCGACCTGGATACCTTTCGACCCTAAATCTTTACCTCGGGGTCGTGTTCTGTCGGGGGCATTTGTGCAGGGCCGTTTCGGCGGTAAGCCTGTTGCCACCACGGCTGACCCCACCTGTTGCTCTGGTTCGAGAGCGACGGTCTGTAACGGCACAGGCGGGAGGCGCCTCCTCACGATGAACAAGCTGCGCATGCAAGGGCTCAAGGCGCGTCGCAGCATGAGTAGTACAGAGCGCGGCGCGGCGTCGCACACGATTTGTCAACACTTGGTTCACTCCCGGCTCTTTCGCGCGAGCGCATCGATTGGCTGTTACCTGCCTGCCGAGGACGAGGTCGATACCTTGCCGATCATTGAGCGTGCCTGGAGACTGAACAAGCGCATTTTTGCGCCGGTTTTGCGCAGGCGCGGCAAAATGTCTTTTTCCGAACTGCGCCCCGAAACCACGTTGTGGAAGAACGAGTATGGAATCTGGGAGCCGTGTCGTAACGACGGGCTGACACCGCGACGCCTCGATCTCGTCATCGCACCAACCGTCGCATTCGACGGCACGAACAATCGGATTGGCATGGGCGGCGGCTATTTCGATCGATGCTTTGCTTACCTGCGATACAGAAAATTCTGGCTGAAACCCAAGCTCATCGGCGTCGCCTTCGAGTGTCAGCAAGTTGAAAAAATAGCGCCAAATACTTGGGATATACCGCTTTATCGCGTATTTACGGAAGCCGGCGAGCAATGATTTCGGTGGTGTAAAAGTAATTCTTCGGCGGTAAGAGCAGCTCCCCGTTGGCTACCGCAAGCTACATGTTGCTGGATCGAGATTCGACGACGCCGGTCGAGCTCCGTTCACAGCCTACAGTCTCCCGTGCACTGAATCGTCACTCGCCGACATCGTCTCACGATGATCGTTTCTTCATGCGATGCCAGCCCGACAATCCATGTCATGTGCTGGCCGGTTTTTCGCTGCGCAAAACCCTTGACAACATTCTGGATTTTTCGAACTTCTTGTATATACTCATTCCCCGGGTACCCGACACGGAGAAAATTGATGGCAACGAA
>JABAOD010010457.1_pt2 | contig 10827 bp, 13 predicted proteins | sample 7062151 | NCBI WGS metagenome assembly JABAOD01 (sample SAMN14538626, study PRJNA623070) | marine sediment metagenome | biome: marine biome [ENVO:00000428]; feature: marine pelagic biome [ENVO:01000023]; material: deep marine sediment [ENVO:00002113] | place: India: Gulf of Khambhat ...
CGCGGGGTCATCGGTGGACGAGGGGGCTGAGTTGGCTCTTCCGCCGGTGGGGGCGGTGGAAGATCAGATCGCGTGTCACCTGCGGAGTCCTCCGGTGTCTCGGGTTCCGCAGCTGCCTCGTCGTCCGCTGAGTCCTCGGAGGTGCTGTCGTCCTGGGAGGAGCTCTCAGGTGAAGGCGCCGAGTCGTCGGGCGTCTCGGTGGACTCCACGGATTCGCGGGCCTCTGAATCGTCGCCCGGGCCGGGTCCAAGGGCCTCGGGTTCGAAGATCTCGTCTGTTGGTCCGTCAGTCATGCGCTCATGGTGCAAGTCCGCCGGTCCTGTCTCAATTGGGTATTACCCCGAGTCAACCCCGAGGAGCCCGGGAGTCGTCAGGGTGTTCCCTCGTTGTGGCCACTCAGGAGCAGTGGGAACATGGTTGTGACATGGCCATGACGGCAGCTTGGGAACGCTATCGACGGACGGGTGAGGACCGCGTCCTTGCCGGTGTTGCCTCTGGTATCGGAAGGGCACTGGGAGTGGATGCCGCATACGTCCGGGCCGCATTCATCGTGCTGACTGCCTGCCTCGGCATCGGGGTCCTCTTCTATCTCGTCCTGTGGGCAGTTCGACGGGATGCTGTCGANNCCCTGCGCGCTCCTCAGCAAACAGGCTTGGCCGTCGGCTTCCTCGGTCTGCTGCTGCTTCTGCGGGAGATGAGCGTCTGGCCCGGAGACAACGTGCTGTGGTCCATTGCCCTCGTCGCGTTCGGGGTGGCAGTGATGTGGCACCGGACCGAAGGGCGTATCGCTCGTCTTGCGTTTCCCGGTGACAACGAGCAGCGGCCATCGGTCGTCCAGATCCTGGCCGGAGCGGTGTTGACGGTTGCCGGCGTCGCGCTGGCGCTGAGTCAGGTCGGAGCCCTTGCGCAGGTGGGTTCACTCGTCTTCGGGATCGCCATCACCGTTGTCGGCATCAGCCTCGTTTTCGGACCATGGATCCTTCGGCTGATACGCGATCTCGGCGATGAGCGCCGTGATCGCATCCGAGCCACCGAGCGAGCCGAAGTCGCAGCCCATCTCCACGACTCGGTGCTTCAGACTTTGGCGCTCATCCAACGATCCGAAGACCAGCGGAAGAGCATCACTCTGGCCCGAGCCCAGGAACGCGAGCTGCGAGCCTGGCTCTATGGGCGCCAAGCCGACACGGACGGAACGCCGTTGTCGATTGCCATGGAGGCCTTGGCCGGACGGGTCGAATCTCAGCATGATGTTCTCGTCGAGTTGGTCACGGTTGGCGATGCCGAGATGAACGGCCATCTCGACGCACTCGTGGCGGCAACCGGCGAGGCGCTGACCAACGCCGCCAAGCACGCAGGGGTCTCTGCTGTGTCTCTCTATGTCGAGGTCGAAGACGACCAGGTCGACGTGTATGTGAGCGACCAGGGCAAGGGATTCGATCCCCACATCGTGCCCGATGATCGCCGAGGCCTCGCACAGTCGATCGTCGGTCGGATGGAGCGATACGGTGGCACTGCCGAAGTGCGGAGCGAGCCGGGCGACGGAACAGAAGTTCACCTGTCCATTGGAGTGAAGCCATGACCTTGCGGTTGTACCTCGTCGACGATCATCAGCTGTTCCTGTCAGGTGTCCGTTCCGAGTTGGAGAGCCGGTTCGAAATCGTCGGCTCCTCCGGCGACGTCGACAAGGCGACGGACGGAATCCGTGATACTCGTCCCGACGTCGTGCTCGTCGATGTGCACATGCCCGGAGGCGGAGGACTGACCGTCGTCCAGAACGTCCTCGAGACCAACGAAGAGGTCAAGTTCTTGGCACTGTCCGTGTCCGATGCGGCCGAAGATGTGATAGCGATGATCAGGGCAGGGGCGCGCGGGTATGTCACCAAATCGATCTCGCCGGACGATCTCGCCGAGTCGATCGAGCGGGTTGCCGCCGGCGACGCCGTGTTCTCGCCGCGGCTGGCCGGTTTCGTGCTCGATGCGTTCGCCGACACCATTCCTGCCGAGCACGACCCGGAGCTCGACCAGCTCAGCCCCCGCGAGAAGGAAGTACTGCGGCAGATCGCCAGGGGCTACTCCTACAAACAAGTCGCCAAGCGGCTGTCGATCTCGGTCAAGACGGTGGAGAGCCACGTCTCTTCGGTGTTGCGGAAGCTGCAGCTGTCGAGTCGCTACGAGCTGGCTCGCTGGGCGTCCGACCGGCGGATCGTCTAGGACGACCTGCCGACCGTCAGCGCCCCGATGCCGAGGCCGATCATCGTCACGCCTCCCACGCGCCGCAGGGCCGTCCCATTGACGGCAAGGCGCTCCGACAGCCATCCAGACGCCAGTCCGTACAACGTGTCCGAGACGAACGCAACGACGATGAAGATCGCTCCGAGCATGAGGGTCTGTGCGACGGGGGATCCCCTCGTCGGGTCGACGAACTGCGGCAAGAATGCCAGGAAGAAGACTGCTGCCTTGGGGTTCAGTGCGTTGACGACGATCGCATCGGTGAACACTCGGCGGGACGAGGCGGCCCGCCAGCGCTCGACGTCAGTGCCGGCAGAACGCCACGTGCGGGCTCCCAGGTAGATCAGGTAGGCGGCCCCAGCCCACTTGATGACGGTGAACGCCTGCGCCGAGGCGGCTACCAGGGCCGAGATCCCCACTACTGCGGCCGTGACGTGGAGTAGACCACCGGTGGCGATGCCCAGCGCCGACACGAGTCCGGCTCTACGGCCGGCTGAGACACCCCGGCTGACGATGTACAGGACGGCCGGACCAGGAGACACCGCCAGCAAGACACTGGCGATCACGAACACGCCGACAGAGGTCGGATCCAGCATTCGGTGCGAGGCTACCGATCGGTTCGTCCCGAGGAAGGAGGCCTACTGGGCGAGCGCCTGGAAGGTCTCCCAGTAGTGCACGGATGTTCCCGCAAACACCGCCGAATCGCTCAGCGAGGCTCGCACAATGTCCAACTCTCGGTCGAGAGCACTGCGGCCCTCCTCGAAGAACGTGACCTTGTCCGGCGCGACGGGGGCCGTTTCGACAGCAATGATCACGCTGACATTGCGGGCCTCTCCGGCGGCAATCTCCTCGACGACGAGATCCAGGATTCCGTCGGCTCCCTCAGCCCGATCTCGATACGCCAAGACCACGATGCCGTCGGACTGGCGGACCACCTCATCCAGCAACGACGCCTTCCGGTGGCTGACGCTGTCGAACCAGAATGGCACGGTGGGATACAGGGGGATGCTCAGCACCCGATTGGCGCTGCGGATGCCACGCAAGTAGTCGCTGATCACTACACCTCGACGAGAGTCCCAGTCCGGATGGAGATAGGGCTCGACGTTGACCACCGCTCCATCCCATTCGGCGGACTCGACCTCTCGAGCCCACGAACGCCATGCCCCGGGGTCGGTGGCCCAACTGGGATCGCCGCCCACGGCGAGGATCTCGAGGCCGGCTGCATGTGCCTGGTCGACTGCAGTCGCGTATGCGGGGTCAGTCGAGAACCCGGGCGGTGCCCACAGGTAGATCTGATTGAACCCTTCGACCGCGATGGCATCGATGTCGAGCGACCCTGGGCCACTCCACACCCACACCGAGTGTGCCTGTCCGGTCGCCGTTGCCGGCGCAGCCGTGAACACGACAGCTGCCGCAACGAAGAGGAATCCCCAGCGCATGTCCCACCACCTCCGACCACGCAGAGTACCAAGCCGTCCGTGAAGCTGCCACTCTCGGTGGTATCACCAAGGATGGGGACGAGTCTCAACGGCGCAACAGTCCGAGCTTCCGGTCCAGCAGATAGCGCTGATCCTCCGACAATGGCACGAGCGGCGGCCTCAATCGCATCCACGCTTCTTGTCCGGTGCGGCTGGCCAGGTAGTACTTCAGTGCTGCGATCATCGGCAAGCCTTGGAATGCGTTGCGCAAGCCTGACGCCTGACCCTGGAGATGGACGGCGGATGCGTCATTGGCCTTGAAGGCATCCCACACGGCTCGAATGCCATCAGCGTTCACATTGGCTCCTGCAGTGATCACGCCCGATGACCCCTGGTTGANNAGCAGGTGTTCGGTGCCGGGCATCACGGCCTTGCCCGGCAGCATGCGGAGGAAGCTCCCGAGGGTCGCCTGATCGCCGGATGAGTCCTTCACGCCGGCCAGCTGATCGCCGAACTCATCGGCGAGGCCGACCAAGAGTTCGCTGCTCAAAGGCCGGTGCGTCTGCTGCGGGAAGTGGTACGCAAGGATCGGGATCTTCGATTTCTCGAGCAGCCGGGCGTAGGCGGTGAACAGGCCCTGTTCGGTCAGATGAGCCGGGTAGAACGGCGGTAGCACGAGTGCAGCCGCACACCCCAGATCGTCGGCGGCGGCCATCACCCTCAGCACGTCGGGAGCTGCCAACGCGGCAGTTCCCATCACCATCCGAGCCGGGTCGATGCCGGCTCTGACCAGGCCTGCCGCGGTGTCGATCTTCTCTTCGACCGAGAATGCCGTGCCCTCCCCGGTGGTTCCGAACAGGACGACGCCATGACATCCGTCGGCCAGCAGCTTCTTGACATGTCGCGCCATGAGGCTGAGATGGGCGCTGAGATTCGCCTTGAGTGGCGTCAGAGCGGCTGCCCACGTGCCCTCGATTGCCATGGGTGACAGGGTAGGGAGTCGTACCGTCGGCAAGCCGAAGAACGAACGGAGCTCGATCAGATTTCGGAGCCTCGAAACGATCGTCGCGGACGAGCAGCGTGCGCCAGTCGGCCGCTCTACATTGCGGCGCATGGAGATCGGCGATCGGGTACGGCGGCGCCTCGAGACCGAACCACTGATCTGGATGACCACGGTGCGAGTGGACGGCACGCCTCAATCGAGTCTCGTGTGGTTTCTGTGGGAGGGGAATCAGATCTTGGTCTACAGCCGCCGATCGTCGCGAGTTCGGAATCTGACTGAAAACCCGCGGGTGGCCCTGAACTTCAACAGCAATGACTCGGGCGGAGCGGTCGCGACCTTCACCGGAACCGCCGAGATCGACGAGACACGATCTCCGGTGCCGGAGAACCCGGACTATCTGGAGAAATACGCTGCTGACATCACGCGGATCGGCCACACACCGTCGTCGTTTGCCGAGGCCTACCCGGTGCCCGTGGTGGTGACCCTCGAGACGATACGCGCCTGGGGGAACTGACGAGGCAGCTACTGCAGCTGCCGTACGATCCGATCGAACTCGCGGTCGACTTTGGTTTGGCGGTGCATCGGACCGTGGGACCCGGCAACGATCGACCAGGCTGTCGCAGCCACGAGTATGGCGAATCCCACGATCAGCAGCAGCGCCACGGCGACGATCACTCCCATGGGTGATCTATCGGCATGAGAAGGGAAGATCGTGAGTGGTTCTTCCCGCGAACGAGCGACCTGGCCGTACAATCGGCCATCCGACGACCACAGGACCCCTCATGACCTCGATGAACGACCTGGCTGCCCGCGGACAATCGGTGTGGCTCGACTACATCCGGCGCGACCTGATCGAATCCGGTGAGCTGGCTGACCTCGTCGCCGATGGGTTGCGCGGGATGACCTCCAACCCGACCATCTTCCAGAAGGCAATGAGCTCAGGTGANNCAGGTGAGTACGACGACGACATCGCAGCCGTCCTCGCCGAGCAACCGGACATCTCCACGAAACGCCTCTACGAACTGCTGGCGATCGCTGACATCCAAATGGCGGCTGATGCCCTCCACCAGGTGTACCTCGACACCAACAGTCTCGATGGCTACGTGTCGCTGGAAGTTGCACCCGATCTGGCCCACGACTCCCACGGAACGATCGAGGAAGCCATGCGGCTGTGGGGCGAAGTCGACCGCCCGAATCTGATGATCAAGGTTCCTGCCACCGACGCAGGAATCGATGCCATCGAAGAGCTCATCGGACGTGGCATCAACGTCAACGCCACCTTGATGTTCTCGGTGGCTGACTACGAGGCGGTGGCGGGCGCCTTCCTGAGGGGCCTCGAAAACGCTCCCGATCCGTCCCGAATCGCCTCGGTGGCATCGTTCTTCGTGTCCCGCGTCGACAACAAGGTGGATGCTGCGCTGGAGGAGATCGGAAATCGGGATCTCGCCGGCACGATCGCTGTGGCCAACTCGAAGGCCGCGTATCAGCGCTTCTTGGATCTGTTCGGTGACGACTTCGAAGCGCAGTGGGGGAGAGGGGTCAACCCGCAGAGGGTGCTCTGGGCTTCGACCTCGACCAAGAATCCTGCGTTCTCCGACGTGTTGTATGTGGAAGAGCTGGTCGGTCCGCACACCGTCAACACGATGCCGCCCGCCACCTTGGACGCATTCATCGATCACGGTGAGATTCGCGGCGACACAGTGTGCGAAGGCATCGACGAAGCCCGGGCCCGGCTGGCCCGCTTGGCTGAGCTCGGCATCGACTTCGGAGAGGTGACCGACACGTTGCAGGTGGAAGGCGTGGCCAGCTTCGCAGACTCGTTCGAAGGCCTGTTGGCGACCTTGGACGAGAAGCGAAGAGAGCTCGCGGGTGTCTGAGCAGGAGATCTCGGCGGGCTTCGGTCCGCTGGAAGAGGCTGTGGCCCGCCGATTGGCCATCTTCGAGGCAGAAGACGTCACTCGTCGCATGTGGGATCACGACCCGACTGTGTGGGCTCAGCCCGACACGCCCGAGATCACGAATCGATTGGGTTGGTTGACGCTGCCCGCGGAGATGCAGCAGCATGCGGAACGCCTGGATGTGCTGGCCGAGGAGGGGGCCGGGTTCGAACGAGTGGCGCTGATTGGGATGGGCGGCTCCAGCCTGGCGCCGGAGNNCTCGACCCATCCGAGGGCAGTGCTGGAGTACGACCGCATTCTCGATCTCGACACGACGCTGTTTCTCGTCGCTTCGAAATCCGGCTCGACCCTCGAGACGATGTCGCTGTATCGGTACTTCTGGTACCGGACAGGCGAATCCGGAGAGCAGTTCATCGCATTGACCGACCCGGGAAGCTCCTTGCAGTACCTGGCCGAGGAGCGAGGCTTTCGGCATGTCTTCTCGACGAATCCCGATGTGGGTGGCAGGTATTCGGCGTTGACGTTCTTCGGTCTGGTTCCGGCTGCGCTCATCGGGGTCGATGTCCGGCTGTTGCTCGCCGAAGCGGCGTCGATGGCCGAGGCATGTGGTCCTGGAGCGCCGGCCGACGACCACCCCGGGCTCAGGCTGGGCGCCTTCATGGGCGAAGCTGCCCTGGCCGGCCGAGACAAGCTCACCGTTGTCACCGATCAGCGGTTTCGTGCCTTCCCGGAATGGCTCGAGCAGCTGGTCGCCGAGTCGACCGGGAAGGACGACAAAGGCATTCTGCCTGTCGCCAACGAGCCGGCCGGCGCCGTTCCCGGAGATGACCGCAGTTATCTGGTCTACGGAACGAGCGGAGATGGTCCATCAGAGCCGTCGATGAGCTTCACGAGCGAGCCCTATGCGCTCGGCGCCGAGATGTACCGGGCCGAATTCGCCACAGCAGTCGCCGGAGCCGTCTTGGGGATCCAGCCTTTCGATCAACCAAATGTGGAGGCCGCCAAGGTGTTTGCTCGCGAGGCGATGGCTGCCCGTGAACCGATCGAGACGGAAGGGTCGCTTGAAGTGGTTTCTGTCTCTTCTGCCCATCGCAGCCTCGTGAGACTGCTGGAGGAGGCTGACAAGGGCGACTACGTTGCTCTGCAGGCGTACCTGCCCGACTCGACTCGACTTCAAGGACAGCTACAGACGCTGCGAAGCATGATCGGTGCCACGGGGCTCGCCACCACTGCCGGCATCGGTCCTCGCTACCTGCACTCCACCGGGCAATTGCACAAGGGTGGCGACAACAACGGAGTCTTCATCCAGATCGTGGATCGTGATCGGCCTCACATACCGGTGCCCGAAACGGACTACTCGTTCGGCGACATCATCGATGCGCAGGCGCTTGGCGACGCCCAGGCTCTCGCCGATCGGGACCGGCGGCTCATCCGAGTGAGTATCGAAGAAGCCTCCGAGCTCTCCGGGCTGGTGGCGTGACAGACAACCACCTGTTCACGATCTTCGGAGGCACGGGTGATCTGGCTCGGCGCAAGCTGATTCCGGCGTTCTTCGAGCTCATGAAACACACCGATCAGCTGGGACAGGTCAATCTGTTGGGGGTCGCCAATCGAAGGATCTCCGACGACGAGTATCGAAGCATGGCTCGCGATGCCATCGTTGCGGCCGGCAACGATCCTGGCGAGGTCGAGGCGTGGTGCGACGAGTGCCTTCACTACCAGTGCATGCAGGAAGGATTCGAGGCACTCGCCGATCGGATCGAGACAATCGAAGAGGACCACGGGTTTTCGGGCAACCGAGTGCTCTACCTGGCGCTTCCCCCGCGTGCCTTCGCTCCGACCCTCGAGGGTCTGGGTGAAGTGGGACTCAACAACGGTCCAGGATGGACGCGGCTCGTGGTGGAGAAACCGTTTGGGAGAGACTCGGCAACTGCCCATGAGCTCAACGAGGCGATCCATCGCTATTTCGATGAGACCCAGGTGTTTCGCATCGACCACTACCTCGGCAAGGAGACTGTCCAGAACCTGCTCGTGTTTCGATTCGCCAATGCTCTGTTCGAGTCGTCGTGGAATCGCGATCGAATCGAACACGTCCAGATCACGGTTGCCGAGGACGTCGGTGCGGAAGGCCGGGGTAGGTATTACGACAAGACCGGGGCGCTCCGGGACATGGTCCAATCCCACCTCACGCAGGTCATGGCGCTGATCGCCATGGAGCCTCCGATCCGCTTCGATGCCGATGCGATTCGCAACGAGAAGGTGAAGGTGCTGGCAGCAATCGAGGACATACGTCCACGCGACGTCGTCTTCGGCCAGTACACGAGCGGTTCCGTCGACGGAGAGGAGGTTCCGGGCTACCGAGACGACCCGGATGTCGACGACCGATCACTGACCGAAACCTCTGTGGCATTGCGCGTTCGCATCAACAACTGGCGTTGGGAGGGTGTGCCCTTCTATCTGCGCACCGGGAAGCGATACCCGCTGCGGCTCACTCAGATCGTCGTGACCTTCCGTCAGCCACCGGTCTCGTTCTTCTATCCCGAAGGTCAGGCTCATCCCAACGTGCTCATCATGACGCTGCAACCCGATGAGGGTTTCCAGCTCCTCTTCGGCGTGAAGCGACCGGCCGACGAGCTCGTCGTGGAGACGATGCCGTTCCGCTTCAGCTACGAGGACACCTTCGGACGGGTTCCCGACGCCTACGAGACGCTTCTGTACGACGTGATCGGGGGCGATCAGACCCTGTTCGTGCGAGGCGACGAGGTGGAAGAGGCCTGGCGGCTGTACGAGCCGCTCTTGAACGATGACCGCACGATGCACGAGTATCCGGCCGGCAGCTGGGGACCAGCCGCAGCCGACGGCCTGCTGTCTCCGTATGAGTGGTTCGTGTCCGCGAGCCCGTGATACAGCTCTCCCCCTGCGGGGGGAGTACGGCGAAGCCGGGAGGGGGGTCCTGGACTAGTCGCATAGCTCGCTCAGTTGTTGGCCCTCGACCCCCTCCGTCCTCGCCTCTTGGCGAGGACACCTCCCCCTGGCGGGGGAGGAGCTGACCAGGGCGTTAATACCTTGACGGCTCTCCGTCCATTCCGATAGCGTGGCCGCTACGCAACTGGAGAACTGTCCAACGTGAAGCAGCGGTCGACGCACATGAGCGCAACCCTCGGGTTCAACCCGACGGGCATCGTCACGCGTCGGCGACTGCATTGGGACATCTGACCTCACTACTCCCACGAACCACCCGCAAGTCGCCGTTCACCAAACCGGCGGCTTTTTTTGATGGTCGTCGGTCCGAAGCAAGGAAGGAACCAATGCAGGAACTGTACGACCGAGGCCTCTGCGTAGGGGGTTCGAGCTCGGATCTGTTCTTCTCCGACAGGGTCGACGAGCTGGGCCAGGCTCAAGCGATCTGTCGCGAGTGTCCGGTCCAGCTGGAGTGCCTGAGAGCAGCCCTCGAAGACAAGGTGGAATGGGGTGTCTGGGGCGGCGTCATCTTCTGGGACGGGCAGCCGTTCTACCGCCGACGCGGCCGTGGGCGTCCTCGCAAAGAAGACAGAGGCGAACCGCTCGAGGCCGACGTGGCCGACTTGTGGGCGCTGGTGAGGCCGGCGTGATGAGTGGTCTCATGTCGGCTCTGCCTCCCTGAGGAAGGTCCAAGGGCCTGAGCCGCAGCCTTGGGAATTGCCTCGGCCCTCGGCCTTGTCGCCTGCGAGCGCAGCGAGCCGAATCAGATCGCCATCATCTGGCGCAACCCGTAGGGGTTGGCCGGATGACGGAGTTTCGCCAGAGCTTTGGCTTCGATCTGGCGGATGCGTTCGCGGGTCAGGGAGAACTCACGCCCGACCTCGTCGAGAGTGCGCGGCTGGCCGTTGTCGAGCCCGTAGCGAAGCACGAGGATGCGACGCTCGCGCTCGGTCAAGAGCGACAACACCTGGGCGATGTCCTCTTTGCGCATGCCGATCGCCACCATCTCGAATGGTGCGGCTGCGTCGGTGTCTTCGATGAAGTCACCCAGCACCGCATCGTCCTCGCCGACCGGTTCGAAGATGGAGATCGGCTCGGGGGCAACGCGTTGCGCTTCGCGGACCTTGGCCTCGTCCAACCCCGAAGCTTCGGCGATCTCGGCCGGATTGGGCTCGCGACCCAGCTGCTTGAGCAACTGATTCTCGGTCTGTCGAACTTGGCTGATCGTGTCCATCATGTGGACCGGCACCCGGATCGTGCGGGCCTTGTCGGCGATGGCCCGGGTGATGGCCTGGCGGATCCACCACGTCGCGTAGGT
>JABAOD010007475.1_pt1 | contig 10817 bp, 8 predicted proteins | sample 7062151 | NCBI WGS metagenome assembly JABAOD01 (sample SAMN14538626, study PRJNA623070) | marine sediment metagenome | biome: marine biome [ENVO:00000428]; feature: marine pelagic biome [ENVO:01000023]; material: deep marine sediment [ENVO:00002113] | place: India: Gulf of Khambhat ...
GATCCACGCCGTGGCCGCCTACGATCCCTACTTCCACTACGTCGCCTTCAACAAGATCGCCGGCGTGCTGAGCGAGGAGGCCGGCAAGACCTTCCGCTTCAAGGAGCAGGAGCAGCTGCACGAGGAGATCATCGACTCCGGCCTCGCCAAGATCTACCAGTCGCACCTGGACGTCGCCCGTTCGGTCGCCAAGGCGGAGGAGACGGAGCTCACCTGCGAGCTGCTGGACGGCAAGCCCTACCGGGCGATCGCCCAATACCTCGACAAGGTCGGCGCCAGCCTGCTCCTGGTCGGCAAGACCGGCATCCACGCCGACCCGGAGCTGGACATCGGCGGCAACGCCGAGAACCTGCTGCGCAACGTCGACTGCGCGGTGCTGCTCAGCCAGCGCCAGCATCGGCCCGCCGTGGACGAGGTGGCCGAGGTAACCACCTCCTGGACCAACGAAGCGGAGCGGCGCATGCAAAATGTGCCGTCGTTCGTGCGCGACATGGCGCGCATGGCGATACTGCGCTACGCGCAGGAGCGCGGCCACACGGTGATCACCGAGCGTATCGTCGAGGAAGCGACGGCGAGCCTGATGCCGGGACGCGCCGAGGCCGCCATGGCGGAGATCGTTGCCGCCGATGCCGCCGGCGATCTCGGCCGGCGACGCAGCGACGACGCTCCCGAGTGGTCGGCGGATGCGCAGGCGCTGCTGCGCAGCGTCGAGGACCCGGCGCTGCGCGGCAATCTGGCCATGCGCGCGGAGAAGAAGGCGCGCGTGGCAGGCTCGAACGTTGTCGAGCGCGAGCACCTGGCAAGCTTCATCACCGATGGCGGCGAAGACCGCGCGAGCGCGCTGCACTGGCAGGCGCCGGCGCTGGCACGCCTGATGCGCGTTCCCGAGGGTTACATGCGCGACACCTCTCGCCAGCGCATCGAGGAGTACGCGCGCGGCCAGGGTCTCGACGAGGTGAGCCTCGAGGTCGCCGAGCAGGGACTCGCCGCCGCTCGGAGCGCCATGCAGGAAGCGCTCGCCAAGAGCAACGCCGCCTCGGGCGATGCCACACCCCGTCTCAGCAAATGCCCGTTCGCCAATCCCGAAGCCCTGTTCGCGAGCGCACGGCCCGGGGCAGCCGGCGCAGAGGCGAGCGCCGATGCGAGCGCCGCGCCCGCCTGGACGGCGGATGCCGAGGCCCTGCTCGAAGAGGTGCCTCTTGGATTCTGCCGCGACATGACGCGGCGCGCGGCCGAGACCATCGCCCTGCGCGGTGCCGCGACCCACATCGATGCCGGCTTCGTCGAGCAGGTGAAAAAGGTTTTCGCGGCCGGCGCCGAGAGCGTCGAGGAGACGCTGCCCTGGTCCGACGAGGCGCGCGCGCGGATCGCGCGGGCGCCGCAGATGGTGCGCGGCATGCTGGTCAAGGAGATCGAGGGCTGGGCGGTGCGCAACGGCCTGGACCGCGTCGAGCCCGCCGCGGTGGAAGCGGTCAAGGCGCAGTGGCAGCAGGGCGGGATCTTTCACCTCGACCCGGCCGATGAGCGCCATCGCGAGTAGGCGGCGTTGTGAGTAGACGGATCGGATAGTGAACGAGCTCAACTTGCTCGCCATCAACCTGACGCGGCGCTGCAACCTGGCATGCGCGCACTGTTACCTGGACGCGGACACGCTCCGCGACGGGTCGCCCGACGAGTTGCGCACCGAGGAGGTCCAGGATCTCCTCGACCAGGTCGCCGCCCGCGGCGCGGGCACCATGGTGGTTTTGACCGGCGGCGAGCCGCTGGCGCGACGGGATCTGGAAGCCATCATCGCCCACGGTGCCGAGCGTGATCTGGCGATGGTCGTCGGCACCAACGGGACGATGTTGACCAAACGCCGCGTGCGCGCGCTTCGCGATGCCGGCGCGCTCGGCGTGGGTATCAGCGTCGACTCCCTCGATGCCGACTACCACGACCGCTTTCGCGGCATGGCGGGAGCCTGGGCCAAGACCATGGCGGGCATCGAGAACTGCCGTCGCGGCGGGCTCGACTTCCAGGTCCACTTCTCCATCGCCGAAGGCAATGCCCATGAGCTGCCGGACATGATCGCATTCTGCCGCGCGGCGGGGGCGCGCGTCCTGAACGTTTTCTTCCTCGTGTGCACGGGACGCGGCGAGGCAATGACCGACATATCGCCGCAGCGCTACGAGGAAGTGCTGCGCGAGCTGGTGGAAGTTCAGGCGCGCTACACGGATCTCATCATTCGCGCGCGCTGTGCGCCCCACTACAAGCGCGTGGCCTTTCAGTGCAATCCGGAATCGCCGCTGAATCGCATCAGCGGCCGCGACGGCGACGGCTGCATCGCCGGCATCCACTACTGCCGAATCACGCCCGATGGCGGCGTCACGGCCTGTCCCTACATCGGCGACGAGCAGGGCAACATCCGGGAACGCGCCTTCATGGACATCTGGGAGAACGCACCGGACTTCCAGCGACTGCGTGCACCGAAGCTGGGCGGCAAGTGCGGGATGTGCGAGTACCGCCAGATCTGCGGCGGCTGCCGCGCTCGGCCGGTGGCGCTCGGTGACGACCTGATGGATGCCGATCCTCTCTGCGCCTACACGCCCGGAACGGGGCCGACCGTGGTGCCCCTGTCGGGCCTCGAGAACAGCCATGTGCGCTGGAGCGCCGAGGCCGATCGGCGTCTTTCGCGCATCCCGGCATTCGTGCGTAAGCTGGTGAAAAAACGCGCCGAGGCCTATGTGGCGGAGCTCGGCGAGGATCTCGTGACACCCGAGCATCTCTCGACTTTGAGCGCGCGACGCTTCGGAAACCGTGGTCCCACCAGGCCGGCAGGGACCCCGGAGGACCGGGCATGAATGACGTCGATGTGCTGATCGTCGGCGGCGGTATCTCGGGGCTCGCCGGCGCCTGGTGGCTCGCGCGCCGGGACCTGTCGGTGGCGGTGTGGGAGCGGGCGACGCGCCCGGGCGGCAAGATCCAAAGCGACACGCGTGACGGCTACACCACCGAGCGCGCGGCGGCGCTGATCATGAACTTCCGGCCCGAGGTCAATCAGCTGCTGGCCGAGACCGGGCTCGACGCCGAGAAGATTCTTCGCAGCCCCTGCGCGCACCGCTATCTGGTGCGCAACGGACGCCTGCTGCCGTTGGCCATGTCCCTCGGAGCGATGTTCGCCTCCCCCATGTGGAGCGCGCGCGCCAGGCTGCGCATGGCGCTCGAGCCGTTGGTGCCCCGCGGCCGGCGCCGGGACGAAACGGTTGCCGAGTTCATCCGTCGGCGCCTCGGGCGAGACATGCTCGAGCAGGCCATGGAACCCTACGTGGCCGGCCCCCTCGCCTCCAGTCCCGAGCTCGCCGAAGCACGGGCGGTGTTGCCGCGGCTGACGGCGCTCGAGCAGCGCTACGGCAGCCTCGCCCTGGGAATGCTGGCGCACAAGCTGGCCCGCCGGCGCACCGCATGCCCCACCGAGGCCTTCTCCTTCGCCGGCGGGACATCGGCGCTGGTGAACGCCCTTGTCGCGACACCGGGCGTCTCCTTGCGATGCGGCCGTGAAGTCACCGCTTTACAGCCGTGTCGCGGCGGTTGGCGGGTGAGCGCGACGACCGGCGCGGGGCACGAACGCAGCCTGCATGCGCGGCAGGTGGTGCTGAGCGTTCCCGCCGACGCAGCGGCCGCTCTGCTGGCGCCGCTCGACCCTGAGCTCGCCGAGCTCCTCGCCGGCATCGAGTACGCACGTTTGAGCGTCGTCCACCTCGGACTGGATCGCGCCGCGGTCGGGCACCCCCTGGACGGGACCGGCTTTCTCGTCCCGCGCAGCCAACGCGAGAGCCGGGTGCTCAGCGGCAACCTCTGGGTCAGCTCGCTGTTCCCCGCATGCGCCCCCGCCCGCAAGGTCCTGCTCACCTCCTACCTGGGTGGCGCGCGCACGCCCGAAGCGGCAGAGTGGGACGACGAACGCAGCGTCTCTGAGGTGATGTCGGTCCTGGAGCCCCTGCTCGACCTCGGCGGCGCGCCCGAAATGGTGCGTATCGATCGTCACCGGCGTGGTCTGCCCCTCTATCATGGTGCTTACCAGGGCCGCATGGAGGCCGTGGACGCGCGCCTCGCGCGCTTGCCGGGGCTGTCTCTGGCGGCGAACTACCGGGACGGCGTCTCGATACGCGACCGCATCGTCTGCGGGCGCGCGCTCGCGAAGCGAATATGCAGCGCCCTCGGCCACGGTGACCACGAAGGAACGATGACACCCCTCGCAGGAGACCTGGGTATGGCGGCTTCTCGATAGGATCCGTTACGTCCGACACCGCGGACCGGCATCGATGCCGCCGCGAGTCGAAACGATTGGAGCAGAGTCGATGGAAAAGAGCGATCTTGCCAAACGCACGCTGACCGCGCTCAAGCAAGCGACCGAGCTGCAGCAGGACGCTGTTCAGGAAATCACGCCGGCGCTGCTGAAGGAGCTGAACGCAGTGCTCGCGGACCTTCAGGCGACGCGAGCCGAGCTGCACGAGAAGAACCAGGAGCTCGCGACCCTGCGCGCCGAGCTCGAAAGTCAACGCGAGCGACGCCGACAGCTTGCCGCGCAGGTGTTGACCGACGAGCGCTTCCGCATCGCCGCCGAGTCCGCCCCCTGCGCCCTCATAATGGTGAACCGCAACGGTGAGATCGCCTTCGCCAACGCACAGGCCGAATCGCTGTTCGGATACACGCGCGAGGAGCTGGTCGGCCTTGCCATCGAAGCGCTGCTGCCGGAACGCTACCAGCACGAGCATCTGAAATGGCGCGCGCAGTTTTTTGTCGGGCCCGAGCACACCAGGAGCATGGGCGCAGGGCGGGGCCTGTACTGCGTACGCAAGGACGGCAGCGAGCGCCCGGTGGAGATTGGTCTCACCCAGATCGAAACTCCGGAAGGCCGGCTGGTGCTGAGCTCCATTGTCGACATCTCTGAGCGCCGGCGGCTGGAGAAGGAGCTCGAGGCCAGAAACCGTGAAATCATGAAAAACCAGGAGCTGGCCGTCGTCGGTCGCATGGCGAACATGGTGGCCCACGATCTGCGAAACCCGCTGTCGTCCATCAAAATGGGACTGCAGATACTCGGCAAGGAGCCCGCTTTACATTCGGATGCCGAGCAGCAGGAGCTCAGGCAGATCGCGCTCGAGCAGGTGCGCTACATGGAGAGAATTCTCGTCGATCTGCTCAATTACTCGCGCGAGAGTCCCCTGAAGCCCGAGTGGTTGGACATCGGCAAGCTGCTCGACGCGGCGACGCTGATCGTGCAAAGAGCCATCGAGGATCGCCGCGCGACGGTGACAACCCGCTACCAATCGGGACTGCCGACCCTGCATGGCGACGGCGACAAGCTACGCCAGGTATTTTCCAACCTTCTCTTGAATGCCGTGCAGGCGACGGAGGGCGTCGCCGACTGCACACCGGAAATCCACCTGTCCACTCACCTGGAGCTCGGAACCGATCGCCTGCAGATCCGCGTCGAGATCCGCGACAACGGGTGTGGAATCGACGCGAATCAAGGACAGAAGCTGTTCGAGCCGTTCTATACGACGCGCGCGAAAGGCACGGGTCTCGGGCTCGCCATCGTCGATCGCATCGTTCGGCAGCACCGCGGCACGGTGCATCTCGAGCCCGCTGGAAGACGCGGCGCCCGCGCGGTCGTGGTTCTGCCCACCGGCCCGATACCCGACGCGGACGAATCCGCTGGCGTCGAACCGCGATCGGCTGACGCATGAGAGTCGTGCAGTGAGTCGACTGCTCATCATCGATGACGACGCGGCCAGCTGCCGCACCCTGCAGCTGCACTTCTCGAGCCAGGGTCACGCGGTGGAGCTCGCGCACAACCTGGAGGACGGCTTGGCGGCTGCGCGTGCCCATATGCCGGATTTGATCATTCTCGACATCCGCATGCCTGGACGCAGCGGTCTCGAAGGCCTCCCGGAATTCAAGCAGGATCTCCCGGACACGCCCGTGATCATGATCACCGCCTTCCATGACATGGATACCACCGTCGAGGCCATGAAGGGCGGCGCGGACGACTACATCGACAAGCCCATCGATATCGACGAGCTGGACGCCGCGGTGGCAAAATCCCTGACGCGATCCAGGACCATCGGCGATGAGCTCGCCGTGACCGAATCGGGACTGTCCAGGACCGACGCCAACGTCATGGTCGGCCACAGCCGCGCCATGAAGAACGTATTCAAGACCATCGGCCTGGTGGCACCGAAGCCTGCAACGGTGCTGATAACGGGTGAGAGCGGCACGGGAAAGGAGCTCATCGCGCGCGCGATTCATCGAGCCGGTGCGAACCCCTCCGGACCTTTCGTCGCGGTGAATTGCGCCGCGCTGGTGGATACCCTGCTCGAATCGGATCTCTTCGGACACGAGAAGGGCGCGTTCACCGGTGCGGTGAACCGGCAAGAAGGCAAGTTTGCCATTGCGCGCGACGGCACCATCTTTCTCGACGAGATCAGCGAGCTTTCTCAGATCATACAGGCGAAGCTGCTGCGCGTGCTGCAGGAGCGGGAGTTCATGACCCTGGGCGGTCAGAAGGTGGAGGCGACCAACGCCCGGGTCATAGCGGCGACAAACGTAGACCTGGCAAAACGAGTCGAAGAGGGTGCATTTCGCGAGGATCTGTATTACAGACTGCAGGTGGTGACCGTCGACGTTCCGCCTCTGCGCGAACGCAAGGAGGATCTGGACGATCTGGTGCCGACCCTGCTGGCGCGCATCAATCGGGAGATGCACCGCAGTATTTCCCGCGTTGCCGCCGACGTCATGGATTGCTTTCGCACCTATGACTGGCCGGGCAACGTAAGGGAGCTCGAGAACGTGCTGATGAAGGCGGCCGCGCTCTGCCCCGGTGACATCATCACGCGCGACCTGTTGCCCGACCACGTCGTTGGCGATGAAGAACAAAGCTCGACGACGGACGCTCACAAACCGGTTTCCGGGCTGAGCCTGGAAGACGTGCAGCGAGAGCACGTGGCGCGCGTGCTCGCCGCCACCAACTGGCACAAGGGTCGCAGCTGCGAAATTCTCGGGATCTCACGGCCACGACTGAGAAGGCTCATCCACCAGTTCGGTCTGGCGCCTAACGGTAAATCGGCAATCGATTGGAACAGTGTCGAGAACGGTGGCGAGCCGTAGTGATAAGGGGTGGCCTGCGGGCTCGCCGCTCTCGTTCCCCCGAGAAATGCCGCCCGGGAGACGGCGCGGCCGATGCGGGAACCCGTCAACGCAGACTTTTAAGTAAGTGGATACTTCCTCTAACGAAAGACGCCGGCTCGGTCTGCGCGGCAAGCTGATCCTGGCGATACTGGCTGCGGGCTCGATCCCCATCGGAGTCGGGCTGTGGGTCGCCTACGATCGCGGCAACAGTCAGCTCGAAGCCGTGATCGGAGACAGCTTCAAGGCGTTGGCCATGAACAGCGCCTCCAAGGTCGACGCCGAGATCCAGCGCGTCATCGCCATCGACCGGGCTCTGGCGAGCGAGGCAGCGGCGGATGCGAGCCTGCGAGATGCGGTGCTGGGCGCCGGCCGCTCACCCGGCGAAGCCGGTCGGGCCAGTTGGCCGGCGGTCGAGAGCGAGGCGCAGTCCGACTGGCTGCTGCGCTCTTCCTGGGTGACCGGAGCGAGCGAGAGCGACGAACACGCGGCGGTGCGAATCTCGGGCTTGAGCCTGGGCGGCGAGCAGCAGCGATTCCTGTTGCGCATCTCGAGCCCCATCGAGGATGCGCCCGGCGGCACGCTCATCGGATGGCTGCATCGCGAGTACGACATCAAGAATCTTCTCGACCCCCTCGTTTATCCGGTGCGTTTCGGCGATACCGGCCACGTCATGATCGTCGACAACATGGGCGCCATCGTGAGCTGCCCTCTGCTGCGAACCGGAAGCACCATTGCAGACGAAGCGCTGATCGCCAGAATCTCCGGTGACGTGGAGGGGTGGATCACCGCGTACAACGACGGCCACGGATCGCGAAAGTTCTCCATCATCGGGCACGCGCCGCTCGGCGGCGTGAATGGGTTTCTCGAAGCGGGGGCCGGCTGGTACATGTTCGTGTGGCAGGATTCCGATGAGATATTCGCACCTGCCCGCAGTCTGCTCACGGGTGTGGAGCTGGCCGGGCTGCTCGCCATCGGGCTCCTCGGCATTCTCGGCTACTACGCCAGCAGCCGTATCGTCAAGCCGATTCAGAAGCTTCGCCAGGCGGCCGTGCGTATCGCCGGCGGCGACCTGGACCGCGGACCCGAAATCGATACCGGGGACGAGATCGAGGATCTCGCCCACGAGTTCGATGAGATGAGGGGGCAGCTCCGCCAGCTCATCGGCACTCTCGAGGACAAGGTCGAGGAGCGAACCCGGGAGCTGGCGGACACGCAGGCGGAGAAGGACCGCATCGTCGAGCATCTCATCCAGGCCGAGAAGATGGCGGCGATGGGGACCATGGCGAGCGGAATCGGCCACGAGATCAACAACCCCCTCTACGCCATTCTCGGCAGGGCCGAAGCCATTCGTGACGAGGACGATCTGGATCGCTGTCGTACTTACGGCACGGACATCATCAAGTACGCGAAGCACATCGGCGAGATCGTCAAGGACCTCTCCGGGTACGTGCGTCCCGGCGCCAAGCACGACCGAGAGCTGGTGGATGTGAACAAGGAGCTCGGCGAAGCCGTGTCGATGGTCGAACAATCGTTGCTCGGCGACAAGGTGAAATTCACCGAGAAGCTCGCGCCGGTGCCGGGGATCGCGGCGAAGTCCGAGGAAATCCGTCAGGTGTTCTTCAACATCATCCGTAACGGCGTTCAGGCCATGGGGAAGAAAGGAACCCTGGAGGTCGAAAGCCGTGCCGATGACGGCCACGTCGCGGTATTCATACGCGATAACGGCCCGGGGATTTCACAGGATCACCAACGCAAGATCTTCGATCCTTTCTTCACCACGAAGGATCCGGACGAGGGCGAGGGGCTGGGGCTGTTCATCGTTCAGCAAATCGTGCGAAAACACGACGGAGAGATCAGCGTAGACAGTGAAAATGGCACGGGAACGGAATTCACCATCCGGTTTCCGGCCGGCGAACAAAATGGAGCACCCTGACAATGTTGCACCATGTCTTGATCATCGATGACGAGCAGGAAGTCCGCGACGTCATCCGGCTGCAGCTCAGTGGCACACGCTACGAGATTCTCGAGGCGGAGGACGGTGAGCAGGGGATCGGGTTCCTCAATGACAATGCGCTGACCGTGGACGTGATAATTTGTGACGTCCGCATGCCCAAGATCAACGGCGTCGAGGCCGTCAAGTATTTTCGTCGAGAATATCCCTCTACGCCGGTGATCGTGTTGACGGGCTATCCGGACGTGAATCTCGCGGTGGAGTTCATGAGGCAGGGGGCGGTCGAGTACCTCGTCAAGCCGGTGGAGAAGGAGCAGCTGGTCGAGGCGGTGGAGAAAGCCGCGACTCAGCGCAAGCTGTTCAGCGGCTCTGCCGGGGACATGAAGGCGTAAAACGTGACCCCTTGATTCCGTGGCTGAACGAAAACACCCCTCGCCCCCGGCAATCATGGAACGAAACGTTCAATTCAGCCTCGCGCGGGGCCCTTCCAGGCATCGGAAGAATCCGTTATCTAACTGATTTCAGTGAACTCTCAGCAATCGCCCGGAACTGGCACGGATCATGCTCGTAAAGTTCTGAGCGGGGATCGAAAGTCTTGCTCATCCTGGGGAGGAGAATCATGCAACCAGGCCTCTTATCCAAGCTGCTCGCCGTTGGCGTGAGCTCGATGCTCGTTGTACCGACGGCCCTCGGCGCCGCCAAGTACACGGAGATGGACGTCGCCAACGGCGGCAGCGTCAGCGGCAAAGTGCGCTTCGAAGGCGCGATGCCCGCAGACGCCATCGATCTCATCGCCATCACCAAGAACCCCGAAGTGTGTGACAAGGACCCCGCCAACCCCGGTTATCGGGAGGTGGTGTGGGTGGACGTCAAGGACGGCGCCCTGCGGGGCGTCTTCGTCTTCATCGAGAAGATCAAGGAAGGCAAGAAGTGGCCGCAGCCCGAAGGCGGCGACTACGTGATCAACCAGGAGGGATGCCGGTTTGTTCCCTGGGCCCAGGTGGTGAGACCCGGTCCCGTCGTCATTCGTCACAGCGATGGCGAGGGCGTGCTGCACAACATCAATACCCGCGAGCTGATCGGCGTGGAGAGGAAGCGGCCCGTCAAGCGCACCATGTTCAACTTCGGTCAGCCGGACCCGGGCGACATCATGGAGGAGATCAAGCCGCGGCGCTCCCCCTTCATCTCCATCAACTGCGAGGCCCACAACTTCATGTTCGGCTTCATGATGGCGCCGACGCACCCCTACGCCGTGGTGGTCGGTGAGGACGGCTCCTATTCCATCGACGATATTCCGCCGGGCACGTACACCGTCGCGGCCTGGCACCCACGCTTTGGCTTGCAGAAGAGCAAGCTCGAGGTGCCGGCCAACGGGTCGGCCAGCGCCGATTTCACATTCTCCAGCAAATAGGTAGGAGAGACGTCATGTTAAGAAACAAGCCCAATCGCCTCTGGCATCGAGGGGTCACGGGTGCGGTCACTCTGGCCGCCGTGCTGGGCTCGTCTGCGGCAGTCTTCGCCGCCGAGTACCCGGCATTAGGACCCCTGCCCGAGAAAAAAGCGCCCAAGGCATCGCTCGTGGAAATGGGCAAGCGCCTTTTCTTCGACGAGCGCCTCTCGGGCGATGGCGCCATCAGCTGCGCCACCTGTCACGACCCGGCGGAGGGTTTCAGCAAGCGGACCGACGAGAACGGTAAGC
>JABAOD010011882.1_pt1 | contig 10813 bp, 7 predicted proteins | sample 7062151 | NCBI WGS metagenome assembly JABAOD01 (sample SAMN14538626, study PRJNA623070) | marine sediment metagenome | biome: marine biome [ENVO:00000428]; feature: marine pelagic biome [ENVO:01000023]; material: deep marine sediment [ENVO:00002113] | place: India: Gulf of Khambhat ...
TCGACGAGCTCGATCTCGTCCTGGTGATGAGCGTCAACCCCGGATTCGGCGGCCAGGCCTTCATCGAGTCGCAACTCGACAAGGTCGCCGAGCTGCGCCAGCGGATCGACGCGAGCGGCCGCAGCATCGACCTGGAGATCGACGGCGGCATCAATTTCGAGACCGCGCCCCGGGCGGTGGCCGCCGGCGCCGATGTTCTGGTCGCCGGGACCGCCACCTTCGCCGGCGGACCGGAGGCCTACCAAGCCAATATCCGCCGCCTGCGCGGCGACGCATAACGTATGGCCGGATTGCCGGCGCGACTGCGGGTCAAAACGCTGGATCTGGCCCGGCGGGCCGTGCAAGGGGTGTTTGCGCTGCCTGGATACCGGCTATCGCTGTTTGGCCTCGCGCCGGCCGCACCCGCGGCGGCCCTGGCGGACCCGTGGCAGGGTGATGCCGATCGCGGGGCCGCGATTCTTTCCGGCACCTTCGACTACTCCGGCGTGGCCAGGACCACCGGGGGCGACGTCTGGGCATCGGCCGAAACCCCTGTGGAGTGGCGCGCCGCACTGCACGGATTTGCCTGGCTGCGCGATCTGCGGGCACTGGGCGGCGACGACGCCCGCCACGAGGCGCGCCGGCTGGTGGCGGACTGGATCGCGCGCAACCGGGCGTGGTCGCTGCCGGCCTGGCGTAGCGATGTGCTGGCGGTACGGCTCGCGGCCTGGCTCTTCAATTACGATACCTTCTTTGCCAGCGGGGACGACGATTTCCAGCGCCACCTGCTGGGCTCGATCGGCCGGCAAATTCGCCACCTCGATCGGGCGCTGCACCTCGAGACGCATGGCGCGGCACGCGTCACGGCACTGAAAGGCCGCATCCTCGCGGCACTGTGTATCGACAGCGGTGCGGGACTGGAGCGCGATCTGCGGCGGCTCAACCATGAGCTGGACCGCCAGGTCCTGGCCGACGGCGGCCATGTGGCGCGCAGTCCGGCTCAGCTTCTTGCGGTGCTGCGCGACCTGCTCGAGACTCGTGCGGCGCTGGCGGGCGCCAAGCAGGAGGTGCCGGGCTCGCTGCAGGCGGCCATCGACCGGATGGCACCGATGCTGCGCTACCTGCGCCATGGCGACGGCGGGCTTGCCCGGTTCAACGGTGCGGGGCTGGAGGATGCGGCGCTGATTGCGGCGGTGGCCGAACAGGCCAGCCCCGGCGGCAAACCGGCGGGGCGCGCGCCGGCCATGAGAATCGAGCGGCTCGCCGCCGGCACCCTGACCGTTCTCGTCGACAGTGGGCCCCCGTCGCCGCCGCCGTGGGACGATGGGGCGCACGCCGGCACCCTGAGTGTCGAGATCAGCGTCGGACGCGACCGGCTGATCGTCAATTGCGGAGGCGCACCGGCGAGCGCGGGCCACTGGCGGTACGCCGGGCGGACGACCGCCGCGCACTCTACGGCGGTGGTCAGCGACAGGAACTCGAGCGAGCTCCGCGACGATGGTCGGATCGGCCGGCGACGCGCAGCAACCAAGGTCGAGCGGGATACCAGCGACGGCGCACAGCTGTTGTCGATGAGTCACCGCGGCTACGTCCGCTCGGACGGAATCGAGCATCGGCGGCGGCTGTTCCTGTCGGCCGATGGTGAGGATCTGCGCGGCGAGGACGTGCTGTCGGGCCGAGCGGGAGTCCCGTTCGCCGTGCGCTTTCACCTGCATCCCGCCGTTCGTGCGACCCTGCTGCAGAGCGGCCGGGCCGCGCTCCTCAAACCGCCGCGGGGCGATGCCTGGCGGCTGCATGCCAACGCCCCGATGGAGCTGGCCGAAAGCATCTATTTCGAGGCCGCGCCCGAACCGCGACGCACCGGCCAGATCGTCATCGCCGGGCAGACGGCCCCGGGATCGGATCCCATCAAATGGGCGTTGCGCCGCGAACGCCGCCGCGACTGATGGACGCGGCCGCCCCCCTTGCCATCGCGCGGGGCGCGCTCTAAGAAAACGACGCCGCTTCCATCGTCGGCCGCCACCGGAAACCGCCATGACCATCAGCAAGATCACCCGCGCCCTGATCTCCGTCTCGGACAAGTCGGGGCTGGTCGAATTCGCCAAATTCCTCTCGCAGCGCAACGTCGCCATCCTGTCGACCGGGGGCACGGCGAAACTGCTGCGGGAGGCGGATATCTCCGTGACCGAGGTCTCGGACCACACCGGCTTCCCGGAGATCATGGACGGCCGGGTCAAGACGCTGCATCCGATGATCCACGGCGGGCTGCTTGCCCGCCGCGACGACAAGCAGCACCAGCTCGCGATGTCTGTGCACGACATCGCGCCGATCGACCTGCTGGTGGTGAACCTGTATCCCTTCGAGGAGACGGTCGCGCGCGGCGCCGGGTTCGCGGCCTGCATCGAGAACATCGACATCGGCGGGCCGGCGCTGATCCGCGCCGCCGCCAAGAACCACGGTTTCGTTACCGTCGCCACCGGGCCGGAGGACTACGATGCGGTGCGTGAGGAGATGGAAGGCAATGACGGCGGCACCACCGCCGATCTGCGCCGCCGCCTCGCCGCCAAGGCCTACGCGCATACCGGCGCCTATGACGCCGCGATCGCCGGCTGGTTCGCGCGCGAGATCGGCGACGAGTTGCCCGAGCGCCTCGCGCTCGGCGGTCGCCGCACGCAGATCCTGCGCTATGGCGAGAACCCGCACCAGAAGGCGGCGTTCTATATCGGCGGCGCGCCCAGGCCCGGGATCGCCAGCGCCACGCAGATCCAGGGCAAGGAGCTCAGCTTCAACAACCTGAACGACACCGACGCCGCGTTCGAGCTGGTCGCCGAGTTCGACGACCCCGCGATCGCCATCATCAAGCACGCCAATCCCGCGGGCGTGGCCGAGGCGGCGGATCTGGCGACGGCCTACCGTCAGGCGCTGGCCTGCGATCCGGTCAGCGCCTTCGGCGGCATCATCGCCGCCAACCGGGCGCTCGATGCGGAGACGGCGGCGTTGATCGCCGAGCTGTTCGCCGAGGTGGTGATCGCCCCGGGCGCGAGCGACGAGGCGCGCGAGATCCTGGCCGCCAAAAAGGCGCTGCGCGTGCTGCTGACCGATGCCCTGCCGGACCCCCTGGAATCGGGCCTCACGGTGCGCTCGCTGGCCGGCGGCTACCTCGCGCAGACCCGCGATACCGGGCGCGTCGGCGAGGGCGACCTCAAGACGGTGACCGAGCGCGCGCCGACGGCCGACGAGCGGCGCGACCTGCTGTTCGGCATGAAGGTCTGCAAGCACGTCAAGTCGAACGCCATCGTGTTCGCCCGCGGCAGCGCGACGGTCGGCGTCGGCGCGGGCCAGATGAGCCGCGTCGATTCGGTACGGATCGCCACCCACAAGGCCGCGGAACATGTGGGAACCAAGGGTTCGGTGGTCGCCTCCGACGCCTTCTTTCCCTTCCCCGACGGCCTCCTGGCGGCGATCGAGGCCGGCGCCACCGCGGCGATCCAGCCCGGCGGCTCGGTGCGCGACGAGGAGGTGATCGCGGCCGCCGACGAGGCCGGCATCGCCATGGTCTTCACCGGCATGCGCCATTTCCGGCACTGAAACCGGCGTTCAGCGGGTGCGGAACATGGCGCGCCAGCCGGCGCGCGACTTCAGGCCGTCATGGTGGAAATAGATCAGCTGCGCCAGCGCCCGCATCGGCGGCAGGGCGAGCGTCCAGTCGTAGAACCAGTTCGGCGGGTCGCGGTCGAAGGCCCGGCGCAGCAGTGTCTTCCAACGATAGCGCGGATATTCGCGGGTCAGGACCTCTCCCGGGTCGGCGCCGCCGTTCTGCAGATAATCGCTGATCGCCTGCCCGGCCCGCCGCCCATAACGGAAAGCCAAGTGGATACCGCCGGCCGTCAGCGGCGAGACCAGCCCCGCGGCATCGCCGATGAGAAGGACGTTGGCCGTTGTCACGGGCCGCACGGTACCGCCCACCGGGATCGGCCCGCTGCGCCGTCCGACCAGCCGCGCCCCGGTGAAATCGAACACGGCGCCGAGCTTTTCCGCAAGGTCGCCGGCCGAGGGCTTGTCGCCGCGGCGGCGGGCGAGGCCGATCTGGGTGACGCCGACGCCGGGCACCGCCCAGCCGATATAGCCCGGCGCCAACTCGGAATCGATGAAGCAGTGGAGCCGTTCGGCATCGAGCCCGGCGACGCCGGCATATTCCGCCTCCACACCGATCAGCATGCGCCGGTTGACGCCGAGGCCGAAGCAGCGCGCCACCGCGGAACGCGCGCCGTCGGCGCCGACGAGGTAGCGCGTGCGCAGCACCGGCTGGTCGAGCACGATGCCGTCGCCGTCGCGGCGCGCGCCCTCGAAGGCGGTGGCGAAGATGAGCGTCGCCCCGGCCCGTTCGGCCTCGTCCGCGAGCCAGCGCAGGATCCCGGCGGTGTCGGTCGCCAGGAAGTAATAGCCGGGCGAGTCGAGGTCGAGGTGGCGCAGGCCCGGCGCATACAGGCGCACGCCGCGGATCGGGCGCACGAGATGCGCCGGCAGCGGCAGTTCCTCCGCCGCCTCCTTGACCACGATGCCGGTGGTGTGCAGCTGGACCCCGGGGTCCGGCTTCTTCTCGACGACCGCGACGCGAAGGCCACGGTCCGCAGCGACCCGTGCGCAGGCCAGCCCGGCGAACCCGGCGCCGATGATTACGATATCGAAACGATCTTTCAAGTCCGCGGCTCCCGGACCGGCAGCAGCAGCAGGAGGCCGAGCGCCAGGAACACCAGGATGGTGGCCATGCCGGCGCGCTGGCTGTCGAACAGGTCGGTGGCAAAGGCGAAGGCGAGCGGCCCGAGAAAGGCGGTGGCCTTGCCCGACAGCGCATAGAGCCCGAACATCTCGGTCCGCATGTCCGCCGGGGCGAGTCGCGCCATCAGCGAACGGCTGGCCGCCTGCGCCGGCCCGACGAAGACGCCGAGCGCCATGCCGATGGCCCAGAACGCCGCCTTGTCGGTGACCGCAAGGGCGGCGGCGCCGAGCGCGATGAGCGCAAGCAGGGCGATCACGATGACGGGCTTGGCGCCGAGCCGGTCATCCGCCCAGGCGAAGGCGAAGGCGCCGAGCCCTGCGGTCACGTTGAGCGCGATGCCGAACTGAATCACCTCCCCGAAGCTCATGCCGAAGGTACCCGCCGCATAGATCCCGCCGACGGCGAACAGGGTTACGAGCCCATCGGAATAGAACATTCGGGCCACAAGAAATCGCACGATTGCGGCATAATTGCGGATCTCACGCAGGGTTCCGCGGAGCGCCGCCAATCCCTCGCCCACGGCGCGACCCACGCCGAGGCGGAGGGCCGGGCGGTCCGGCGTGAAGGCGAACAGCGGCAGGGCGAACAGGGCGAACCAGGCGGCGGCGAGCAGGGTGACCGCGCGGACATGGCCGGCCGCCTCGGTCGAGACGCCGAACAGCGGCGGGTCGGCCTGCACGAAGCCGAACAGCGCAATCACGAGGCACGCAAGCCCACCGACATAGCCGAGGCCCCAGCCCCAGCCGGACACCCGGCCGACCCGGTCGGGCCCGACCAGATCCGGCAGCATCGCGTTGTAGAACACCATGCCGAACTCGAAGGCGATGCTCGACAGGGCGACGAACACCAGCGCCCACACTACAAAGTCCGGGTCGGGCAGCGTGAACCACAGCAGCGCCGTGGTCAGGGCGCCACCGGCGGTGAACACGCCCAGCCAAGGCTTGCGCCGGCCGGCCTGGTCGGCGACCGCCCCCAGAACCGGGCCCAGCAGCGCAACGGCAAAGCCGGCGGTCCCGACCGCATAGCCCCAGGCGGCGGTCCCCGCCTCCGGGCTGACCGCCACGGCCTTGGTGAAATAGGCGCCGAACACGAAGGTGGTCACGACCGTCGGATAGGCGGAATTGGCCCAGTCGTACAGGCACCATGAGAGGATCGCCCTCCTGTCCGCCATGAGGCCCCCGTTACCCGTTCACCGGAAAGTAACCAGATACCCCTAGCATGCCCGCCAATCTCGGAGAAACCGTAACCTTGCCACGATCTGAAGGTGAGACGATGCTGTACACCACGACCGACAGCGTTCAGGGCCGCGAGATCACGGAATACCTGGGCGTCGTGACCGGCCAAGCCATTTACGGCGCCAACGTAATCAGCGATTTCTTCGCCAGCGTGCGCGACATCGTCGGCGGCCGCGCCGGCGCCTACGAATCGGTCCTCCAGGAGGGTGCCGAACAGGCCATGGCCGACATGCGGATGCACGCCGAGGAGATGGGTGCCAACGCCATCATCGGCATCAGCATCGACTACGAGGCGGTCGGCAAGGACACCTCGATGCTCATGGTCGCCGTGACCGGCACGGCTGTGCGGCTGGCCTGACCGATTCCGCGGGAGCGGATGGCCCTTAGAGCATCGCCAGGGTGCGCAGCTCGCGGTTGGTGACCGCCAGCATCGCCAGATCCGGCGACGGCGCCGACTGGATCTCGTTGAGGATCGCGCCGATGCGTTCGACCGGCTCGGCATGCGCCGCCAGCCACTCCTCGACCGCGGCGACCCCCTCCTTGCCGGATCGCAATGCCGCCATGGTCAGGTCGTTCTGGTGGCTCCACACATCGTCGATGATCGCGCCGAGGGCAAGGCGCTGCCACTGGGTGTCGGCGGCCATGGTCCGGGCCGTGTGGCGCAGCCAGTCGAGACGGAACCGGTCGCCGATCAGGAAATAGGCGGCGCCCGCTTCCTCGACTCCCTGTCCCGCGGCGCCGGCGATGCGCACGATGTCGGGCGCCGAGGACAATGCCTTCAGCCGCCCGATTCGCGCCGCCAGCTTGGCCGGAACGCCCGGCTGCGCGAAGCTCCCGGCCCGGTCGCGGGTGTCCCGCTTCTGGTCCGGGGCGAGGATGTCGTCCAGCGCTTCGGAGAGCCGCTGCACGCCCTCGTGGAACTCCGCGATCAGGCTGGTGATGTCGAGCGGGTGCGCGCAGTTGCGCAGGAACCACGGCGTCGTGCGCCACAGCGTGAACACCGTCTGCAGCAGCATGCCGGTCTGGGACGCCGCCGGGGCGGCATTGTCCAGCGCCTCGATGTCGTGCCACAGCGAGCGCAGGTCGAAGACTTCGCGGGAGATCGTGTAGGCGCGGGCGATCGCCGGCACCTCCATTCCGGTGTTGAGGCGCATCTCGTTGATGAAGCCCGGTCCGGTGCGATTGATGATCGAGTTGGTAAGGGACGTCGCGATGATTTCCCGCCGCAGCCGGTGCCGGCCGACCGCGTCGGGGTGCTTGTCACGGATCGGTTTCGGGAAATAGCGGGCGAGGTCCGCCTCGAACACAGGATCGTCGGGCAGGTTGGACGCGAGCAAATCGTCGTACGTCGCAATCTTGGCGTAGGCCAGCAGAACCGCGAGCTCGGGCCGGGTGAGCGGGCGCCCGTCGGTGCGTCGTTCGGCGAACGTTTCCTCGTCCGGCAGGAACTCGATGGCCCGGTTCAGGCGCCCGGCACGCTCCAGCGCCTTGATCAGGCGCAGCTGCTCGTCCATGCGGTCGATGCCCTGGGACTGTACCACCGACAGCGACTGGGTCTGCTGGTAGTTGTTGCGCAGCACCAGCGCGGCGACCTCGTCGGTCATCGCAACGAGCATCCTGTCGCGCTGCTTGCGGGTGACCTTCTTGCGGGCGATCAGATCGCCCATCAGGATCTTGATGTTGACCTCGTGGTCGGAGGTGTCGACGCCGGCCGAATTGTCGATGGCATCGGTGTTGATGCGCCCGCCGCGTAGCGCGAATTCGACGCGGCCGAGCTGGGTGACGGCGAGATTGGCTCCCTCGCCGATCACCTTGCAGTGCAGCGCGGCGGCGTCGACGCGGAGCGCGTCGTTGGCGTGGTCGCCGACCGTGGCATCGGTTTCGCGCGACGCCTTCACATATGTGCCGATACCGCCGAACCACAGCAGGTCGACCTCGGCCCGCAGCATCGCCTGGATCAGCTCGGCCGGCGTCAGGCTGTCCGCCGTGATGCCGAACAGCGCCTTGACCGGCGCCGAGATTCGGATCGCCTTGGCGCGCCGTTCGAACACGCCGCCGCCCTTGGAGATCAGCTTGGCGTCGTAATCGGCCCAGCTGCTGCGCGGCATCTCGAACAGGCGCTTGCGCTCGGCATAGCTGGCCTTCGCATCCGGGTCGGGATCGAGGAACACGTGCTGGTGGTTGAAGGCGGCGACGAGGCGGATGTGCTCGCTCAGCAGCATGCCGTTGCCGAACACGTCGCCGGCCATGTCGCCGACGCCGACGACGGTGAAGTCCTCGCTCTGGGTGTCGTGGCCGAGCTCGCGGAAGTGGCGCTTGACCGACTCCCAGGCGCCGCGCGCCGTGATGCCCATCTTCTTGTGGTCGTAGCCGGCCGAGCCGCCGGAGGCGAAGGCGTCGTCGAGCCAGAACTCGTACTCGCGGGCGACGCCGTTGGCGATGTCCGAGAACGTGGCGGTGCCCTTGTCGGCGGCGACAACGAGGTACGGATCGTCGCCGTCCTTGCGCACCACGTCGGGCGGCGCCACGACATCGTCGCCGACCCGGTTGTCGGTCAGGTCGAGCATGCCCGAGATGAAGATCTTGTAGCAGGCGACACCCTCGGCGGCGAGCGCCTCGCGGTCGCCAGCCGGCGGCAGCTGCTTGCACACGAACCCGCCCTTGGAGCCGACCGGAACGATCACGGCGTTCTTGACCTGCTGCGCCTTGACGAGACCGAGGATCTCGGTGCGGAAATCCTCGCGCCGGTCGGACCAGCGCAGGCCGCCGCGGGCAACCGGGCCGAACCGCAAATGCACGCCCTCGACGCGCGGGCTGTAGACGAAAATCTCCCGGAACGGGCGCGGTTCGGGGAGGTCCTCGACCCGCTTGGCGTCAAATTTCAGGGACAGGTGGGGCTTCGGCTCGCCGTCCAGGGCCTCCTGGAAAAAGTTGGTGCGCACGGTCGCGCCGATGACGTTGACGAAGCGCCGGATGATCCGGTCCTCGTCGAGGCTCTCCACCGATTCGAGGCGCTCGTAGACCTCGCGCAGCAGCTCGGCCGTCAGCTTGTCCGCCTCGCCGCGGAAATCGGGCTTGAAGCGGACCTCGAACAGCTCGGCCAGCAGGCGCGTGACCGTGCCGTTGCGGGCCAGCGTCTCCTCCATGTAGGCCTGGCTGAACGGGATNNATGACCAGCCGGTTGAACCCGTCGTTCTCGACCTCGCCGCGCCAGATGCGCGCGAAGCTGTCGTGGAACGGCTCGCGCACGGTCTCGAAGTCGATCGCGATGCCGTCCCGCGACACCAGCGAGAAGTCGTGTATCCAGACCGTCCGGTCCGCCCCGGCCGGGGTCACGCCGTACGGCACCTCGCCGAGCACGCGCAAACCCATGTTCTCGAGCATCGGCAGCACGTCGGACAGCGGCACCGGATTGTCGGGCTGGTAGATCTTCAAGCGGAACTCGGTGTCGCCGGCCTCGATCGGGTGGTACAGGTTGACGCCGAGATCGCCCGTCGACAGTGCCCGGTCGATGCAGCCGATGTCGTAGACCGCGGTGTGGGCAGAAAATTCCTCGCAGTAATTGCCGGGGAACGCGCTTTCGTAGCGGGCAAAGGTCTTGAGTCCCGCCTCCTCGCCCTTCGTTTCGATCAGCGCCTGCTTGAGGCGGTCGGCCCAGGAGCGGCCAGCCTCGACCAGACGCGCCTCGATCTCCTCGCGGTCGTAGTCGGGGATGCTGCCGGGCGTGGTCTCGATGATGAAGTGCAGCCGGCTCAGCGCATCGTCGCCCATATGGGTGTACCAGTTGGCGACCTTGCCGTCGAAGGCGGAGGTGAGGATCCGCTCGAAGGTCAGCCGCAGGCGCGTGTTGTAGCGGTCGCGCGGCACGAAGACGAAGGCGGAGATGAAGCGCTCGAACGGATCGCGGCGCAGGAACAGCGCGATGCGCTGGCGCTCCTGCAGCTGCACGATGCCGCGGGTGATCTCGTAGAGGTCGTCGAGGCCGATCTGGAACAGCTCGTCGCGCGGATAGTTGTCGAGGATGTGGACCAGGGCCTTGCCGGCGTGGCTGGCCGGGTCGTAGTCGGCGCGGCGGATCAGATCGAAGATCTTCTGGCGCAGCAGCGGGATGTCGCGCGGCGTCTGGTTGTAGGCGGCCGAGGTGAACAGGCCGACGAACAGGCGCACGCCGTTGACCCGGCCGTTCTCGTCGAAGCGCTTGACCGCGAGCGCATCCATGTGCACCGGGCGGTGCACGGTCGAGCGGCGGTTGGTCTTGGTCAGCACCAGGAGGTCGCGCTGGCGCAGATAGGCCTGGACTTCGAGCGGCAGCCGGCCGAGCTCCCGCAGGCCGCGGAACACCGCGATCTCCGGATCGCTCAGCAGGCCGAGGCAGGTATCCGCGCGCACCTTGATGCACGCGCTCTTGCCCTTGCCCTCGATGTCCATGTCGCGGTAGCCGAGGAACGTGAAGTGGTCGTCGAGCAGCCAGTGCAGGAAGGCGATGGTCTCCGCGACGTGGCCCGGATCGGCCTTGGGCGGCGGCGCCGTCTCGAGCTCGCCGATCAGATCCTGGACCTTGTCGACCATCGGCCGCCAGCCGGCGACCACCGACCGCACGTCGGCCAGCACGTCCTTCAGGTGAGTCTCGATCTCCCGCAGCACGCCGGCGGCGCCGCGCTCGTCGATGTCGATATGCATGTAGGATTCGGGGATCGCGCCGTCGCCGATCTCGTTGCGCGGCGCCAGCGCGACGATGCCGCCGCCGGCGTCGCGCTGCGCCGCGAACTGCGGGTGGACGAACAGGTGGACGGTCAGGCCGCGGCTGTTGAGCGCCATG
>JABAOD010020584.1_pt6 | contig 10811 bp, 9 predicted proteins | sample 7062151 | NCBI WGS metagenome assembly JABAOD01 (sample SAMN14538626, study PRJNA623070) | marine sediment metagenome | biome: marine biome [ENVO:00000428]; feature: marine pelagic biome [ENVO:01000023]; material: deep marine sediment [ENVO:00002113] | place: India: Gulf of Khambhat ...
GATAACGGCACGCGGCGCAGCCCGCCCAGCTCCGGCCCGCTCGAGGCGGCCGCCGCGGACGCCGGCAATCGTCCGGTAATCGTGCTGGTGCCCGCGGCGAACGTACTGACCACGAGCGTCGATTTGCCGATACGCGGTGGCGCCCGGCTGCGATCCGCCCTGCCCTTCGCGCTCGAGGAACAGCTCGCCGACGACATCGAGCAGCTGCACTTCGCTGCCGGACAACGGCGTGAAGACGGAACGCGACCGGTAGCAGTCGTTGCCAGGGCCGTCATGGACGGGTGGCTTGGCCGACTGGCAGAAGCGGAGCTCGAGCCGGTACGCATGGTGCCCGAGAATTTCGGTCNNGCTCAGCGTGCTGGTAGCCGATGACTGCGTCATGTTTAACGACGGCGGCGACATTGATTTCGTCATGGAGGGCGTCAAGCCGAGCGACATGCTGGTGATGGCCGGCTTGCTCGGCGAGCGCGAATCGACGGATCTCGACGACAGCGAAAACGCGCGCCATCTGCTGGTGTATTGCTCTGCGGAAGACGAGCAACGACTGTCGCACGAATGGCTCGCATTGCGGCAGGAACTGAGCAGTGTCGACGTTCACGTGTTGCCTGACGGGGCGCTGCCGCGGCTCGCCGTGACCATTGCCAGCGGTATCGGGGTAGACCTGCTCCAGGGGCCCTACAGCGCGCGCACCGATTACAGCGCGCATTTGAAACCGTGGCGCAAAGTGGCGGCCTTGCTTCTCGGGCTCATGATCGTCGGTTTCGCCGCCAAGGGTGTGGGTTATTACCAGCTGAGTAAGGAAGAGAAGGTGCTGCAGGCGCAGTTCACGGAGGAGTACCGACAGGTACGTCCGGGCGACAATCGTGACATAGTTGACCCGGTAAGCGCCGTGCGCTCGGTGAGGCAGAGCCTTGGCGGCGCATCCGGGCCACAGGTTTTCCTGCCTTCGCTACGCCAGCTCGGTGACGCGATGGCCGAGAACCCGGATGCCCGCATCGAGACGATCAGCTATCGCGCCGGCGTCATCGACATACGCGTCAATTCGCCGGATGTGGCAACGCTGGACAATATCCAGAAAGCGGTCAGCGCATCCGGGCTGTACCAGGCGTCGATCCAGTCAACCGACCAGGTAGACGATCGAATCAGCAGCCGCATGCAGATTCGGGAGGCGGGCTCATGAGGGACTGGTTCGAATCACTGGAGGTCCGCGAACGTTTGTTCGTGTCGGCCGGGGCCGTCGTGATTGTCGTCGCAATACTGTACGCGTTCGCCTGGGTGCCCCTCGAGAAGCGCCACTCCGAGGTCGCGACCAGCGTTGCAGACTGGCAGCGCTCGCTGGCCGAACTCAGGCCGCTGAAGAACGTCCAGCGTTCTGCGTCTGCCCCGCGTCCCGGCGCCGGTGCGCAGCAGTCGACGATCATCATCGTCGACCAGACGCTGCGCAGCCGGGGGCTGGAACAGTACCGGCAGCGCAGCCAGCCCACCAGCACGAACGGCATCCGCGTCGAGTTCGAGGACGTTGCCTTCGACGATCTGGTCCTGTGGCTCGGCGACCTGGCCGACCAGTATGCCATGCACGTACAGGCCGGCAGCGTTAATGCCGGGAGTCGCAGCGGGCCCGGGCGCGTGAATGCCTCGCTGACACTGGAGCGCGCTCGTTGATTTCATCCCCCCGTGGGCTGCTCATCATCGCGGCGCTCACACTGATCATCGGCCTCGTGGCGCTGTTTCCGGCGCGCATCGCCTACCAGTGGGCGGCGACGGAAGGCGTCAGCGTCAGCGGCATCCAGGGCAGCGTCTGGCGGGGTCGCGCCGACGCACTCAACGCTGGCGGCGTGTACCTGCGCGACGTTCGCTGGGCGGCCAGACCCTGGCATTTGCTGACCGGTCGGATGCTGTACCGGGTCGAGGCGGCCCCGGTGGCCGGATTCCTGGAGGGAGAACTGACAGTTGCCATTGGCCGTTCCGTCACTGTTGTTGGCAAGAACGTCCAATCGTCGCTGCCGCTGGAATTATTCGAATCAGCTACAGGTATCCGCGGGCTGCAGGGTATTGCCAGCCTGCAGTTCGAGCATATCGAGGTGCGGGACGGGGTGCCAGTGCGACTCGACGGCGTTGCCGACGTCGCGGATCTCGTCGTTCCGCCACTCAACCGCGGCCCGATCGGCGGATACCGTGCCGAATTCTTCACGACCGACGACGGCATATCCGCTAGCGTTGAAGACACCGACGGTGTCGTCGATATAGCCGGTAGTCTCACGCTGCGTAGCGACCGCAGCTACCAGTTCATTGCCAAGGTCATGGCAAAGCCGGGTACGCCCGCCGCCGTACGCAACCAGATGCGGCTGCTACCGCCGGCCAACGAGCGGGGCCAGCAGGAACTGCGCATCGAGGGTAGCCTCTAGATTTCGACGAACTGCTTGAGCAGCGGAAAGTACAGGGCGCAGCGCGGTTCGACGTCGGCGAACGAGCGGTACAAATCCGCATACTTGCGCAATTGCGGCGCGTAACGCTCACTCTCTGCCTGGAGAAAGCCCGGCAGATCACCGCCCTCGTGGGAACTGGTCTTGTAATCGACGATCCAGTGCGTGCCATCGGGATCGATCACCACGCGATCGAGAACCACCGACTCCAGCCGGCCTTTGCAGAGCCCCGTCAGCCCCAGCTCCGCATGGCCGTCGCTGTCGAGGAGCCAGCGGCCCCGGGTGTCGGCGAGTATGCCCGCCAGCGCGGACTCGACCCGATCCCGAATCACCGGGCGAGCAGTCGCCGCTATGCCCGCCTCTCTGAGCCAGCGCTCGGTAACCGGCCGCAACTCCGCAGGCCCGGTCTCGGGCAGTGCTGCCCGGCCGCCGGCGAGCAGGTGCAACCAGCGGTGTACGACGGTTCCCGCAATACGCGCTTCGGTACCGACCCAGTAGAACTCCACCGCCTCGCTCTCGGCAGTACTCCGCTCGTCGACTGTCTCCCACGGCAATGGTGGCGTCCCGGGCAGCGTCCAGGGCGGCGAGAAACGGCGTAGCACAGGCTGTCGCCAGCCCGCAGACTGCGAGTCCCCAGCCATGACGTCGGTCGCCTCCAGCGCCGCGTCGTAAAGATGCCTGACCGTCGGCCACAGCATGGCCAACAGGCTAGCCTCCGGCGGTGGCCTGCAGGACTGGCCGTCCGGCGAAACACCGGCGTGGCCAAGCAGGTGCAGCGTCCTGCGAGCCCGCGTGCACGCCACGTAGAGCAGGCGCGCCTGCTCGTTGCGGTCTTTTTCGGCGTCGGACAGTTCGATGAATCGATGCAGCGGATCCTTGTCGACGTCCGCCCGCGGACCCACCGGGCTCAGGATCTTCTGCTCGGTGCCGTGGCCCGCGGGGAGATCGAACCAGGACAGCACACGTGTATCGCTACGGCCCGGTGTTCGGCCCAACCCGTACAGCAGCACGTGATCGAATTCCAGGCCTTTTGCCCGGTGCATGGTCATGACCTGGAGATGGGCTTCGAGGTCACTGGATACGCGATGTTTGTCGAGCACAAACTCCAGTTCGGCGATATCGGAGAGCGATCCGCGGCTCTCTTGCTGTTCGAGCACGTCAAGATAGCGGTAGACATTCTCGATCGCGTACCCGTTGTCGAGTATTGCCGGGCCTCCGAGGCGAAGCCAGCAGCGCTCGACGGCATCCCGCAGCCCCTCCGCCCGTCGCGGCGCTATCAACTCCCCCAATGCCGGCGCCGCACGCTCGATCGCCGCTCGGCCCCGTGCCGACAGCGCCCCAAGGCGCTGCTCGTCCCCCATGAGTTGCCAGACGGTGCTGTCGGTGTCTTCCCCAACCAGCGCGTGCAGGTCCGCCCAGTCAAGGCCGATCCAGGGTGCGCGGAGTATCGCCAGCCAGGCGAGCCGGTCTGCCTGGTGAACCGCGGCCCGGGTCAACGCCAGCGCCTCGATGATCTCGGGCAGGTCGGTCAGTCGGTCGATCTCGACGGCGCGATAGCGGATGCCGCGGCGGCGCAGCAAGGCAAGGAGCCCGGGCAGCTGGGTACGGCTGCGCACGAGGATCGCCATCTGATCGTCCGGGTTTGCGGCCAGCGTGTCGGCCACGACGGCGCAGCCTCGCTCTGCCTCCTGCTCCCGGCTGCTGCCGAGCAGCGGGTGAACCGTGCATTCGCCGATGCCCTCAAGTTGCGGCACGCCGGCTGCCGGCGAATAGCTCACGGCGCCACGTAGTGGTTCATCCCGATCGGCGAGAATCGACGGGAACACGTTGTTGAACCAGTCAACGAGCAGCGTACCGGAACGAAAGTTGCGGTGCAGGGTCAGCGGTTCGAGTCGCAGGTCACCGATGCCCTGTTCGCGCGCGAACAGGAACTGTCCGACTTCGGCATTGCGGAACCGATAGATCGACTGCATCGGGTCACCGACGCAAAACAGCGTGCGCCCGTCACCCGCCTGCCAGCCGCCGGTCAGGGTCTCCAGCATGCGATATTGCGCGCTGGATGTGTCCTGCATTTCGTCGACGAGCAGGTGGCGCAGCTGGTAGTCGAGCAGCAGGGCGACGTCACCCGGCTCGTCCGCGCTGCCGAGCACGCGGCTCGCGGTCAGAGCCACCTCGATGTGATCGACGACGCCGCTTTCGGAAAACAGTCGCTGCAGTTCCGACACTGCAACCGGCAAAACTCTGAACAGCGACAGCAGCACCGACCACTGCTCGTCGCTGTAGCGCAGGGGTGGCAGGGAGCGCAGTTCGTGCAGCGAACGTGCGAGCGAGTCGCAGGCGGACAGTTTCGCGATGAGGTCCGTCATCTGCTGTTTGCGTCCAGTCTCCCCCGCCGGGAATCCCTGCCGCTTGTCGATAGATCGGCGCCACGACCCCCTTGCCGTCAGGAGCAGTTCGCAAAATCCCAGCCAGGCGTCCAGCGCGTCCGGCGAAGCTGGCGGCAGATCGGCGATGCTGCGCAGTGCCACGATGGGACTGTCCGCGGCACCGTCCGCGATCAGGTTACCGGCTGCGAAATTCGCAAGCTCTGCAAGACCGGTGCAGTGTGAGCCCTGCAACAGCTCCAGCGTGTCTTCGAGCCGTGCCGTTACTGCAGCCTCAATGTTNNTGCCGTTACTGCAGCCTCAATATTGGCTTCGAGCCGGGCGCGCAGATCATCAGCCTGATCGGTGCCCAGGGAACCGGACGCCACGAACGGCAGCCACTGGTCGCGCGTTGCCAGCATCCGGGCCAGATAGGCAACGTACAGCGCGGTGTTGGCGTCGACGTGGGCCAGTACATTCCGGACAGCCTCGCGCAGGGCTCCGGCCTCCGTCAGCCAGTCCAGCGTCGCCATTGCCGCGGCCCGATGCATCGCGTCGAGATCTGCATCGACGACGATCTTCGCTGCAACCGGATTCTCTGCCGCGAGGATGGGGCGCGACCTGGCGATCGACGCGTGCAGCGCATCCAGGGTCTGTATGCGCATCCGCCGCGGATTGGCGAGCAGTTGCCAGCCGCAGCGATTGTCGCGCCGCAGCACGTCCCGGGCCAGCCTCGCGGTCAGGCGCAGATGGGCCGGCTCCGGGGTCTCTCCACGTGACGCGAGCCTCAGTGCAGCCAGCAAACGCGACTGCATTTCCGCGGCGGCCTTGCGCGTAAACGTGATGGCCAGCACTTCCTCCGGGTTGTCCACGGTCGCCAACAGCTTCAGGTATCGCTGAATCAGGAGCTCTGTTTTGCCCGAGCCCGCCGGTGCCTGGACGATAAACGAGCGCGTCGGGTCGAGCGCAAGCTCGCGCGCTGCCCGGTCGGTTGCCAGCAGATCTTCAGCGGTCATCACGACGCAGCTCGGTAAATCGACTCAGCAGGTTTAGCGGACGCGCTCGAAGCACGGATTGGGATGCATTGATGCGCACGTCGCCTTTGCTCATATCCGCGCAGGCAACGCGGACGATTGACATCCATTCCTCGAGCGGCGCGGGCCACTCCGCCTCCCTTGCGTAGCCGGCGCCTGCGCCATCGAACACGATCGCCCGACTGTCGATGTTGACCAGGGCCAGCGCCGCTACCCGTTCCTCGATAGAGCAGGCGTAGGCAATCAGCTGCATCTCGCGTGGCTGACCGCTGCCGTCGAGAAAGCGCTTCCTTGCGCCGGATTTGTAGTCCAGCACCGCCACGGCGCCATCAGGCAGGCGATCGATGCGATCCGCGCGAAGGGTCATCCCGATCCTCGCCTCGAGAAAGTCTATGTCATGCTCCAGCGCAGCCACCGAGAAGTCGTCCCTGTCTGTTTCCGCGGCCAGGAAACGGCGCAGGAGCTGAATCAGACGTTCTCGCTCGAGCTCGAAGAGCCGGGTAAGAACGTCGTCCGCATGGCGCAAGTGCCGTTGCAGCGCGCCATCGATCGCAGCCGTGATGCGCCGGTCCCGTTCCACGGCCTGCCAACCGGCAATGGCGACTCGTGACGGCAGCTCGGCGTACAGTCCATGCAGCGCATCGTGAAGTATGGTTCCACGCAGCGCCGCGCCAAGTCCGCTGGCTTGCGGCTCCAGTGGCACAACGCCGAGCCGTCCGACGATAAACGCGGACAGCGGCTCGGTCAGTTGCCGCTGGATCGTAGCGGCGCCGCCCCTGACGCGCTCACCCTCGCCGACGGCCGGCACGTTGTCCTTGGCGATCTGCACGTCGCGCAGTCCCGCGAGCGCGAGGCCGTGCCAGCCCGGGTCGAGCACCGGCGCATGCACCGGCGACGGGTGCAGTCCGTCGATCAGGCTGCTCGGGGTCTGTTCCGCATCGTCGGCGCGGCGCGCGTAGCTACAGTTGACTTCCCTGCCCGCCCCTCCAAGGCGGCGCAGCAGCGCAGTGGCGAATTCGACCGTGTCGGCGGGTTCTGCATCCGGCATGCCGAGTTCTCGCTGCAGCCGCAGCGACAACAGCGGCGACGCCTTGCCTGCAGGTGGCCAGTTTGCGGCGGTCAGCCCGCTGATCCACACGGCATCGAACTCCGAGCCTGCCGCTTCCAGTGGCCCCAGCAGTTGGACTACAGCGTCCTCTGTTTCCGGTTGGAAGACCATGTCGGCAGCCACCAGTTCGAGACGCCGCAGCGCCCCGGCAAGGCTCATGTTGCTGCTGACGAGACCCAACCGTGCCAGGTCGTTCAACAGCTCGCGCCAGCGATTGACTACCTGGAAATCGTCGCTGTCGAGCGGCGCATGCCCGGGCCAACCGGCTGTGGCCAGCACATCGTCCAGAAACAGGGCCCAGTCAGTCGGTGGCAGTCTGGCCGGGACCTCTCGGCGCCAGCGCGCAAACCTGCTGACGAGCTGCAGCCATTCGCCGGTACCGTGGACGGGTTTGCCCGTGCGCAGCTGCGCCGCCAGCCTTGCCGGCGCCCAGTGGCGGTCTGGCAACCTGCGCAGCCGCAATTCGAGCTGGTGTCGACCATCGGTTTCGGCATCGCCGATCAATGGCGAGCGCAGCAGGTGGGAGATCTCGATCGACGACAGGTCGCGCACGAGCCAGCGCAGCAGCAGCAGCGCAATCGCCACTGCCGGGTAGTCGGCCAGTGGTCGTCCGAGAGAGACATTGACCGATCGCCGGTAACGCCGCGAGGCATACTGCCAACCTGGCACGCAGCCCTCCCGCACCAGCCGCGCCATTCGCAGCGTGTCTTGCTCGAGGTTTGTCGCAATGATTGCCACGCGGCACTCTGGCCGCTCGTTGAGGCAGTGCCGGGCCCAGGCGCCGGCGGCGCGCAGTTCGGCCTCGGTATCTTCGAACTCGCGCAGCCTGACATTGCCGGCCGGCGCTGGCGCCGGGGCCGTCGCGACATTGACGCCGGCATCCCGGCACGCCGAGACGATTGCGGCCATCATCGGCGGCGTTCGATCGAAGCCCGCCAGCGTGACCGAGGCAGGCAGGGCGACGCTCCTTTGGTTGATGCGTTCTAACGCGATCGTCCCGAGCGCCGCCTCGTCGGCCCAGTGCTCTCGGTCCAGGATGCTCAGGTAACGCCCGACAACGGACGCGAACAAACGCTGGTCGGCGGTCTGTGCTGTACGCGCCACGTCGCGTATCGATACCTGCCAGTCACAGGCGCGCAGCCATGCGTCCCGGCAAAGATGAACCAGTCGCGCCATGCCTGCGGACGTCGCCGGAACTTCTTTTGCCAGGGATCTCTCCCAGAGCAGCCGGCTTTGCTGCGCATTGAGAATGGTCGGCAGCGTCGACTGGCACTCGTCGGTGCGTAGCAACACGGCCAGCCAGTCTTCCCAGGCATGTATCTCCGGGCTCGCCCACACATCGTGCCCGGCGCGGAGCTGCAGCTGGCAATGTTGCCGGTGCAGGACCCGGGCCAGGCGACGGTTCGCGGTTATGACGGTAGCGTTTTCCCGCAGTGCGACGCTCAGCCAGCCGTACATCGCTCAGTCGTGGTGATTGAGACAGGCGTCGATCCGGTCGAAGACGATATTCAGCGTGTCGGTATCGGGCAGCGTCGTAATCCGGAAATGATCCGAGTAGCTCGTGTTGAAACTGCTGCCGGGGGCTACCAGCACATGATGGTTCTCGAGCAGCTCCAGTGCAAACGCCTGATCATCGATTCTGCCGGCGAATCGCGGATCGAGGCGGATGAATGCGTACATGGCCCCCATCGGCGCCTGGACCGTCAGGTTCTTGCTGTCGGCCACCCGGTCGATGACCGTCTGCCGCGACTGGTACAGGCGCCCGCCCGGGCTGACCAGGTCGCGGATGCTCTGGAATCCACCGAGAGCCGTTTGCACGGCCCACTGGCCAGGAACATTACTGCAGAGGCGCAGCGCAGAGAGCAGCTCCATACCGTGAATGAAGTCGCTCGCGTATTCCAGGTCGCCGCTGAACACGCACCAGCCCACGCGGTAGCCGCACGCCCGATAGACCTTTGAGAGGCCCGAAAAAGTGAGACACACGGTGCCGTCGACGAGGGTCGCGAGCGGTATGAATTCCGCATCGTCATAGATCATCTGGTCATAGATTTCGTCGGAAAGAATGACCAGGCCGTGGCGTTCCGCAATATCGACGATCGCATGCAGCGTCGCGCGATCGTAAACCGCCCCGCTCGGATTGTTCGGATTGATTACAACAATCGCGCGAGTGCGCGCCGTAACCAGAGCCTCGATATCCTCGATCAACGGGATGAATCCGTTGCCTGGATCACACGAATAGTGACGTACGATACCGCCGTTCAGTGTCGTTGCCGCACTCCAGAGCGGGTAGTCGGGACTCGGCACCAGCACCTCGTCGCCGGGATTCAGCAATGCCCGCAAGGACAGGTCGATCAGTTCGCTGACGCCGTTGCCGATGAACACCTCGTCGGCGGTAACCCCGAGGATGCCGCGATTTTGCTGCTGCATGACGACCGCTTCGCGCGCCGGAAAGATGCCCTTCTGGTGACAGTAAGGCTCGGCCTGGCCGAGATTCTCGATCATGGCAAGGCGCATGGTCTCCGGGGTCCTGAAGCCGAACAGGCCCGGATTGCCGATGTTCAGGGACAGAATTTCGTAGCCGCGCTTCTCCATTTCGAGTGCGCGGTTGGCCAGCTGGCCCCGGATTTCGTAGCGCACGTCGTGCAGCGCCGCNNGAATCTCGTAACCGCGTTTCTCCATTTCCAAAGCACGGTTGGCCAGCTGGCCCCGAATCTCGTAACGAACGTCGTGCAGCGCAGCGCTGCTTACTATTTGCTGGTCCATGACAACCGCCGCATCTCCTAGCATTTTCAGATTGCCGAATTCTGCCGTAGATCGGCAATCCGGGCGTCAGAGTAACCCAACCATTCCCGCAAAACCTCCTCGGTGTGTTCGCCGAGGCCCGGAGGCGGCCGCCGATACGATACGCCCGTTTCGGAAAAGCGCACCGGGTTGGCAACGCTGGGCACGCCTTGTCCGCCTGCGCCAACCAGTTCGAAGACCAAGGGGCGCTCGGCGGCATAAGCGTCGGACAGCACGTCCCCCACTGAATTGATTGGCGCCGCGGGCACGCCGCGGCCCAAAAGGCGCTCCAGCCATTCGCCAGTGGTTTGGCTCGACAGTATGTCCTGCAGTGCCTCGACCAGTGCCTCACGGTTTACGACCCGGTCGCTGTTGCTGACGAATCTCGCGTCGCCGGCGAGTTCCGGTGCGCCCAGGCAGGCCGCACATGCGGCAAACTGGCGGTCGTTGCCAACCGCCAGCATGATATCGCCGTCCGCTGTTCTGAACGCCTGGTAAGGCGCAAGATTGGGGTGTGCTGTTCCCATGCGCCCAGGCGTAGTGCCCCCGACCAGGTAATTCATCGCCTGGTTCGCCAGCCACGCAACCTGGCTGTCATACAGAGGCACCTCGATAAACTGACCCTTCCCGGTCTGCTGCCGCACGTTCAGCGCGGCCAGCACGGCCGTGGCGGCATACATACCGGCCATGATGTCCGCAATAGCGACACCCACCTTCTGTGGCCGGCCGCCTTGGTCGTCGACCGGTCCCGTAATGCTCATCAATCCACCGGCTGCCTGGATGATCGCGTCATAGCCCGGCTCTGCGGCCCGTGAGCTGGACTGCCCGTATGCTGAAATCGTGCAGTAGATCAGTCGCGGGTTCAGTACCTCCAGGTCCGCCGCTCCCAGGCCGTAGCGCGCAAGCGTGCCGGCGCGGTAGTTCTCGATCAGCACGTCGGCCTTGCGGACGAGGTCGCGAATCAAACCCTGTCCGGCCCGGGTCCCGAAATCAACGGTCACGGAGCGCTTGTTGCGATTGGTAGACAGGAAGTACGCCGCATCGGCATCGGCCGCGCCCCCGAGCCATGGCGGGCCCCATCTCCGGGTATCGTCGCCGACCC
>JABAOD010000461.1_pt2 | contig 10808 bp, 14 predicted proteins | sample 7062151 | NCBI WGS metagenome assembly JABAOD01 (sample SAMN14538626, study PRJNA623070) | marine sediment metagenome | biome: marine biome [ENVO:00000428]; feature: marine pelagic biome [ENVO:01000023]; material: deep marine sediment [ENVO:00002113] | place: India: Gulf of Khambhat ...
GTCGATGCAAATCTCCTCGAAAGAAGGGAACCAGAAGAAATGCCTCCACTATTTCGGATACTTATACAACCAAGCACGCCCGCATCGCTTTTTCCGAACCAATTCAAAGAAAACCTCTTTCCCAGATGAATGTTACAGTTGCCCCAAACTAGTAGAGTGCTTATATTCACCTACAATTGTTCAAAGCATCTACAAATACCAAGACGACAAGACCGAACAAAATTCGGAAAAAGACTTACATCAATACGCCTACCAACGCGCAGTTAAGTGACTGTACCGCCCCATTGACAGGTCAAGGTTATAGCTGGAAGAAAGAATGAGGCCGTTTACATAGCCGACGTTTAGCTTAAAATGGCGTCCAATGCTTCGATTGCAACATTCTGATCTGCTGCCTCAATCAACTTGATCTTGTACAGGTCAGCAAGTTTTTTTCCGTTATCGCTCATCCTGGGAATAGCAATCAAACATGACTTGTAGGGAGCTACATCGAAAATCTTGGCAAACATGGAAATGATTGACTGTTCAGAAACGGCGCCCCCCGTTTGACTAGATGCGACATCTATTGCAATCACTTTTTTAGTTGCCTCTTTAGGGGAAGCTATAATGTCGAAGATGTGACTTGCTCCGGACTTGCCCTTCAGGAAACCAGGGCTTTCCACTTTAAACCCACGACTGTGGAAAAACGCCTTGACTGGGGCGACCAACATGTAGTGGACACCAGCTTCTTTCAACAAGGCTCTGTCGAGACTGTATGAATATATGCTTCGAGAATCAGCGTCTTCAAACGTAAAGTCTTCGTTACATTCACGGCAAAAGTGAGATGGAACTGGAATGTCAAAGCTTTTTTCGCATTCGTTGCAGCTACACCATACTCCAGCTTTTCTGTAATCAACATCTGGCTTTGTTAATTCTACACCACATTTTGGACAAACAAGTTTACCTTTGTTTCTGAAGCGTTCTTCGGTGTCGATATATCCGCATGAAACATGTTCGGTCAACGAACTCTTCTTTATGTTGAAGTTTTCACAGTAGGGACAGCGATATCTAGTGGAGACATTAGCAGAACCGCAGGCTGGACAAGGTATAATTTTGTCGTAGAGTTCCCTTTTGAGGAACCCCATTTCATACAAGCGATTCAAAAACTCTTCTGTAGTGACTGGATCGCCCAATATAGCTTCTGCTTGTGGATATCGGTATCCATATTTCGGGTCGTAAACAGGATCTAACTTTTCAAGCTCTCCGCTCAGAAACTTGTTAAGAAAATGTTGAAAGCGGGAATCACGATAGATTTCAGCCCGCTCTTCTTTTGTGGCTTCTAACATTTTCCGTCAACCATGTCGGACTTGTGAGAGCTGGTTTAAGCCTTATTCAATTTGTTGCCTTCTCTGTTCGCGTATTTGTTCAAGCTGTGATTGTGCAATGAAACTCATCCTCTTTTTCAACATAAGAGAAGTTTGCGCATTTCAGTTGCTGATCTAAGTACTTAGACAGCACACCCGCCCAGAAAGAACCTATCAAATGTTTGGATGATCCCCGCGAAGTTTTTACGAGGGAGTTTTTCACTGACACCTCTATCTTTGGAGGATTACTGCTGACAATTTCTATGGTGGTTATTCCCCATCCCATCTGAGGCTGTGCATCGACTATTTCGTTTAACAGTTCTTTCTTGCTTTTATCTGGATCATGCGCCATCATTGCTTCAAAGAGTTGACTGCCCTGCTCAAAAGCCATGCAGCTCATGATAACTTCTCCTCCGGTGCCGAACATCTTATCTATCTTTTCACAGGCTGGAAGGAGATTTGTCAAAGCAATTCTGGTGCCGCAGAGCTGTATTTCACCTTTTTCGTAGTCAAACTTTACTCTCAGACGCGTTTTTCCTTCGATTTCTTTATATTCAATCTCCATTCATTCACTCACCTAGATGCTAGAATTCCCCCCTGTGAATGTGAAGGCCAACAAGAAAAGCGATAAAACCCCATAGCCACAAGAGTTCGACAGGATGCGCGCGCGCGTTATGGAATAAACTATGCTTATCGTGTAAAGTGGTTTCATAATGTTTTGTAGCTTTTGAAGCGTATATTAGATTTATGAATTATCAATAACGCATCTTTTTCGGTTCTTAGATTGATGAGCAGTTTTCAAGGTGTTAGGATTGCCAAGTTAATCCTAACAAGCTGCCGATGAACATTAACAGAGAGCCGACAAAGAAGCCCCACATGGTTGGAAAAGCTATTACAGAGGAAATGAGGACAAATATGGCTCCATAGCGTACATTGTCAAGTTTAGAGCTGTTCATTGACACTCCCCATATGCTCCTAAGCCCACAACTGCAATCATTAACGCTATGGAAACAGAGACACAGACCAAACCGAGAGAGTAGTCATCTCTGCCATGCATCGTCCAAGATCCCATCATTGGGTAAAACCACATCCCTTCATTGAACGGTGAAGGAAAGAAAACGACGTATACCATGAACAAGGCAGCAACTATCTGTATGCGCGCGCGCTACGCCCACAATTGCGATCGCGTAGGCAGCTACTGGTTTATTTTGGGTTGCGTTCATGTTTACTTACCGTAATAAGGTTGAGTGAAGCATATACAAAACTGACTACTTGCTCAATTTTCAAAATTGTTTCGTTTGCTATTGACGCTTTGAAGGGGGTCTGTCCGTCATGAGCTCTTCATACCTGCATAAAGGTCGGTCTGGGACGGCGTCATCATCCCCAAACAGACAATGCGTTCACTCCCACTAATAGGAGTTTCGAACCCATCTGATTTGTGAAGCTTCTACTGCGATAATCTTGTTGAAGCAGTCTTTTTGCGAAGCGCCTTAAGGGTTCCGGAAACCTGCAACACATGGACAGTAGCTAGCTTCTCGCCGATTTCCGTTATGGAAGCAATTGAAGCCCTAACCATAGGAAGTGCCTTACGTGAACAGCGCAAAATGAAATAGTCCCTCTGCTTGTGATCACGAATGAAAGAAAACTCAGCTTGGCTGGCGCCAAACTCTCCAAAAAGCTGACTTAGGGCGGTCCAAACCGAATCTAACAAATCCCTTTCTTCAATGGGCTCCTCCCTTTCTACTCTAACAGCCAAGTAACGTCGCTTCACCCGCTGAGACAGCAGTCACGCCCTCCTAACAACACGAACACCGGAAACCACATAATCTGGACTTAACTTCTGCCTGTTCCGCTTCACAATTTCTAATGGCGTATTTGACAAAGCATCCAAAGCAAGAGGCAAGTCAAAAGCGAAAAGCAAACCAAAAGAAGCAAAATCTTGAGGCTTTCGCAGAAACCTCACTTCGGTTGCCCCACTAGACAAGACAATAGGCACCTTCAGCCTCTTGGCGACGGCTACTTCGCGTCTAAGAACCGAGAGAAGACGAATTCTATTAAATCCATGTAGTGAAAGAAGAGGTTGCAGGTCTATTTCTAAACAAGCCAATGTCTTAGACGCCAACTCCGCTTCAGCGCGGTCAAAAAACACCTTCGGATATTTTGCAGCTGGAAACGAAAGAAGGTCAACCCGCCTGTCTTTGGCTGCCTGCCTAGCCACCGCCTTGGAAACACAGTGAATATTTACTACTTCAAACCTACGCCTGAGCTTATACAAGGCATCCAAAAGCTGGCGCCTGCCCTTAGGTTCAAGATCAACCCTCGTAACCAATTCAACGCCAACATCACGACATATCTTATGCAGCTGGTTCACTTTATCAATTCCAATCTTTGATGGAAGAGACAAGCCAACCATTTGAAACCCAAGCTCCGCAGACTTGTTAATCATGCTTCTAACTTGCTCGAAATCTTCCAACGAAGGCTTCAAATGCAGATCTACGAATCTTCTCATGGCAATATCCCAAGTTCTCGACAAACTTGAACAACATCTTCAAGTTTACTTTTTCTAAAACGTAGTCGTACACGAATGGGATCAGCAGTGCAAAGCTTGAAGTTTCCTTGAAACGCAGCTTGCTTGTCCAAACGGAGATAAAGGCTTCCTTTCTCTACATGCCTATCAAACTCTTCGAGCAGAATCTGCTTGTTCACCACAGGTAGATTGGAAGCCAAGTTTTCCACAAACGCCTGAATAACCTTTTTATCTTTCATTCTCGTTTCGAAAAGCACTATAGGATTTCTATGATGCCCATGCAAGTTTTGCCTTCTGAAAGTTATACTGTCTGAATATTCTGCGGGAAGAAGATTCTGCGCAGCCTGTGCAACTTTGTTTTCATCTTCGGTTGAATGGGAAAACAGACTGATATCGATAAGAGCAATGGAGGAGTGGGACAAAATGCATCACATCAGATTCACTCATTTAAACTTATAAAGTCCATGTAATTAAGCCACAAGTGGCTTTTCTAGGTGCAGGAGTAGATGCGAGAATTTTTCTGACGGAAATTCGACTCCTAGTTTGATGGCAAGCTCCTCTCCGATCTCGCAGAAAAGCTGAGTTAATAACTGAATAGACTTCTTGATGTCGTCCTTTCTGTAGAGGCATAGTGTTCTCCGAAGTCTCTTTTCAATTTTTTGTGGAAATAACGATTCTAGATTTCGATATTCTTCTCCGATCTCCTTGTTCAAAAGCAGTTCTATCAGGGAAACTGTTCTTTTTCTAAGAGTTTCAATTTGACTTATTGAGGACCAGTACTCACCTCTATGGAACATGTTGACCGCGTGGAGGAGATTGTAAAGCGCAAATTCGGTTTGTTTCTTCAACTCGGCTGCTGGATTTTTCGGGTACTCCCTTCTGATAAGAGCCTCTTGAATCCGCCCATACTTGTCAAGAATAACTTTGTATCGGTCGCTGAAGACTTCGGCTTGCCTGAGCCTAGTGTAGCAGAGATCCATTTCAACGCAGTTTCGGTAGATGACGCCCAGCATTTGACAGTTAGGCCATTCCACTTCAAATGTTGACAACACGTCTCCAATGCTCTCAGCGAATTTGAGGCGTTCTCCGTAGACTTCAGCATAATGCTTTTCCTTGACTACCAAGTAAATGTCGACGTCGGAATACTCATCTTCAGTTTCGTCAGCCATTGATCCAACAACATAGGCACCTTCTACGCGAGGATCGGCTTGCAAGAGACTTACACATCTGGACAGCATCTTACGCTGAACATTGACGTTTTTCTCCACTGGCACCCTTATTCCCTAGGGAAGGTTATGAGTCTGTTCTTTATGTGTCTAACTCTTATTTGAGTTTGTATGCGCATCATCCGTAGAGCACTTAAGCACAAGACTTCTAGTAGGCAAAGAGGACTGAACGTATGAGATTCGGATTGAATGTGATACACGTTTGGAATGTGGACAACCCAGCAGAGTACATCTTGAACCTCGCAGTTGCCGCTGACAAAGCAGGATGGGATGGCTTCCTTCTATGGGACCATTTAACATGGTTTACGCGTGCGCCCATGGTGGACCCTTGGACGATTCTTGGAGCCATAGCTGGTCGAACCAAGAATCTACGGCTTGGAACTATTGTCACACCATTACCACGTAGAAGACCTCAAGTAATTGCAAGACAGACAGCTACCTTAGACCATCTCTCTAATGGTCGCGCTATACTCGGAGTGGGTCTCGGGGGCGATGCCCGAGACTACACCGCTTTTGGGGAGGAATTCAATTACAAGCTTCTAGCTGAGAAGCTAGATGAAGCACTCGATGTTATAACTGATCTTTGGTCTGGGGAGGCGGTTGTTCATCACGGGAAACACTACAAAGTAGATGATGTGACCTTCCTGCCTAAACCCGTTCAAGCTCCCCGTATACCGATCTGGGTTGGAGGCGCAAGTATTGGTGCGCTTAAGAGAGCCAGTAGATATGATGGATGGGTTATTGGAGGGCCCGCTCCATCAGCAAACGAGAAAGGTCTCTCCCTTAGGCAAGTTTCAAAGGCTATAGAAAAAATTAGGCGATATCGAGGCAAGGATAGGCCATTTGATGTAGTTTATGGGATGGAATTCCCTGAAGAGGAACAACTTCTAAAAGACACTTTGCAAAAGGCAGATACAGTAGGTGTAACATGGTTGGTTGAGGGCATTTACGGCTTAAGATATACTAAGGAACAAGCATTGGAAAGAGTGAATAAAGGTCCTCCTTGAATTGATGGATGACTTATTTATGATGATTGGCAAACTAGGTAAGAGATGGAACATATGAGAAAACAAAGGAGCTCTGAAAAAACTGTAGGACAGGCATTACGTTTAGCGGATTTGGTGGACTATCAAGCGGGGTCCATTGTCAGTCGAACGATAATTGACAAANNCTTGTCTACCTCATTGACGGCCAAGCAGAAGTTGTTATCTCGGGTAAAACTCTTCACCTAAAGGAAGGTGAAATAGTTATAATGCCAGCCAATGAACCCCATGCCCTGAAAGCAGTAAAGAGATTCAAGATGCTCTTGACAATGATAAGATCCTGATCGAAGTTGAGCGTGTGCATACGCGCCCGCATAGGTTATCTAAAACCCTTTTTTCATCGCTTCTTTTCTTAATTCAGAAGGTAACTTCTCAATAGCATATCTTAACGCAGTTCGAGGCATAACCTTTTTGTTTTTCATCACGTAATCAAAAACCTCTTCCTGATAGTTATTGCTTGCTTCTTTAAGCATCCAGCCATATCCCTTTTGTACCAAATCGTCTTTATCCAGCAAAAGCATATCCGCCACTTCGAAAGCCGAATCGAGTAATTGTTTTCTCCTGAGCGAATAAATCAGCACTACAGCGGAGGCTCTTCTTAACCATCTGCTTTTTGATCTGGTCCATTCCTTTACGTTAGAAATGAATTTTGGGAAAATGTAAATAAAATGCCCAAAAGCGTGAACGCAGAGATCATCACATGACCCCCAACCTGTAACATACTTCTTAAGCCAAGATTCAAAGACGTAGAAATCAGTTTCCTCAAATTGCTTTCTGCAGCGGAAAGCCCAGTCGAAAGCAACAGATCTATAGCCAGCCTCCAATAGGTCCTCACACAATTCAAAGATTTCCCGCTTGGGTTTGTCTCTGACCTTCCTAAAGTAATCGGCGGCAATCTTTCTCACAATTGCAGCCTTCAGAATTAGGATTTTTCCTTTTCCTTTCTGAAACTGCCCGAAATCAATAAAGTATTTCTCGTCTTTATATTTTGCAAATTCGCGTCTTATTTCTTCGACAATCATCTTTTCTCATCCTTGAGTAGGTTGTTATTTACGCTACCTTTTCTGTCTTGATGTAATATTAACTCTTACAGCGAAACCGTAAAATTATTAACCAGCCATCCTTAATTGCATGCAATACAAGTGGAGAATTAAAACCCAGAGATGATTCCAAAAGAATTTTTCATAACAAGCGGCAAAGCCAAAAGCCCAGTCTCAGAACTAAACGCCTTTGACCTAGCTCTAAAAAAAGCAGGGATAGGTCAATGCAACCTTGTCCCAGTCAGCTCCATACTCCCCCCAAAATGCAGAAACAGAAGGTGGAGAAAGATACCAGCCGGCTCCATCACACACGCAGTTATAGCCAGAATGGACGGAGGCGAAGGAACAACAATCGGGGCTGGAATCGCATGGGCATGGGAACTAGAGGGGAAATATGGACTCGTAGCAGAAGCCCACGGCTACATGGATGCAAGAGCCTTGAAAGAGACCCTTCAATGGAAAATCAAGGAAATGGCGAAGATTAGGGGAATTCAAATAGATAAGATAAATTATAGAATGGAAGTTTTAAGAGTGCCTATGGACAACTACGGCTGCGTTATATCTGGCCTAGTTTATGTCCCTTAAACTCTGCACTACTTTTTTCCTTTTCCTTTTCCTTTTCTAACTGCCCCACGGCTTGGTCGAACCTTCTCCGCACCTCGACCCTTACGTCGAAGACCACGCACCTTCTTACCTGCACTTGTGAGTCCACGGAAAACGCGTCCTTTATGAACACTTTCGCAAATCCAGTTTATGTCCTCGTCTGATTGAACAACAGGATGATGAGAGTCCACCATGATGATTTCATACCATTTGAAGCGACCGTCTTCCCAAACCCAGTAGGAGTTAAGAACCTCTAAATTCGGAAACTTCCTAGCAGCACGCTCCTCTGCAACGAGTCTCAAGCTTTTCGCAAGTTTAAATTTTGTTACACCCATACGCTTGGGTCTACGACCAGCCTTAGGTCGAGGTCTCTTCAACCAGCCTCTCCGAACACGAACACGAACGATAACAAATCCTTGTTTGGCCTTGTATCCAAGTTTTCGCGCCCGATCCAAGCGTGTCGGCCGCTCCGCTCTAACGATGGTTGGTTGCCGCCGCCATTCGATGGCTCTCTGCTTCATAATCTCCTTTACAAAAGAGGCTTCAGGCTTCTTCCAAGCCTTAGCCATATATTTGTAAGCCATCTCCAAATCTTCCTTTACGTTTACGGTTCAACCTTTATGGTTACATTCCAACGGATCTTTGTCCGCCAGTGGTTTGTAGCTAAGACAACAAAACAATTAATAAACTTTTTCAAAAGCTGAAAACACTGTATCCATGGTTAGATGATGAGCTTAAAAAGTTTTGAATGACGTAGAGCGGTGTTAACCTATCAGACTCTCGCTTGAGGCAGCATTTTTCACATGGAAACTACGCTTTCGAAGTAGCTTAGTGTCCCTCGGAGCACGTCTTTTTCAGTGATGATCCCCACAATCTTTCCTTTTTCTTTGACCAGAAGCCTTCTTACTTTCTTATCTGACATTAACATAGCGGCTTCTCCGAGGGAGGCGTCGGCGTCTATAGTTATGAGGGGGGTACTCATGATTTCCTCAGCTTTTACGTCTCCGCCACACAGTTTTTTGGCGCAACACTCCCTCACGATGTCCTTTTCAGTTATTATCCCCGCTGGATCTCCATCTCTTGTGACAACAACGGACCCGATGTCCTTTCTTACCATAACGGAAGCTGCTTCGGTAACTAAAGTGTTGTTTTTCACGGAGATTATGTTTCTTGTCATTATGTGTCTTACAGCAAACACTATACCCATGAAATTAACACCTCTTGTTTTAACGACATGCTTTATTATAAATGATTTGTACAGGTATGAACTCTTTTTTCTATAAGTTTGACCTCTCTGACAATTAAGTATCCGCTGTAGTCTTCCCATATCTTTTCTGTTTGGACCAGTTGGATTTGTTTCTTAAAGAAGGGCGCGTCAAGGACCAAGGTTTCGTATTCTCCTCCTTCGCCTACGAGTGAAATTTGGTATTTCTTGCTAAGTTCGATGAGGTCTCTGATGGTTCTCTGGTTGATTTTTCTTCCCAGCCAAGTAATGTCGAAGCCATAGGCGTAGACTCCGACAATGAGAACTTCAAAATTTGAACTTACAATTTCCGCCAGCAGTTTTTGGGGGTTTTCATGCCAGAGGGGAGCAATGGATTTTAGGTTTAGTTCTTGGCAGATTTTATCGATGCGCTTCTTCTGATATTGAGACGTTATGGCTCCTGTCACTACTCCGTCTACTTGGAGGTTAGCAAGCAACAGCTTAAGGTCTTCTAGCTCGGTTTCCTTAGCCCCTGAGGTTTCGCCTTTAATTAGGGGAATATCTACAGCTTCAGCGAAAAAGTCGGCTAGGTGAATGTTCGGGTAGTGGAACATCCAGCTGTCAGGGCGTTGAGGTGCCATGGTTACCAGATATTTCACTTCTAGGCCTTGTTTTAAGGCTCGATGTAAAGCAAGGGCAGAATCCTTGCCACCAGAGATTAAAGCTGCGACCTGCATTTTATTGCGCAACCAAGCAAGGCTTTGGATGTTTAGGTTAATAAGTTATGGTGATAAACCGCTTCTCGCTTAGCCAATGTTTTTGAAGATATTCTTCACAGCTTTGCCGAGCTTTTTCTATGGGCAGGTCCCATAAGGGAACAGTTAGTGTTCCCCAGTCACATTCAACATCTTCAGCGTTGACCCGTGAGGCGAAGATGTCGTTGGGAGAAACGAAGCTTGGACCTGCGAGGTTTTTCCGATTAAGAATCAACGCCGCGAACCAGCGGGGAATTTTGTATCCTTTGGTTAATGAAATGGTGATGCTTTCCAGCTTCTGCTTTGTGAATCCAGAGTTTACTACGTCATCGATGAGAGTTAGGTTTTCACATTGATTCAATTGTTTTTCTAGGTAAGACTTCCATTCTAAGCTTGGCAGATAGGAGTTAACGTGATGTTGGAATTGGAGGGGGCGATGAGCCACAACTGGGACAAAGTTTTCTATGGCATGGTTTATTCTCGCTATGCTATACGCAACGGGAAGTCCTTTTAGCACAACTCCGAGAATCAATGTTTTGCTGATGTCAAGTTTGCTTAGGATTTTCCTGTTCAGTTTTTGAATTAGTATGTCAGCTGGAATCTTCTTTTTCATGCACCTGCAAGCCCAAGTCTTATGGTGTTTGTATGTCTATTATTCTTTTTCTAGCGAGCCCTTTTTCTCATGAAGAGGCTATTCCTTTTTGGCAAGAAGTTTATTTGCGGTAGCTATCAACTCTTGTGTTTCTTTTTTCCATTCTTCGAAGCCTTTTGGTGAAGTTGGATATTTTCTGTATAGCGCTTTGATTTCTCTCATAAGCTTAGCTGCGTTTCTTAACCGTCTGAGCAGTGAAAGCTTGCCTAGTCCTTTCATGGCTCTTCGGGAGGCTTCGGTGATGTTAAGGCGCACGGTTTCCCCCATGCTAGTTTTGAAAATGTCTTCCTCTGTTATCAGCTGATACTTCATTCCATAGTTTATCTCTTCATTGCTTACTCCTTGAAGGAGGAAAAGTCGGAAAACGTCTAGTCCAGCTTGTTTGGCGCCATAAGAGTGCATATATCTCGTATTGTAA
>JABAOD010027775.1_pt1 | contig 10803 bp, 11 predicted proteins | sample 7062151 | NCBI WGS metagenome assembly JABAOD01 (sample SAMN14538626, study PRJNA623070) | marine sediment metagenome | biome: marine biome [ENVO:00000428]; feature: marine pelagic biome [ENVO:01000023]; material: deep marine sediment [ENVO:00002113] | place: India: Gulf of Khambhat ...
CGCAAGAAGGACATCATCATCACGGCGGGTGGGAAGAACATCGCTCCCAAGCCTCTCGAGTCGGGTCTGAAGAACAACCCCCTCGTCACCGAGGTCGTGGTCATCGGGGATCGCCGCAAGTACCTGACGGCGCTGGTGACCCTCGACGACGAGGCGTGTGCGAAGTTCCTCGCGGATGCGGGCCTGCAGGAGTCTCCGATCGAGTCGTCTGCGATCCGGGCCGAGATCGAGGTCAGTGTGCAGGAGCTCAACGCCCACTTCGCCCGTGTCGAGCAGATCAAGAAGTTCGCCATCCTGCCGCGCCAGCTCTCGATCGAGGGCGGCGAGCTGACCCCGACGCTCAAGGTCAAGCGCAACAAGGTCACTGAGCACTTCGCCGACGTCATCGACGGTCTCTACGACGACTGACGGTCGCCCGGCCCCGGGTCTCGTATTTCGCGTTCCGGGGCAGGGCTACCATTCCCGGATATGACCATCACCACCGAGAACGTCATCGAGATCACACCGGAGGCCCTGGAGCAGATCACCGCGCTCCGGGACGCAGAGGCGATCCCTGATCTCTATCTGGGGCTTCGCATCGCCGGCGTCGGCGTCAACGGGTTCCAATACGAGACCGCCTTCGTCCGTGGGGAGGATGTCCCGGAGAGCGACCATCGTGAGATGCACGGATCGCTTCCCGTCGCGATTCCTCCGTCGAGCATCGACAACCTCAGGGGCTCGGTCCTCGATCTCTCCGACGACCCGGCGGCGCCCGGTCTAGTGCTTCGCAACCCGAACCCGGCGACACCGGCGGGCGTACCCGATCTCGGTGAGCTCGAGTTGGAGGGCACTGTCGAGGAGCGCATCACGCAGTTGCTCGATCAGCAGATCAACCCGGCGATCGCCGCCCACGGAGGATGGGTTCGGCTGATCACCGTCGACGGCGCAACGGCACATCTCGAGATGGGTGGCGGCTGCCAGGGGTGCGGCCTCGCCGCGATGACGTTGCGCAACGGGATCGAAGCCGCCGTGAAACAGCACATCCCGGAGATCGAAGAGATCGTCGACGCCACCAATCACGAAGCCGGCACGAACCCCTTCTACCAGTAGCGACACCGTGACCGGCTGAGGCGCCACCGCGCGCGACACGGCGCCGGCCGGCTCGACGCATGACATGGCCTGCTGCGTCGTAACGTAGCCGTCGTGTTTGGACCAACCCGGCTGTACCTCGCCGCTCGTGACCACGACGACATCGGCCTCCTCGCCGCGCTGGCGGCGGTCACGGTGCTGTTCACGGGGACTCCGTTCATCCTCGACGAGGTGGCAGCGGACTTCGGAGTCACACTCGGTGCGGTTGGGCTCATGTCCACGGCCCAGGTGGGGGCGTTCGGCGTTGCCGCCTTCGTTGCGGGGCGGCGGCTCAGAACCTCCCGGCGCCATCTCCAGTGGGGAGCGGGGCTCGCCGTCGCCGCCAATGCCCTGAGCGCCCTGGCGCCCGGCTTCGAGCTGCTGCTCTTGGCCCGGACTGCGGCCGGGGTCGGTGGCGGAGTCCTCGTGTGGCTCGCGTGGGCCAAGGGCATGCGGAGCGCCGGTGGGCTCAGGACCATGGCTGCGGTGGGGCCGTTCACCGCGCTCGTCTCGGCGCCGTTGTTGTCGTGGATCGCCGAGACCGCGGGCGCCGACGGTGTGTTCGTCGTCACGGCGATCGCCTTCGTCGCGCCGCTGTTCCTGCGCGCGACCTTCGCCGGATTCAGGCCCGTCCGGAGCCGGATGAGCCCATCCCGATCAAACGTGGTGTTGATCGTCGCCATGGGGATGATGACGATGGCCGGCAACGGGCTCTGGATCTACGCCGCGGTGGTGGGCGAGCAACAAGTCGGCCTGAGCCCATTCCTCGTCTCGCTCGGGTTCAGCGGGAATGCCTTGGCGGGGTTCGTGGCGGCACGGGCGACGAGCCGGAGGCTCCCGGCCCACCTCTGGCTACTGGGCATCGCAGGTGCTGCGGCGCTGGTGGCCTTCGGCGACAACGCCCTGGCGTTCATGGCGGGCGTCCTGCTCTGGGGCTACTGCTTCTGGATGACCACACCGGCGTTGCTGACTGCCATCGCGAGCTGGTCGCTGGCACCCGACGAGCGGGTCGGCGATGCACAATCGGCGATGGCAGCCGGCCGTGCTGTGGGCCCGGCCATCGCCGGTGCCCTCGTCGGCACCGGGGCTTCGTTCATCGGCGTCGGGATCTTCTCCGTCGTCGGCCTCGTCTTCGCCGCGATGCTGGTTTTCGGCGTGTCCCGCTATCGCCGCACCCACGAGCCACCCGTGGGCGCCGTCGCCGCCTGAGGGCACCCGCCAATTGGGCGGCCGCGGAGCGGCGTGTCCGCCGTCGTCTGCGCCCTCAGGGGTCTCCGTGCTCGAAAACGTGCCGCACCCCCGGGCTCGGGCGAGATCCGGGGGTGCGGGCGGTAGCAGGGTGGGCGTTCGTGCAGCCGTGCGCGTGCGGGCGTGTGTCGAGGGCACCCGACCCTGCTGTTCTCAGGCCGTCTGTGCAGTCCGTTCGTCGTCGGGGGCGGCCCCTTCTCCGCCTTTGCGTACCGATCGAACCGCTGCCATCGCACCGGCGGTCGCTTCCTCACCGATGCGTGGCAGACGTGCCGAACGTCGTGAGTAGTACGACCCACGTTCGCTGTCTTGCCGTTCCTCAGAGGCGGCGGAGCCCTGCTCCCTGGCGATCCGACTCGCAAGCGATGTCGACTCCTCGGGGAGGGGATCCGGTGTGGTCTGGTTCGTGGTGGCGCTCTCCCGAGCCTTCTCGCGGGCGATCCGCGCGGCCAGCCGGGTGTCGGGCTCTTGCGCCTTCACAGGCTTGGTCGGGCCATCGCCGTTGCGGCTTCCGGCGGACCTCTTGCGCAGCAGGTCGAGCGTGCTGTCGCCCTCGTCCTCGGGGATCGCAGCCGGCGCCGGGCGCTTCTTGGGTGTCGCCTTCGGCTGAGCCGCCTTCGACTGAGTGGCAGGTCGGGTGGCAGCGGCAGCCAGGGTCTGCTCGAGCTCGCGGCTGAGCGATGAAGTATCTGCGAGTGCGCCCTTGGCGAGAGCGGTCACCTGCGATTCGAAGCGCTCTGCGAGGGCGAGGAGCTTCCGAATGGTCGCCGCCTCGAGGGGAACGCCCTCACCGGACGCACCGTTGGCCGTGCCACGAGCCTCGGTGAGCACCCGGTGTGCCTCGGCTCTGGCGCCACCGAGCGTGGACTCGGCCTGCCGGTGTGCCTCGTCGACGATCTGACGGGCCTGCTGCTTGGCGTCGGCGACGACGCGTGCGGCCTCGGTGGATGCGCCACCCGGGGCAGGGGAGGCTTCGGCCTGCTTCTGGAGCTTTGCGGCGAGCGCCTCGGCGTCGTTCTTGGCGATCGTGAGTTCGAGGATGACATCGTCGACGGCCTGGGGGTCGTACCCCTTGCGGACGATCTCGAAGTTGTGACGTTGCACCGCACCCATGACGACATCCCGTCGGTTTCCACGCGCTGACTACGGAGAGTGTACGACAACAACGGTAAGTAGTCAACTAGTCACTTTGCGCACCATCGGGTGGTCATCGGACGAGAAACGGGGCGGCGGAGACGGTTCAGATGAGACCGGCGGAGCTGGCGTCGCTGAAGCTCCGCAACGTGTCGACGGCGGCATTCCACCGCCGGAGGTCGGAGGCGAAGCCGAGGCGGCGCTCGACCATGTCGGGACCCACGCCGAAGAGTTCGCGGTTCTCGGCCAGCGAGATGGCGGCCTGGAAGATGACCTTCGACACAGAGTCCTCGTGATCGATCAGCCCCTGGAGGTGGTACTGCTTGCCCAGGGTCATGGCGCGCTCCGTGACCGAGGCCGGATCGATCGTGCCCAGGTAGGCGTCGGCTGCGATCACGTCGGCGACGACCTGGTAGCCCTCGAGGAACGGCCGCAACACGGCAGGGGCCTTGAACGGGATGAAGGCCCGCAACAGCTTGTCGATCTCACCTCGTTCGAGCAGCGCCCGCCAATCGTCCGCCGCGATGGCGAGCTCGGCGTGGACCTGCTCGATGAACTCCTCGCTCGGTGCGAAGAAGAACTCGAACTTGAGGAGATCCCGCAGCCGCAGTGCGGCGTCCGTCACCAGCTCTCGTGTCACCGGAGCGTCGATCGACCGCGCGGACACCAGCGCCAGCTCGACGATGGCTGCGGTGAGGAAGTGATGGATGATCGTGTTCCGGTAGTAGGCCGCCGCCAGGTGCTGGTCGCGGCCGATGCGATAGACGGTCTCGGTGGCGCCCTCGAAGCGTGAGACGACGCCGTGCTCCACGAGCGAATCGAGAGCCCGGTGCACGATGCGGCCCGACGCCAGGTTGATCTTCTCGGTCATCGGGATGTCGCGACGCACGACGAATTCCACGAACGGGCTGAGGCTCTCGACGACCTCGTCAAAGGTCAGACTGCGTTTGTCCGCTTCGAGCAGCGCCATGGTGACCAGTGAGACGGGGGTGACCGGGGTCGCCTCGTTGATGCGATTCGAGATCTCGAAGGCCAGCTTCGGCACGAGTGGCGACCGGCGATCGTCGTCCGCCTCGACGGGTGGTGCCCCCAGCTCGGCCACGAAGGCGCGCAGCGAGATCGGTGCGCCGAAGCGCACGTGGGCTGCGCCGTAGCGGCGCCGGAGTGATCGGATGGTGTTCAGCATCCAGCCGAACGACTCCTTCTCCTTCTTGCCCCCGGACTGCTCCTCCGCATACGACCCGACGTCCTGGATCTGGTCGTAGGCGATGGCAACGGGGATCAGCACCACATCGTCTGTCGAGCCGCGCTGATAGGACTCGACGACATAGGCCAGCATCCCGAGGCGCGGTGCACGCAGCTTCCCGGTCCTCGACCGGCCCCCCTCGATGAACCACTCGAGGGGGAACCGCTTCTCGAGGAGATAGTCGATGTACTGACGCAGCACGAACTTGTAGGGCTCGTTGTCCTTGAACTCGCGCCGGATGAAGAAGACTCCCGAGCGACGCAGGAACGGCCCGACGGGGAAGAAGTTCATGTTGATGCCGCCCGCCGTGTGGTTCGGCGGGAGATCGTTCTGATAGAGCACGTACTGCAGGACGAGGTGGTCGAAGTTCGACTTGTGCGACGGGAGGAACACGAGCGGCGCGTTCTGGCTCATCTGATAGAGCGCCTCGAGCTCCTCGCGGTCGTAGATGAGCCCCACGTACGCCTTGTCGAACAGCCAGCGGATGCCGGCGGTCACCATGTCGATCACGTACGGCGAGTGCGACGCGGCGATCTCCTTGATGTAGCGCGACGTACGGGCCGCCATCGCCTCGTACGACGCGTTGGACTCGGTGGCGAGCTTGGCGACGCCCGCGGCGAAGCTGGGGCGCTCGACCAGGATCTCGCGAACGAACTTGGGCACCTTGTACCGGCTGCCGCGGAGCCTGCGCTCGGCGATCTCCAGGGAGAGCCACGCCGCACGCGTGGTGAACTCGGCGAGGCCCACACCTTGAGCCCGGCCCCGGCCGTCGGGCTCGTCCCAACGGTCCTTCAACTCGGAGGCTCGAGCCGGATTGCCCGCAATGATGCGACACCGGTCGGGGCGGGTGCGGTAGATCCATTCTTGGCGGACCGGATCGGGGTCACGAGGATCGCCTGGGATCAGGAGATCGCGCCACCCGACCTCGCGTCGTCCGTCTCGCTCGGGGGCCAGCCAGACGACCCGCAATGGCATCAGCACTGGATCACCCGAGGTCATGAACGCCTCGAGCTTCCGATCCGGACGATGGCGTCGCTTCCGCCTCGTCGTGGGCAGGATCGACATGTGCACCTGGCCCCGGTCGAGATCGGCAGGCTTGTTCCGTGCGATCCAGCCTTCGGCGAGCCGCCGCTCCAGAGGGCCCGATTGCTCGACCAGGAACACGAACGGTCCCGGGCCTTCGGGCCACGCCGGCTCGTCGATGAGACCGACTGCTGCGTATGGAGTCGACTTCGTCACCATCGTCTCCGAGTGTAGGAATGGATCAGCGGTCTCGCCCGGCGCGACCACGGGGCCGCGCGATGCGACCCCGTGGAAGAAGAAGAGTGGCGTTCAGTTGCCGCCGAGGAAGCCCCCCAGCATGTCCTTCGCCTGGTCCATCAGGCCGCCGCCCTCGCCCTCGCCTCCTGCGTCCCCTGCGCCACCGTCACCGCCGAGGAGCTTCTTGACCTGGTCGCCGAGTGGTCCCGGGAGCTTGTCGCCGAGGAAGCCGGCGACGCCTTCGATGACGCTCTGGATCTGGTCGGCGGCGAGACCCGTCTTCTCCTGGAGCTGCTTGATGAGGTCGTCCACGGCTATGTCCTCCTTCGGAACCGGCGTGGAGCCGAGTGTAGAGGGAGCCGCTCGGGTAGACCGGCCGGGGGATCAGGCCTGGGCGGCGGCGGAGATCGCCATGCGCACGTCAGAGCGCTGGAACGCCTCGATCTGGAGGACGGGTGAGGCGAATGTGATCGGCGTCAGCTCGTCCTCGCCGAGCAGTTCGGCGATGGTGAGACCCCGACCGAGATCGTGGCGACACCGCTCTTCGCAGCGTCGATACGGATCCCGCAGTTCGCGCACATTTGCCATACCTCATGTATCGGCCGGAAGGGTCCTCGGCGTGAGGAATTCGATGGCGGGCGAGTGGTCGGACCGGGTCAGATCGTGGCGCCGCGGTCCATCTCACGGGCGATCACGAGCTGCTGGATCTGGGAGGTGCCTTCGTAGAGGCGGAAGAGCCGCACGTCGCGATAGAAGCGCTCCACGGGATAGTCGGCGATGTAGCCGGCACCGCCGTGGATCTGCACGGCGCGGTCGGCCACTCTTCCCACCATCTCGGCGGCGAACAGCTTGCACGCCGAGGCGAGCATCGTGACCCGGTCGCCGTCATCCCGGCGGCGTGCCGTCTCGAGCACCATGGATCGGGCAGCGTATGCCTCGGTGCGGCTGTCGGCGAGCATCGCCGCCACGAGCTGATGATTGATGATGGCCGTGCCGAACTGCTCGCGGCTCTGGGCGAAGGTCAACGCCTCACGGATGAGACGCTCGGCGACGCCGACGCACACCGCCGAGATGTGGAGCCGGCCCCTGTCGAGCACCTTCATCGCCGTGGCGAACCCGCGCCCTTCGTTGTCGGGCCCACCGATGATGTTCTCCGCCGGCACCCGGGCGTCGTCGAAGACCACGTCGGCGACGTGGGAGCCCTGCTGTCCCATCTTCCGCTCCGGAGCCCCGATGGTGACGCCCGGCGTGTCGGCCGGAACCAGGAAAGCGGTGATCCCGGCTGCTCTCGGCTGGTCGGGGTCGGTGCGGGCCATCACCGTGAAGAGGTCGGCTTCGGGGGCGTTGGTGATGTAGCGCTTGGTGCCGTCGAGGGCGTACTCGTCGCCAGTACGGACGGCGGTCGTCTTCACGGCAGCTGCATCCGATCCCACATCGGGTTCGGTGAGGGCGAACGATCCCGATCAGCTCACCGGTGGCGAGCTTCGGGAGATACGTCCGTCGCTGCTCCTCGGTGCCGTCGAGGAGGATGCCCTGCGAGCCGATGCCGTTGTTGGTGCCGAGCACCGAGCGGAACGCAGGCGAGGTCTGGCCCAGCTCCATCGCGATGAGGACTTCTTCCTCGGCGGTCAGCCCGAATCCGCCGTACTCCTCGGGAATCGAGAGCCCAAAGAGCCCGATCTGTTTCATCTCGTCGACGATTGCGGGGGGAATCTCGTCGGTTGCGGCCACGTGCTCTTCGGCGGGCACGAGTCGCTCGGTCACGAATCGCCGAACGGTGGCGAGCATGTCGTCGAGAACGGTCTGGTCGCGGATCATGCAGGAAACCTAACGACATGAGGCCGGCGACTGCTCGTCGCCGGCCTCGATGTCGTGTCGTGTCGGTGTGGGACTCAGCCCTCGACGACCACCTCGCCGTACATCCCGAGCGTGAAGTGGGGTGGTCCACCGTCGACCTCGGGCGGTCCCTCCTCGGACTCGGCTGCCGCAGCGAGATACTCGGCGGGATCCGCGCCGGTCGGGATGGCGCAGATGAAGGCGTAGCGACCTGGCTCCGTGAGTGTCCCGGTTCCGACCACCGGGAAGCCGTCCTCGCCAGGAGGAGCGATCATCACGCTGTCGACGAGCGGAAAGAACGCAGCCAGCTCCCCGGGTGGCAGCTGCAGCAGCTCTTCGACGCTGCGCGTCTCGTCGTCGGGGAGGCGAATCGCGGCGTACTCGTGGAGCTCCTCGCTGCTCGTGTTCTTCAGCGTGAACGTGGTGCCGGACTGGACCCGGGCGGGCAGGCCCTCGAAGCCATAGTCCGAGGCAGTCAACTCGATGACCCCGCTGGGTAGCGTCGTCGGGGTTGCCGTCGTGGTCGGTGCGACTTCGTCGGCGCTGCAGGCCCCGACCATCGTGAGTGCGAGCACCGCCAGCGCGGCGATCCAGGGACGTCGTTTCATGTGAATGGTTCTCCTTGTCGTCGTTGGTGTTGGTTCGTGGAATGGATCAGGCGGGTGTGAGCGGCGGCGGTGGTGGCCCGACGATCTCGATGTCGTGTTCCAGGCACACCTCGGAGACACGGCCCGGATCGATCTGCATGGGCGCCGGCATCGAGACGCTGGTCGTGGGGACGCCGAGCGCTGCCACCATGGCGTCGAACCGTGGGATCGTGTCGTTGGAGGCAGTGACGTTGATCAGCCGGCAGGTCTCGCTCACGACCTGGAAGGTGTGAGGGAGCGCCCTGGGCAGGTGCGCCACGGCTCCGGGACCGCCGGGGATGCGGTCGTCACCGACGTGGAAGACGAGCTCGCCGTCGAGGACGATGAACAGCTCGTCCTCCGTCACGTGGCGATGGAGCGGCGGCCCGAAGCCCTGCGGGGCGAGGAACTCGACCACGCTCATCGACCCCTCCGACCCGGCGCGAACCTTCACGGTGGCCAGGTTGTTGAGGAACTCGTAGTGGGCGCCGTGGCCGGCCTCGAGGACGGCGGCATCGGCATGGCTGAGTGCGGTTGTGTAGGTCATGGCGTCATCGTCGTGACGCCGTTTTCGAAATCCTTACGACGCAACGATCGATTCGAACGCCTCGACCTCGAGGTCGAGCTCTGCCATGGCTGCGGCCCATGCCTCGTGGGCGATGCGGGCGTGGCGCAGGTCGCCTGCGGCGGCGAGCGCCGAGACGAGGAGGCGATGACCGATCTCGTTGTACGGGNNGTGGCCGAGTCGTGATCGCCGGCGTTCATGGCGGCCTCCCCCAGCCGCTGGGCGGCAGCCGTGAAACGCCGGCGGGCATCGTCTCGAACCGCCCCTGTCCAGTCCTCGTAGAGGTCCTCCGGCAAGAACTCCCCGTCATACATCTCGACGATGGCCTCGTCGCCGGCTCCGAGGAACTGATGGAGGTCCGTGTCGACGGCTCCGAGGTCGAGCCGGACGCTCTCCCGGTCGGCGATCACCCCGCCGCCGAGCACGCGCCGGATGGCGGACAGTTGCACCGAGAGCCGCGCGCTCAACCTGCGCATGTCGTGCTCGTCGGGCCACAGCATGTCGATGAGTGCCTCGCGGGTGACGGGCCAGCCATCGGCGGCGACGAGGCGCTTCAGCACCTGGCGTGCATGGCGGGTACCCCACGCCGAGATCGACACTTCCTCGCCTCCGAGGTCGACGCCGAAGCGGCCGAGCGTGATGATGCGGGGACGGCTCGTGGGCCGGGGGACGACGAGCCGGTCGGTCACCGTGCCGGTGATGAAGCGCTCCACGTCGTCGATCCAGTCCAGGCTACCCACGTACGAGAAGTGATCGCGACTGTCGTACTCGATGAGTCGGGCACCGGGGATCCTTGCGGCGAGGTCGCGGCCCTTCGCCACGGGGACGATCTGGTCGCCCGTCCGGTGCAACACGAGGGTCGGCTGGGTGACGTCGCCGAGCACATCGGATACATCCATTTCGACGGACAGGTCGAGCAGCTCCCTGAGCGAGTCGGTGGTGGCGGCGAGCCGCTCGTATCGCTGATGCCAGCGGCGGAACTCGTCGTCGTCGGCAAGAGACGGGGCGAACCCGTCGACCATGCGCGACAACGGCGTGCCCCACTCGGCGACCTGTCGCTCGCGCCGTGCGATCCGCTCGTCCTCCGGCCAGTCGGGCGCCATCGTGGCTCCCGAGCCGCAGAGCACGAGGCTCTCCACCCGGTGCGGGTAGGTCACGGCGAACATGATCGCCATGGGCCCGCCGTCCGACTGGACGAACAGGTGCGCCGACTCGACGTCGGCGGCATCGAGCACGGCCCTGAGATCCTCGACACGCTCGTCGATACCTGGCACGGCGCTGCGACGGTCCGAGGCGCCCGTGCCTCGCTTGTCGAAGTGGATGAACCGGCACCACGAGCCGAATCGCTCGAGCATGCGCCGGATCCTCGGCTGCTCCCAGGCGACCTCGATGTTCTGAGCGAGGGGCGGCACGGCGAGGATCGTCGGTTGGTCCTGGCCGAACACCTGGTAGGCGAGCCGGGCCCCGCGAGCCTGGGCGAACAACAGGGGCGGGACGTCGTCTTGGGTCGGGGTGTCGGTCATCGGTGCGGGAGGGTACCGATGGATGGCTCAGTAGCCGATCTCGTGGAGCCGGTCGTCGTCGATGCCGAGATGGTGGGCGAGTTCGTGGAGCACCGTCGTGCGTACCTCGGCGGCCAGGTCTTCGGGTGTCTCTGCCTGGACGAGGTGGGGGAGCCGGAAGATGGTGATCGTGTCAGGGGTCGCCCCGAAGTAGTCGTTGCCGCGGCGCAGCTTGTCGACACCCTCGTAGAGACCGAGGAGCCCATACCCGCTGGCGTC
>JABAOD010007267.1_pt1 | contig 10801 bp, 3 predicted proteins | sample 7062151 | NCBI WGS metagenome assembly JABAOD01 (sample SAMN14538626, study PRJNA623070) | marine sediment metagenome | biome: marine biome [ENVO:00000428]; feature: marine pelagic biome [ENVO:01000023]; material: deep marine sediment [ENVO:00002113] | place: India: Gulf of Khambhat ...
GCGCTGCATGGAAGAAGTTGACTGTGGTGACAGCCCATCAAACATGGCCATTGTCGTTCTCGTGGCGTTTTCTGGCAACGCAATACCTCGTGCCCGCGCCACGGCAAGAATCTCATGCAATCCCTGTTCTGCCATCTGGCGCGTCTGTGATAGGCTGCGCCATATTCCGACTGGAGCACCCGTCACTGCCCCGAGTCCACTCCATACTGTAATAAACAGGAACTTCATCCACAAGGCAACGAGGATGTCCGGCGGGGTTTGTGCGTTCACTCCTGCTCGGATAAAGGTCTCACGCAGTCGTTCAACGCGCTCGCTGGGACGGTTATCCATCTCCCCGAACTTCACGAAAGGCTCTGTCCCGGCATGACAAATATGACCTGGCCCCGCAACATAACAGAAAAGGCCACATAAGCCACCCAGGACATGCTGGTCGCCCAATACCGCAGCTAACTCAAAGGGCGCCTCCAGACCGTTTTGAAGGGGTAAGATGAACGTCTGTGGCCCGACTAGGGGGCGCATGGCCTCAGCTGCCTCTTGCACTTGCCAGGCCTTAACTCCCACCAAGACTATATCTGCTGTCCCCACTTTAGCCGGATCGTCCGTCGCTTGCACTGGCTTCACAACGAAGTCAGCTTTTATGCTATCCACCCGTAGACCATGCGTTCGCATAGCTCGCAAATGCTCTCCGCGAGCGATGAAAACGACATCCTCTCCAGCCTGGGCGAGTCGCCCGCCAAAATACCCACCTACGGCACCCGTACCAAAGACTGCAATGCGCATGTTTTGCCCCCTCCTCAAAATCACAACGAATGCTTCAACTCAACTTTCTCCTTTTGGTTGCTGGATACGGGAATATTGTTGAATCTATTAGGAGAAGAAATATGTCTGCCCTATCTATCTCAACCCGTTAACCAAAAACGGTGGCTTTCTGCCCCACCCTCATGAATGGTTTGGCTTTCTCGCGTTGGGTCGGAACAAAAAGCCCACTCCTCTCCCTTTGGAAAAAAGTAGGCTTTGAGGTCGACTTCCGTTTCCGCTCCGCTTAGCCTATTTCAGCCCCGCAGTGGCATCAGCGTGAACTCTCCTTATTATGACAGAGTCGCATAGACTGTCAAGGAATTCTTGGTTCAATGCTAAATGACATACACAAGTCGGAGCAGTCAACAAAAGTGTTGATTTGCAATGCCAACAAACGGAATCCTGCCCTCCGCTGACCGCCTTTAAGGGATGAAATCAACGAGTCGCATTAGAGGAAACAGCAGGTCAAAATGACTCGTGCCACCATGGAAGTTGCCATTTCAAATTCCTCGTGGTAGAAAGGCGGAGGGGAGCGTTGTGAAGGCAGCAAGCCTCCTGCTATCCCTAAATTCAAGCACGCTCTGGTTCCAGTGATAGCGGCATTTCACATACCTATCTAATCCGCTCTGACACACCGTTTCCCTGATTCTCTCCCGCCACTAAGAACCCAAGGGGGGGTGATCCCATGGCCGAGGAGAGCTTCAAACGCAAGCTCACCACCATGTTCAGTGCGGACGTGGCAGGGTATAGCCGTCTGATGGCTGAAGATGAGGCTGCAACGGTAAAGACCCTAAATACCTATCGTGGCATTATGACTGAACTCATCAAACAGCACCGGGGCCGAGTGGTCGATTCTCCTGGGGATAACGTGCTTGCTGAGTTCACGAGCGTCGTGGATGCTGTCCAGTGTGCAGTGAGCGTGCAGAAGGAGTTACAGGCTCGAAACGCCGAGTTACCAGAAGACCGAAGGATGGAGTTTCGCATCGGTATCAACCTTGGAGATGTCATTAAGGAGGGAAAGCGAATCTACGGCGACGGCGTCAACATTGCCGCTCGGGTGGAGGGTTTAGCCGAGGCAGGGTGTATCTGCATCTCGGGAACCGCATATGACCAAGTCAAGAATAAACTGACACTGGGATACGAGTATCTCGGAGAGCAGACGGTCAAGAACATTCCTGAACCGGTTCGAGTCTATCGGGTTTTGACGGAACCCGAGGCTGCAGGAAAGGTTATCGGCGAGAAGAGGCCTACCATCAAGCGGTGGAGATGGATGGCACCGGCTGCTGCCGTGGCTGTGATAGTTGCTGCCGTGGCTGTTTGGTACTTGGCGTTTCGCCCTACGGTGGACCGCGCCTCTGTCGAGAAGATGGCTTTTCCGCTTCCTGAAAAGCCCTCTATTGCCGTACTGCCATTCGAAAACCTGAGTGGTGATCCGGACCAGGAGTACATCGCCGACGGATTCACTGAGAACATCATTACCGCCCTATCCAAGATCCCGGAGATGTTCGTCATTGCCAGAAACTCGACTTTCACCTACAAGGGAAAGCCTGTAAAGATCCGGCAGGTGAGCGAGGAGCTGGGAGTGCGGTATGTCCTGGAAGGAAGTGTCCAGAGGGTAGAGGACCGGTTGCGAATAACGGCGCAGCTGATTGATGCTTTAAAGGGACACCATCTGTGGGCCGAGCGTTACGACCGTGAGCTAAAAGACATATTTGCGTTGCAAGATGAAATTACTCTGAATATCCTGAGAGCTCTTCAAGTTGAATTGACCGTGGTCCATAAGGGTTGGGGAGTAGGTACGGACAACCTTGAGGCCTATCTAAGACTCTTGCAAGGCCTCAAGCACGTTTACCGCTGGAATAAGGATGATATGGATGTTGCCAGACAGTTATATGAGGAAGCCATCGCCTTGGATCCAAATTATGCTGGAGCTTACCGTGTCTTGGCGCACACATACTGGATGGAGTTGCCGCTCGGAGTGACCAAGGACCCAAGGCGATCACTCGCAAGAGCACTGGAACTCGCCCAGAAGTCTATCGCTTTGGACAATTCATCAGGTATGTCGCACAGCTTGTTGGGTTGGCTCTACACGATTATGAGGCAACACGAGAAAGGTGTTTCCGAGTGTGAGCTTGGTGTTGAACTCGACCCCAATTCAGCTCCAGCCCATCTCTTCCTAGCCATGGTTCTCAGATTTTCAGGCAGGCATGAAGAGGCCATTGCTATGCACCATCAGGCGATACGTCTCGATCCTATCCCTGCGAGTATTTACTACCATACTTTATCACTAACGTATTCCTTGGCAGGGCGGTATGAGGAGGCGATTACAGAAGCGAAGAAATCCATACGCCTTGAGCCTAACAGTATGATCCCCCACATTTACCTGGCCATTGCTTATAATCAAACTGGTCGAGAAGACGAAGCTCGTCTTGAAGCAAAAGAAGTCCTTAGGGTAAATCCTAAGTTCTCTTTAGAGTTTTGGGCGAAGAATTTGCCGTTCAAGCACGAGGCGGACAAGGATATGGTCATCGGCGCCCTGCGCAAGGCGGGGCTGAAGTAATGCTGACCTCAGTAGCTTGGGCTTTTACCAAATGGCTTTAGTAGCCGTTTCAAAATGCAATAGTTCTAACATCGAAGCCAATACCCGCACCCTAGAACTTACGAATGGGGAATGAAATAAACACCGATGTCTTTGTCTCGTGGCCCTTCCACCATCAGAATACACCCGGTGATGACTTGGTGCTTAATCTCAAAGACTCGCCGTCTTCTCTTCCTCGTTCATTTGCAAATCTTGGCCAGATTCCGTATATTGAGGTTAAGTGACAGATACACCTCACAAAATGGTTGTCATGCGTTCGCTTCTCAACTCTAGCGTGGATGGCAGTTAGGCCGGCTCTCCGATCCAATTCGAAGTAGAATCCTACCAGTCGCGGAACTTTCGTAGTTGGCACGCTCGTTGCTACTGACCGGTTTCAGCAGAGACTCCCGCAGACAAGACTCATCTCGATACTTCTGGACCACACTCAGGATTTTTCGCTCAGTAGATGCAACTCGCAGAGATCTCCCAGTTACCCAGATTGATTCTCAGAGAGAGAAGTCCATTGGCACTTCACTCTCACCGCAGCCGACTCTTCCGAGTCCTGTGGCCTGTCACTCACTACCTGATCACAAACCTATTCGGTACTCTCGGCTATATCTATTTTCATCTTCTGAACAGCACGGTCGTTATTCGTAAGGAGAATATCCCCCACCAGCCTGGCACCTTGCTGCTGTCCAATCACCAGAGTATGATCGATAGTTTCCTGGTTGGGCTGTGTGCTTACTACCCTGTTTCTCTGATTCGACCTTCGGTAATGCCGTGGAATCCGGCCGCGGAGGAGAATTTCTATCGCAATCGCATCTTGGCGTGGTTGGCAGACAACTGGAAATGCATTCCGATTAAGAGAGGAAGAAAAGACCTGCGAGCCATTTTCAAGATGGTCGGAGGACTACGAACGAATCCCTTGATCCTTTTTCCTGAAGGAACGAGATCCCGGACCGGCAACATTGGGAACGGCCGTCTGGGAGCCGGTTTTCTGATCCTGGAAACCTGGCCTACCGTGATTCCGGTCTGCATTGATGGCATGGACAGGGTGCTGCCCATTGGTTCCGTTTTTCCCCGCTTATTCAAGCGAATATACGTCTCTTATGGTAGGCCCTTGGATTTAAGCGAATTCAAGGGCAAAGGGAAAGGTAAGAGAACCGCAAATGCACTGATGAACAAAATCATGGAAGCCATAAAGGAACTGCACAGGGAAATTCAGGAGACCAAGGCCTAGCAACAAGCGTCACCGCTGACCGGGACAAGAATTTTCCACCAATCAAAGATTACCCTCGAAATGTCAACCTCATCTCCACAACCGATTCACTGGATGGATATCCATCCGGCCGAACAATTGCAGCCAAAATCAACGATTTCCGACTCTGCGCTCATTCACGGTTTCGCCATGTAGTAGACTCCCCGGCCAGAAAAAAGCAAGCCAGAATGATCCTTCTTTTCCTCGGCCCCCGGTATTTAGGGATTCGGGGGACTCCTAGAAAGATCTACCATCCCAGATACAGAATTTAGTACGGGGTTTTGTGATCGCGCCCTACGCTTTGTCTGATTGGGACAAAAGATTGGGGATTCCTAGGTCAAATCATTTTCTTGGAATAATTTCCGCGAAAGGTTGTCTTTTTAGAAAAGGAAATGAAACAAGATGAATCGTTTCATGAGCAATTTCAGGAAAAGGGGGTAAGAAGAGGGGTCATTTGTCGGTTCATGGACAAAGATCGTTGCCATATCAAGATCGAGTCTTTCTGAATCCACCCAGAAAGGACGGAGGGTGATCAATGGATGATAAACGGGCCTTCATGGGCTGGAGGTTCACGCAGTATTCGCAAAGCTTCGGAGCGCTCAACTGGGTTTGTGGGTTGAGTTCAACGGGCACCAAAATCTATTGGAGGGGATATTATGAGCAAGAGACGTTTGACAGTATTGAGTATGATCGTTTTGGGCTGGCTCGCAGTCGGTACGATTTACGCTCAAGGGGTTCTGAAACCAAGTCCGAGTTCACCGGATGAAGTCGTGGCAGCTCGTAAGTTCGCTATGCGAGCCATCGGGGCTAATGTCGGTGAAATCCGTGAAAAAATCAAGGCTGGGAACATAAAAGAGATTACAGCGAATGCTGCAAGTATTGCCGCGCTGGCTACTTTCCTGCCACTTGTCTATAAAGAGGAATACAGCGATGTTTACCCGGTAGCGGGATCCGAGTACTTCTACAGGGCAGAAATACCTGATGTTGTAGCAGCATTTGACAACCTGAGGGTGCAAGCTGAAGAGCTGATGAAGCTCTCCGATGCTGGTGACAAATCCGGAGTTGAGGCTCAAATACGTAACCTGCTTGGTTCATGTGGAGGCTGTCACAAACCGGCCAGAGGAAAATATTAGTATTCGATCACCAGTCTAGGAATTCCGGCTGAGCGGGCTTGGTCACCCGCCTCATGTGACACCTCGATGTTTGAAGAAGTCTTGATTCGGTCTGTTTTATGAAAAGGGAGGCGGGATCCTTCCCGCCTCCCTATCGGACCATCCTTGCTCGGTCTCTTTGTCTCCGGCCCCTTAATGTGAACCCGATATGGCCGTTTTAATGAAACAACCACCTCCAGAGCCGCCACCGCCTGGTACGGGCGTACTGCTTGATGGGGGACTCTCGGCTGGGACAAAGGGAGAAAGACTTGTTACCTCCACGGAGATCGTGTTGTTTTCCTCATCCACGGTCCGGTTTGTGGCCTCCAATACCCACGTGCTGTTGATGTAGTGGTAGATGTTGAGAAGGCTTGTATCGTTGGGATCAGCTAGGAGCGCCGGGTCGTATTGGATCTGAACAGTGACTATGCCGTTGAAGGTCGGTTGGCCTCCTGTGCCAAGATCGGTGATGGTGAAGTCATAGAGATTCCCAACCGCAGTCACGCCATTCGGTAAGGCCGTCACGGCGGAACCGGCAAAGACACCCATACTCGCTATCTTACTTGTTGAATTCCCCTGGAGGGTTCCGGGCTCCATGTCTGACTTTTCGATGTTGACCTGTAGATTTCCCTCGCCGCTTGCATCGAGAGCACCCGCAGGGATGTATATCTGGCTGCCATCACCGTTACCCAATTTCACTTGCCCGGCCGTATAGGTGTTGATGACATCACCGTTCGTCGCCAATGAGTTGACATTAAAGGAAAGGGTCGCTAGCTTTGTCGCTGCATCATCCCCGTAGTGGACGGCAAGCATCAGGTCCACGTTCGAATCGTTGATGTCTTTTGTATAGGTCGCCGAAATGTTTCGCTTGTCTCCCGAAAGGATGACGCCACTCAAACCTCCGTTTCCGGTCTTGATATAGATCGAGCCGCTCGTCGTCTGCTGTGTAGGCTCGACGCCAACGACCTCGATACTCGCGTCAACCAGGTAAGTGGTGCTGAAGATGTTGATGTAAAAGATGCTTTCGTCATCCAGATCTTGCACGGCCTGCACCATCAAGATGGGTTCAGCATTTCTTGTGATCGTTGCCGTGTTGTCTGTGATGTCTGCACCGCTTACGGTAAAGGGGTTACCGACCGGAAACACATCAGGCATATCATCGAGGCCCGTATCCTTGTAAAACACCAGCTGATAGGTCTCCCCATCGGCAAGTCCCGGGACTTCATAGGCTGAAAATGTCCCGTCGGCTTCTTCGGTCAGCTGGCCAAAGATGAGGGTTTGATCGCTGGCGTTCATGCACACCACACCGCTGATATCTGAGCTACTTGGGTATCCACCTGTGGGCAGTGCCAAGCTGCCTGATACTTTGTAACCCGTGCTATCCCATGTGACATCCAGTGTGTTGCTTCCCTCAGAGATCGTCACGTTGTCAAAGACCTTGGTGGGGAGCCCGTAATTCATGAAGAAGATCCGATACTTACCTGGCTCGATATGGTTGATGGTGTAGGGTGCCTGGGTTGCGGTGCTAGGCATCGGCGCGGTCATCCCCTCGATACCTTCCAGGACGTCCTGATACACCACGCCTTTTTTCTGCATGATGATATAGGATGCCGGGAATTCCTCTCCCTCTCCCTTGAAGGGCAGCATGAATCTCAGCTTATCAGGGTCGTCGGGAGCTTTACCATCATCAGGGATGGTGACGTTGCCGGAAAGGATTGCCGTTGCCTGGCCCAGGACAAAGTCAATATCGATGCTTCCTGGGGCAATATTGTACTTCCGCTTTTCACCCCATTCGATTTCCTTGCCCCAGTCATCGAACAGGAAGGGCCTCTCTGCCGCGATCATGTCGTAATAATCAACTTCAGGGTCGACACCGTAGACCGTGTAGTAACCTTGCGTATCAGAGATACCCTCGGCCTCGCCTGCACCGTCGTGAGAATCAGAGGGGAAGGCAAAGACCTCGATGCCAGGGATGGGATTTCCAGTGGAATCCGTAATTCGACCCTGGATCGTGGTCCCCTCTTTCAATTTGATGGTTCCCACATCGATGTTGCCCGTTGCCCCCTCAGGAATGTCAATACCGGCTATGACTTTTCCCACGTAGTTCTTTGCACCCCCCGTCTTCTGCCCATTGAAGGTTTCAATGAAGATCACGTATTTGTGACCGGTCGGGAGGGCAGTGAGGTGAAACTTGCCGGGTGTCCCATTCGGGCGCTCTTGGTTCTGGGGATCTGAGCCGTCTTCAATGTAGCTTTGAGACCACATGTCGTTTCGGGTTTCTCGCCAACTTCCCTCCACCCAGGGAAAGGCCTCGCAGATCACCGTAACGCCATCATTTGCGGTGATCGCCTCACCCGTGTCGGCATCGACAAGCTTACCGACTAGATTGGCGCCCCTCTCGATGGTGAGGTTCACCGAGGCGTTGGCATTGTTAACCGTGACGTTGGCGCCTCCCGGGACGTAGCGGTCGGTCCAGAAACGGACCAGGTACTCGCCGTTTTCCACATGATGGAAGGTAAAATCGTATCGGTTGCTGTTGTTGAAGTCACCCTTGAAAACCGGCCTGCCATGGCCGTGGTAACCACTCTGGGGTGTCTCGAGCTCTAGATGGCCGACCCACATCCAATCGTCACCTGTTGGCGCCTCTGGGAGCGTTAGTCGGCCGGTAATGGTATGGCCATTGGCCAGGTTGAAGTCCACCCCTGTGATGTCGCTGTCGGCGACAACAATCATTTGAGGCGTAGCAGTCCAGTGGTGAATCTCCTGATCACCCTCAAAATAGTCGCCTTGGGGATCACCTCCTCCGGCAAGAGCCGAAATCCGAGATGAGTTGAAGGGCGGCATGACGATATACACTCCCGGGCCGAGACCAACGATCTGGTAGGTCCCGTCGGGGTTAACATTCCCCATGATGGGATCTCCCCCGCCCATGAACATCATTTCCATGGGCATGGCCATGACCGGCTCACCCTCAATATCTTCGCCCAGGTTGACGACCTCACTCAATGCAGGATCAAGGTCCACATCCTTGACCCCATTCCCGTTGATATCATGCCATGGAGGGTCGGTTACACTCAGGGAAAGGGTTCCAGCTATGGCGTAGCCGGCTTGAAAGTTAATGTTGCATGTTGTCGGACGGGTCGCGTTATTTTCCACAAATACCCGTTGCATGGAAATGCCAACGGCCCCGTTCGGTACGAGCCAGCCCGCTCCCTGGTATTCGGAAAGGGGCCTGGGGTTGCCATCAAAGTCAATAAAGCCGTCGTACATTCCGGCTTTGACAATATAGTCACCCGTCCCAAAGCCATTGACAGCGAATGTGGCACCCGCTGTCTGAATTCCACCATTTGCGACAGTTGCGAGTTTTGGGGGAAGCCAATCCCATGGGCGCTTGACTTCGACAACCACTTTGTTCAAGTCGAGGGTGCCGGGACCGGTGATCGTGCCTTGAACGATGCCTTCGTTGGGTTTAAGAACTACATCCTGGTTCGCAGTGTCTATCACACTGACAATGACCGGGACATTGCCGTTGTCATCGACGAGTTCGTAACCCTCGCCGATCCAGGAGTGGACCTCGTAGGTCCCGTCAGCAAGGCCACCGATGGTGTAACCGACACTCTGGTTTAAGCCTCGCGGCACCTGGACGTTGGTGCCACCCCATCCAGCCGAGGGGGACCAGGCATCGATCCAGACATTCATTGGATCCTCGGTATCCCCCTCCCATCGCATGAGATTCGTCGTGTCTCCCTGAACGGTTAGGATACCTGTGATCTTGCTACCCTCGCTGACCGCTATCTGTCCGACGTCTTTGTCCTGGCCCTGGACGATGATAACATCTTCTAAGATCGAGACAGCATAACCCCAAACGCGGATTTCCAGATCGAAAGTTCCAACGGGTACACCGTCGATCTGAAAAGTACCCGTGTCAGTGGGCCCCTGGGATGGGTCAATATTGCCCCACCCCCAATAGCGATCTTCACTGTCTGTGACGTTGATCGCCTGGACGTCGATGTTTTTCCATTCTGTGATGGCTGCTGGCAAAAGCACAGACCCTGTTAGAATCGATGCCTTTGTCAAAACGATCGTACCAGCGTCGCCGCCGTTGGAATCAACCGGGATGGCGACAGGGCTTGCAGCATAGCCCTCGACATGGATACTGATCTGATAGGTCGTCGGGCTACTCGGAGGAGGGATATCGACGGTGAAGCTCTTGGAGCTATCCCCTGCATAGAAAACAGCCTCGCCGTTTCCCCATCCAGGTCCCTGCTGGTTCCAGGCATCGAGCCACACTGGCAGATCATTCTGCATCCACCCCCACTGGTTGATAAAGGGCTGAAACTGATCCTCAACTTCGTCTGTGAATCCATCGGCATCGATGTCAAGCTTCAGAATACCTGTGATCGAAACCGCGTCATACATGGTAATCGTTCCCGCATCGGCGGTCGTGGCTGCTGAGGGAAGGTCGACATCCTTTTCGGCCGTCACTTTGCCGGGGGTACGCACGCTGATGTGATAGATCGTTCCGGCCTCCAGGCCTGAGACCGTGAAGGTGCCGTCAGTCCCGGTTCGCGCCTGGCCCCAAGCCAGATAGGAGCCTGCCTCCACTTCGGCTCCCATAATGGGATTATCCTGTGAATCCCGCACGGTTCCGGTGATGTTGGCTGTCTGGACCGTAATGGTCATTGTCTTATTGGCCTCAGTCCCGGCAAATGATCCATCGTTGTTTTCATCGACCCAGGCCTGGACCTTGTAATCGCCATTGGGGAGCATGTTCCACTCATGGTCTCGCCCCTCCCAGGAGACGTTCATCAGCGTGCTTTGCTCCATCCACCAGCTCTCCGTCCTATCGTAATCCGCCTCATACCACCACCATAGGAAGTTATCCCAGGGGAATGATTCGCCTGCATCAAAATCAATGACGCCGTCATTGGTCGTCGGGCTGCCCTCTGGGCCGTTGTCATACGGAATTCCAGGATAGTCGACTGGGTATACCCATTGTCCACTGGTCATGTTCCA
>JABAOD010002413.1_pt1 | contig 10799 bp, 9 predicted proteins | sample 7062151 | NCBI WGS metagenome assembly JABAOD01 (sample SAMN14538626, study PRJNA623070) | marine sediment metagenome | biome: marine biome [ENVO:00000428]; feature: marine pelagic biome [ENVO:01000023]; material: deep marine sediment [ENVO:00002113] | place: India: Gulf of Khambhat ...
CGCGACGAGGCCGAGGTGCGCGGCCACCGCCGCACCTATGTCGGTGCCCGTCCCGGCCGCATCGCCCGCGCCCTCATCGAAGCCGGCTCGATGAACCCCGTGTTCCTGCTCGACGAGATGGACAAGGTCGGCGCCGACTGGCGCGGCGATCCGTCGTCGGCGCTGCTCGAGGTGCTGGATCCCGCGCAGAACCACACCTTCCGCGACCACTACCTCGACGTCGATCTCGACCTGTCGAACGTGCTCTTCATCGCCACGGCCAACGTCCTCGACACGATCCCGGGGCCGCTGCTCGACCGCACCGAGGTCATCCGCCTCGACGGCTACACCGACGAAGAGAAGATCGCGATCGCCCGGGATCATCTGCTCGGACGGCAGATCGAACAGGCCGGCCTGACCAACGACGAGATCGACGTGACCGACGACGCCCTCGCCGCCATCATCGACGGGTACACCCGCGAGGCAGGCGTGCGGAACCTGGAGCGTCAGCTCGGCAAGATGGTCCGCAAGGCAGTGACCCGGATCGCAACCGATCCCGACGCGGCCCCGATCGTCGTCGACACCGATGCGCTCAAGGATCTCCTCGGCAAGCGCAAAGTGTTCCACGACGAGGCAAAGGACCGGCTCGCAGTGCCCGGCGTGGCGACGGGTCTCGCCGTGACCGGCACCGGTGGAGACGTGCTGTTCATCGAGGCGACGGCCATGGACGGTGAACCGGGGCTCACCCTCACCGGCCAGCTCGGTGACGTGATGAAGGAATCGGCTCAGATCGCCTGGAGCTACGTGCGCTCTCACGCGACCGATCTCGGCATCGAGCCGGCGCAGCTCGACCGGCGCTTCCACGTGCACGTCCCTGCGGGGGCGATCCCGAAGGACGGACCGTCGGCAGGCATCACCATCACCACGGCCCTGGTCTCGTATCTCACCGGGCGTCAGGTCAAGGACACGGTCGGCATGACCGGTGAGGTGACGCTGCAGGGACGGGTCCTGCCGATCGGTGGCGTCAAGCAGAAGGTGCTCGCCGCCGCTCGAGCCGGGTTGACCGAGGTCATCCTGCCCGAGCGGAATGCAGACGACATCGACGAGATCCCGGAGTCCGTCAGGGACACCATGGTGATCCACGTCCACACGGACGTCGGGCAGGTCCTCGAGACCGCCCTGACATGAGAGAGCGGGGTGGCCGTCACACCCCCATGTGACGGCGCCACCCCGGATCTGGAGACATCAGCCGCCCGGGCTGAACTCGCTCACCTCGACCTTGGCGTCACCGTCTGTCAGCCGGACCACGATTCGAGACACGTGGTCGAGCGAGCGCGAGGCGAATCGAACGACGATCAGGTCGCCGGTGTTCTCGACCACCTCGAGCTTGAACCCGACGCGGGGTCCTGCAGCCCCGAGGCGCAACCATTCGTCCGTCCAAGAGATGCGAATCCACCCGCCCTTGGAATCGATGGTGCGCCGCTTCACGTCGTCCTCCGGCAGCGTCGTGGTCGTCGTGGACGGCGCCACCGTGGTGGTGGTCGTCGTCGTGGATGTCACGGTCGTGGTCGTCGAAGCGTCGACGACGGTCGTCGTGGTCGAGCCGTCCTGCACCGTCGTCGTGGTGGTGTCGATCGGCTCCGTGGTCGTTGTCGACGCGCCGGGTTGTGTCGTGGTCGGCGCAGGAGACGTGGTCGTCTCGGTGACGCTGGTCGAGGTGCTGGCGGGTGGTGCGGTCGCTGCATCGCCCGGATCGACGATCGTGCTGCTTGGAGCGACCGTGGCCCGGGTCGTGGAGGAATCGTCACCCGTGTCCGCCCCGAGCGCGACGACGTCGCCGGCGGCCTCGAGAACGGACGCAGGCTGCGGGGACACGCGCTCGCCAACGCTGCCGACGGCGGCACTGGAGACGCCGATGGCGATGACGGTGAGCGCGAGCCACCCGATCAGAATGGACAACCGATTCACCGCTGCAGTGTCTCGCAAGACGTCGCCCGGTGCGCTAACGAGCGGCTAATCGGGGTTCAAAGCAAGCGCGAGAGAGCGACAGGGGCTCCCCACTGATTTAACGTTGCGCCATGGCTTCGATTCTCCTCATCGAGGACGACCAGCGCATTCGCGAGTCCCTGGCCCGCACGCTCTCCGACGGCGGGCACGAGATCCGCTCGGAACGGCTCGGCGCCGACGGCGCCAGGACCGCGGTCTCGGAGGCGATCGATCTCGTCGTGCTCGATCTCGGTCTCCCCGATCTCGACGGCTCGACCGTTCTTCAGATGATCCGCAGCGTCTCGCGGGTACCCGTCATCGTGGCGACGGCGCGCGACGAAGAGGCCGAGATCGTGAGGCTCATCAACCTCGGGGCCGACGACTACGTCGTGAAGCCCTTCAGCGCGGCTCAGCTCGAGGCCCGCATCCGAGCCGTGTTGCGCCGCGTCGGCGGCGAGGCCGACAGCGATGTCATCCGCGTCGGCGCTCTCGAGATCGACACGGCGTCCCACGAGGTGCGACTCGACGGCGAGCTCATCGAGCTGACGGCCAAGGAATTCGAGTTGCTCGCGTATCTCGCATCCAGAGCCGGCGTGATGGTCTCGAAGCGGCAGCTGCTCGCCGAGGTGTGGCGCCAGCCGTACGGGGGCGCCGACAAGACGGTCGACGTCCATCTGTCGTGGCTGCGACGCAAGCTCGGCGAGACGGCGGCCGAGCCGCGCTATCTCCACACCAAACGCGGAGTCGGGATCAAGCTCGTCGATCCCGGTGACGGGTGAGGCGTCGCATCGTCCTCGTGGCGGGGGCGGCGACCCTGACCGTTGCTGTCGCCTTCGTCGTCCCACTCGCCGGACTCGTCGCTCAGCTCGCCAGCGATCGCGCCGTGAGCGCGGCGGAGGCCGATGCCGCCCTCGTGGCGAGGGTCGTCGGCACCAGCGAGAACCCCGAGCGCGTCTTCGGCGCCGTGGTCGGGCAAGGCTTGCTCAACGACCGGCCCACCTCGCTCATCCGGCCCGACGGAACCGTGCTCGGCGCCGCACCCGGGCCCGACGAGAACATCCCGGCAGCGCAGGCGGGAGTGGCACGGGCACGGGTCGAAGCAGGTCAGGTGGTCTACGCCCCCATCCTCTCCGACGAGGGGACCCTCGTAGTGCGCGTCCTGATTCCCAACGACCAACTGAGTGAGGGCGTTCTCGGATCGTGGATCGTGCTGGGTCTGCTCGGCATGGGCCTCGTCGGCCTCGGTGTCTTCGCCGCCGACCGGATGGCGCGCACCATCGTGCGGCCGGTGAGCTCGCTGGCCCATGCGGCGACGGAGCTGGGCAAGGGCGACCTGGCCACGCGGGTCACGCCCGACGGTCCGCCGGAGATCGTTGCGGTCGGCGTGCGCTTCAACGAGCTCGCCGGAAGGATCGGCACGATGCTGGAGCTGGAACGTCGCAACGCAGCCGACTTGTCCCATCGGCTGCGAACGCCCCTCACCGCCATGCGACTCGACATCGACCAGGTCGACACCGAGGAGGACCGAGAACGCCTTCTCGCCTCGCTCGACGAACTCGAACGCACCGTCACGCACATCATCGACGAGGCGAAGCGCACCATGCGGCAACCCGCCCGATCCGACATCGTCACGGTGCTCGAGGAGCGGCTGTCTTTCTGGCGGCCTCTCGCCGACGAAGAGGGACGGGCCGTCACGGTCGAGCTGCTGCAAAAGCCGCTCTTCGTCCCAGTCGGCAAGGGCGATCTCGTTGCCGCCTTCGATGCGCTCATCGAGAACGTGCACGCCCACACGCCGAACGACACTCCCTACATGGTGTCCATGCACGCCACCGGAGGGATGGTCACCGTCACCATCGCCGACAAAGGCCCCGGATTCACCTCCAAGGAGGTCGAGAAGCGCGGGGTGAGCACGTCGGGCTCGACCGGGCTCGGCCTCGACATCGCCCGACGCACGGCCGAGACGGCGGGCGGTCGCCTCGCCGTGTCGTTCACACCGGGCGGCGGAGCGAGCGTGCACGTGGCGCTACCGATCATCGACTGACGGGACACCCGACGGCCCGGCCTAGATTGCCGCAATGCGATGGATCGGGCTGACCGTGGCGGTGTTCCTCTTCGCGGCTGCATGCGGCGGGTCGACGCAGGCCGAGCCCGGGGCACCCGGAACCAGCCTCGATGTCACGGGCGGCACGCTCAACGTCGAGTGGTCCGTCGACATGTGCGACGAGCCCCTTCTCGACCCGATCACCGTCATCCTCTTGCACGGTGCGGCGTTCTCCGCGAGCACGTGGGTCGACACGGGCACGCTCCGGGCGCTCTGCGAAGCCGGCCTGACCGGGGTCGCCGTCGACCTGCCCGGCTTCGGCGAGAGCGCTGCGTTCGAGCACGACCCGGCGACACTTGTCGACGACGTCGTGGCCGGCGTCGGCGGCCGGGTCGTTCTCGTGGCACCCTCGATGAGCGGCAGCTACGCCTTCCCCTGGCTCGACGGCGACCCCATGATCGCTGCCGGCTTCGTCGCGGTCGCACCGGTCGGGGCAGGCGCATGGCAGCCGCCACCCGGTCTCGACGCCGCGGTGATCGGGGTCTGGGGCAGCGGCGACGACGTCGTTCCCGTCACCGAAGGTGAGGCGCTCACGTCACGTCTCGATGATGCTCGATTCGCGGTGATCGAGGGTGGGGGCCACGCCGTCTACCTGACCAATCCCGACGAATTCAACGACATCCTCGTCGCCTTCGTCAGAACACTTCGAGCGTGAAGCGAGGGGCCGGCCGGGCCCCTCGCTTCATTCGGATCCCCTGCCGGGGATGCCCTCCCTCCGGAATCACGTCCTGTCGATGGCCTGTCGCAGCGCACGTCCGACGAACACCGAGGCGAGATGCGCCTTGTACTCCTCGGAGCCGTAGAGGTCCTCGAGCACCGTCACCCCCTCGGTCGCTCGCGCCGCCGCCGCGGCGATGGCGTCGTCGGAGCCGTCCGATCCGATGATGGCTTCCATCGAGCCTTCGGCGAGCATCGGCTTCGTGCCGACTCCCGTCAGCGCCACGCGGGCATCGTCGATGGAGCCGTTCGAGCGCTTCACCCACGCTGCGGCACCGGCGACGGCGTAGTCCGAGTGGCCGCCTCGCCTGCCCAGCTTGTCGTACGAGGACCCTTCGCCGGACCCCGTCTTGGGCACCCGCACCTCGACGAGGATCTCGTCGGGTTGGAGCGCCGACATCAAGGTGTCGACGAAGAACTCGGACGCAGGGATCTCCCGCGTGCCGCTCGCCGACCGGGCGACCATGGTCGCTCCGCATGCGAGCGCGGCGGCGGGTTGGTCGGCGGCCAGGTCGGCGTGAGCGAGCGCACCGCACGTCGTGCCGCGGTTTCGCACCTGGGCGTCCCCGGTCCACGATGCCGCCTCGGCCAGTGCCTGCGCGTGGGTCGTGATGAGCCCGTCGCGCGCAGTCTGGGCATGGCGGACGAGGGCGCCGATGGTGATGCTGTCGCCGTTCTCGGCGATGGCGTCGAGCCCATCGATGCGTCCGATGTCGATGACGGTGCCCGGCGAGAGCAGCCGCAGCTTCATCATCGGGATGAGGCTCATCCCGCCCGACATGACCTTGGCGCCCGGGTTGGACGCCAGCGCATCGAGCGCTTCTTCCAGACTCGTGGGAGCCACATAGTCGAATTGTCTCGGATACATCGCTATCCCCTCGCGTCCTGGATCGCCTGCCACACCCTCCGTGGACGGAGCGGCATGTCGATGTGGGTGACCCCGAGATGGGCGACGGCGTCGACGACGGCATTGACGATCGTCTGCGCCGAGCCGATCGTTCCCGCTTCGCCGATGCCCTTCACCCCCATCGGGTTCACGTCCGTCGGGGTGTTGGTCCAGCCCAGCTCGAAGGACGGCAGGTCGCCGGCCGTTGGGATCGGATAGTCGACGAGCGAGGCCGTGAGCAGGTTGCCCTGCTCGTCGTAGATGGCCTCCTCGAAGAGCGCCTGCCCGATGCCCTGGGCGATGCCGCCGTGGATCTGGCCGTCGACGATCATCGGGTTGATCCGGTTGCCGCAGTCGTCGACCGCGATGTAGCGGAGGAGCTCCACGTCACCGGTGTCGGGATCGACCTCGACCACGGCGAGGTGCGACCCGAACGGCCAGGTGGCATTGCCGGGCGAGAACACGGCGTGCGCCTCGAGACCCGCTTCCATGCCGTCGGGACCCTTGTGCGGCTTGTACGCCACCTCGGCGATCTCCGCCCAGGTCACCCGGTGGCCCGGGCTGCCGACAACGTGTGCGCCTCCATCGGCGAACTCGATGTCCTCGGCGTTCGCCTCGAGCATGTGAGCGACGAGCTCGGCAGCCTTGGCCCGGACCTTCTCGGCCGCCTGGAACGTGGCCGTCCCGTCGACCGCAGCCGACCGGCTGCCGAACGTCCCAATGCCCATCGGCGACTCCGCCGTGTCACCGTGGGTGACCCGGACCTTGTCGACGGGGATGCCGAGCCGGTCCGCAACCACCTGGGCCCAGGTCGTCTGGTGGCCCTGGCCGGACGGTCCGGTGCCGATGATGACCGTGGCGGACCCATCGGGATTGACCCGAACCAGTCCGCTTCCCGAGAACGAGCTGGGCATGCCGTAGTGATCCCAGCCGAACCCGAACTCGGCGAGCACCGAGGGGGCGAAACCGCACACCTCGACATACGTGCTGAGCCCGATCCCGATGAGCCGGCCCTGCTCCCGCGCCTCGGTCTGCATCTTGCGCAGGCCCTCGTAGTCCACGTACTCCAGCAGGGCGTCGAGGTTCGTCTCGTAGTCCCCGGTGTCCATCGTGAGCCCGATCGCCGTGGTCGCAGGGAACTGGTCCTTGGAGAAGAAGTTCCTCTTCCGCACGGCTGCCGGATCCATCCCGATCTCGCGGGCATACATGTCGATGATGCGCTCGACGTAGTAGATCGCCTCGGGCCGCCCGGCGCCGCGATAGGCGTCGGTGGTCTGCGTGTTGGTGTTGACCAGCTTGACCTGCCACGCGAGTGGGATGTCGTACTGGCCTTGCGCCACGTACAGACCGAGCACCGGGATCGCCACCGAGAAGTTCTGGGTGTAGGCGCCGATGTCGGCGATGGCGTCGAGCTCGTACCCGAGGATCTCGCCGTCCCTGGTTCCGGTGATGGTGGCGGTGCCGACCCAGCCCCGTCCATGGATCGTCGCCGACGATGCCTCGCGTCTGGTCTCGGTCCACCGCACGGGGCGTCCGATCGCCTTGGAGGCGAACACGCAGAGGAAGTCCTCTGCGTAGACGCTCAGCTTGGCGCCGAACCCGCCGCCCACCTCGGGGGCCACGGCGTGTACGTCGTGCGACGTCAGACCGAAGACCTTGGCGATCGCCCCTGCGAGTGCGTGCGGGATCTGTGTGGAGCTGTAGAGCTCCACACGGTCGTAGCCGGCCTTGTAGTCGGCGACCACGGCCCGTGGCTCGATGGCTGTCGGAATCAGCTTCTGGTTGCCGAACTCGTGACTCACCACGACGACGTCGTCGCGTTCCTTGGCGGCGGCGATGGCGGGACGATGGTCCTCCAGCTCGAAGACACCGGGCCACCAGTCGTGCGAGAGCCACGTGAGCAGCACGTTCGACTCCGCGCCCTGGTGCGCCATGATCTCGTCCTTCGCCGCCTTGCGCATGTCGATGACTGCGGGGAGGGGGTCGTAGTCGACGAGCACCGCCTCTGCCGCATCCTGGGCGATGTACCGGTTGGCGGCCACGACCATCGCCACGGCTTCGCCGGCGTGATGCACCGCACCGTCTGCGAGCAACGGCCGCAGCGGCCCCACGGGCACCTGGGCGAGCAGAGTTCCGAGCTCGCGGACGTCGTCGGCGGTGAACACCGCCTCGACCCCGTCCATGGCAAGCGCCGCCGACGTGTCGATCGATTCGATGTTGGCGTGGGCGAACGGGCTGCGGACGAACGCGACGGCCAACTCACCGGAGAGGTGGATGTCGTCGACATAACGACCCTGGCCGCGAATGAGCGCCGGGTCTTCCTTCCGCTTGACGATGCCGCCCATCGCGCTGGTCGTTGTCAGCGTCATGAGCTCGCCTCGAAGTCCTGGGTCCAGTCGGGTGGCGCAGGCTCTTCACCGCGCATCGTGGCGCCGGCGAACTCCACCGCACGCACGATGTTGTGGTAGCCGGTGCATCTGCACAGGTTGCCCTCCAGACCGTGCCGAATGTCCTCTTCGGTCGGGTTCGGGTTCTCCTCCAGGAGACCGACCGCGGACATGATCATGCCGGGCGTGCAGTAGCCACACTGGAGTCCATGCCGCTCCCAGAACCCCTCTTGAACGGGGTGGAGCGAGCCGTTGCTGGCCAATCCCTCGATGGTGACCAGGTCGGCTCCATCGGCTTGGACGGCGAACATCGTGCAGGACTTGATCGCCGTACCGTTGACGTGGACCGTACATGCTCCGCAGTACCCGGTCTCACACCCGACGTGGGTGCCGGTGAGTCCGAGGTGCTCGCGAAGCAGATGTACGAGCAACGTGCGTGGCTCGACGTCTACTGACACGTCCCGGCCGTTGACGGTGAGAGAAATCTCCATCGCACCTGCCTTTCGCCGAGCTTGATGTCGAAGCTAGCAACGGCGCCGGCCGGATGTCGGAGGTTTTCTCGCGACCGACGGCCTCACGACGGTCCGGACGCGGCGAGGGGAGCCGCAACTGCGGCTCCCCTCGAGGTTTCGTGGTGGCTGATTCAGCCGACGCGCTCCACATCGACACGGATCACAGGACCGCTCCAGCCGTGGACTGCCGTGCTGAGGTCACCGTCGTCGGTGATCCCGGGGTGTGGGTGCACCACACCGTTCTCGGCGAGCGCCGGGTTGGACATGCCGGTCTGGCCGAGCCCGTCACACGGAGGCACCAGATCGACGTACTCCTGGGTGTTGATCTCCGTACCGGCGTCGTAGGCGAAGCCATAGAACGTCTGCGAGCCGCTGCGATTCAGCGTCGCCGAGTTGAGCCCGGCGAAACCATCGTTCGTGCAGATCAGCATGCCGACGACCGTCAGCTTGCGGGCGCCGGGACCGGCGGTGACGTAGGCACTCGCAGAATCACCGGGCGCAATGGGTGCGGACCCGGCGACTGCGGCGTCGAACACGACTCCGCTCAGCTCGGCGACGAGGTCGGGAACGCCACCGTTCTCGGCGACGGACTGCAGACCGGACGATGCGGGCTCGCCGACGTTGAAGGCCTCGATCGGACCGCTGTGGGTGGCGACCACCCATGGGGTCTGGGGCTGCCCGTCGGTGATGTTCGTGATCGTCACCCGGTACTCGGCTTCGGATCCGGCTTCGGCCGGCCCGATCGCGACCAGGGCGAACAGCGCCGCCAGGAACGCGAGACCGACGGCGGTGCGAGTGAGCCTGTGGCTCTGAGTCATGATGAATAGCTCCTTCGTTCGACTCCAGAGCCAGTGTTTCAGACGCGTCTTGCGCCACCCGGAACGGAGCCTGAACGTTTTGTGAAGCAGCGCCGACGTCCGTCAGCCGATGCGGTCGAAACGAGCGAGGGTTCGCACGGTTCCGAGCGTGAGGTGGCCCGACCAGTCGCGCTCTGCGGTCGGCCAGGCGTCCGGATGATGCCCGAACCAGGACCACGTCGGCTTCCAGGAGCCGTCGGCCGACTGACGCTCGATCTCGAAGTCGAGGTGGGCGTCGACGAGATCGCTCAATCGCCGATGGAGCGCCTCGGATGGATCTGTCACCACGTCGAGTGGTCGCACGACGTACCCCGCCCACGCAGCCGGATCTCGCTCCACCGACGCCTCGGCGAGGTCGCCATACCGGTCCAGCAGGCTCGCACCCTGCTCGCCGCCGAGTCGCATTCCGAGGATGCGAATGCACTCGAGGTCGTTCACGCTCAGCGGGGCGTCGAGACGATCGACGACGTCGATCATCGGCAGCAGGACACGATCGACGATGCCGGCACTCTCGGGGCGGTCGGCCCAGATGAGGTGGGCGAGCACCTTCGCTCGCGGGTTGACGACGAAGCCGTCGAACGTCTCCTCGAGGGACTCCTGGTCCCACCACGGCGCATGTGGTGCAGGTTTCAGTTCCTCCGGGAGGAACCGCCACACGCCACGATCGTCGTCGAACACGGCCACGAGGTAGGCCACGGCGTCGGTCACCAGCTCGTGGGAGGGATCGCCGAGCTCCATCGCAACGTCGAGGGCAGAGAGCGTGGCGAGCACCGACGACTCGGCGGCCCTCAGATCCGGTTCGAGGGCCCGCCCGAACCCCCCGTCGTCGTTCTGGAAGCGGCTCAGCTCGTCCCACACCGCGTCCTCGGTGCCGTCCTCGAGATGAAACCGCCACGACTCGCGGTCGAGAGGTCGGGCGCTCTTCATGACGAACTCCCGGGCCGCGTTCATGGCCCGTGGCGAGAGCTTCAGCATGACGGACACGATACGCGTACGTTCATCTGGCCGCCGATGCCAGTCGGTCTCTACCATCGAGACGCCGCCGTCCCTGGAGTGCACCATGAAGATCACAGAAACGATCGAGGTCGATCGACCCGCCGACCAGGTGTGGGAGCTGTTCCAGGACGTCCCGGCCCTCGCCGCATGTCTCCCCGGCGCCGAACTCACCGAGGACAAGGGCGACGGCATCTACGCCGGCAAGGTCGGGGCCAGGCTCGGGCCGATGACGGCCAACTTCGAGGGCGAAGCCACGGTGACGGTCGATGCCGAGGCCCGGACGGGCGCCGTGAAGGGCAAAGGCATGGACCGCGCCGGGGGCAGCATGGGTCAGGTGACGATGCGGTACGCGGTCATGGCACGCGACGACGGCGGCAC
>JABAOD010010133.1_pt3 | contig 10796 bp, 9 predicted proteins | sample 7062151 | NCBI WGS metagenome assembly JABAOD01 (sample SAMN14538626, study PRJNA623070) | marine sediment metagenome | biome: marine biome [ENVO:00000428]; feature: marine pelagic biome [ENVO:01000023]; material: deep marine sediment [ENVO:00002113] | place: India: Gulf of Khambhat ...
GGCCTGATCGCGCTCTCTGCCGGTGTCGCCGGAGATGTCGGCCAGCTGCTGCTCGCGGAGCGGACACGCGAGGCCGAACGGCGCCTCGAGCGTTGGCTGGCGCTGTTTCCCGAGCGTTATTACATCGAGCTGCAGCGAACGGGTCGTGAAGCGGAAGAGCTCTGCGTTCAGGCCTCGGTCGACGTCGCCTCGAGGCTCGGTGTCCCCGTGGTCGCCACAAACGATGTCCGATTTCTGCGCGCCGACGATTTCGAGGCACACGAGGCCCGCGTCTGCATTCATGAAGGAAGGGTGCTCGCCGATTCGCGCCGCCCCCGTGACTACAGCCAGCAGCAGTACCTGCGCACGCCGCAGGAGATGGCGGCCCTTTTCGAGGATCTTCCGGAAGCGCTGGAGAATTCCGTTGAAATTGCCCGGCGCTGCAGCCTCGAGCTCGAGCTCGGAAGGGATCTTCTGCCCGAGTTTCCCCTGCCCGAGGGCACGGCCCTCGACGACCACCTCGTCGTCGAGTCCCGGGCAGGCCTGTCAAAGCGTCTGCGCCGGGACATGCGTGCCTGCCCGGAGCCGGCCGGGGACGGGCGTAGCGAGTACGAGCAGCGTCTCCAGCTCGAGCTCGACATCATCACCAAGATGGGCTTCTCGGGCTACTTCCTCATCGTCGCCGACTTCGTTCGCTGGGCTCGTGCGCACGCTATCCCCGTGGGACCCGGCAGAGGATCCGGCACTGGCTCACTGGTCGCCTATTCGCTCGGTATCACCGATCTGGACCCGATTGAATATGAGCTGCTGTTCGAGCGCTTCCTGAATCCGGAGCGAGTATCGATGCCGGATTTCGACATCGATTTCTGCATGAATGGTCGGGACAAGGTCATCGATTACGTGGTCAAGCGCTACGGATCCGGCGAGGAGCACGGAGAGTGCGTTGCCCAGATCGTCACTTTCGGCAGCATGGCGGCGAAGGCCGTGGTGAGAGATGCAGGCAGAGTCCTCGGCTACCCGTACGGTTACGTGGATCAGCTTGCCAACCTGATTCCGAATGAGCTCGGAATCACTCTCGAGCGAGCACTGTCCGAGGAGCCGTTGCAGAGCCGGTACCGGGACGAGGAAGACGTGCGCAATGTCATGGACCTCGCGCGCAAGCTCGAAGGATTGGCCCGAAACGTCGGTCTTCACGCTGCCGGGGTCGTGATTGCACCATCGACGTTGACGAACTTCATGCCCCTGTATTGTGAGCGGGGCTCGAGCACACTGGTCACCCAACTCGACAAAAACGACGTCGAGGCAATGGGTCTGGTCAAATTCGATTTTCTCGGACTGCGCACCTTGACGATCATCGACAGTGCTTTGCGCACCATCAACGAGCGTCGTCGGGTGGCGCAGCAGGATCCGATCGAAATCAGCGCCATCGCGACAGATGATACGGCGACCTTCGAGCTCATCAAGTCCGGCGCGACCACGGCGGTTTTTCAGCTCGAATCGCGAGGTATGAAAGATCTGATTCGCCGCCTGCAGCCGGATCGATTCGCCGATATCGTCGCCCTGGTGGCGCTTTTCCGCCCGGGACCGCTGCAGTCGGGCATGGTGGACGATTTCATCAACCGCAAGCAGGGGCGGGCGTCCGTGGAGTATCTGCATCCAGATCTCGCGCATGTTCTCGAACCGACCTACGGCGTGATTCTCTATCAGGAGCAGGTGATGCAAATCGCTCAGGTGCTGGCCGGCTACTCGCTCGGGCACGCCGACCTGCTTCGACNNTACACGCTCGGCGGCGCCGACCTGCTGCGCCGCGCGATGGGCAAGAAAAAGCCCGAGGAGATGGCCAAGCAGCGCGAGGTCTTCGTGGAGGGTGCGACCGCGCGCGGCGTCGACAAGGGGTCTGCCACCTATATTTTTGATCTCATGGAGAAATTCGCCGGTTATGGCTTCAACAAAGCTCATTCCACCGGCTATGCGTTGATCACCTATCAAACCGCCTGGCTCAAGGCGCACTATCCAGCAGCGTTCATGGCAGCGGTTCTTTCTGCAGACATGGACAACACGGACAAAGTCGTCACCTTGATTGACGAGAGCCGCGCGATCGGCCTCAGTGTGGAGCCGCCCGATATCAATGCGTGCGCCTTTGCGTTCACGGCCGAAGGGGAGGAGACAATTCGCTATGGTCTCGGCGCGATCAAAGGCGCCGGTGAGTCTGCGATTGAATCGATTATCGCGGAGCGGGACGCTGGCGGCCCGTTCAGGGATCTCTTCGATTTCTGTCGGCGGGTAGATACACGCAGGGCGAATCGCAGAGTTATCGAGGCGCTCATCCGCTCGGGGGCGCTCGACGATCTAGGACCCGGCCGTTCGTCCATGATGGCGTCACTGACCCTTGCATTACAGACGGCCGAGCAGCACGGTCGTGACATATCGACAGGCCAGAACGATCTTTTCGGCGGCGCGGCTATTGTCGGGGAGCAGGAGAATCGATTCAGCGATGCACCCGAGTGGAGCGACGAGGAGCGCCTGGCGGGTGAGAAGATGTCACTCGGGTTGTATCTCTCGGGACATCCAATAACGCCGTTCGAGACCGAGCTGGATCGGTTCACCAGCGTTCGCTTGTCCGATCTGCGGCCGAAGTCCGGGGAGATTCAGATTGTCGCGGGGATGGTTGTCGGTATACGGAAGCTGAACAGCCGTGCCGGACGTATGGCGGTAATCACCATCGACGATCGCACCGCGCGCATGGATGCCGTGATCTATTCCGATCTTTTCAGCACGCACCACGATCTGCTCGTCAAAGACAAACTCCTGGTGCTCGAGGGCGAGGTGAGCGTCGACGATTTCACCGGGGGGGCATCGATGACGGTGCAGAAGGTCAGCGATTTGGACGGCGCCCGTGAGACATTCGCACGCAACGTGGTGATCCGGCTCGCCGCGGAGCGTGTCGGCAATGGTTTGCTCGACGAGATACGCGACGTCGTGCGTGTTCACCAGCATGGACAAACCCTGCTGTGCATCGATTATGCCCGTCCGGGCGCCAGCGTCCGACTGCCTCTCGGGGATGACTGGCGCGTTCACCCGACCCAGGAACTGCTGCGGAGCCTTGCCGAGATCGTGGGCCCGGAGAGCATCGACGTGGAATACTGAGCAGGCGCTTGAAGCCGCTTGCCGGTAGTCTTGCCGCAGGATCTTGTAACTGCGTCGCCGAGCCGCTAAGTTTTTCTGGGGGCAGGACACATTCGATTCCATGAATCTCAATTTTCTCGAATTCGAACAGCCGATCGCCGATCTCGAGAGGCGAAAATCGAGGAGCTGCGCCATGTGGACAGCGACTCGGAACTCAATATCGGCGATGAAATCGACCGTCTCCAGGTGAAAAGCCGGGAGCTCACGAAATCAATATTCTCCAACCTGAATGCCTGGCAGATTGCGCAGCTTGCTCGTCATCCACAAAGACCCTACACCCTCGACTACGTGGGAAGAATCCTGACGGAATTCGTAGAGCTGCACGGTGATCGCAGCTTTGCCGATGATCCGGCGCTCATCGGCGGCATCGGTCGGCTGGACGGCCAACCGGTCATTGTGATCGGGCACCAGAAGGGACGTACGACCAAAGAGAAGCTTGATCGGCACTTCGGTATGCCGCGCCCCGAGGGCTACCGAAAGGCTTTGAGGCTCATGCGCATGGGCGAGAAGTTCCGCATGCCGATCCTGACCTTCATCGACACGCCGGGGGCCTATCCCGGGGTGGGTGCCGAGGAANNGGAGGGCGGTTCGGGCGGCGCGTTGGCGATCGGTGTCGGCGACCGCGTGTTGATGCTTCAGTACAGCACCTATTCGGTTATCTCGCCGGAAGGATGCGCAGCGATTCTGTGGAAAAGCGCCGACAAGGCCGCCGATGCGGCGGAAGCCATGGGAATCACCTCAGCGCGCCTGAAATCGCTCGACCTCATCGATCGTATTGTCGATGAGCCGCTCGGCGGGGCACACCGGGACGTAGAGGACATGAGCACGCGACTCAAAGCCGTGTTACAGGAAGAGCTCGCTGCGCTCGATGGTGTCGACCCTGACAAGCTGGTCGAGATGCGCTACGAGCGTTTGCAGAGCTTTGGTCGCTTTCGTGAGTGACGTTTCTCACAGGCGTTACTTCAGCGTTGCTGAAGCGAACGCGATGATCGGCGATCTCGAACGTACATTCGCGCGCATGCTGCAAATGAAAGCTCAGGTGCGAAGCGCATACGCACGCCTCGAGGAGGCAGGCCACGCGCCTGTCGGCGACGACTTCGATTTGGCGCCCGCAGGCGCGGGTCCCGAGGTGGCCAACGACCTTACGACCCTCAAGATGCTCATCGATGCCCTCAAGGCCGATGTCGAGGCGCTTCACGATGTCGGCTGTCTGGTCAAGGATATCGATGAGGGTATCGTCGACTGGTATGCGAGCAAGGCAGGGCGCGACGTGCTTTTGTGCTGGAAGCTCGGCGAGAAAAAGGTTGCCTACTGGCACGACCCGGACGCCGGATTCGCGGGCCGGCGTCCTATTTCGGAGCTGCTCGAAGACTGACCGCGCCGGGCGGGCGCGCTATTTCTCGCCCTGACTCTGCTGAAGAACCGTGAACAGCAGCTCGCCCGCGAAACGGCACATGAGTGTGAGAAGCGTCTGATCGCCGACAGTGAAGAGCTTGTCGTCTTTCTTGTTGAGCACCTCGATAACACCCAGCACACGCCCTCCGCCGATGATGGGCGCTGCCAGAACCGAGTCGGTCCTGAAACCCAGCTCGCGATCCAGGGCAGGATAGAATCGATCATCGGCCTGAGCATCGTTGACGATCGTCGCCCGACGATGCTTGGCCACCCAGCCCGCGATTCCCTCGTCCGGTGGCAGCCGCTGCCAGGCGAGCTGCTCTTTCGCGGCCTCGCCATGAGTAATGACGAAGACCAGCTCGTTGGTATCCTCATCGAGGACGAGAAGGGAGCCGTCGCTGGCATTGATAGTGTGCAGCGCGTTTCCGAGCACATCTGAAAGAAGCTCCATCAGCTCCGCCTCGGGCAATGGCTGCTCGACGGCCTCCATCAGGTTCTGCATGGAGTCGATAAAAGTTCGCAGTGAGCGGATCTCGGCGCGCAAAGACGCGTTCTCGGACTCGAGTTGGGCAATCTCGTCTCGAACCTTATCTTGAGAGTCGCTCATGGCTGTCAATTATGCCTGTCCCACGCTTTTCATGCTCTGGGTAAGTTCGGCCTTCGAGATCGCACGGTTGAGCAGCTCACCGGCGAAACGGCACATGAGCGTCAGCACGGTCAGGTTGCCCGTGCTGAACAGCTGCCCGTTCTGCTTGTTGATCACCTCGACGACGCCGAGCAGGCGGTTGCCGCCAAGCAGCGGCGCAGCCAGCATCGACGACGTGCGGTAGTCGAGCTCGACGTCCAGCTCGGCGTAGAATCTTTCGTCGGCGGGCACGTTGTTGACCGCGGCGCCACGTCGATTTTCGGCGACCCAGCCGGCGATACCGCGGCCTGCGGGCAATCGCCGACCGATCAGATTTGGCCGCGTCGCCTCACCCTGCACCAGCACGAACACCAGCTCGCCGGTTTCCTCGTCGGGAATCAGCAGGGATCCGTCTCTGGCGCCGATGGCGCGGATCGCGCTCTCGAGCACGCGCGCGAGTAGCCCCAGCGCTTCGGACTCGCCGGTCGGGCTCTCAATCGCCTCGATAAGCGTGACCATGGAGTCCATGAACTGGCGAAGCACGTCGGCTTCCTGCTCGAGCTCGAGGTTCTCCTCGCGCAGGGCCTCGAGGCGCTCGAGCCAGTCCTGTTCGCTCAACTGTGTATCGGTCATGCGGAAATCTTTGTCCCCGGATAGCGTCTAGGGCGTGCCGTCGGCCGGTCGCAAGCCCCCTGTGGCCGCCGCCGAGCCCCGATGCGACTGGTGCGATGGTCCCGAAATCAATAGGATAAATCGCATTATGGCGCGCCGATCACCACCCTGTCAGGGGCCTATCCTCCGGACTGTGACCTGCTCCCCGACTTGCGCCCCGGGACGGGCGCCGGGGCGCGATGATGCAGGCACGCGGCTGCAGAGGGCGCGGGGAGCGTTCCGCCCGGGGCCTTCGCGGCCGGGTTGCGCGCAGCCGGGGCCGCCCCCCTCAGCCGGGCCGCGCGCTGCAACGCCTGCGGCCGGTCGCGGGCCCGTGTGCGGGCACCGACGGGCATGAAACGCAGCATTTTTTTCGTCTCCGACAGCACCGGCATCACCGCCGAGACCCTGGGTCACGCGCTGCTGAGCCAGTTCGAGGCGCTCGAGTACGACCAGACGACAATCCCCTTCGTCGTCGGCGAGACCGAGGCTCGCGCGGCGGTGCGTCGCATCGATGACGCGGCCGAGGCGGGCGCCGGTCGACCCATCGTTTTCAGCACCCTCGTCAATCCGGATCTGAACGAGATCCTGCGCGAGAGCGATGCGCTCGTTGTGGATTTCTTCAGCGCCTTCGTGCGGCCGCTGGAGATCGAGTTCAACCGCGGCTCGTCCCACGCGACCGGGCGTTTCCATGGGCTCGTCGACCGCGCCTCCTATGACGGCAGAATCGATGCCATGGACTACGCGCTCGACCACGACGACGGTGGCGGCATACGACACTATCATGATGCGGATGTCGTCCTCGTTGGGGTGTCTCGGTCGGGCAAGACGCCGACTTGCGTGTATCTCGCGCTCCAGTTCGGCATTCGCGCGGCCAACTATCCGTTGACCGAGGAGGATCTCGATGCCGGCAATCTTCCCGACATGCTCGCTCCCCACAGGGAGCGACTCTTCGGCCTGACCATCGTTCCCGAGCGGCTGCGGCAGATTCGCAGCGAGCGGCGACCCAACAGTCGCTATGCATCGCTCAACCGGTGTCGCAAGGAAGTCGCCGATGCGGAGTCCATTTTCAGGCGCGAAGGCGTTCGTTTCATCGATACCAGCGGCAGCTCGATAGAGGAAATCGCATCGAAGATTCTCCAGTCCACCGGGCTCACGCGGCGGGCATTTTGAGCGCTGCCGCACGCCCGGGCGGTGAAGTGAACCCGCGGGCCACGCACGCCCCAGGCGGCGCCTTCTCTCCGGCGGCCCTCGCCGAGTCCCTCGCGCGGCTGCCGGCGATGCGACGTATCATCGTTGCGTACAGCGGCGGCGCCGATTCGCTGGCCCTGCTGCACGCCATGTGCGCGCTGCGCGAGCGGCTTGCGCCCACGGAGCTTTCGGCTGTGCACGTGCACCACGGCCTGCACGACCAGGCCGACGAATGGCTGGACGGTTGCGCACGCGCGTGCACCGCGCTCGACGTGTCACTCGAGGTCATTCGTGTCGATGCCGCCGCTGACACCGGTGAGAGTCCGGAGGCAGCGGCCCGGCAGGCACGCTACGAGGCTCTGGAGAAGCTTCCCGGTGTGGACGAAGCGGTGTGCACCGCGCATCACCAGCGCGACCAGGCCGAGACCGTGCTGCTTCAGCTGCTTCGAGGCGCCGGAGCAGCCGGGCTGGCGGCGATGCCGGCGCTCGCTCCGCTCGGGCGCGGCTGGCTCGTGCGCCCGCTGCTAGACACGTGCCCGCGCGCCCTGCGCGACTATCTGGTGCGAAACGGTGTGGAGTGGAGCGAAGACCCGAGCAACGCGGATCGGCGCTTCGATCGCAATTATCTGCGCCACGAGGTCTTTCCGCTGCTCGAGAGACGCTGGCCCGGGGTGCACCGAACACTGGCGCGTGCCGCGGCTCACCAGGCCGACAGCGTCGCGCTCGCGGCGGATCTGGCGGAGCTCGACGTGCACGACGCCCGGGGCCGTGCGCCCGGGACGCTGTCGGCCGGCGGTCTCCTGCGGCTGTCGCCGCCCCGCGCGCGTAACCTGCTGCGTTTTTGGCTCTCGGAGCGGGGGCTTTCGGCGCCGACTGCGGCCCATCTGGAGCGGATCCTCACCGAGCTGGTAGGAGCCCGCGAGGACGCCGAGCCTCTGGTCTGCTGGCCGGGCGCCGAGGTGCGCCGCTATCGTGACGATGTCCACGCCGGGCCTGCGATGCCCGCGCACGATGGGTCGTGGGTCGTGGCCTGGAATCCCGGCGACCCGCTCGAGCTGCCCCTCGGCCGTCTCGAGGCCGTCAGCGTCGAAGGCCGCGGCCTCGACGTGGAACGCTGCCGGGGCGCGCGCGTCGAGGTGCGCTTCCGGCAGGGAGGCGAGCGTTTTCAGCCTGCCGGCCGTGCGCACTCCACGTCGCTCAAGAAACTGCTTCAGGAGAGCGGCGTGCCGCCCTGGCTACGGGAGCGAATTCCACTCGTCTACGTCGACGACGCGCTTGCCGCGGTTGCGGGGCTTTGGGTCGCACGGACTTTCGCGGCCGCCGAGGGCAGGCCCGGATGGGTGCTAACATGGAGCGTGCTCGCCGGGCATCGGGCCTGAAACCAATTGCCGCGCAGGCGGGTCAAATAACGTATGGCGTTCGACGAAAATATCGCCCCCGACGTCGATTCGGTGCTGACCGCGACGGCGCTGCTCGACATCACCGAGTGGGATTTCTTCAATCTCGCTTACAACCGCTGGCACGGTGAGCCGGCCGCGGAGGGGATCATGGAGCCGATATTCGCCGCCTACATGTTTGACGACATTGTGCCCCCGTGGGCCCGTCACTTCTCGCGTCTGGTGGAGCGTCTTTACCGCCGCGGCGTGCTCGATCGGGCCGCGCTCGGCGTCGAGCGCCTGCCTTCCAGTGCCCAGATGGTCGGGCGCGGCATGCGCTACAGTGTCCTCATCGCCGCGATTCTCACCGCGCTCATCGTAGTGGCCGAGTTTCTGGCCCAGATCGTCAAGATCGGGGAGCGCTGCTTTTTTCCGCCCTGTTACTGACGCGCCCCGCCTGCGCGTGCACCGCGACTACTGGCGACCCAGCCCCCTTTTTCTGTCCGATGGGCGAAAAGGCGTGACGGTGCCGTCGCCACCCTCGATGCCGGCACGATCCCGTGCGGCGAGCAAGGTGAACTTGAGCGTCACGTCGCCGAGCTCGACGAGATCGCCGTTGCCGAGGATCGCGCTGCGCGCCTTGCGGCCGTTGACATACACGCCGTTGAGGGAGTCCAGATCGCGGATCACGTAACGGTTGCTCATGTCGTGCCTGATTTCCGCGTGAAAGCGCGAAATCGAAGGGTCGGCCACCATCAGCTCGTTGTCGGCGTGCCGGCCGATGCGAAACGTCTCGCCGGAGATAGGGTGGCGGGCGCGCAGCTCGTCCTGAACCTCCAGGTAGGCGAAGGGACGAGCACCGAGCTCGACCGTCTCCGCCCAGTTTGACTCGGGCTGCGCTGCGCCCGAGCGGCGCCTGACGAGCCATGTGAGGACCGTTGCCGCGATCAAAAGCGCCGCTCCGATGCTCACCCAGAGAAGATTTCGCCCGAGCCAGCCCTGGCCCTGCGCCGCCGTTGCCCGCCCGGTCTGTGCGGCCGGCGCCGCCTGCACCGCGGGAGCATGGCCGCCGGCGAAGGCGTCGAGACGCAGGGGCACATGGGCCGAGGCGCTGCCGACGGCCCCTCGCCAGCGCAGCTCGAGGATCGCTTCCGGCCCCAGCCCCGCGGTATCCCGAAGCACCGCGGACAGGTCGACCTGCAAGCGGCCGCCGCTGGCGAGCTGGGCGAATACACGCGCGGCGAAATCGTCGGCAAGCTCGGCCCCCGGTTCCACCGTCACGTACAGCCCCCCGGTCTCCTCGGCGAGCCTGCGCAGGCGTTCCAGAGGTGCCGAGCGGTCCGGCGTTTCCAGATAGCCGACGGCGAAGATGGCCACCTCGTACTGGCGTGCCGCGTCGACCACGTCGTCATGGAAGTAGGCGGAATCGTTGGCGACGCCGTCGGACATCAGGACCAGCGCCCGCCTCTGGGCCGGATAGTGGCCCAGCAGTCGAACCGCCTCGAGGGCGCTGCGATAGAGCTGTGCCGCGCCGTCAGCGGGGGTGAGTCCGGCGAGGGCGTTGCGCACGCGCTCGGCGCCCGGGGCGATCGGGGCAAGCATCTCCATCTCCCGGTCGAAGCTGGCGAGGCCGTAGTGCTGATCGGCGGGGCTGGCGTCGAGGAGGCCGGTCACGTGCTGCCGCGCGCTCCCGGTGAGCTCGGCGCGACTGGCATCGACCAGGAACATGACGGCGCTCGAGCCGGGTTGCGCGGCGTAGGGCGTGATGCGAGGCGCCGGCAGCTCGCGTCCCGCGAGGCGCGCCGTGACCTGCTCGGAACTGGTTGCCGCGAAGCGCCGGAAGTCACAGGCGAGCGACGTCGCATCCTGCTGCCAGCAGGCCAGCTGCACCCCTTCGCCGAAGATGTGATAGTCGTAGGCAGCGGCGCTGCCGAGCCACGCCAGCAGGGCGCTCGCGAAGGCAATGGCGAACCGACGCCGCGCGACGCGGCGCATCGTGGCGATGGTTGCCGAGCCCATGGATTCCGCTTCCGCCTTGTTATCGTTGGCCGGCCGCGCTGCCCCTGACGGTTGACAGCGCAACTCGAGCCAATGGCCTTATGTTAGCGCGATTGGGTCTCCAATGCCGCCCTCTGATTGACCCCGGAAAACATAAAAAATCCTTTTGTTATTCGACGCTTACTGACAAGACCCGGGTTCGTCAGGGAGCTCGCAGGCGGTCCAGGCGCAGGCGCTCCCGGGCGTCGAAGAGGCGCCGGCAGGCCACCTGAACGGCGAACGCCGTGCCGCCGGTGGTGGCCCCCATGATCAGGCACATGATGAGAATCTGGTACTTGACCGCCTCGACGGGCGGCGCACCGGCGAGGATCTGGCCGGTCATCATGCCCGGCAGG
>JABAOD010010731.1_pt1 | contig 10793 bp, 11 predicted proteins | sample 7062151 | NCBI WGS metagenome assembly JABAOD01 (sample SAMN14538626, study PRJNA623070) | marine sediment metagenome | biome: marine biome [ENVO:00000428]; feature: marine pelagic biome [ENVO:01000023]; material: deep marine sediment [ENVO:00002113] | place: India: Gulf of Khambhat ...
CTAGTCAAGGCCTTTCAAGACGCGTTGCGTCAACTGGGGGGTGGCAAAGTGGTGGCTGTGGATATTAGCCCTCTCGCTGCTGCCCTCTACCATGCAGACGAAAGCTATCTGGTTCCTCGGAGCGATTCAGAGGCGTTTCTCCCAGCCTTGTTGCGCCTTTGCAGGGATCAAGACATAGGCGTCGTGATTCCCACCAGGGACGAGGAGCTACCCATCATGGCGGAGAACGCGAAGACTTTCTCGAACGCCGGGACCCGGATAATGGTTCCCAGTCGAGAGACGGTACGGACGTGTCAAGATAAGAGCCTCTTCGCAGAATTCTGCCGCAAGAATGGCCTCTTGACCCCCACCCTGTACGCTCCCGAGGACGACATGCGGTTCCCCCTTTTCGTCAAACCGAGATATGGCAAGGGTAGCCGATACATCTTCACGGTCCACGACGCTAAGGAGCTGAACGGCGTACTCTCCCAGTTTCCTGGTGACGCCGTAATCCAAGAGTTCGTCAATTCCCCGGAATTTACTATCGATCTATTTGCCGACTTCTCTGGGAATGTGATATCGGTGGTCCCGCGGAAGCGCCTTGTGATCTTCGGTGGCGAGTCGTTTGTAGGGAAGACAGTGAAGAGTCCCACCATCAGGGACCAAGCGGTGCAGCTCGCAGAGAAGCTAGGACTAGTGGGTCACAATACAATTCAATGTTTCCTCCGGGATAAGGAGGTGCTATTCATCGAGGTGAATCCCCGCTACGGTGGCGGGGCGCACCTTGGTTTTGCCGCGGGAGCTCCTACGCCCCTCTTTCTCCTGAGACTCTTGAGCGGAGAGAGCGTCAACCCGCGCATCGACGACTTCCGGCAAGGCTACTACATGCTCCGTTACACGGAGGACATCTTCCTGGATGAAACCTCGTTGGTCATGGGGAAATACGAAGGATGAAGGCTATTCTGTTCGACCTCGACGATACGCTATACCCGGAAATCGAATTCGTCCGGAGTGGCTTCCGGACAGTCGCCCGCTACTTGAGTTCCAGGGGTACTCGAGACGAGGAGTGGTTAGTAAACAGAATGTTCGAAGTAATCGAGGCCGAAGGGAGGGGAAGGATCTTTGATCGCATTCTACACGACGAGGGCAAGTACAGCCCTGAACTAGTGCACCTTCTGGTCTACCTCTATCGTTCTCATGAACCTTCCATCGAGCCGTTCGAAGAAGTGAGTCGAGTTTTCAAGCTGCTGAGAGAAAGAGGACTTAGGTTGGGCATAGTCACCGACGGAATGGCTACAGTTCAGAGGAGGAAAATCCAGGCCCTTGGACTGGGGCCGATGGTTGACACCGTTGTGTGCACTGACGAGCTTGGCGATGCCTACTGGAAACCGTCCACAGTTCCTTTCCTGGTTGCCCTTCAGCTCTTAGAAGTAGAGCCAGAGGAGGCCACTTACGTGGGTGATGACCCTCAGAAGGATTTCGTCGCTCCAAAGGAACTGCAAATGCTTACTGTTCAAGTTCGCCGATTGCCTCGTAAGGAGAGAATCGACTCAAAGCCGGGACGACCTGTAACACAGGCAGATGTGACAATCGCCACCTTGGATGAACTCCCTGCTCTGGTGGTGTGATGAACGCGTTAAAGAGCTCCTACATACAGATTGATGAACGGAAAATCGGGCGGGGGCACCTCATCTACATCGTTGCGGAACTCTCCGCGAATCACCGACAGGACTTCCAGGTTGCCTCTAATCTCGTCAGGGCAGCTAAGGAAAGTGGTGCGGACGCAGTGAAGCTACAGACCTACACACCAGACACAATCACACTCGACAGCGATTCCATGATGTTTCGCCATGGCGAAGGGAGCCTCTGGGAGGGGAAGACCCTGTATGAGTTATACGAGGAGGCCTACATGCCCTGGGATTGGCAGCCCAAATTGATGACCGTAGCCGATGACGTCGGACTCACGCTCTTCTCCACACCCTTCGACCTGACTGCTGTGGAGTCCTCGAAGAGATGGGCACACCTGCTTACAAGGTGGCATCGTTCGAGATAGTGGACATCCCGCTCATACAGCGAATCGCGGAGACTGGCAAGCCGATAATTATATCCACTGGCATGGCGAGCCATGACGAGATTGGGGAGGCCGTTTCCGCAGCGAGAGAGGCAGGTGCCGACCAGATCGCTCTCCTAAAGTGCACGAGTGCCTACCCCTCGCCTCCTGAGGAAGCGAATCTGCGAGCCATCCCACACCTCATGAAGAGCTTCGGTGTGCCCGTGGGTTTGTCGGATCACACTTTAGGGACCGCNNGCGGGCGTGCATAGTGGAGAAGCACTTCACCCTGTCGCGAGACATCCCTGGACCTGACTCAGCCTTCTCCCTCGAACCAGATGAGTTTAAGGAGATGGTCGATGCAGTCCGGACGGTAGAGAAGGCCCTGGGTGAGGCCAAGTTAGAGAGGACTCCGGCAGAGGAGGAGAGCATTGTCTTCCGCCGCTCCCTCTTCGTGGTCGAGGACGTGAAGGAGGGAGACACCTTCACGGAGGAGAACGTCCGCTCCATTCGCCCGGGATATGGCCTACATCCGCGGCACTTCAGGGAGATCGTGGGTCGGAGAGCAGCGCGGGACGTCAAGCGGGGTACGCCCTTGGCTTGGGACTTGGTGTCATGAGTCCTTGAGCATGCAGGCTCTCGCCTGAAATGTGGACTGAGCCGCAAGAGTGCGGGGGGTGACTCGCTGCAGCCCGTTCATTCGCAGGGTAGGCAGGCGGGTCGTCACGGGCCAAAGCAGACGAAAGCAGCTATTGACGCAGTCCTCAGGCGACGCGACCTGATGGCGCAGATGTTCATTCCAAACTGCCCCACTTCTGCAGATATCGTCTCTTGTTCAGGGCATAATAGTAGTTCCTTTTTATCCGACCCCACAGACCTGGCGTACTACCGAAATGAGGATGCGAGCACGAGGCATGTCTGGTGGCAGCGGTTTCGATGGATGCTCTCTTAACCCTTCTCAGATAATCCCGATCTTCCCAATAGGCGGGGCGGAATCTGGTGTCAAAGGCCCCGACGCTGTCCCAAACCCATTTGCGGATTAGGAAGGCTGAGAGTCGACAGCCGGGTACCACCGATGAATCCTTGAACCTGCCAAGATCCTCTGGCAGCTCTGCCATAGAGATGATGCCATACTGCGGATAGCGAGCTGCATCCTCCAAGAGAGCCTGATAAGCCCCAGGATGGAAGATAATGTCATTGTTCACCACAATAGCCTCTTCAGCCTCCATGCTCCAAGCCTGCTCGAGGCTGCGATTCCAGGCTTCAGCTACCGAAACGGGTGGGTCACTCCGGATGATCCGGACGCTGGGCATGTCTGCGGTGAAGTCTAACACTCCGGGTCGTGTGGCCTGATCATAGATGATGTATGGCAATTCCCATCCAAGTGATTCAATGCAGCGCAGGGTCATCTCGACCTCTCAGCACTACGGTGATGACGGGCACGTTCATGCTCCGTTACCACCTTCGTGGGGGGAGTCCCTAACCTTAATTCTACCCCACCTGACGTTCTCCACCCTCAATGGCCGATCGCCTCCTGGAATGGATGAGAGTTGGTTGCATCCGATGTGACTCCGCTAGTCCAACTTCTCGATTAGGGCTAGCCCGTTGTTATGATAGTAGTGAAAGACTCTGACGTCTCCACGGCCGGCAAAGTAGGCCTCGATCGCACGGCGTACGCTGGGGAAACTTGTCGTGTCATGCATGCTGACGACCCCGCCGCCTACGACATGAGGCTCGTACTTCTCCAATTCCCCTAGGGTGTGCTCAAAGAGGTGGGAGGTGTCGATGAAGAGGTGTTCTATGGGCTCGTCCCAGTCTATTGCGACGTCGTCCGCCTGAACAAAGGTCCAGAACTCCGATAGACCCGCTTCTCTGACAGCCGCTCGAGCTTCGTCGCACGGCCCGAGGTCGATGCTTGTCACGTGCCCGTCAATCTCCCTTGCGGCCGTCAGGAGTACTCTCGTGGACTCGCCTCTCCCAANNCAAGCACTCGCTTCAACCGCCTCTCTACTGTGATTCTGAATAGCGTCGGGAGGTGGGCATAGATATCTGAGCATCTCGTGAAGCTCCTATCTTGGGCGGAGAGACCGTTCACATCAGGGGGTCGAAGAAGCATAGGCTCGACAAACGGTAGCTCAACCATGGCGTGGTACTTGCGGGCTCCGAGAACCAGGGTCTGAACCGCTGCCAGGAATCCGCGTTGGCTGGCAGCTTCTAGTGTATCGCGCAGCCGTCGTGCCCATCGCATACACTAACCCGCGGGGGATTGGCACGAGATGGGTTTGAACCTTATGGTCTGGACTGTCCTGGCAGACTTCTAACACTTTGTCGACGACTGATTCTACAATGAAGACCGTCATGGGCAGCTAGAGAGAGGAGGAGGACGCCGTCCTGATCCTCACGGATCGGGAGCCCCCAAACCGTTTCCATCAGCGGTGTGTCATCGAGTTCTTCAGCGTCCCCCAAATGATCTCCTCAGCCACCGAGTATCCGTCGGTAGGCCTCTCCCAACCTCTGCTGGCTATTCTCCCAGCTGTATTCACGCTCAAAGGCCTGTCTGCCACGTCGCCCAAGGAGTTCGGCGTCTGAAGGGTTGTCTCGTAGACGAGTCACGGCTTCCTGCAGGGCTGAGCTGTCGCCATATGCCACTACGATGCCACACCCTAACTCGGAGACGAGTTCAGCCATTCGGGTCTCAGCGCTTACAATACAGGGGCGGCGCAGCATCATCGCCTCATAGAGCTTGTTCGGTGAGGCGTAGCGATTCGCCGGGACCGAGGGGTCGTACCATGCGAGGACGGCATGAGCGCGGGCCGTTTCCTTCAACAACCGACCATGCTCGAGCTCTCCCATGAAAGTCAAGTTTGCATCGCGCAGGGCCTCAGTCCGGATTCGCGCGGCAAGTTCCCCCGTCCCTGCAATCCGAAACTCCACACTCTCGAGCCCGTGGAGGGCGGCAATCGCCTCCAGTAGTCCCCGATCGGGCGCTAGGTTTCCTCCGTAGAACAATACGAATCCGGAAGCCGTCTCGACCTTGAGGTTAGCATCGACCGGCGTGTTCATGACAACCTCCACCGGTTTCGGGAATGCCTCAGGGAGCACCTCTCTGCGACTGCTGTCGACCAGGAAAACGACGTCGACGAATGAGGCGAGGGCCGCCTCGAGTCGGAGGAGGCCCCGACGCGTCCTCTCGTTCACTCTGGAGGTGAGCATGTGACCGTAGAAGTCGAAGATGTCGTACGCGACGCGGCGGCCCCGAGCGACCTTGGCGCCAAGCGCTGGAGGCAATGTGTCCAGATCACAGGCGTGAACCACGTCTGCCGCCCTCGTCGCCCTGAAGGCGGCAATGAACCACAAGAGCATGGGAAAGAGGAGCAGCGGCCGGTTATAGGGCGCGGGCAGCGGCAGCCTCGAAATTGCGACGTTGTGGCGCACCTCCGATCGAGGATATGCACCCTCCCGATCCCACAGGAACGCGGTGACTTGATGCCCTTGGGTAGCTAGTGCTTGCGCAACGCGTTCCACTCGGGGCTCGATGCCTCCCGTGCAGCGCGAACGGAGAATCACTACCCGCGCCATATCCGGAAAGACACCAACCTGCCCTTAGAAAAGATTAACCGAGGTGCAGGGTTAGGTTCGGGAGCGAGTAGATGATCGGACGGAAGTCTGTTCTCATTTTCACAGCCAACCTCCTGGCGGGCCTTCTGGGTTACATCGGCATTCTCGCCATCGCCCGACTCGCCCCGAACTCCGAAGAACTCCTCGGCCTCATCGGCTTCTCGATCGGATTCGTGGGATCGTTCTTCGTCCTCACAGGCCTGGGAGTGCCCTCAGCCCACGTCAAGCGGGTCTCTGAAGGGGAGTCGCTGGGGGAGTGCATCGGAACTTTCGCCCTCCTCAAGGCTATCCAGGTCCTCCTATCCGTCGCAGCAACCCTGCTCGCCGTAAACGTCTGGACGGAGGTACTGGGGAGGGGTTTTGAGACCCCCCTTCACCTTCGGCTGGTATACATCATGATTCTCTATCACACCGCCATCGCTGTAGGGGACATTGGCCTCGTCACGTTCAACGCACGTATGGAGGCCGCGAAGAACCAGACGAGCAACCTCCTCCACACGGGAATACGCGTCGCTGGCATGGTGGCCGTCGCGTTTCTTGGGTTAGGTGCTGAAGCCCTCGCCTGGGCGTACATCTTCGGAGCTCTCGCATTGTCCGCCTTCGTCCTTCTCCTTATTCGGGGATACCCCATCGCTAGGCCCCGCCGTCGACTGCTCCGGAGCTACCTGAGATTCTCCGTGCCATTGGCGATTCCTGCCGCCCTGGCTAGCCTCTCTGGGAATATCGACAAGGCACTCATTCAGCTCTTCTGGGGCGTCGCCGAGGTTGGCTACTACTTCACGATTCAACGAGTCATCATGATGGTGGCGCTCCTCATCTCCGCGGTCTCCCTGCTCCTCTTTCCGGCCATCTCTCGATACNNGTCTGAGAGGTACCTCAGCATGATCCTTGCGCCTGTCGCCACCTTCCTCTTCGTCTATCCGGAGGGGGTGATTCACGTCCTGCTGTCCGACGTGTTCCTACCCGCCACGGACATCCTGCGGATCTTCGCCCTCGCCACCTTCGTCCTGGCCTTGACCGTCCCCCGGGGAGCCATCCTGACTGGCATGGATCGAGCGGACCTGGCGGGCTTCGCCGCCCTAGCGGGAGCCATCACCACTTTGGCCTTGTACCCGATACTTATTCCCACCTCGATCTTCGGCGTTCCCTTAGGCGGCCTCGGCCCTGAGGGCGCCGCCATCGGGGTCCTACTGGGCAACGCGGTCCTTCTGGTCGCGTCCCTCTACTTCTCCCATCGGCTCGTAGGGGACCGGCTCCAGGCACGGCTCTCCTCCCACGTGGCGGCCGCTATCGCGGTAGGCTTCCTAGCCTATCTGATGCTGTCGCCCGCCACCGGCTTGGACTGGCGTTGGTACCACCTTGTTGTCTATTCTGCGGGATTTTTGGCCGCCTACGTGGGCATCCTAGCCGCTCTTCGCGAGTTTCGGAAGGCAGACCTCCTCCTCTTCCTGGACCTCCTGAACCCGCGGAAGATGGCGAGCTACGTGCGTGAGGAGCTTCGGGAGAATGAGATCAAGTAGTGCTCTCGGGTTCTTCCCGAAGGTATCTGAGGCGCTAGGAGGGTTTCGTAGCTTCGACTAGTCTTGTGCGGCTCCTCAGCGCCCTTAAGGCCAGGCCGGAAAGGAGGATGACAGGCAAGGCTGCGCCTGCGTACATCGACAGGCCGGCGGCTACTGGCAGGACAGCTGGTAACGATGCGTGAAGCGCGCCTAGCGCCAGCATGATGCCGACGAAAGAGAGGAGGTAAAGGGCTAGGTACTGGAGGGGAACGTGTGGACGTGGAAGGTCTTGGCCCGTTGCCTTTAGGTCGTGGTGAGATGACCGGAGGAGCCGGGCGGCGAGATATATCAGCCCCCCGTAGATGAGGAGGACGGGGACGAGAGGGAGGCCCAGGGGGAAGAACTCGGGCCTCAGGAGCACGCCGTAGCCGATGTACACCGCCAGGAAGGCTCCGATGGCAAGCCTCCTCCCCGTCCTGCCAAAGGCGAGTTGTCGCGGGTCATTGAAGCCCCAGCGCCTGGCCCCGTAGACGAACAACCCCGCCAGGATGAAGATCGCGACGAGGGACAGGAGCACTGAGACCAGCATCACGTCGATGCTCTGTCCAAAGCCGTAGCCGAGCGTGGCGCCCATCAGGGGCGCCACCAGAAGGATGACACGGAGGTCCTTCGCGCGGAGGGTCGCCTGAGTGCCCGGCGTGAAGAGCCTGTTCATCAACGTGAAGGGGATGAGGAAGCTCATGAAGGCGTGCCAGGTGAAGCCGATCCACAGGAGTTCTATCCAGGCGACGCCCAGCACGCCAGCCGCCTCGGGGTTCCAGGGAGGCGACCAGTAGACCTTTGTGATGAAGGTCTCGTACATCCCAGTCAGGCAGCCGAAGACGTAGAGGACGGACTTCCTGTCCCGGTAGCGCCCCATCAGGTCTCCGAAGAGGATGTAGTGAACGGCGTAGACCGGGGTTACGAAGGCGAATGTTGCGGGACTGTAGAGGATAGTCGGCTGACTCCAGCTGAGGACCTCCGCGTGGAAGACGCCTAGGGCCGAGAGGAGCAGGTAGTACAGTACCTTGATCTTCGTGTCTCTGGAGATGGCCACAAGGTTGCCTTCGCCAGAGGCCGTATAAATGTGCAGGGAAGAGTCGTTCCGTTGATAATGCCGGGTCGGAAACCGCCTAGGCTGGGCCCTGCAGGCTATCGGTAGTGCGTGCCTCACGCGTTTGACTGCTGACATGCCGCCACAGGAGAAACAGGAGTACAGCGAATCCCACCGCCACCACAGACATGCCTGCAGGGTTGTCGGGCCGCGTCGCGTCGAACTCGCTGAGGAAAGCGATGAATATCATCGGGGAGAGGCCTCCTGCCGCTAGAGCTAGTTTCGCTCTGGGAGCGTCCTCGGACCAAGCGGCCCTGCGGAGGCGGTCAGCGTATAGGATTAGGACTGCCACAGAGAGCAGGAGGAGTAGGGCTGGATAGGGGACGAGGCTGGGTCCTGCATATAGGCCACCGAAAAGGAGGACCGACCCTATTATCCCAAACAACCACCACGCGGCGGGCCCTGCCAGCGGTTTGGTGCCGCGGTACCCGAATCTTGAGGGGAGCCTGTATGCTGTATGAATCAAGAGGACCACCACAAGAAGGGTCAGCCCGTAGGTGAGAACCGGCGGGAAGAAGGGCGTCAGAAAGAGAAAGCCGAAGACGACGACGAAGGTGAAGGCTAGCACCAAGATCCAGAAGCCCCGGCGGCTGACCCATTGGGTCTTTACCCGGTCGGGGTAGGCCAGCTCCACCAGAAGGATGGGGATGGTGATGCTGATGACCGCGTGGTAGACAGTAAGGTAGAAAGACCAGACCCAGTTCACCCCCAGCCAGCGGCCGTAGATACCCAGCGGCCCCAGGTCCATCCAGCCAGGATCGAAGAAGCTCTTGACCATGAGGCCCTCCTCGATGATTCCGTACGCCGCCCCAAGGAGGAGCAGTGTGGCCTTTCCCTTCCCCCACCTAAGTGTGACCTCACGCAAGATGACGGCCCCCGTCCCGTAGAGGCCAACCAGCAATGTGAAACCAAAGGGATGGAAGAACTCGGACGGCGGGGCGGAGCTGGAGAGGAGTTCCCCGATCGCGGGGGCCAGCAGGAGGAGCGCCAAGGCGGGTGGAAAGGTTCGCCGCACACTCTCCCCTCTTCGAGGCCTCTATTTTGCTCTTCCCATTCCCCTCTCCAATCTGAGACCGTCTTCCCGACTGGGGAATGACCTCATACATGTCCCTTCAAAGGTGACATCGCAAGGTTCTAGGCGCGACGAGACCATCCCTTCCCAGAACGAGGTTCAAGGGCCAGATATGAGGGGCAAGTGGAAGGGCAAGGTGCTACTGCCGATGGATCAGGTGGTTCGGGCCACCGAGGGTTCCCTATCGAGGCTAGCAAGCACTTTCCGGAAGAGCCATTCCTTTGTATCTCTTGGGAGGCGCGTCGACATCTTCTCGATTGCGTCACCCATGAGGTTCACCCTCAAGCTGCGGGAGGTCGGCCTCATCTTCATGATGGGGGAGGAACGAAAGGAGACATCTCTAGCATTTTCTCAAGCGGAGGGCTCCATACCGTTCCTCCGGTCATTCGTGCTCGAGCTCGCCCGCCAGCTCCCCCATCCGCCTTGGCATCGCGAGGGTGAGGCGCGACGGGCTGCTCTCAAGACCTGGACGAAAATGGTCGCGGTCAGTGTCCTCGTCTTGGGGTTGGGGCTCTTCAACATATTCTTCATCTCACCCTCAACCCTCCTCGAACTCCTCCTCATGATTACCAATATCGTCGTCGTCATCGTGCCTTTTGTGGCGATCTTCATGACCCATCCAGACATGGTTTCCAGGATTCAACGCCGGAAGTGGCGTCGCTGGATTGGGAGACCCGAACTCGCGTCCATGGGATGGACCGAGAGGATCACCTGAAAACGGACCCTCCGTTGAGAAATCGCTACAACACCTGCCGCAACGCCTCCGCCGGAGGCATCTTCGAGGCCCTGAGCGAGGGGGACAGGGTCGCTAGGACGCTGGCCACGAAGGACAGTACCAGAATGAAGGCTAGGTTCGGCCAGGGGATGACGAACTCGGCGTCGCTGAAGATGTCCATGGTGGTGAAAAGGTTGTACGCGAGGGCGATGCCCAGCGTCAGGCCCAGGAGAATGCCCAGAACCGCCACGAAGGAGAGCTCCAGCAGGAAGGCCTTGAGGACCATGTCCTTCCGGAAGCCCAGCGCCCGCAGGGTTCCGATGATGGCACGCCTCTCCACCACGTTGCGTACCGCCAGGACACCGAGGCCAGAGATTCCCACCGCGAGGCCCAAGGCGAGGAAGGCCTGGATGAGCTGCATGACGTTGAGGGTGACCTCCATGGCCTCCTGAACCTCGTCGAGGATGACATTAGCCTGCAGGCCATAGTCCACGAACTCTCGCTCTAAGGATTTGGCCACGGCGGAGACGTCCTCACCCTCAGCGATTCTGAAGTAGAAGAGAGTGGGCTTGCTGGTGAAGGCGAACTCCTCCACCTTCTCCTCCTGCATGAAGATGCCAGATACGAACCGTGCGTCGAGGATGCCGATAACGGTGACGTCCACCGTCTCTCCGATGGCGTTCTCCAGCGTTAGGACGTCCCCGACT
>JABAOD010006482.1_pt1 | contig 10792 bp, 11 predicted proteins | sample 7062151 | NCBI WGS metagenome assembly JABAOD01 (sample SAMN14538626, study PRJNA623070) | marine sediment metagenome | biome: marine biome [ENVO:00000428]; feature: marine pelagic biome [ENVO:01000023]; material: deep marine sediment [ENVO:00002113] | place: India: Gulf of Khambhat ...
CAGGCGGCGGCCTCCACGGCGGGCAGCCCGAAGCCCTCGCATTCGGAGGCGAGGATGAGGGCGGCGGCGCCGGAGTGGAGGTGCCGAAGCTCGTCGTCGGGAACGAAGCCGGTCCAGCGCACCAGCGGTTCGCTGCCGCTCTCGACGATCGTCTGACGAATCGCGGAGATGTTTCCATGGAAGACATCGCCGTCGGTCGTGCCGACCAGCAGCAGATAGGGGGGGTTAGAGGAACGTCGCGCCACGGCGGCGTGCGCCCGCACCACGACATCCAACCGCTTGTGAGGGTTGAACCCGCCGACGTAGGTGAACCATCGCGCCCGCGGGGGCAAGCCGTACTTCTTGGCCGCCGTCTCGATCTGTGAGCGATCCTCGCTCGGCCGGAACGCCGGCGCCGGCGCTTCGGGCACCACGCGCAGCCGATCCGGGGTCACGCCGAGTCGCTCAACGATCTCGCCGGCCGAGAAGTCGGAGACCGTCATGATCAAGCGGGCCTGCTGCAAAGCCAGCTTGACCTTGGCGCCCCAGAACAGCCGCGCCCGGCGCGAGGGGAGCGTCAGCTCGGGGTAGCGCTCGGCGATCGTGTCGTGAATCGCGACGACCGCGGGCAGGAACGGTGGCAGCGGGAAGTAGGTGTAGACCGATGGCGAGAAGAAGACGTCCAGCCGCTCGCGCGATACGGCGCGAGTGAAACGCAGCATGTCCACAGGCGTGCGGTTGCCGTCGGCCGAGGCGGCGAGTGTGGGCGACGCGGACTGCGCCACACGGACGGTGCGCAGGTTTGGGGCCTCCATCCGGAAGCAGGCGTCCGCTCTGGCGTCCAGAAAACAGACGAACTCATCTTCGGAAGCCTGAGCGACCATCGACTTCAGCAGCTCACGGGTGAAGCGGCCGTAGCCGCGGCCGTTCGCCCAGCAGCAGGCGTCTACGCCGATACGCATGGCTCAGCTTGCCGCGGCCGCCGGTTCGACGGGCTGCCTCTCCGCGTGCTCCTTCTTCATCTCCTCGTGGTACTCGAAGTCGGTGTTCACGGCCCAGATGTCGTGATCGGCTCCCTGCATGTTCCACACGGTCATCATGGCGGTGAGCATCGAGTGGTCCTGGTTGTTGTACTTGTGCATGCCGTTCCGGCCGACCGGGTGGAGGTTGGCGATCGGATCGATGAAGGTCCGAACGGTGTCCAGGTGCTCGCGGTAGACCGAGTCGTACACGGGATACGCCTTGGGCATGCGGACGACGGTGCCATCCGTGACCTTCGTCGGATCGCCGAGGCCCAGCAGGCCCAGCTCGCGCGTGGCGAGCGCGACCAGGTCGTCGTCGTTCATGGTCCAGAGCCCGTCGCCCTTGAAGCAGAAGTACTCCATCCCCAGGCAGGTCTTGCTGGGGTCGGGCACCATGTCGCGGCTCCAGTTCTTGAAGTTCTGGATGCGACCGACCTTCACGCCGGGCGTGTGGATGTAGATCCAGTTGTCCGGAAACAGCTCCGGCTCATCGAGGATGAGCGCCACCAGCAAAAAGTCGCGGTAGCTCAGACCTTCGCCCGCGGCGCGGATGTGCTCGGGCGCGGCCGGCTCGATCGCCCGGACCAGGGAGCGGACCGGCATGGTGACGATGAAGTGGTCACCTTCGACGCGGCGTTCCCCGGCCGGCGTAACGGCGCGAGCGGCGACAGCTCGGCCGCCACAGACCTCGATGCCTTTGACATAGTGGCGCATCAAGACGGTGCCGCCCATCTCCTCGACACGATCACGGCACGCCTCCCACATCTGGCCCGGACCCAGCCGCGGATACTGGAACTCGTTGATGAGCGTCTTGATCTTCGTCGACCGCTTGTTGAGGGCCGCCGCCGACATGATCGCCTTGGCCAGGGAGAGGCCCTTGATGCGCTGCGCGGCCCACTCGGCGCGGATCTCCGTACAGGGGATGCCCCAGACCTTTTCCGTGTACGTCTTGAAGAAGATCTCGTAGAGGCGTTTTCCGAATCGGTTCGTCACCCACTGCTCGAAGTTCTCCTCGACGGGTGACGGTTGCAGGTGCGCTTTGATGTAGCTGAAAAGGATGAGGGCCGCGTTGATGGGGCCGAGCCCCTGCAAGGCGTTCTTCGCTTTCAGCGGATAGTCGAAGAACTTGCCGTCGTAATGGATCCGCGAGAGCCGGGGTACGGAGATGAACTGGTCGCCGAGGATCTCGTGCCAGAGCTCCTCGACCGGCTTGATCTTGGTGAAGAAGCGGTGACCGCCGATGTCGAAACGGTAGCCCTTGTAGACGACGGTGCGCGAGATGCCGCCTACCTGATCATCCGCCTCGAGCACGGTGACGTCATAGCCGCTTTTCGCCAGCAGGTAGGCGGCGGTGAGGCCGCCGGGTCCGGCACCCACGATGACGACCCGGTCTCCCGAGCGGAGCTTCGCGACTGGATGAAACCGAGCGTCCAAACGATCAGCCGTCCACCTGCTGTTCTCGGCCGCGCGGACCGGCGGATTGCCTGCCGGTGGCCGCCAGCGCGGCTTGGGACGCGGTCGCTCCTCTCGACGTAGGATCGAGCGAGCCGCCTTGCGCCGCGTCCTCTGAGTCGCGCCGGCCCCGACCGGACTTGGCGGCTTCGGAAGGACCGGATTCTGCTGCTTCGAGCTTGGCGATCAAATCACGCGATAAGGGCCTTCGGTCGTCGACGAACAGCACGATGTCACCCTCGGCCGCTGCCATCCCCTGCGCTCGTAGGCGAGAGAACGGAGTGCCGGGCGGCGCGAAGACGAATCGAGCCGCCGGGTAGTCCGCCTCGAGCTGGCTGCGCTCGGCGGGACCCGAGCCCGCTCGCACGACGATGATCTCGGCCGCGCGGCGTCGCGACGGCCCAAGCAAAGTCCCGAGGCTCGCATCCAGCGAGCTGCGCTGGTCTTCGGACACGACAACGACCGATATGCTGGGTTCGGGACTCAGACGCACGGCGCGTTGGCCGGCCGAATTGCCCGCTGGGCGATCTGGCTTTTCCATCCGCTCCTTCTGGTCATGCCGCTGGAGGCGTTCTGCCGAAAGGCTGAACTCCACGCACACAATTTGCGCGGCCGGGACCGAGTGGATCCGTTTGGCGGGGTCAGTGTCCCCGCTCTGTATCACGAACCAGGGCTGGAGGCCCGGATTTGGAGATTCTCGCGTATCCGGCCGGTTTGGGCCGGTCCGGCGGTGAGACCCAGAGTCTGCAAGAGGCGTGCGGGCAAGGAACGGCGCGGGCGCCGGACGCTTCCGGGTTGCAGACCAGTGGGAAGAACAGGCTTCAAGGCTTGAGACTGCGATTGGGGGGGCCGGCAATCGGGGCGGGCCCTTCTCGAGACGCCGCCTCGGTAAGGGAACGCAATCGGGCATCGTTTGTTGCGGTGCTGCAACGTAGTGAGCTGGCCGGGGTGCCAGCGGCCGTCCGTGAGCCGCAACCCGACAAGGTAAGGAGCGATTGCAGGGCTGAGATGACCAGGAGGCGGTTGCGCTCACCGGGGACTTCTACGACTCGCGAGACTGAGGCGATTCCACTTCTTTCGTCCCCCTACCGGCGCAGAGGCGAGCTCGAGTGAAGCGGCCAGTCAGGACTCTCCTCTGGCTCGCCGCCATTGGGCCCTTTCTCTTGCTGGCGCTCTGGCATTGGCCGGATGGCCCCGGTCTCGGTGGCGGCGATTATGCCCATTATCTCCTGCACGCCAGAGCACTGCTGGAGGGTCGGTCGTACACCGACACCGGCTATATTTTCAACGAGTACAACTGGGGGCTCGGTCCCCCGGCCCAGCCGCCTGGCCTGCCGCTGACCGTCTTACCGGTTCTCGCCCTCTTCGGCTACCACACCTGGGCAATCAAGCCGCTCATGCTCGCTTTCGCGGTAGCCTTCTTGGTGTTAGCCGGGAAGTATTTCGCCGAGCATGACAGGCGTTTGTTGGGGTTGGGCGTCGCCCTGATGGCGGGGTTATCCCCGGGCATAGCGAGGGCCGCGACGCAGATAGGCTCGGACCTGCCGTTCGCGGCGCTACTCTGGGCGGTCATCTATCTGTTTGACCGGCCGGGGGAGTGGCGCTACGGGCGGATTGTGGCGATTTCTGCGCTCGGAGGCCTGGCGATGCTTTATCGCGTGGTCGGCGTCGTCTTGATCCCGGCCGCCCTGGTCTTCGGACTGATTCGGTTTCGCGAGCACCGTCTCAAAGCGCTTGGCCCCTTCGGAATATGGACCGCCTTTTCGATCTTGGCGTTGCTGCTGGTGCCCGCCGTCGCGGATGCGCTGGGCCGTGTGTCACTTGAGGCTGTCCAGGTGTCGCTTCCCAGCGCCTCGTGGCGGGTGTTCTATCACAGGCTATTGGGGTACCGCCTCGGCCTCTTCGAGAGTCACCTCTATCCTTTCCCCTGGAACGCAGCGAACGACGCGTTACATGTCGTGACGACGATTGTGATGGTGCTGGGTCTAGCGGCCTGGTTGCCTCGGGCCCGTCAGCGGTTCCTGCTCTGTTTCGCCGTCGTGTACATCGTGGCCCTTCTGGCCGTGCCGGTGGCCGCTGCGCGCTATTTCTGGCCGCTGTTCCCGTTGTTCGTGTTCGGGTTGCTGAATGGGGTCACGCTTCTCTGCCGCGCCGCCCGCGACTCCTGGGTCGCCGAAAGGTCGGAGGCCATCAGCCTGGCCGTTGCCCTGGCGCTGGCTTTCCTCTCCGTAACGATTGGCCCGAAAGAGCCACGTCGTGAAAGTCTGGTGAAACAGCCGGACGTCCGTGAGTTGTTCGGCTGGCTGGAGGAGCGGGCGGCCGATGAGCCGATGCGCGTGCTCTTCGTCAAGCCGCGGGTGTTGACCTGGGAGACCCGCATCCCGGCGATGGCCACCTTCGTCGTGCCGTTGATCGAATGGGAGACTGTTCCGGGGTGCGTACCCAGCCGGATGGCATATGTCGAGCACCTGAGCGACAAGGAGATCACGCACGTCGTCGAGGGCGACTACGGGCTCGCCCCGCAACTACGAAGGGTGCTGGTCGAGGTGTTGGACGAGTGCCCCGCTTATTTCACGCTCTTGTTCCAGAACAACAGCTTCCGCGTGTATCGTTTTTTGGGCGGGGAAGATACGGACACCGAGATCTAGAGGCGGGTCTCACTTTCGCGCCCGGCACTACACGTTCGCTTCCGGCTCCGAGCTCCGCGGCTGAACCTGCAACCCTGTGTAGTCCGTCGATGCGACGCGCCGCAGCCCTCGAGCCACGAGCAAGAACGGGGCAAATACCAGGACCTCCACCAGCATGACCTCGAAGTTGTGCCAGGAAAGAAGAGTCTCCAAGAACTGCCAGAGCCCGTCACCAGGACCACCGTGGAATACCCCGGCCAGTGGTGACCAGGGCGACATGACATCGGAGTTCAGAAAGGGCCAGAGGAGCGGTTGGCCTGATGCTTCGCTCGGGTTGCCGCTGAGAAAGTCCAGCAAGAGGTGGGAGACGTAAAGACCGGCGGCGAGAAGGCCGGCGCGCACGGCGGGCGCCATCAGCAGCCGCGCTATCAGCGCCACGGTCAGGCCGAAAATCAGCGCCGCCAGAAGCGAATGCGTGATACTCCTATGGAACCGATTGATGTCGCCGACCAGTAGTCCGGGCAGGAAGTCGAGGTCCGCGAAGTTGACGGCCACGACGGCCAGCAGGTACCAGCGGCGGTTAGACCGGCGATCGCCGGCTTCCGCCATTGCGAGGCCGATGATGCTGTGTCCGATGGGCGAGGCCATCTGAGATCTCCGCTCCTTCTCGCTCGAGTTCCGTGTGTGCAGTCGCTCCGGTGCCTTGGTCAAGGATCGGGCCATCTCGTCGGCAGCCCCGGTTGCCCACCCGACGGGGGTTCGCGCCGGGCTTGCTGTGGCCGGACGGCAACACGGCTCAGCGACCGCTCCTCTAAACCGTTGATGTTGCAGTGTTCCGCCCAGCTGCCGGCATTCTCAGCGAGGCGTGACGATCCGGCGTCGCCCGCTCGGCCTGAAGAGGGGAGGCAGGTCCGATTCCTGCAACGCCCGGGCGTGGGCAGAGGTGCACGAGCGGCCTTGCTCCTGCAGCCGAGGCTGGAAGTCTGAGGGGAGCGGATGATCGCCAGTCCAACTAGTATTCTTGTCAGCGCGGGCTTGGGCTTCGGATCGATCCTTCAGCGTTTTCGGAGTGGGCCTCTCGTTTCACGAGACAGAGGCGTGCCCCGGCTGCTCCGAGGCCGATCGCACACCGCCGGTCACGTCATGTCCGACACCTTCAGAGGATGAGCATGGCGCCAACGCAGGACAAAGTCGCGGAGCGAGCCTACTACGATGAACTGTTCGCTCGTCGGGGACGTTTCGATCAGTTTGACGCTTCCGTGTATCAGCGCCTTGCCCGCACGGCTCGGGAGCGCACGGAAGGTATTCAGGCCGTCGACATCGGCTGCGGGTCCGGCACTCAGGCGGTTGCACTCGCTGAACATGGATTCGCCGTCCTTGCACTCGATTTATCGTGGGAGGCGGTGCGACTCACGCGTCAGAACTGCGCGTCCGAACCGAATATCGACGTCATCTGTGCGGACGCAGAGCACCTTCCCCTTCCGGATCGATCGGTGGACGCGTGCGTCTGCGGTCTGCTGCTTCACCATTTCAAGTATCTCGACCCGATCGCAGACGAGCTTGCGCGGATCGTCCGCCCGGGAGGCGTCGTCCTGACTTTGGATGCGAACGCCCACAACCCGTTCGTTTGGCTATTCTTCAACGTCATCCATCGCCTGAGACCTCTGAAACGCCTGACCCCCAATCAACGGGCCCTGCGAAGAGGTGAGATCCGCCGTGTCTTTGAGGATCGGGGTTTCGACGCCTTTGAGTTTGATGCCTTTTCCACGAACCTGCGGAAGGATTGGCTCGGGGGTTCCCTTGCGGCGAAACTGAACTTCCACGCTCGCGCGGCAGTGCTTCGCATTTCCGAGATCGTGCTTCCCCGAATCAGCCAGGGTAACGTGTTGATGGGCGTTTTCAGCAAGCCGAAGGTATGAGTCCGATTGGCGTCAAGAGCTTCTGTTCGGCCTCTTCGCGGGCTTCGGGCGACCGCGCAGGTCCCGCCCCTTTGGTCGCCTACGAGACGACGTTCGCCTCGGTCGTGGGAGCGAGGATGGCTACCGCGTTTGGGTATGGTCGGACGGCGCTTCGAGCCGTTCTGAACCTTCCGAGTATCGACCAACGCGATGAAGTGATTCTGTCGCCGTTGACCTGCAAGGTCGTGCCACTCGCGATCCTCGCCTCCGGTCTGCGTCCGGTCTATGCGGACATCGGTGAAGGGTCGCTCAATCTGGATCCAGGCTCGGTGGCCGACGCCTTGGGGCAGCGGACGCGCGCCATTCTCTTTCAGCACACGTACGGAAGCGGCCGCGGGCTCGCGGAGGTTGCCGCGGTGGCGGAAGCGGCAGGGATAATGCTCATCGAAGATCGGGCACAATGCATGCCGCGGGCTGACGACTGGAGGTGCAGCTCAAAGGGCGTCGTCGGGTTCTACAGCAACAATCTGCTCAAACCCTTGCCGGCAGGAGCGGGTGGCATGGCTGTGACGGATGATCCGGACCTGGCGAGCGCCTTGAGGGCGACCCGAGACCGATTGGAGATAAAGCCGGGAGCGGGCCGTCGTATTCGCGCTCGGCTGGCGAGGTGGGTTCACGACCATGTTCTGACACCGGAACGGTACTGGCCTCTCTACCGCATGCACCGCGCAGTGTCCAGGATCAGGGCGCGAGCCAGTCTCGATGAGGAGATCGCTCATGAGATCGAAGCCGCGAGCGTCAGGCTGACCCCCGCACAGGCGCGTTGGGGTAGCGAAGCGCTCGAGAGCGTCTCGGAGGCTGCGGAACACCGGAAACTCTGTGTCCACGAATACACGAACCAGTTGGATGCTCGTTTCGCGATTAGCGAGATCGCACCGCTCTATTACTACCCGATTCGCTCCAACCGAAAGCAGGAGCTTTTGAGAAGAGCGCGGAGGGATCACGTCGAGATCGTCGCTTGGCCGAGGATGACGCCCATCTATCCGGTGGACGAGCCGGACGACCTGGGCCGATATGGCTACCAACCGGGTAGTTGCCCACGAGCCGAGAGTACTGCCAGGGAGCTCGTCGGGCTGCCGACGCACCGGAGAATCGATTCGCGCGAGAGGCAGCGGACCATCGCGTTGATTCACGACTTCCTGCAGGTAGCGGAATGAGTCCATTGAGTCAGTCCCTCGAGTGCGAGGTGACACGCCCGGCTGTCAGCGTCCTGCAGGCGCACCACGAGGATGCGTGGAGGAAGTTCGTCGCTGACCATCCGGATGGGAACGTCTATCACACGCTCGAATGGCGAAGCGTGATCGTGGAGGTATTTCAACACCGTCCCGAGTATCTGGTCGCGTTTCGTGGCGACGTTCTGACCGGCGTTCTCCCGATGTTCCAGGTTCAGGCACCCTTCCTTGGCTCCAAGCTCATCTCCCTGCCCTACGACGTCGGATCCGGAGGTCCACTCGCCTCGGATGCCATGTCCGCCCAGGCGCTCGCAGAAGAAGCGGTGCGCATAGCCCGGGAGCGACAAGTCAACTATCTGGAATTCCGATCCGGTAGAATGCAGCGTGGTCTGGAGGGGGGTCCGTTGGAGTGCCAGGAGTCGGTAATCATCAGCGAGATGGCCCTTGGTAGTGCGAACGAGGTGTGGGAGCGAGTGTCGGATAACCATCAGCGATCGCTCCGCACGGCGCAGCGTCGCGGCGTCGAGGTGAGACGGGCGACTACGGTCTCAGACTATGAGGCATTCTATCGAATATATGTTCGCTGTTTCCGCAACTTGGGCAGTCCGTCCTATGACTGGCGGTACTTTCCCGCAGTACGTCGACACCTCTCCGATCGTGGCGATGTTCACTTGCTTCTGGCGGAGGCGGGAGGGGAGCCGATTGGCGGCCTGCTGGCGCTCGGTGGCAAGAAGATGCTCATCGCCAAGGTGGCCGCGGTACTGCCAGAGGCGTTGAAACTCCGAACCTATCCGGCTCTCTACTGGGCTACAATCGAACTCGGAGTCCAAATCGGGGCAGGGCGTCTGAGCTGGGGTACGTCATCACGGTCACAGATCGGACTGATCGAGTTCAAGGAACGTTGGGGGGCGCACTCTCGCCCGGCGCGGCTTTATCAAATGCCAGTCAAGAAGAAGATCCCAGACCTTGAACGATACTACGACGACAGCGGCATAGCGCGGAGAGTCTGGCGACGACTCCCGGTGTGGAGCACAGCGGCGCTGGGAGGGGTGATCAATCGATGGTTTTGCTGACCGACGTGAATCCCGATCATTTCGTCTACGTCGACATCTCTTCGGCAGGATTTAGCCTGCCCGTGATTAGAGACCTAGTTGACTATACATAGCCATGATCGAGTCCGGAGTACCTGAGCGGGAACGAGAACGTGGACCGGACAGATCTGCGGCTATCTTGCACGTAGATCTGGACGGAGCCCGCGAGATATTTGCCGTGCACGGGTGGGGATATCCTCTGAATGGAGATCCTCTCTTCGAATCGGGGTTGGCGGCAGCGCTGCGTCTGTTCGATGATCTCGGGGTAAGAAGCACGCTGTTCGCAGTGGCCAGGTCCGCCGAGGATCGGAACGTCCGACGTGCCTTGGGAGAGGCCTGTGACGCGGGACACGAGATCGCATCGCACAGTAGCTCTCACAGGTCGCTTAAAGGCCTCTCGGAGGCAGAGCTTCAGGTGGAGATCCGCGATAGTCGTCATCGGCTGCAAGATCTCTTGGGCGTTCCGATCGATGGCTTTCGCGCGCCCCAATTCTCGCTGGATCCGGCCTTGCTCGAGACCGTCGCGGACGCCGGCTATCGTTACGATTCTTCACTCTTCTCGAACTCCCCTGCGGGTTCCGCTTCGTCGTACGACAGGGTGCCGTCGGAACCCCACTGGCCGCTTTCTGGGCGCAACTTTCTTGAGCTGCCGATGCCCGGCTATCGACCAATGCCGTTCCCCTTCTATCCATCCTATTCCCTGGTTCTCGGAGATTGGTACTTCCGACTTGGATTCTGGAAGTGGCGATCTTCCGGCGGCCGCGTGCTCGTGTTGCTCTTCCATCTTACAGACTTTGCGAGTCCACTGCCGAGCAGGGTGGTTCGAGGACCGGTGAGGACGCTCTACACCATTTCTCACCTCGATGCGAGCGAGAAGCGTCGACGGTGCCGACTATTCATAGAGAATGTCGCTCGGCACTATGAGATCATTACAACCAGGGATTTCTTGAGGCGGATTGGGCCCAGGGAGCCTACGTCGCGCAACGGAGAGAAGCGGTGAAGGCGATCACGCAGAACATGAAGACCGGGGAGGTGGTTGTGAAAGAAGTCCCGCCTCCCTCGTTGCAGCCTGAAGGGGTGCTGGTTCGCGTANNGCGTACGCCGTTCCCTGATCAGCATTGGTACCGAGCGCTCGATCATTGCCCTTGCCGAGCGTGGTCCACTTGGGAAGGCTCGAGCTCGGCCGGATCTGGCCCGAAAGGTCCTGAACAAGGCCAAACAAGAGGGGTATTGGAGTACCTACCAGGTGGTCCGAAACCTCATCGCGTCGCCCATTCCGCTCGGCTACTCCTGTACCGGCGAGATCATCGCCGTCGGTGCGGAGACACAGCGGTTCAAGATCGGTGATCGCGTGTCCTGCGCGGGACTGGGGCACGCCAATCACGCCGAGATCGTCTACGTGCCGCAGAACCTCTGCGCCAGCGTGCCCGACGAACTCGGGTACGAGTCCGCGACCTTCGCGACGGTGGGAGCGATCGCGATTCAAGGCAT
>JABAOD010053015.1_pt1 | contig 10786 bp, 8 predicted proteins | sample 7062151 | NCBI WGS metagenome assembly JABAOD01 (sample SAMN14538626, study PRJNA623070) | marine sediment metagenome | biome: marine biome [ENVO:00000428]; feature: marine pelagic biome [ENVO:01000023]; material: deep marine sediment [ENVO:00002113] | place: India: Gulf of Khambhat ...
GAAGGCTGATGGGACAGATCGGTTCGTCCGGACTCAATTCCCAGCCGGGCAAGGGTTGCCTGCCAAATAGACCGCCCGATTTCAAGAGACTTTTGACTTTGTCCGTGCGTTGCGGAAGCGCGCCCACCTCAGTTAATTGAGGTGGGCGCGACTCACGTTCCAGGGCCTAGGTTTCGCAAGTCCTTCACGCTCGCCGGATCTGCCTCAAAAGTCGATGCCTCGATGGATTCCGCAGCTGCGCGTGACTCGTTTTAGGGCATCGCATTTTCCACGCGCGCGGCGGAAAGATCCTTGACGGCCGCTTGATAGGAGGAACCAGGCCGGTCGGAGCGCCGCCAGAATGGCATTTCCGGACTGGAGGTTCCCGTGTTTGGTGTGAGTGCGTGTCTCTCCTTCGAGTGCGATATCTCCTAGGAGTGCATTTGAGGCCAACTTCCAGGGAGGTCGATCAACTGCATACCAGGCTGGGCGAAACGGCCCTCAGGCTGCGCGATGGCTCAGTCTGATCATCTATTCATTGGTACCCGCAGGGCCGAACGACCCAGGGCGAGGAAAGTCGGTTGGTAGGGAAAATTGGGAGTCTATCAGCTTTGGATACTGGGACGGCTAGAGTCAGGCTCCGGTTTCACGGGAGCTCAGACGCGGAGCGATTCGCTCGATGGCAGGCCACAATCCGCCGGAGAACCAGGCGCCGGTCTCGCGGTCTGAGGACGTGAAGTTGAGAGGTCTCCTCGTTCAATTGTCTGGGGCGCCTGCCTGGATCCAGTCGATGATGATCTGGATTTCGGCGTCAGATAATGGACCAGAAGGGGGCATGATCCCGCCGATGGAATGGGTGCCGAGCAGCTTTTGGGCGAGGAGACTCTGATCTGGATCACCTGGCAACACGACGGGCGCGTTGTTTCCAGTGGTCATCACTGCCTCATAGGCTTCTGAACCCCACCCGCCGGCTGATCCGTGGCACATGACGCAGTCCTTTGTGAAGATAGGTTGCACATCTGCGAGAAAACTGGGGGCGCCAGGGGGCGTGTCAGAACCGGTGAATCCGCTTCGCATATAGGCCAGCAAATCGTTGACATCCTGAACCACGAGGATGGCATGAAATGAGGGCATCTCCAGGCCGCCGTTCTGGATCTGCGAAGCGATCATCTCGTCGGTGAAGCCGTCCAGGAATGCGGATGAGTTCAGGACGATGCCTCCAGTCTGCCGCTCACCCACGAGGCCGTGGCAGCCGGAACACAGTTGGGCGAAGAGTTGCTCACCATGGCCTGCATCGCCACCGTCGGAGCTGAAAGGCTCCAGGGCGGATGTGGCGCCAGCAGTGGAAGGAGCGGTTGGTTCCCAGGAGCGGATGAGGCCCACCAACTCGTCAATCTGATCGGGGGCCAGGAGCCCAAGATCCCCCNNGTCAATCTGATCGGGGGTCAGGAGCCCAAGATCTCCCCAAGATAGCATGCTTGTCCCGAGCGTTCCGCGAACGATCCAATCGCGGATCGCTTCGTCATTGTTGGCGGCCAGGAATTCCCTGGAATTGAGTGGAGGTCCCATGCCTCCTTCTCCATTGCGCCCATGGCACCGCGCGCAAACCCTCAAGAACGCTTCTTCACCGCTGAGTAATATCGGGGTAGGTGTCGGCAGTGGGCCGGCGTGCCAAGTCCGCATCAGCGCAAGCAAATCGCTAATGTCATTGGTAGTGAGGAGAGCATGAAAGGGCGGCATGTCCGCGCTTCCGCCGCGGATCTGGCGCGAGAGTGTCTCGTCATCCAGCGTTCCAACGACCTCGCGCAGGATGAAGCCGCCTTCCGCGGCGGCTTCCCCGCTGAGCCCGTGGCATCCGCTGCAGAATTGAGCAAACAGTGCTTCGCCTTCTTTCGGATCGCCCCGCGTGGCTCTGGCAGCTTCCGGAGCGATGCTGTCGGCCCTCTCAGGAGCTGTGGCTTCCCATCCACGGATGAGGGCGACGAGTTCGTCGATCTGCCGATCGGTGATCAGTCCGAGATCTCCCCAAGCCAACATCTCAGATGCACCGCGACCGCGTTCGACGGCTTCCCTTAGGTCTGTGTCTGTCACCGCGCGAAGGAAGGGTTTGGTATTGAGCGCGGGTCCGAAAGTTCCTTCCCCATTGTCTCCATGACAGCGTGAACAAAGGCGGAGGTAAAGCTCCGCGCCGCCAAGCTCGGCGCTCGCAGGCGCAGTGTGACAGGTCTGACAAGTGCTGCTTTCCAGTCCTCGATGCGCGTCTGGAATGCGGGTTGCTCCACCTACGCCCTGTTTATGGCACATCAGGCAATCGCTGCGGCCGATGAGATCGTGCGGGATCTGGGGAGCACTCTCGTTGGAGTCGAGATCTGTGTCGGCGAAAGAGAGGCTGAGCCTTGATACTGCGGCGACCGTCGGATCGACACGTGGGGATACGAGCGTGGGAGCCGGCAGCGATTCCAGAGCCGGCAGGCTTGGCTCACCGAGACACGCCCCCAACATCCACGCTGCGGAGAGCACGAAGAGATAGAGAAAGAGCCGGCGGGAAGTCATGTTGTCCTCACCCTGCGGTAGGCCCAAACGGCGCCCAGAAGACCGGCCAATGCGACACCTACGAGACCCCACTGCCAGGGAAAGCTTTGTAGAGTGGAGGGAGGCAGATTCATCAGGTCCTCTTCTTCGGCCGGCACGTTCGACACGACAACCGCATCTGTTGGAATGGCGGGCGGGGTGGGCAATGGGACGCGTGTGGCGTTGGGTTGGGGGGGCTCTTGGCCCAGGACGGCGGAGGCCCACTCCGGAGTCTGGTCAGCGTGGCAGAGATTGCACGAATTGGGCATCTGCTCCTGCCCTCCGTAGGCAAAGCTCACCGCCGGATTCGGTGGGCGAAATGTATGGCTCCGAATCTGAAAGTCTGTTGGCACGAATCTCGAAATCTGCGGCATATGACAATCTGTGCATTGAACTTCATCCACCGCCGCGGCCATATAGGGGATGTGGGTTGCAAGATCCCGATTACCCTCATGGCAGACCAGACAGCGATCATTTCCCACCATCCGCGTCTGATGATCGGTTTCACCGATGGTGTGCGAGGTATGGCAGAAAATGCAGCTGACGCTATCCTTGTGAACGCCCTGACGCCAATCCTGGTACTGCATATGGTGACGCTTTGCCGTGCCGTCTGGCCAGAAATCCGCTGGATCGGTGGAGAGGATAAAGGTCTCGGATAGTTTGGCCGGACCACCGGGTCGGTAGCCAATTGGGAAGGGGAATTCGCCAGAGGGCTCCTCGCCCCTGCTGTGGCACTGGGCGCAAACTTCAACTTGATCTTGGAAGGGGAGGTCAGCTGGGTTGACGATTCTCCTTCGATCACCGGTGGAGGCCACGTGTGCCGCACCCGGGCCATGGCAGGCCTCACAACCGACACCTGGCTCGAGCCAGGTCTGAGTTGCGGCGTCGAATCCCGTCGTGTGACACCCGGCGCAGTATTGCCCGTAGGGACGTGAACGCCAGCTATCCGCCTCATAGGGTACCCACTCGCCGGTCACGACATTCCATTCGGCGGGAAGGACGTAAAGGGCACCATCGATCTCGGTCAGATAGCGCTGCTTGTACTGCCCGCCGAGGACCCATTGGACATCTTCGAGCGTAAAACTGCGGTTTGGGCTGTCGCTGTCAAAGTCGCCAAGGGGCGCCGCCTCTTCCACGGGACGCAGGATGAATTGGTGCCAGGTCTGCTTCAGGGTCAGGTAGGTGTTTGCATGGCAGCGCGCACATGTGGCTGAACCTACATACTCAGATTGGGTCTCACTCAGAGTCCGCGGTGCGGCAGCCTTCGTCTGCTGCATTGACGCCGAAGCCAGCAGGATTGTCAAGGTGCAAAGGGCGAGGAAGATATAGCGCTTAGGTAGGAGCATATACCTCCTGCGTGGATTTGCCGGGGACATGGGCCTCACTCCCTGAAGCGGCCTTGCAAGATGGACAGAGCTCAAGCGACCGCCGGGTTGAGGGACTATCGCCCAACTGCTCCACCAGGCGCTCCAACCACGGCGCCGCGATGTGCGGGCGTTGACAGGTCGGGCAGAAGACGCGTGGCGCGGAGAGCAAGATCCTCTCCTGTGATGGCCGTGGCGAGCGGAGGTATGCGCCCCGCTGCAAGTGTATGGCGTTCTCCGGGCAATTTCTGAGGCATGCTCGGCAGCCATTGCATAGCCCCGGATCGAATCTCAGGCCGAGTGTGGTCGGCGAAATGTATACGGAAAGTGCGCCCGGCCGACAATTGTCGACGCACAACGTGCATAGGGTACACGGCGGAGAGCAGACATCGAGTCGGATGTTGGGGTACCGAGGAGTGCAGCGGCTGGATGAAAGCCGCTTGTCTTCCCCGGCAGGATTGCGTCGGCGTTGGCCAGCATCTTGGGTGGATCCTCCCCCGGATTCGGCCGTCAGCTTCGCCAAGTCCTTTTGAACCAGAGCATTCGCCTCCCTTGCTGCTTGCCGAAAGAAGCCGTGGGCATCACTCTGGTCGATCTTATCGCACAAGTTCGGAACCCAGCGAGAAAGGTGATCGCGAAGGAAGCGGAGCTGACGTTCACGCCATGCTGATTCTCGCTCAGTTTCGATCTCTTCTTTGGAGACGAGGTAGGCCATAAAGGCAAGCTCAAGAGAGATATGATCCGGAAGCTCACGATTGGAGGCGCGGATCTGCAGGCCCGCTTCAGCGTAGCATCTTCGCACACGTTCGGTCGACTCTCCCATGAGACGGCCATCGATGTAGACCGCCTCATAAGGGTGTGCGATCGGCTTCCCTGGTCCGAGAAAGATGCGGGCGTATTCCTTGCGCAAGCCGTCCGATCTTCCATCATCGGGAGGTCGGAAGGCGAGCGCCAAATCCAAGTATCGCCGCGAGCGGGAAGAGGTCGTCGATTCCATGCCTAATCCGCACCTGCCTCCGCTCCAAGGAGGAGCCTGGCTTCCTCGGCGGCGAGTTCCTCTCCCTCGCGCACTTCCCAGATCGAGACAATCGGGAAGACCTTGGCGAACAAGATGTAGAGCAAGGCGAAGAGCCCCACGCTGCCGAGTAAGATCGACCATTCAGCCCAGGATGGTAGATAGGAGGCGATCGGAGTTGGGAGCCGCGGGCGAGTCAGCGTCGGAACGACGATGTTGTACCTCTCCAGCCACATGCCCACATTCACCAAGAGGGAGGTGATCACCGTTCCCGTGATTGTGCGGGTGCGCCTGTTGCTGAGCATTATGAAAGGAATAATGAAATTGAACACCCACATGGCCCAGAACAAGGGGGAGAATTCCTCCGTAAGCTTGGAGAACAACACCCGCATCCCGGCAGGCTCGTTGCCGTAGAACTCGGTCAGATACTCAGAGAAGGTGAAATAGGCCCACAGAAAGGCGAAAATCAGCAGCAGCAGGCCGAGGTTGCTGAAGTGCTGTGGGGTGAGATAGGGTTCCAGCCGAAATGCCTTTCGCAGGATTGCCATGACGATGATCAACGTGGCGATGCCAGAGAATATTGCTCCAATGACGAAATACGGCCCAAAGATCGTGCTGTGCCACATCGGCTGCACAGTCATCGCAAAGACCCAAGACACGACCGTATGAACGGAGACGGCAATAGGAATGATCAGTACCGCCATGACGCCGATGAGGCGCTCCAGGCGGTGCTTCTGTTGCTCCGTTCCGGTCCAGCCGAGGGACAGCTTTGTGTAGAGCCAGCGGCGCCAGGGTGTCAGCCCGGGCCGATCGCGGAGGATTGCCAAATCCGGAATAAGGGGGAGGTAGAGATAAGTGATGCTGGCGCTGAGGTAAACGGTCACGCAAGATACATCCCAAATCAGAGGGGACTGGAAGCGGGCGTAGCGGATAATGTTGAACAATCGGTCCGGTCGACCCATATCGATAATGATGCTTCCGGTACCCAGGATGAGGGCGAAGACCGTGATGGCTTCGGCGGCGCGGGTGATCGGGCGGCGCCACTCCGCCCCGAAGACACGCAGGATTGCGGAAACCAGAGTCCCAGCATGACTGATGCCGATAAAGAACACGAAATTGGTGATGTACATTCCCCAATAGACAGGCCGGTTCAATCCGGTGACTTGCAGACCGTTTGCCAGCTGGCTTGCATAGGCAAAGCCGGCCAACGCCAGAATCGGTGCGAGCGCCGCTAGAGCCAAGTAGAAACCGCGCCCTGTCTTCTCAATGGGCCGGAATAGCACCGCCTCCCGTTCCTCCACGTCACGCTCCTTCCCGCAAGTAGTACACACTCGGTTCGGTGCCCAGATCTTCAAGCAGGCGAAAGGCGCGCGGGCTGCGAGCTTGTTCGGAGACCACGCTGTCCGGATCATCCAGATCACCGAAAGTCCTCGCGTTGCCAGGGCAAGCCTGATTGCATGCCGGAACAGGCAGTCGGTGGGAGCAGAAGGTGCACTTCTCCACGATACCTTTGGGCCTCAGAGGGATGTCGGGATTCAGGTAGCGGGGCATTCCTTCGGGGATCTGGGGTGTTCCCCAGTTGAAGTAGCGGACGGCATAGGGGCACGCGACCATGCAGTAGCGGCAGCCGATGCAGCGCTCGTACCTTTGAAGTACCAAGCCGTCTTCGTTTTGATAGGTGGCCCCTACCGGACAGACCCGGACGCAAGGTGGATTCTCACAGTGCATGCAAGGCCGCGGGATGAAGCTGCCTCGCACGTTGGGATACTCTCCTTCCACCTCCGAAAGCACATCGTGCCAGAATATCGCCCGGCCGAGCTCGGCTTCTTCCGGCCCAGCGAACGCGACGTTGTTCTCCGCCCGACAAGCAGCCGTACAGGCCTGACATGCCACACAACGATCGAGGTCGATTACCATTCCCCAGCGAGGCATATCCCCTCCACTGCGAATATCGGATGCACGTCTACTCGGCGGTTCAAGCCCTGTAGACCTTCACCCGTGTTGCGGACCAGGCAGCGATCCCTGCCAAATGATCGTTCTCGTTGGCGATGATCCGGTTGGGATTCTCCCCTCGTTCTGCGGCCCACTGCCCATACGCCGTGTGACCCTGTTCGAAAGGGATGTTCAGCGTATCCGGCCGTGCGCCGGGGTAGAGGACCGCCTGCATTCTGATCCTTTCCCCAATCGGTGATTCGATCCATACCCAATCGTCATCCGAGATACCAAGCCGAGCTGCGATTTCCGGGTTGATCTCGACCCATACCTCCCACTGCCGCTTGATATGCAAACCGAGCTTCTCTTGAAGCCATGGAGAATTCGCCCCCCGTCCTTCAGCGTGGGTCATGAGCTTGTAGGTGTTGACGTAGAAGGGGTACTCAGCCTCGGCGCCGACGGATCGCGGCGCTTCATAGTGTGGGAAGAACGCGCTGTCACCTCGGGCGGCAACGCCCAACTCGTCAAGCCATTCATCCCAGCTCTGCTCGCCGAGATGTTGCGCCAGTTTGGCCTTGAGAGTTTGTGAGTAGAACTCGTACTTGCCAGAGGGCGTTCCAAAGACGCGCCCCCATTGTCCGAAGGAATATGGCGCGTCATGCCAAACACTAGTGGTCGCCAATTCATTCCAAAAGTGGCGAAATTCGGTAGCTTGGATTGAACCTCGTTCCGAGGCCCATAGACCACTCAGGCGAAACTGGACAACTTGCGAAAAGCCCTCCCAGGGGAAAGCCCTTTGCATCGTCCCGCCCATCGCATGGGCGATCTCGATAAGGACGTCTCCAGTGTCCCTGGTATCGAAGAGGGGAGTGACTACGGGCTGGCGCAAACCGACGACCGAATAGCCTGTGCTCGGCTCAATCTCATCATCTTGCAGGCGTTCGAGAAAAGTGTGATCTGGAAGGATCAAGTCGGCGAACACGCTGCTGTCATCAAGGAACGGTGAAAAGGAGACAACAAATGGAACCTCCCGGATGGCCTCGTAGAAAGCCTGAATATCCGGCGCCGAATAGAGAGGGTTGGTGTAGTAGAGAAGGAGAGCGTTCAGGGGATAGGGTTCCCTATCTAGAATGCCGCGCGCCAGATTCTGATACGCGGTGCTGGCCAGTGGGAACTGACGAGTGCCTGCGCCATCGACGCGCGGCGCTAGGCGTCCGGTCTCAGAAATCGGGTCTGAGGGTAGGTCGGGCCATGCTGCGAAGGGAGGGTGATTCTGGATCATCACCCCGCCAGGGACTTCAATGCTGCCTACGAGGGCGTTGAGGGCTTGAATCGCCATCCAGTTGTATACGCCGTTGCTGTGCACCGCGACGCCTCGACCTCCGGTGGCGATGGCGGGCTGTGTGGTTGCGAATTCGCGCGCCAAACGCACAATGGTGTCGGCTGGAACTCCGGTGATGGATTCCACTTGGTTGGGATGGTAATTGCGTAGGACGAAGGATCGAAACCCCTCATGGTCGCCGTCCTCATCCACCCAGTCGTCAAACCCAAAAGTGTGCTGGCGGACGAATTCGAGGTCGTAGAGCCCCTCGGCAAGAATGACGTTGGCGATGCCGAGTGCAAGCGCTCCATCTGTTCCCGGTCGGATGGGGATCCACTCGTCTGCTTTGGCGGCCGTGATTGAGAATCGGACATCGATCTGCACGAACTTGGCCCTGCGATTCGGTCGATCCCGACGCATAGCCCCGAAGGAGCGAATCTGACGGATGGTGGGACGAGAGGCTTCTAGGAAAGCCCGGCCGAAGCTCAGCACAAAATTGCAGTTGTCCCAGTCATAGGCCAGCTGATCGCGGTGTCCATAGGTGAGTTCGTTGGCGATGCGTTCGCCTTCCACACTCAGGCTGTCATGTCGGATATGGTTGGGCGAGCCATAGGCGTACAAGAAGCGATCGATCAGGCCGGCCATCTGGCCCCGTACCCGGCCGGACATAATAGCGAGAGAGGCAGGGCCGGCGTCCTCCCGAATGGCCGCCAGCTTTTCGGCGACGAGACGAATGGCCTCGCCCCAGCCGATGGGTTGCCATTCTCCGCTGCCTCGCTCACCGCTCTGGCGCATGGGTCCGCGAATTCGGTCTGGATCGTAGAGCACCTGGAGGGCGGCGTTGGCTTTGGGGCAGACCTTGCCGGTGTTGACGGGATGGAGTGGATTTCCCTCGACTTTCACAGCTCGTCCGTTCACCGTGCGCACCAGCACGCCGCATCCCCCCGGACACATCAAACAGATCGTGGGAATCCACTGCTGGGAGTATTCTGTGCTGCTCTGTGCAGCCTCAGTTTCGAAAAAGAGTCGGGCTGCGCCGGCGCCGAGGGTGGTGGCTGCGCTGCCGGCAGCACAAAGTTTGAGGAAATCGCGTCGAGGCAGCTTCATGGTTGTTTCAGCCTCCTCATCAGCATCGGAGCCAGAGGACAAGGGGACACATCGTCTGCTGAAATCTCTTGTATTGCATGGCGAACCCGAGCCAGACGGGCGAGTTGCGACTTAGACTTTGGCATCGATGGCAGGCCATGGCGCGCAAATGGGCTACGGTCCCAGAGAGCCCATGTAGGTTAGAACCTGCCATCGTTCTTCCTCTGCAAGAGAGCCGCCGAAAGCGGGCATTACACCCCGGCCATCGGTTACGGAGCAGAAGAAGGTTCCGGGTTCGGCCTTCAACTCTTCGCTCACTTCAGGCGAAGTGAAATCCGCAGTGTCTGGGAGACCGCCGCTTCCATCCGGACCGTGGCACATCGCGCATTGGACGAGGTAGAGGGCTTGACCCGCCTGGATGGCCTCGCTATCGTCCCAGGCGAACGGATTCTCCTGGTCTTCCTCGCATGCGGCAGCCGCGGCAACCTCGGTCACCGGGACCGAGGTTGGCTGGGCTACACCCACTTCCTCGCTCAGAGCAGGTTCATACGTGAAGCTTCGCAGGTAGTCGATGACCGCCCAACGCTCATCTTGGGAGAGACGCGCTTGCCAAGCGGGCATGGAGCCCCTGCCTTGGGTGACCGCCAGGTATAGATCGCGAGGTGCCAACTCGTCCATCTGCCTGAGATCCGTGAAGTCGGCCGAACCCAAGAGCTCCCCTGAGCCGTCAATGCCGTGGCAGGCTAAACAGTGCTCATCGTATACTTCTTTGCCAGCTTGGAGGATGGATTCGCTGGTCGAAAAACGCCACACGTAGAAGACCACGTCCCAGCGCTCATCGGAACTGATCAGATCCCTGAATGCGGGCATCTCTCCCTGACCCTCGGTGACCGCCCCGTAGAAGCGTGCTGGGGTCTCGCCGCGGATGTAGTCAAAGTCCTTGAAATTGCGCGCCGCAGGGAAGGCTCCTGTGCCATCCTCACCGTGACACTCTGCGCACAGGGAGTCGTATAACTGTTGTCCATCAGAAGCAGAAGGGGGTCGGGCTGGGTAGCTCAATACGGTGAAGGAAGCGGGCTCGGTCGCCCCAAGGGCAGCGCTCTCTTCCGTGACCGGGATCAGCGTCGGGATGGCAGTTGGCCCCCCGGGCAAACCGGACCCAGCCGGTGGGGCGCAGGCCGCCATAGCAAGGCCGATCAGAATCACACCGGCGAACGACTTCAGGACTCTTGGAATCCCCATGTATTCGCTCTCCTACTCCCCCGCGCCCGGCAAGGTCCGCACGTAGTTGATCACGTCCCACCTCTCGCGGACCGTCAGGTTTTCTGTCAAAGGCGGCATTTCGCCGAACCCCTGCTGGATGGTCAAGTAGACTGAACCATCAAACTCGGCTGCGGCCCTAGCACCTGTCAGGTTCTCCGGGGTCCGTTCGAAATAGTCGGCCAGCGGTCCGTTCCCCCGGCCTAAGTCGCCATGACACAGGGCGCAGTGGATGCCGTAGAGGATTCTTCCGCGTTG
>JABAOD010000931.1_pt2 | contig 10785 bp, 10 predicted proteins | sample 7062151 | NCBI WGS metagenome assembly JABAOD01 (sample SAMN14538626, study PRJNA623070) | marine sediment metagenome | biome: marine biome [ENVO:00000428]; feature: marine pelagic biome [ENVO:01000023]; material: deep marine sediment [ENVO:00002113] | place: India: Gulf of Khambhat ...
GACGACGTGGTCCTCGACGAGGTCGCCCCGGCTCTATGGGAGCAGGAGACCGCCGCGCGGCTCACCCCCGAGCTGCTCGAGCGCAATCCCCGCACGAGCGTCATCTGGGCAGCGGCCGACGACATGGCCCTGGGGGCCGTCGAGGCCATGGAAGAGCTCGGCAGGCGTCCCGGTGAGGAGATCCTCACCGGCGGCATCGACTGGTCGCCGTTCGCCCTCGAGAAGCTCGACCTCGGCACCTTCACGGCATCGGTCGGCGGGCACTTCCTGGACTGCGCCTGGTGTGTCGTCATGCTCCACGACCATCACCACGGTCGCGACTTCGGGGCATCGATCGGGCTGTCGGAGTACGTCGTCCTGACGCGGGAGAACAGCAGCCGCTACGAGCTCTTCTTCGACGAGACGCGCTGGCGGGACATCGAGTTCTCCAGGTTCTCCAGGGCCGCGAATCCGGGGCTGGCGGAGTACGAGTTCAGCGTCGACACGATCCTCGCAGGGCGCTGAGCCGCCGCAGGCGGAAGTTGCGGAGCTCCCCGGGGCCGCGTCACCTCGCGTGCCCCTCAGGCTGAATAGAATCTCGGCATCGATCGCAGGCCAACCGTCGGGAGGGATAGACAATGCGTTGTCAACGCGTGTTCAGCGGCGCTCCGTGGGAGGCTCGTGTCGGCTACTGCCGGGCGCTGAGGATGGGGAATCGGATCTTCGTCACCGGCACCGCGTCCGTGGAAAACGGCGCCGTTCACGCTCCCGGTGACGCCTATGCTCAGGCGAGGCGGTGTCTGGCGATCATCGAGGGCGCCTTGAAGGAACTTGGAGCGGACCTCTCGAATATCGTCCGCACCCGCATGTTCGTCACCGATATCTCCCGCTGGCAGGAGTTCGGGAGAGCTCACGGCGAGGCGTTCGCCGACCATCTACCGACCACGACCATGGTGGAGGTCAGTGCCCTCATCGATCCCGAGATGCTGATCGAGATCGAGGCCGACGCCGTCGTCGGGGAGTAGCCGCGCCTACCGCCGGGTCCGCAACGGCCGCTCCGCGGCAGTCAGGGGCACACCACGCTGCCCGGAAAGCCGTCGCCAACGGCCTTCTGGCAGCACAGGTCCTTGCCGTACAGCCAGGAACAGGACTGGCCCTGATTGACCTGCGTGCAGCGCCCGTCGAGATCCGCACCCGAACCCAGATTCTCGATGGCCGCGCAGTCGTGGGCCACGGGCCCGGTGAAGACACAGCAGTCCCCACTGGTGCCGCCAGGCTCACAGACGACCTCCTCGCCAAAGCCGTCGTTGGCGGCGATCTCGCAGCATTCGGCAATGCTGTAGTTCCAGGCGCACGACTGCCCCTGGTTGACCTGATTGCACCGCCCGTCGAGGTCCGCTCCGGGCCCGAGATTCTCGATGGCCGCACAGTCGTGGGCCACTGGGCCGGTGAAGATGCAGCACTCCCCACTCACCGGTTCGGGCTGAACCTCGGCGCAGGCCACGAGACCCATAGCGGCGATCGCGGCTGCGACGAGACGGCCAAGCACCCTGCGGTCAGTTCGCATCGGCGTTCTCCTCCAATCCCTGCCCCGACGTGCTCGAGGCACGTCCCAGGCAATCACGTGTCGGCTTTCTGACCTCAAACTAACACACTCGGCCGGAGGCGCTCGATCAGCTTCCCGAAGTGCAGTCGTCGAGCGTGAGAGGGCGACTCTGGTCGATGTCGTGCGAGAGCCGGAAGCCCCATGTGACCCAGACAGCGCTGAGAACGACGGGCCAGACCCAGAAGGATCGCCATGAACCCTCGTTGTGGCGAGAGGTCGGAGCACGTCTCTTTACCGACCGGCAAGAAGAGCCACACGATGTTCGGCGCACTGGATGAGAACGACAACCTCTATCTCACCGTCAGGTGCAGCTTCTAGATCGGCTGGGCTCGGAAGCAGAGACAGGTCGGCAACAACGGCCCCCTGCTCGAACTGGCGCTTCGGGGACGGGGCCGGGATCAGTCCGAGGCTGGACTGTCCATCGCGACGCGAACGCTGAAGGCGCCCCGCAGGTCGCCGGCGGCGAAGCCGGTGGCCCTGTCGTCCGGATAGTGCCGGGCGAGCTGCTCGCGCACGTCCGAGTCCAGCTCGTCCTCGGCGCCGTGACACCGGAGGCAGCCTGGGCCGACCAGGATCGGGCCCAGATAGCGCAGCTCGCCGCGAGCGGCGTCGATCTCGTGCACCTCCTGCAGAGGCTCCCCCGCCGCCAGCCGCGCCTCGAGGCGCTCGAGCCAGACCCGCTCCCAGGGGTCGGGAGCGTTGCCGGGATTGCGGTAGCGCAGGCTCGTGCGACGGATCGCGAGGCCGTCCCGGCTCAGCTCGTTCGCCGCCGCCGGGGCGATCTCGGAGCAGACGCCGATCGCCGTCGCGGGCGCGCCGCTTGCCAGCTGTTCGCCGAGCGCCGTCATCAATCGCCGGCCGAGCTCTGCGGACGCGGAGCGAGCCCGATCGAGAGCCGCCTCCAGCTCCGTGACCCCAGCCTGCGCTTGGCGATCAGGCTCTGGCCGGCAGCCGCCGGTCACCAGGCCGACGGCCAGAACGACGGCGGCAGCGATTCCGGCCGCCGGAAAGCGGCGCCGGCTGGGGTCGTCCGCGAGATAGACCTCGCAAGCGCCTGCCTCGCCGCGCTTCGAGAGAACTCCGTAGGGGGCGCCCTGCTGTCCGCTCACCACGCTGATCCTACCCGCTCGGAGGAGAGCCCCGCGCCGCCGGCGCCCTGCTCCGGGCGCGGTCGATGCGGCGCGGCGTGGCGCCAACCGAATCCGGCGCAGGCGGCCCTCGGACCATGGCGGCTGCTCGCTGCTCCTCGGGAGCGCAAGCGACGGAACGAGCGCCGTCCGACCGGGTCGGTAAGATGTGCTGGCCCGGACGGCCTCGTCTGCCAGGCGAGCAGAGAAGCACCGCGCCCGATGATCGGCCAGACCGTCTCCCACTACAAGATCCTCGAGCAGCTCGGCGGCGGCGGCATGGGGGTGGTCTACCGAGGCGAGGACACCCGCCTGGGCCGGCCGGTGGCGATCAAGTTCCTGCCCGACGAGCTGGCCGAGAGCGCCGAGGCCCTGGAGCGGTTCCAGAGGGAGGCGCGCGCCGCCTCGGCCCTCAACCACCCCCACATCTGCACCGTCTACGACATCGGCGAGCACGAGGGGCGCCCGTTCCTGGTCATGGAGCTGATGGAGGGCCGGACGCTGAAGCACGAGATCGCCGGCAAGCCGCTCGCCACCGAGCGCCTGATCGAGCTCGGCATCCAGGTCGCCGACGCCCTGGAGGCCGCGCACGCGGCGGGCATCGTCCACCGGGACATCAAGCCGGCGAACATCTTCGTCACCGCGCACGGCGAGGCCAAGGTGCTGGACTTCGGCCTGGCGAAGATCAGCGCGGACCGGGCGCGAGCGGAGACGCTGGCGTCGACGGAGGCGCCCACAGAGCTGGCCCTGACCAGCCCCGGAACGGCGATGGGGACGGTGGCCTACATGTCGCCGGAGCAGGCGCGCGGCGACGAGCTGGACGGGCGCACGGACCTCTTCTCCCTCGGCGTGGTGCTCTACGAGGGCGCGACCGGGCGGCAACCGTTCGCCGGCAAGACGGCCGGGGCGGTCGTCCACGAGATCCTGGCCGGGACGCCGACGGCCGCGGCGCGCCTGAATCCCGAGCTGCCCGAGGAGCTCGAGCGGATCCTCGGCAAGCTGCTGGAGAAGGACCCGAGGCTGCGCTATCAGACGGCCGGGGACCTCAAGGTCGATCTGCAGCGGCTCGAGCGGGAGACGACCGCCGGAGCGCTGCCGGCAGGCTCGCCAGCGGCCCGCCCGTCCCTCGTGCCGTCACCGCGCAAGCGGTGGATCGGGATCGCCGCGGCGGTCTCGGTCGTCGCGCTCGCCGCCGTCTTCTGGCTCGGGCGTGGCAGCCGCGGACCGCAGCCCGAGTCCCTGGTTGCCGCGGACCCCGCGCCGCCCTCGATCGCCGTTCTGCCCTTCGTCAACATGAGCGAGGAGGCCGCCAACGAGTACTTCTCCGACGGCCTGTCGGAGGAGCTGCTCAACGCCCTGGTCCAGATCGAGGAGCTGCGGGTGGCGGGCCGGACGTCTTCCTTCCAGTTCAAGGGGCAGAACGAGGACCTGCGGGTCATCGGCGAGAAGCTCAACGTGGCCTCGATCCTCGAGGGCAGCGTCCGCAAGGCCGGCAACCGGGTGCGGATCACCGCCCAGCTCGTCAACGCCGCCGACGGCTTCCACCTCTGGTCGCGGACCTACGACCGCGAGCTGGACGACATCTTCGCGGTCCAGGACGACATCGCCCGCTCGGTGGCGGCGGCGCTCGAGGTCACCCTGCTGGGCGAGCCGCCCGGTGGCGCCGAGCGACCCGGTCCCAGCGCCGAGGCCTACACCGCGTTTCTGCAGGGCCGGCATTTCCACGAGCGGAGCGGCAAGGAGGCCATCGCCCGGGCGGTCGGCTATTACGAGCAGGCGCTGGAGATCGACCCCGACTTCGCCCTGGCCTGGGCCTGGCTCTCCATTGCGCGGGGCTGGCAGGCTGAGAACGGCTGGGTGGCCACGGCCGACGGCTTGTCCCGCGCGCGGGAAGCGGCCGAGCGGGCGCTGGCGCTGGACGGGAACCTGGCCGAGGCCTGGGTCGCCCAGGGGCGGATCCTGCTGCGCTACGACTGGGACTGGGCCGGGGCGGACGCGGCCTTCCGGCGGGCCGAGGAGCTCAAGCCGGGTGACTCGGAGATCGTGCGCCGGCGAGCAGGGCTGGCCCGCACTCTCGGGCGCCTGGACGAAGCCCTCGACCTCTCCCGCCGCGCGGTCGAGCTCGATCCCCTGAACCTGCAGGCTCACCACAGTCTCAGTGTGGTCGCCTACTCCGCCGGCCGGCTGGACGAGGCCGAGGCGGCGATCCGCAAGCGCCTCGAGCTCGACCCGAGCCCTTCGTCTGCCTACTTCTCGCTGGGAGAGATCCACCTGGCGCGCTCCGAGCCGCAACAAGCGCTGGCGGCGATGGAGCGGGCATCCCCGGACTGGCGCATCGTCGGCCTGCCGCTCGCCTACCACGCCCTCGGGCGGCACGAGGAGGCCGACGCGGCGCTGGCGGAGCTGATCGAGAGGGAAGCGGAAACCGCCGCCTACCAGATCGCCGAGGTCTACTCCTTCCGGGGCGAGGTCGACCAGGCCTTCGCCTGGCTCGAGCGGGCGTACCGGCAGCGCGACTCCGCGCTCGCCGGCGTGAAGACCGACCCGCTCCTGGCCAATCTCTCCACCGATCCGCGCTATCGGGACTTCCTGGAGAAGATGCGCCTGGCCGACGGATCCGAGGGCAGCGCGCATTGAGGCTTCGCCTCGGCCAGGGTCAGCCGGTCGACTTGCGAACTTCGAGCACGCTCATCTCGGTGGTGAACCTCTCGCACGGCGCGGCCGCGCGAGAGAGACGGCTCTCCGAGACCACACGGAATCCGGTCTGCTCCAGCTGCTCTCGAAGCGCGGCCGCGGTCGGCAACGTGGATTCCGGATCTGCCAACGAGCCGGCGAAGGCCCAGTGCAGCCGGGATCGAGGCGCAGCGCCTTCGGCGGGTGCGAGCTGGTCGACGATGACGAAGCGCCCGCCCGGATTCAGTGACTCGCGCACCTTGCCGAAGAGGTCGCAACGGTAGACACCCACATCGCACTCCAGGACGACATCGAAACCTCCAGGCAGCTCGTCGCGGAGGAAATCCGCCGCGTGATAGGTGATCCGTTCCTCCATCGAGTTCTCGGCGGCGATCTGACGCCCCACAGCGCAGACATTGGCGACATCCACCACGCAGGCGATGAGTCCGGGATATCGGCGCAGCAGGGCCAGGGAGACGACCCCTGAGCCCCCACCCAGGTCCATCAGGCGCTCCACCGCTGCGAGATCGAGATGCGCCGCCAGCCCATCAGCCAGCGGTTGGTGGAGCTCGCAGAGCATGCGCGTGAACCGTCGCGCCCTGCCCGGTTCCTCGATCATCTGGGCGACGTAGGTGGGGGGCAGCGGCTCCGGGACACCGCCAGCCGACCCGGGCGCGCGCAGCTTCAGGGGCAGCTCGCAGAGCCCCGGCAGCCGCTCTCTCGCCTCCGCGGCGAGCAAGGCCCACGAATCCTGGCTGAAGACGTCCACGATCGCAGTCCGTGCCGTCGAGGAGAGCTCGAGACCCCCGGGGCCCTCTTCGAGGAGCCCGATGCCGCAGAGGAGCTGCAGCCAGTATCGGCAGGGGCTTCGAGGGATGCCCAGCTCGCTGGCCACCTCCTGCGCCTCGAGGGGTCGCCTCTCGAGCAGCCAGAAGAGGCCGAGCTCCATTGCCGCACCCAGTGCGGCCGCGGCGAACGGCGCGTCCATGAGGTCGAGGACCTCGTCCGGAGATGCTGGCTTCATCGGATCCTCCGTGGCTGTATGAGGCGAGCCGGGAGGGCTCCGGGGCGGCTCGCCAGACCGCTGTCAAGGATAGGCTAAACCGTGCCGGGTCGACGGAGCCTGGCGGGTCGAAGGTGCAGGAGGCTCAGCGCGTGCTCAGGGGCGGGATCCGGCGATGAGCAACCCGCACGGACTGGCGCGGACCATCGGCCACGCGGTGAGAATCGCGGTGACTCCGCAGCGTGCAACCGGGCGCCTTCTCGGGGAACCCGGGCGCCTTCGGCACGGCGTCGTGGCCTGGATCCTGCTCGGCGTCGCCTATGGTCTCGTCGCCTTCGTCGGTGGCCTGAACGGGATCGGGGCCTACGCCGAGCCCTGGCTGCCGATCCCCGCAGACACCTACTACCTTTGGATGGGCCCCCTTACCCCTGCCATCTATCTGCTCCACTTCATCGTCCTCTCCGGCCTCATCCAGCTCGGAGGCAAGCTCGTGGGGGGCCGCGGGACGTTCGAGGACACCTTCACGGTCGTCTCGCTGACCTTCTTCTTCCCGGTGCTGATCACCATGTGGGTCATCGAGACCCCCTACCTCGTCTTCTTCCCCGCCTGGCGCCGGGACGAGCTGGGGGGAATCGGCTTCCTGCCCGAATGGCTCGACATCGGCCGCCAGCTCCTCGGCGTCGCCTGGATCCTGGTCATCCTCACGGTCGCGGTGAGCAGGGTCCAGCGGCTCCGCCCCGCCAGGGCCGCTGCGATCACGTTGCTCGCCTCGATCCCCGCCTGGCTCGTGACCCTCACCTACCTGCGGTAGAGGACGAGTGGCCCAGCTGGCATTCGTGCGGAGCACGGCGCCTTGATCGCCCTGCTAGCGCGATGGAAGACGAGAGGCTGATCGTCTACGTCGGCGAGGTGGGGCCGTAGAAGCCTTCGCCGCGGGCATCGAGGTCGCTGAGCAGCCCCGGCGGCGCGAAGGCCGGGCCATGACGCTCGGCGAGCCGCTCCAGGCTGTCGACCGCCGCGCCGGGATACCGGAACGGCCCGCCGGTGAACGGCGGGAAGCCGAGGCCGAGGACGGCGCCGACGTCGCCGTCGCGGGGGCGGGCGAGGATCCCCTCCTCGAGGCAGCGGACGGCCTCGGCGGCCATTGCCAGGACGAGGCGCTCGCCGGCTGCAGCGCGGTCGATCGGTGCGCCGGAGCGGGCGCCCTCGAGAAGCTCCACAACCTCGGGGTCGGGCCGCTTCTTCTTGCCCGAGTAGTCGTAGAAGCCGCGGCCGGCCTTGCGGCCCAGCCGGCCCTCCTCCACCAGCCGGCGGAAGCCGTCGGGCTGCGGCATGCGGTCGGGGAAGGCCTCGGCCATGGTCCTGGCGGCGTGGGCGGCGACGTCGATGCCGACCTCGTCGAGCAGCTCCAGCGGCCCCACCGGGAAGCCGGCGGCGCGGGCGGCGCCGTCGACCTCGGCGATGCCGGCGCCCTCGAGGAGCAGGGCCGCGCCCTGGGCCAGGTAGGGCGACAGGATGCGCGAGGTGTAGAAGCCGGGGCCGTCGTGGACGACGATCGGCGTCTTGCCGAGGGCGCGGGCCAGCGCCAGGGCCGCCTCGACCGCCTCCTCCGAGCTGCCCGGGTGGCGGATGATCTCCACCAGCGGCATGCGGTGGACCGGCGAGAAGAAGTGGATGCCCACCAGCCGCTCGGGCCGCTCGAGGGCCTCGGCCAGCCGGGCGATGGGGATGGTCGAGGTGTTGGAGCCGACCACGGCCGCCGGCGCCAGCCGCGGCTCCAGCTCGGCCAGGAGCGCCCGCTTCACCTCGGGGTCCTCGATTACCGCCTCGACCACGAGGCCGGCTTCTTCGAAGCCGTCAAGGGAGCCGCCGGCGACGATCCGCTCGCGGGCGGCGGCAGCGTCGGCGGCGCTGAGCTTCTGCCGCCGCTCGAGCGAGGCGAACCGCTTGCGGCAGAAGCCGACGCCGCGCTCCAGGGCCTCGGGGCTGGCGTCCATCATCCGCACCCGGTAGCCGACCCGGGCCGCCGCGGCGGCGATGCCCGAGCCCATGAAGCCGGCGCCGAGGACGCCGATCGTGCCGCGCTCGGCCGCCGCCGGACCGCCGTCGCCGGCCAGCTCGCGGGTGGCCAGGAAGAGCTCGATCAGGCGCCGCGAGACGTCCGAGACCAGCAGCTCGCCGAGGTTCTCGGCCTCGGCGGCGAGCGCCGCCCCGCGGCCGCGGGCGTAGCCGGTCTCGATCGCCTCGAGCGCCCTGAGCGGCGCCGGGTAGTGGCCGCGGGTGCGGGCCAGGACGCGCTTGCGGGCCGCCCCGAAGAAGAGCCTGCGGCCCAGGGGGTTGCCGCCCCAGAGCCGGTCGACAAGCACGGTCTTCCGCCGCCGCCGGCCGCGCTCCAGCCAGCTTTCGGCCGCCGCCTGCAGCCCGTCCGGCGGCACCACCTCGTCCACCAGGCCGGCCGCCAGCGCCTGGGCGGCGTTGAGCCGCCGGCCGCTGAGGATCATCTCCACCCCCCGCTGCAGCCCGACCAGCCGCGGCAGCCGGTAGGTGCCGGCCAGGGCCGGCAGCAGCCCGAGCTGGGTCTCGGGCAGCCCCAGGCTCACCGCGGGGCTGTCGGCGGCGACCCGCCAGTCGCAGGCCATGGCCAGCTCCAGGCCCCCGCCCAGGGCGGCGCCGCCGATGGCCGCCACGCTCGGGCGGTCGAGCCCGGCCCAGCGCTCCAGCATCGCCTGGCCGCGCTCGATCAGGGCGCGGGCCGCGGCGGCGCTCTCGAGGCGCTGGAACTCCAGCAGGTCGGCGCCGGCGACGAAGCTGTCCGGCTTCGCCGCCCGCAGGATGACGCCCCGCGTCGGCGGCTCCGCCTCGAGCCGGTCGAGGGCGGCGTCGAAGGCGGCCAGGGCCGGCTCGCCGAGGGTGTTGACGGGCCGCTCCGGGTCGTCGAGGGTGACGACGGCGACGCCGTTCAGCCGTTGGAGGTCGAGGCCAAGCGCCATAGAATTCCTTTCAGGGTACGCCGCGGCCCGATGCCGCCGGCGCGGCGGGCGCGGCGGCCGAGCGCGGCTTCGGGACAGCCGAACTCGGCCAGGATGCGGTCGGTGTCCTCGCCGAGCTGCGGCACCCGGGCCGCCGAGCGCGGCCGCTCGCCGTCGACCAGGGCCGGATAGCCGAGCCGCGGCAGCCCGTCGTCGCCCTCCTCGACCAGGCCCCGCTCGCCGACCTGAGGGTCGGCCAGGCTCTCGGCCGCCGACAGCACCGGCTCGCCCGGCAGGTCGTGGGTCGCGAACAGCTCCTGCCATTGGGCGCGCGTCTTCTGGCCGAGGAGGCCGGCGACTTGCCGCCGGCTCTCGGCGTCGCGCCGGTACTGCAGACCGACGAGGTCGCGCCGGCCCGTCACCGCGCAGAACCGCTTCCAGAAGCGCGGCTCGAGGCAGGCGACGGCAACCCGGCCGCCGTCGCGGGTGCGGTAGGTGTTGTAGCAGGGGTAGGCGCCCGTCAGCGCCAGCGGCTCGCCGACGCGCCGCTCGGCCTCGACCTCCTCCGCCCAGGCCATGAGATTGCCGTGCCCGGCGGCGTCGAGCAGCGCCGCATCGATGATCGCACCCTGACCGCTCTGCTGCCGCTGGACGAGCGCCGCCAGGATGGCCGCGACGGCGCTCCAGCCGCCGAGCAGGTCGGCGGCCGGCAGCGCCGGCATGCCGCCGGCGGGCGCCAGGAGCCCCGCCAGGGCCTGGTAGCCAAGATCGTGGCCGGCCCGGGCGCGGTGCGGACCGGCCTGTCCCCAGCCGGAGATCGAGCAGATCACCAGGCCGGGATGGCGGCGCCGCAGGGCGTCGGGCGCGGCGCCCACCAGCCGCTCCAGGCCGCCGGGCCGGAAGCTCTCGAGAAGGACGTCGGCCGCCGCCAGGAGCCGCTCGAGGACCTGCCGGCCGCCGTCGCGCCCGAGGTCTAGGGCCACGCTCTCGAGCCCGGCCAGGAGCATCGCCGCCAGGGCGCTGGCGCCGCCGCGGAGCGGCGGCGCCTGGCGCACCGGGTCGCCCAGCTCGGGCTCCTCGATCTTGATCACCCGGGCGCCGAGGTCGCACAGGATGCGCGCCGTCCACGGCCCCGGCAGGTGGCGGCTCAGATCCACCACCAGGCGGCCGGCGAGGGGGGTGGCGCTCATCCGGGTCCGCTCCGTCGCCCGCGGCCGGGGTCCCCTACTCCCGCTCCACCACCATGGCGAAGCCGACGCCGCCGGCGGCGCAGACCGTGAGCAGGCCCAGGTTGAGGCCGCGGCGCTTCAGCTCGTAGAGCAGCTGCATCACCACCCGGGCGCCGGTGGCGCCGAACGGGTGGCCGATGGCGATGGAGCCGCCGTTGACGTTGAAGCGGTCGAAGTCGACCTCGCCCAGCGGCTGGCT
>JABAOD010020266.1_pt2 | contig 10783 bp, 9 predicted proteins | sample 7062151 | NCBI WGS metagenome assembly JABAOD01 (sample SAMN14538626, study PRJNA623070) | marine sediment metagenome | biome: marine biome [ENVO:00000428]; feature: marine pelagic biome [ENVO:01000023]; material: deep marine sediment [ENVO:00002113] | place: India: Gulf of Khambhat ...
CCACGGGTCGAGCAGGAAGACGTAGCCGGCCGCGGTGAGGTTGAGGCCGAGGCCGCCGGCCTTGAGGCTGATCAGGAAGAGGTTGCAGTCGGGATCGGTCTGGAACCGCTCGACGACCTCGCCGCGCTTGCGGGTCTGGCCGTCGAGGTAGGCGTAGTCGATCTCCTGCTCCTCGAGGTGCCGGCGGACGTAGGCGAGCAGCTTGGTGAACTGGGAGAAGACGATGACCTTGTGGCCCTCGTCGAGCACCTCGGCGACGAGCTCGAAGAGCGTCTCCAGCTTGGCGCTGCCGGCCTCCTCCCACTCCTCGTGGACGAGGCCCGGGTGGCAGGCGATCTGGCGCAGGCGCAGCAGCGCCTCGAGCACCTGGATGGCCGAGCCCGCCAGCCCTTCGCTCTCGGCCTGCTGCAGCAGGCTCGCCTGATAGCCGGCGCGGAGCTGGTCGTAGAGCTCGCGCTGGCGCGGGTTCAGCGTGCAGTGCAGGACCTGCTCGGTCTTGGGCGGCAGGTCCGGCAGCACCTGCGCCTTGGTGCGCCGCAGGATGAACGGGCGGATGCCCTCGGCCACCTTCGCCAGCTCGTCCTGGCTGGCGTTGCGGCCGGTGGCCAGCACCTCGAGCGTCGGCAGGCGGCCGAGCAGGCCGGGGTTGAGGAACTCGAACAGCGAGCCCAGCTCGCCGAGGTGGTTCTCGATCGGCGTGCCGGTGAGGGCCAGACGGTGACGGGCGACGAGGAGCCGGCTGGCCTTGGCGGCCAGCGAGTCGCGGTTCTTGATCGCCTGCGCCTCGTCGAGGATCACGGTGTCGAACTCGACCGTGGCCAGGAAGCCGACGTCGCGCCGCAGGGTGCCGTAGGTGGTCACCACGAGGTCGTACTTGCCGAGCTCGGGCTGCAGCGCCTCGCGCCCGGGGCCGCCGTACTCGATCACCTTGAGGGTCGGGGTGAAGCGGGCGGCCTCCTCGATCCAGTTGTAGAGCAGGCTGCGCGGCACCACCACCAGCGAGGGCAGGCCGGTGGTCTTCGACGGCGTGCGGTGGGCGCGCAGCAGGGCCAGCACCTGGACCGTCTTGCCCAGTCCCATGTCGTCGGCGAGCACCCCGCCGAGGCCGAACTGGCGCAGGAAGGTCAGCCAGCCGAGCCCGGCTCGCTGGTAGCCGCGCAGGGTGCCGCCGAAGCCGCGCGGCTCCTTCTTCGGCTTGATGCGATCGAACGAGCGCAGCTTCTCGCGCAGCTCGGCGAAGGCGCGGTCGACCGCCGCCGGCGGCATCTCGGTCAGCAGGGCGTCGACCAGCAGGGCCTGCGAGGGCAGGAAGCGCAGGCCGTCCTCGGTGGAGCCGTGGGCGAGCTTGGCGAGCGAGCCGTAGGTCTCGCTCCAGGAAGAGGGCAGCAGGCCCTGCGAGCCGTCCGCCAGCCGCACGAAGCGGTCGCCTTTCGAGGCCGCCTCCAGCACCGCCGTCAGGTCGACGTCGTTGCCCGCGAACTCCACGCCGCCGGCGAGCTCGAACCAGTCGATGCCGCTCTCGATGCGCAGCGCCGGCGGGCTGGGGGCGCGCAGGGAGGTGCCTTCGACCTCCACCGTCCAGCCTTCGAGCAGCAGCGGCTCGGCCACCGCGGGCACCTCGTGCGGGCGCAGCTCCAGCTCGTGCCCGTGGCCATCCGGGACCGGCAGGGCGCCGGCCTCGAGCAGGCGCACGAGCTCCGCGTGCTCGCGCTCCATATCGCGCCGCAGCAGCGTCGGGCCGGGCCACTCGACCACGGTCTGCCGCGCGTCGCCGGCGTCGATCTCGAGATCACCGTAGAGAAACGACAGCTCGGCGAGAAGCGGCGCGTTGGGGAGAACCGAGCCGGCGTCCTTCCGCAGCACCAGACGGGGGCGGGGTGGGGAGGTCTCCTCGGCGAGCTCGAGCTCCTCCGGCACCTCGAGCCGCGGCAGGTCGGGGCTCTCGAACAGCGCCGTGAGCGCCTCTTCTAGGTCCCTGCCGGGGATCACGATCTCGCCGGCGTCGCGCAGCAGGGTGATCCAGTGGAGATCGCTTGCCCGGCCCGCCTCGAGGCGAGCGATCGCCTCGCTGAAGATGACCAGGGGCCGGCTGCCGACGTCGGTTGGCAGGATCAGCAACGGCGCGGTCACCGGTACCCGATCGCTGTTCCTCTCGAGGCTGCCGCGCAGGCGCATCGTTCCGCGGGAGCCCGCCTCGAGGCGCAGCGCCAGGTGCCAGGCCGGGCCGGTGTCCCAGGAGAGTGCCTGGCGGGCGTTCGGCCGCCGCCCGTCCCACCATCCGAGGCTACCCTCCTTGCTGAGGTGCGCCAGCACCGGCTCGTACAGCCGGCGCGGTAGCTGGAAGCGCTGGATGCGGGTCGCGGTCCTGCCCGGACGGCGCGCGGCGCGGCCCTTGCGGGGCTTCAGGTCTCCGGACAGGGCCGCAACGACCGCCAGTTGCTGGCCGGGCTCCTCGGGCCGGGCGTCGGGAAGCAGCAGCGTCGCCAGCTCCTCGAGCTCGACGCTCGCCCGCTTGAGCTTGCCGGGCTTGCCGCCGGGGCCCTGCCGCTGCTGGAACAGGTCGATAACGAGACCGTCGGTGGCAAGGCTCGCGGAGGTGTTGACGAGAAAGCGGTTGCGGGGTGCGGCGTCCCGCGCGCCGGGTCTGGTTGGCGCTGCCGGAGCCGGCCGCCTGCCGACCTCCTCGTGCAGGGAGGCGATCTGCGACCTCCAGGAGGTGACGCCCGGACCGCGAGTGCCGGCCTTGCTCCTCGCGGCCCGGCTCGGGCTCGCTCTGGCAGGCGGCACCCGGCGGCGGCCACGTGGGGTCGCCGCTGCGGCCGGCTCCGCAGCCGCGGCCAGCTCGCCGGTGATCCCGAGGTCCTGCCAGCTGGTGGCGCGGTCCTTGCGCAGCGAGACGCGGTCTCTGCCGGGCAGATCGCTGTCCACGCCGGTTGCGGTGAGCGCCAGCAGCGTCGCCCAGAGGTGCTCGCAAGGGGTGCCCGCGGCGAAGAGCCGGCACTCGCAGAAGGCGTGGAGAGCTCGCTTCGCCACCACCTGGGACCAGTCGAGTCCCACGGCGTAAGCCTCCTGATCCGGCTCGGCAACCCGCGCCCGGGCGCGGCTGCCGTCGACCTCGAACTGCACACCGCCCGCTTCGAGGCAGTCGGCTCCGCGGCGGCGGATCTCCGGCTGGAAATGGGAGCTGCTCCGCTTGTGCAGAGGGACCGGCGGCGCGGTGGCCTGCGGTTGCTGCCGACCACGTGCCCCGCGGCGCCGGGCCGGGCGGTTCTTTCGCCTGCTCGCAGACACTCGATCTACCCTGGCAGGGAGTCGGGGAAGGCGCGCGGAAGCGCGCCGCTCAGGACGCCGACGGCAGGGCCACCTGCCGGCCGCAAGGCACCAGCGGCCCGAAACCGGATGCAGGCGGGCAATCCACGCTGTCGAGGCCGGCGTCCCAGCAGGTATGGATCTCGAGCAGGCTCTCCGGATGGGCCGCATCGCAGAGCAGCTGCACGGAGCGCGGATAGAGCCCCTCGATCCGGGCCGAGGGCACCGTCGTGCCGGCCCAGCCTTCGATCGTTGCGGTCGTCGCCGCCAGCCGCGCCGCGAGCTCGAGTCCGGTGGCGAAGTACCGGCGCGCCCCGGCGTCGTTCTGCTCTTCCATGCAGGTGCCGTGCTTCTGCCACTCGTGATTGAGGATCTCGCAGGTGGCCTCGTCGACGCCGTCGGTCGTGGGGTCGAGCCAGGACTCCTGCAGCCGCTCTCGCAGCTCGCCGGGCCAGCGGCGCACCGCCGCCGGAGAGAGGGGCAGGGGCCGCCCGCAGCATTGTGGAAAGCCTGCCGTGTAGTTTGGCCATAGACCGTGAACGCTCAGACGGCTGGGCGTGCCCGGGCGGCAGACGGCTGCCGCGCGATGGGTGAGGGTCGTGTCATAGCCTTCGGCCAGGCCCCGGCAGACGGTCGGCAGCCAGTGCTGCGAGAGCAGCAGGTAGTCGTAGTCCGCATCCCCTGTCTTGCTGGCGCACTGCCGATCATCGGGCTCGAAACAGACGACCGCGTCAGGTCGCCTGACCGGCGAGTCCGGTGTGATGCCGCAGATGTCCACGCATGCGGTTCCGTCCGGGTTACGCCCTCCGGGATAGTCGAAGTTGGCGTTCGGGGGCGCCGGCTCCTGGTCAGCCGCCGGCCCGCTACAGGCCGGGGAGCTTGCGAGAACCAGGGTCGCGATCCCCGCCGCGAGGAGTCGTCCGGTCTTTGCCAGGCAACTGTCCAACTCCACCCGCGGGTCTCCCCGGGCCATGAGTCTACCCGGATCTGCCGCCGGTGGCGGGCCTGGACCGGTTGACGGGCCTCGTCGGGTCGGGACCGGCCGCGCCTCCCCGCCAATGGTACACGATTCCACGCCTGCGAGGGATCCCGGCTGGCTGCGGGGTCGTCAGGACGGTGGTTCGGGCGGCGGTAGCTGCCTTCGGACAGAGCCTTGTGAGGCGCTGGTAGCGGTTGATCGGGGCGCGCCAGCCGACCGGTGGCCCGGGTCCGGCCGGCCGTGAGTCGCCATGGGTGGCCCGGCACCGATGGACGTTGGCGCCCGGTTGCGGGTAGACTAGCGAGCGGCGGCCCGATCCAGCGAGTCTGGCGGACGCCGGCGGTCTTGCAACTCGGGGGTGTTCCGCCCCGACGGCGCGATTTTTTGCACCGGACCCAAGATACTCGGGCCGCGAAAACGAGTCGAGCCGCCCTGTGATAGGGCCGCAGGAAGGATTTGCAGATGGCCAGAAACCAGGCATCCATGGTGCGCCGCCAGCGCGAAAGAGCGCGGCAGCTGAAGCGGCGCGAGAAGCACATGAAGCGGATGGAGCGGCTGCAGCAGAAGAAGGAAGAGGCCAGCCCCGAGCCGGTGGCCGATCCGAGGAAAGACCCGACCATCGACTGGGACAGCGCCGTGCGCGAGCAGACGTTGCCGCCGGACGAGGACCCGCTGGCCGAGTCGGACGAGCCTGCCGCTCAGTAAGCCCGTCGCGACGCGCTCGCGGGCCGGCGCGCCGCGTGCTCAGCCGCACCGCGTTTCGCCTCAGGCGGTGCCGGCCTGCCCGCTCTCGAATTTCCGCGCCAGGGCGACAACGACCAGGGCCAGGTAGCCGCTGCCGGCCAGCAGGAACGGCCAGACCGGGCTCGCCGCCGCCTCCAGCTCCCAGTAGAGCTTGGCCGGCCAGTAGGTGGGGCAGAGGCCGAACGCGAGCTGCCATCGCGATTGCACCCACCAGGCCAGCAGCGGCGGCCAGTTGAGGGCGCTGGCCGCCTTCATCAGCGCGAAGCCCTGGACCTTGTTGCGGGCGAAGGCGGCGAGGAAGAGGGCGTAGGCGGGAGCCAGGGGCGCGGCGCCGGCGGCGGCGAGCAGCTGCCGGCCCGGCCCAATGCCGGCGCGTCCGGTCAGGGCCACAGCAGCCACGGTGGCGACGGCGCTGACCAGCATCGGCGCCGCCAGGCGGTAGGCGACGTAACCGCTGGCGGGCAGCGGCGTGACGCGCAGCGCGTTCAGCGTGCGCGCGTCGCGCTCTTCCAGCAGGAGGAAGCCGATGACCATGCCGATCACCGTCGGCGCCGTCATCACCAGGGCGCTGAGGATCAGCGGATCGTAGGCGGCCAGGTCGGCGCCGAACCGCGCCTGGGCCCAGCTGGCGACCGGTGGCAGGCCCCAGCGGATGAGCAGCGCCAGCAGGATCGGCAGCGCCGCCATCCACCGCAGCAGCGGATCGCGCCGCAAGGTCCTGGCGTCGATCGCCGCCAGCGCTCCGAGAGCGCGGTGCCAGGGCATCTCAATGAGCCCCGATCCGCTCGACGACGAAGCGGTGGAAGACCCGGCGGCTCCAGACCATGACCAGCGCGATCCAGAGCGCCGAGCAGATCAGGCCGTAGACGATCTCCCACCCCGCCACCGGCAGGAAGGCCGCCTCGAGCAGCACCAGGGAGGCCTGGAACGGATGCAGGTAGAAGAGCGGGCTGCGCAGCAGCCCCAGGTAGTCCAGGAGCGGCAGGAAGAAGACGGCCGTGTAGAACATCGCCGGCAGCAGGAACTCGTCGACCGAGTCGTAGCGCGACACCAGGAGGAAGCCGCTCAGGGAGTACAGCGCCGAGGCGGCCACGACCCCCGCCGCCAGCAGCGGCCAGCGGCAGTCCGGCCCGTGCGTCAGGGTCACGAGGACGGCGCTCTCGACGAGCGAAAGGGCGCTCAGGGTGACGGTCTTCGAGGTCAGATACTCGCCGGCGCTCAGCGGCGTCACGATCTGCGCGGACAGGGTGCCCTCGCTCTTCTCCAGCAGCACCAGGCCGGCGAAGAAGAAGAAGGTCGCCATCAGCAGGTTGCCGAGCAGCAGCGGCGGCAGCCAGGGCGTCCAGTCGAGGGCCGGCAGCTGGCCGACCACGATCGCCCAGACGAGGAGCAGGAAGCCGACGGCATGGTAGAAGCCGTTGCGCGCCTGGAGCCGCACGTCGCAGAGGAGGGTCGCTGCCAGGCGGGTCATGAGAGGCTGCGGCCGGTAACGGTCAGGAAGACCTCCTCCAGGGTCGCTTCGAGGCTGTGGATCGTGCGCAGCTCAACGCGCTGCAGCAGCTCGAGGAAGCCGGCGTTCTCGCCCAGGCCGGCGAGCGCGAACTGGCGCCGCTGGGTAGCGTCGCCGTCGCGATANNGATACTCGACCCGCACCTGCGGCTCGCCGAACCGCACCTTCAGCTCGCCGGGAGCGTCGATGAGGGCGATCCTGCCGTCGACCAGAAACGCCACGCGGTCGCACAGCTCGTCGGCCACGGTCATGTCGTGGGTGGTCAGNNGCCTCGTCCATGTAGTGGGTGGTGATGATGAGGGTGGCCCCCTGCTGCTTCAGGCGGTAGAGGCGGTCCCACAGCACGTGGCGGGCCTGGGGGTCGAGGCCGGTGGTCGGCTCGTCCAGGAACAGCAGCTCGGGCTCGTTGATCAGCGAGCGGGCGAGGGTCAGCCGGCTCTTCATGCCCTTGGAGTACTGCGACACCGGCATGTCGCCGTCGTCGCCCAGGCCCAGCCGCTCGAGCAGCTCGCCCGGGTCCCGGGTGGCGCCGCCGTAGAGCGCGGCGAAGTAGACCAGGTTCTCGCGGCCGGTCAGCTTGAGGTAGTGGTTGGGCAGCTCGAAAGCGACGCCGAGGCGCTCGTAGAAGTCACGCCTCCAAGCCGTTCGGGCGCGGCCCAGGATCTCGAGCTCGCCGCGATAGCCGCGCAGCAGGCCGATGAGGATCTTCTGGGTCGTCGACTTGCCGGCGCCGTTCGGCCCCAGGAAGCCGAAGATCTCGCCGCGTGCGATCTCGAAGTCGAGGCCGTCGATGGCGGGACGGGCGGCGCCGGGATAAGAGTAGGCCAGCCGGCGGGCGCTGATGAGCATGGCGGCGCGTCCCGGCCTCAGCGCGGTCCCGGGCGTGCCGCCACCGGGCTCGGGTGGCGGCGCGCGGGCCGGAGGCCGGCGAGGCCGGGCGCGGAGCCGGCGAGAACCTGGATCCGAGCGCCCACGCCCGCCGTCAGATGGTGCGCAGGTCGAGCCGGGAGAAGTCGGGGATGCCCAGCGGGTCGGGCTCGAAGTCGCGCACCTGGAACGAGTGGACGTAGACCACCGAGCCGGTGACCAGGGGCAGCAGCGGCACCTCCTCGGCAACCAGCTTCAGGATCCGCTCCTGGTCGGCGGCGGACGGGTCGGTGCGCAGCCGGGCCAGCAGCCGGTCGACGTCGCCGTGGCGCCAGCGGGCGAGATTGGCGTGGATCGAGATCGGCCGCTCCGGGCTCGGGATGGAGTCGCCGGCCAGGCAGGCTTCGAGGTAGTCCACCGGATCGAGCGTATCGGCGATCCAGCCGGTGAGGGCCAGGTCGTAGTCGCCGCGGGCGACGCGGCGGAAGTAGTCGCTCGCTGTCGGCGCTCGGCACGACGTCGACGGCGATGCCGAGCTCGCCGAGCTGCGCCGCGACGTAGCGCGCGACCTCCTGGGGATGCGGCAGGTAGGGGCGCGGCCCGAAGATCGTCATCATGCGCAGGCGGCCGGGGCGCGCTCCGCCGGCCGCCTCCATGCGTGCCCTGGCCTTGTCGAGGTCGAAGGTCAGGCCATCGCGCCAGGAGCTCATCATCGGCGGCAGCAGGCCGGTGGCGGTGATGGCCAGCGGGTTGGTCGGATAGGACAGGCTGGCGACCTCGACCCGGTCGATGGCGAGCGCCAGCGCGCGGCGGACGGCGACCTCGCTCAGGCCGGGCCGCTCGGTGTTGAGATAGAGGATCGCCGTCGAGTTGCCGGGGGCGAAGGACTTGCGGACGCCGCGCAGGCCGCTGACGTCCTCGCGGTTGAGGACGTTCGTGAAGTCGACCCTGCCCTGCTCGAGAGCCTCGAGCAGCGCCGACGGCCTGCCGTCCGGATCGGGCGGATAGCAGGTGAACTCGAGCTCGTCGACCCGCGGCGGCTCTCGATGATGGGGGTTGCGCACCAGGAGCAGCCGCTCCGCCGAGCGGCCCGGGGCCGGGCAGTACGGACCGGTGCCGAGGAGCTCGCCGCCGCGGGCCAGGGTCACCCCGCAGTACGGCTCGGCGAGGACGAGCTCGAACTGCGCGTTGGGCCGCTTGAGGTCGAAGACGACTCGGTCCTGGTGGACGCCGGCCTGCGCCCGCTCGCGGAAGTGGCTCACCCGCGCGAGCGAGCGGGCCACGATCTCGGCCGTCAGGGGCGTTCCGTCGGAGAACCGCAGATCCGCACGCACCGGAGCGGAGAGCCTCATGCCCTGGGAGTCTTCGGCCGTCAGGTCCTCGCGAAACAGGACGGGCCGTGCCGGCTGCCCTTCGTCGGCGGGCGGCGAGAAGGGCGTGTCGAAGACCTGCGACACCGCCATCAGGGTGACGAAGTCCTGGGCCTGGCTGGGGTCGAGGCTGCGGACGCCGGAGATCAGCCCGATGCGCAATCGCTTGGCGCTGGCAGCTGCGGAGCTGGACAGGTTCACGAGGGCTCTCCTTTCAGGCCGGCCCGTGCGGCCGATCCGGCGGCGCTCGAAGCATAGAACAGTTGGCTGCTCCGGCGTCGGCCCGCGGCCGCGGCTCAGTCCCCACCGCGGGGCAGCGTAAACAGGTCGTGCAGGAACTGGTGCGCCGGCGTGAACAGCCGCCGGTAGCTGAGCAGCACCACGCCGAGGGTTCCCAGCGCCGTCGCCGAGGCGATGAGGAACATGATCACGACCTGGTAGCGCACCGCCTGCACCGGCTCGACGCCGGCCAGCAGCTGGCCGGTCATCATGCCCGGCAGGCTGACGATGCCCGCCGCCGCCATGGCATTCAGCGTCGGGATCAGGCCGGCACGCATGCAGTCGCGACGGATATCGGTCACCGCTTCGCGCCAGGTGTGGCCGAGCATGAGGCGGGCCTCGACGGCGTCGCGCTGGACCCACAGGGTCTGGGTGAGCCGATCGAGCCCCAGCGCCACGCCGGTCATGGTGTTGCCGAGCAGCATGCCCAGCAGCGGAATGGCGTACTGCGGCGTGTACCAGGGATGGGGCCCGACGATAACGGTGAGCGCCAGGATGGCGACGGTGAAGGAGGATAGAAACATCGCCAGCGTGCCGACCCCGTAGCCCCAGGCGCCGGTGAGCGGCCGGCGCTGGCGCGCNNTCATGGTGTTGCCGAGCAGCATGCCGAGCAACGGGATGGCGTACTGGGGCGTGTACCACGGCGAGGGCCCGAGAATGACCACCAGGGTCAGGACCGTGACCGTGAAGGTCGACAGGAACATGGCCGCCACGCCGATGCCGATGCTCCACGCGCCGGCCAGTCGGCGTTTCTGGCGCGCGGCGCTCTCGTAGCCCGCTACGATCAGCATCACCAGCGCGATGATGCCGATCCAGGTGAGATCGACGCGGTCGAACACCACCTTCAGAATCAGGCCGACCAGCAGCAGCTGCACCACCATGCGCGTGCCGGCGATGAGAAGGCTCGCCGTGAGACCAAGCCTGAGGGCAAACGCCAGCGCCGCCGAGCCGAGCACGAGGAGCGCGGCCAGCGCCAGCTCCAGGGGGCCGAGAAGAATCATCGCGGCGCGTCCCCGATCGGCTCGGTGTCCGGCGCTTGCACCAGCCGACCACCCTCGAGCCGCAGGCGACGGTCGGCCACGCGGCGCATTTGCTGCGGGTCGTGGCTTACCCACAGGACCGCCGCCCCTTCGCTCCGCCGGTAGTCCGCGATCAGGTGCTCGACCCGTAAGGCGTTGTCCGGATCGAGATTGGCCGTGGGCTCGTCGAGCAGCAGCACCCGTGGGTGATTGGCAAGCAGGCGCAGCAGCGCGAACCGCTGTCGTTCGCCGCTGGAGAGCTTTGCCACCGGCGCGCGCAGCAGCGCCTCGTCGAGGGCCAGTGCCTCGAGCATCTCGCCCGCCGGCGGTGCTGCAAAATGCTCATCGACGCGATCCCGCCACCAGCGGCTGTCCGCCGCCAGCATGCCGACCCGACGGCGCCACTCCGAGGGCTCGAGCGCCTCGGCGGTGGTGCCCTGGCAGGCGACCCGTCCTTCGTGCACGTCCAGGTCGGCGATGGCGCGCAGCAACCGGCTTTTGCCGGCGCCGGATGGGCCGCCGAGCGCCAGGCACTCGCGGGGCGCCAGCCACAGGTCCACGGGGCCCACGCCGCCGAAGCGCAGCCCCTCGACGTCGAGCTGGCGGGCCTCGGTCATCGAGTGCGACTCACACCCGACGCAGCTGGGAGAGAAGGGAAGTGGCGTCGGTGAGCCGCTCGATCAGCGTGCGCACGAACGCCCGGTGG
>JABAOD010016867.1_pt2 | contig 10782 bp, 11 predicted proteins | sample 7062151 | NCBI WGS metagenome assembly JABAOD01 (sample SAMN14538626, study PRJNA623070) | marine sediment metagenome | biome: marine biome [ENVO:00000428]; feature: marine pelagic biome [ENVO:01000023]; material: deep marine sediment [ENVO:00002113] | place: India: Gulf of Khambhat ...
CGTGACAAAACTTTTGGGATGTTTGGCAGCGGCAAAGATATGGGCGGCGTTCTCAATCCCCACGACACTGTCCGTTGGGGCGTGCATGACCAAAAGGGCGCGTCTTAGTGTACCGATGGCAGAAGTCAGTTCGGTTTCTGCGACGTCCTCCACAAAGTCCTGCGAGATGCGGACCGGACGGCCGCCAAGTTGGACTTCGGCCACGCCGTCTTTGCGCAGGCGGTCGGCATGTTCAGAAAATTGATGGGTCACGTGGTCGGGTGAGGCCGGCGCCCCGATCGTGACCACCGCCTTTACCGACGAAATCTGGCCAGCGGCCTTCAACACGGCCGCGCCACCGAGCGAGTGGCCAATCAATAGGGCGGGGGGCATATCTATGTTTGCCAGATGTGCCGCAGCGGCCTCGATATCCTGCACATTCGTGGTGAAGGTCGTATTCTCGAATTCGCCACCGGAGTGACCCAAGCCGGTAAAGTCGAACCGCAGAACAGCAAAGCCCATCGCGGACAGACGTTGCGCGATTCGGCGGGCCGCCGCGATGTCTTTGCCGCATGTGAAGCAATGGGCGAAGAGCGCGGTGGCCAGAACAGGGCCATCAGGCATATCAAGCCGCGCGGCCAGCGGCTGGCCTGCGTGACCGGGGAATGTCAGCTTGTCGAACGGCATGGGCGTTTCCGATGTGAATGGGTGCTTGTATATGTTGCGAGCGAGCAGCGGGCTTGCAAGGTGAAGGTGACCTGCGTCACTAGAAGGTGAGGCGCCGTGACTGGCGGTACCTCCGGTGGCTACGGTAAAGAGACAACATGTTGCGACTGATGCTATTTGCCTGTTTGGCAGGGGTTGGAGGTTCCTTTCTGGGGTCGCTGCACCCTTTGGGCGATAGTTTGGCCGTTTTTCGCGGGCAACTGGCCGCGTTTGGCGTCGTTGTTGCCCTGGCCGTTTGGTACTTTGGGCGGCGGAGCATTGGCCGGATCGGCGTGGTCTTATCGCTGGCGACGGGTTTAACCGTCTGGCTGCCGTATCTCGCGCCAACCTCCGGCTGGCAGTCGCTTTTTTCGGCGCGTGCTGCAGTCGAAGATGCGGTCGCAGTTTACCAGAAGAACATGTCTTTCCGTTTGCAGGAGAGCGGAACCCTTGCTGCAGATATCCTCGCGACAGGGGCAGAATTGGTCACGCTGCAGGAAGTCGACGAGCACAACCGCAGTTTATTAGACCGCCTGCGGACCCAATACCCGTCGCAGTTAGTCTGTCCCTTTAGCACCCGCGTTGGGGCGGTGGCCGTGGCAAGCCGCTGGCCTATGACAGCGACCGAACCGGTCTGTGCGCGAGGGCTGGCCGCGATGGAAGTTGTGGGGCCTGAAGGCCCCGTCTGGTTGGTCTCAGTGCATTTGCATTGGCCCTATCCGCACGGGCAGGTGCAGCAGGTTAACGAGATACTACCGATACTTGAAAGCCTGAAGGGAAGCGTGGTTATCGGCGGCGATTTCAATATGGTTCCCTATGCAGCCGCGCCGCGCCGAATCCGTGCTGCAACCCGAACCAAGCCCCTACCGGCCATGCGCGGCAGCTTTCCTGCCTTTGCGCCGTTGTTTCCCCTGCCCATTGACCACGTCTGGGCGCCAGAGGTCGACGGTTTCGAAATGCGACCTCTGTCTGGATCAGATCATTTGGGAATTCTGGCCAAGATCCGGTTGTAGTCCCGGTGTCAGACGAACAATGCCATCTGAGGCGCCAGATCGGCCATATAGAGCCCCATCCCAAAGCCGGTTAGCGCCATGGCCCTTGCTGTCGCGCGCAGGTTTTCTCCACCAAGAATGTTGTAGATCAACATCGCGAAGCCGATGGGGAAGGCGAGAACCATCAATGTCACGGTCATCACGTAAACCGAGAATTGCTCGATTGTATCGACCTTCTCATTGGGTGCGTCCAACTTGACCTCTTCTACAATCAAGAATTTGCGCAGGAAAGAAGGTGTCCTGTGAGGTTCTTTGGGTTCTTCTGGGGTAGTTTCCAAGTTTGGGAACACCTCGTCCCAACGACCGCTTGCACGGGTGTCATCAACTTCCACCATCTCCGCTGCCATGTTTGCGGTAGCCGTGGCCATTTCGTCATCCAGACGTGCATGCGTCGTCGCGACATCTGCCGTTGCACCCCTGAAGTGCTCGGTGGATTTCAGTTTCGGGCGTTCGGTCCGGGGCGCCGGCTCGGAAATCGGGCGGCGTGGGCGTACGGCGGCGCGCAGTTCCGTCGGGTTTTCGAATTCTTCGGCGGTGAACAGAACGCCAGTAGGGTGCCATTTCACCAGGGTTACATCGAATTCGCGCAAAAGATGGCGCACAACGTGATAGCACGCGGTCAGTTGGGTTGATTCCTTGGATTCCCCAAGCAGACCTTTTGTTACGGTCACTTCCAGCGAATAGCGGTAGTCGGCCAGAAGATCAGTAATATCGTTGACCTTACCGTCTTCATTGGTAGGGCGTTTTGAGCAAATCAGGCCTGCTTTAAGGATCGGCAAATGCCCCAATCCAACGCGCAAGGTCATGTTATCACTGTCAAAAAGCGCGTAGTCGTCCTGATCAAGCTCAATTTCGTCAAATTCCAGCGCGATATTGCGCACCGGGCGCTTCAGGCCTTCAACGAGATGGGCGAAATCAATCTTGGGCCGATCTGCAAAGATCAGCGTCGCTTTTACCGTGTTTCGTTCCTGTGACATGGTCCGAATCTCCCCAGAGCCCCGATTCCTTCCAATTTTGATTTAAATTTGGGGGGCAATTAGGGCGAAAAAGGGAAAAATGGCCGGTCGCTGGCCACATTTTCAGGTTTTTGTGTCGTCTTGCCGACAAATGGTTTGGAATTGGTTTGACAGGGAAAGCAAAAAGGCGCCCCGCAGGGCGCCTTTCGTGTTCCAAATCCAGTTGAAATTAGCAGCTGTAGTACAGCTTGTATTCCATCGGGTGCGGAGTGTGTTCGTAGGCGTAAACCTCTTCCCACTTCAGCTCCATGTAGCCTTCGATCTGGTCTTTGGTGAATACGTCACCGGCCAGCAGGAATTCGTTGTCGGATTCCAGCGACTCCAGAGCTTCGCGCAGCGAGGCACAAACGGTCGGGATACCGGCCAGTTCTTCCGGCGGCAGATCGTACAGGTCTTTGTCCGAAGCTTCGCCCGGATCGATCTTGTTCTTGATGCCGTCGAGGCCAGCCATCAGCAGGGCTGCGAAGCACAGGTAGGGGTTCGCGGCCGGATCAGGGAAGCGAGCTTCAACGCGCTTGGCTTTCGGCGATTCTGCCCACGGAATACGGACACAACCCGAACGGTTACGTGCGGAGTAGGCGCGCAGAACAGGGGCCTCGAAGCCCGGGATCAGACGCTTGTACGAGTTGGTCGACGGGTTGGTGAAGGCGTTCAGGGTCTTGGCGTGCTTCAGGATGCCGCCAATGAAGTACAGGGCTTCTTTCGACAGGTCTGCATACTGGTCGCCAGCGAACAGCGGTGCGCCATCTTTCCAGATCGACATGTTCACGTGCATGCCGGTGCCGTTGTCGCCTGCGATCGGTTTCGGCATGAAGGTCGCCGATTTGCCGTATGCGTGCGCAACGTTGTGGATGATGTACTTGTACTTCTGCAGCTCGTCCGCCTGATGGGTCAGGGTGCCGAAGATCAGGCCCAGCTCGTGCTGGCAGGACGCCACCTCGTGGTGGTGCTTGTCGACCTTCATGCCGATGCGCTTCATGGTCGACAGCATTTCCGAACGGATGTCCTGGGCGTCGTCGATCGGGTTGACCGGGAAGTAGCCGCCCTTGACGCCCGGACGGTGGCCCATGTTGCCCATCTCGTACTCGGTGTCGGTGTTCCACGAGGCGTCCTGTGCGTCGACTTCGTAGGAGACTTTGTTGATATCGACAGAGAAACGGACGTCGTCGAACAGGAAGAATTCGGCTTCCGGACCAAAGTAAGCTGCGTCACCGATGCCCGACGACTTCAGATACGCTTCGGCTTTTTCGGCGGTGCCGCGCGGGTCGCGCGAGTAAGGCTCGCCGGTGTCGGGTTCGACAACCGAGCAGTGCAGACACAGGGTCTTTTCTGCGTAGAATGGATCGACGTAGGCCGAGTCAGTGTCAGGCATCAGTTTCATGTCCGACTCGTCGATCGATTTCCAGCCGGCGATCGACGAACCGTCGAACATAAAGCCTTCTTCCAGGAAGTCTTCGTCAACCTGATCCGCCATGACGGTAACGTGCTGCAGCTTGCCGCGCGGGTCGGTGAAGCGGATGTCGACGTAATCGACTTCCTCGTCCGCGATGGTCTTGAGAACAGTCTCTTTGCTCATGTGACCTTGTTCCTCTCTTTAGGTGGTATTCGTACCGCAGGGCGGTGATTAAAGTGCGTCTTCGCCGGCTTCGCCGGTCCGGATGCGGATCGCCTGTTCAACAGGCGAGATGAAGATTTTGCCGTCGCCGATCTTGTCGGTTTTGGCAGCGTTGATGATCGCCTCGACAGCACCGTCGACCTGATCGTCGGCCAGCACGACTTCGATTTTTACCTTGGGTAGAAAATCGACGACATATTCGGCGCCCCGATACAGTTCGGTGTGGCCTTTTTGGCGGCCAAATCCTTTGACCTCGATCACGCTGAGACCCTGAACGCCTACGTCCTGGAGGGCTTCCTTCACCTCGTCGAGTTTGAACGGCTTAATAATTGCCTCGATCTTTTTCACGGCTGTCGACTCCCTTTGAAATCCTTGTGTCCGGTGTGAGACCACTTTCCCGATCTGGGAACAATTGGCTAAGGTGAGGGGCACTGCGTGGCAAGAGGGATTCAGGTTGTGTCGGTAAAAATTTGTGCTGTTTGCATGAAAAATGGGCAGTTTGAAAACTTTGAGGGGTTTGGGAATGGCTGAACTGCTAACATCTGCCCAAATGCGCGCCATCGAAACGGCCGCAATCGAGTCAGGCGAGGTGACCGGTCTGGAGCTCATGGAGCGCGCCGGAACGGGCGTTGTCGAGGCGATTTTCGAAGAGTGGCCAGAGATGGCCGAAACCCCGAAACGCGCCGTGGTTCTGTGCGGCCCGGGGAACAATGGCGGAGACGGGTTCGTTGTCGCGCGGTTGCTGAAAGAGCGAGGCTGGGAGGTGGAGGTGTTCCTGTATGGGGACGCCGAGAAGCTGCCGCCGGACGCGCGAGTGAATTATGAGCGGTGGTGTGAGTTAGGGGAGGTGGGCACCGCGTCAGAATTAGTGGAACGCCTCAGGTTTCCGAATTTTGATGCCGATAACCCAAATCTAGATTTGTTTATTGATGCGGTATTTGGGACCGGATTGGCTCGCCCAATTCCAAAAGAAATAGGCGATATTGCAGCGTCTCTAAATGATCGAGAGGAACCAAACCAAGGCTGGATAGTGTCAATCGACATAGCCTCGGGTTTATGTGCCGATTCCGGCCGTGTCATTGGTGATAATCCGGACGCTGTGTTTTTCAGCGATCTGACAGTTTCGTTCCACTCGGATAAATGCGGGCATCGACTGACCAAGGGCAGTGAGATATGCGGCAAAACTGTCGTCACCGATATCGGCCTCCACGAATTCAAGAGTAGCCGAGCTAAGACTGAGAAGCTTAAAAATGGGTTGGTTTACGAAGTAAAGCCGAAGGCCGCTGGTAAGCAACGGACTTTGAACAAGTTCTTTCATGGACACTCGGCAATTTTGTCCGGCGAAGCTGGTAAAACAGGTGCCGCGCGCTTAGCCGCCCGAGGCGCTCTGCGTGTGGGGTCCGGTTTGGTGACCTTGGCGAGTCCATCTGATGCTCTCGCCGAAAACGCCGCCCAGCTAACCGCTATCATGCTGCGCGAGGTCGACCATGCTCGTGCTCTTTGTGAAACCCTTCAGGATCAACGTATAAATGCCCTCTGCCTTGGCCCGGGCATGGGGCTGTCCGAGGACAAGGCTGCGATGGTAAGCGTGGCATTGGAGTCGAACCGCGCGACGGTTCTAGATGCCGACGCGTTGACGTTAATCGCTCAGCATCCGTCGCTCTTTGGGGTGTTGCATGACAAGTGCGTGCTGACCCCTCATGCGGGAGAGTTCGCGCGGCTGTTCCCGGATATTGCCGAGAAACTGAATGCGGTGCCGACAAAAGGACCGGCCTATTCCAAGGTCGATGCGACTCGCGAGGCGGCGGCGCGGGCCGGGTGTGTGATTTTGTTCAAGGGACCGGATACGGTGATTGCTGCACCGGATGGGCGGTGCAGTATCAACTCGGCGCACTACGACAGGGCCGCACCTTGGCTGGCAACGGCTGGGTCGGGGGATGTGCTGGCAGGGTTCATCACCGGGCTGCTCGCCCGTGGGTTCAGCCCGATGCAGGCGGCTGAGACCGGCGCTTGGCTGCATGTGGAATGTGCGTTGGAGTTCGGTCCCGGCCTGATTGCCGAAGACCTGCCAGAGATGTTGCCGAAGGTGTTTAGAAAACTGGGGCTTTAGGATTACAGCACCACGCCCTCTTTCACGCCGTGGTCAGTCTTCTTGTCATAGGCGTCCTGTACCTTCTGGTGGTCGGTATAGAAGGTATCCATCTTTTTCTGGAAGACGGTTTCACCGTAGGCCCCCGCCTTCTTGACCATTTTCTCGAATTTCTTGAGCTCTTCCAAAGACTTTTTGTAGTGGTTGTCCTCGTGTCGCTTCAGCCGGACCCACATGATGTCCCATGCCTTTTGGCTGTCGCGGTCGGCTTTGTTCCAGCCCTTCCAGATCGGCATGATGATTTCCGGGGTGCCACTGATCGTGATCTCGTGAACTACGCCGTTTTCATTCATGTTGTAGTTGATCTGGATATTACTGATGTAGCGCCCCCAAAATCCGTTCTTGTCCATCGCTTTTGCAACCGCATCCAGATCAGCGCCGCTATAGTTTTTCTTGGTCATCGAGGGCTTGCCCAAGTTATTCGTAAATTTCATCGCGCGTTCCTCTCAAAGTCATAATTCAATGCCCGGATGCTACCACACGCGGGGATTTGCACGAAGCGGCGTGCTCTCAATGCGGGTTGGCGCAAGAAAAACGGCTGGAATTGGCTCAGCAAGTGTAAATCAACACCTTTTTCCTCTCGCATCCCGTAAAATCCTTTGCTAGAACGGCGCCGATTTCCAAGGGGCGGCCCGTGCGGGCTGCCCNNAGACGCACCAGATTTAGGTTCTGGCGCCGCAAGGCGTGGGGGTTCAAGTCCCTCCACCCGCACCAAGGTTGATAGAGGATGACAAGACAATGCAGGTCACCGAGACCCTGAACGATGGTCTGAAGCGCGCATATCAGATCACCATCGAAGGCGCCGAGCTGGACGCCAAGGTCAACGAAAAGCTGGCCGAGGCGCAGCCCGAGGTCGAAATGAAAGGCTTCCGCAAAGGCAAGGTGCCGATGGCGCTGCTGAAAAAGCAGTTCGGCCCGCGTGTCATGGGCGAAGCCATGCAGGAAACCATCGACGGTGCGATGTCGAAGCACTTCGAAGACTCGGGCGATCGTCCGGCCCTGCAGCCCGAAGTCAAAATGACCAACGAGGACTGGAAAGAGGGCGACGATGTCGTCGTCGAGATGTCCTATGAGGCGCTGCCGGAGATCCCGGATGTCGATTTCAAAGACATCTCGCTGGAGAAGCTGGTCGTCAAGGCAGAAGAAGACGACGTTCAGGAAGCCCTGAAGAGCCTCGCCGAAACCGCGCAGGACTTCGAGGACAAAGACGGTGCGTCGGAAGACGGCGATCAGGTTGTTATCGACTTCGCGGGTAAGGTTGACGGCGAAGCCTTTGAAGGTGGCTCGGCCGAAGATTACCCGCTGGTTCTGGGTTCGAACTCGTTCATTCCCGGCTTTGAAGAGCAGCTTGTCGGCCTGAAAGCCGGTGAAGAAAAGGCTGTTGAGGTCAAGTTCCCTGAGGATTACGGCGCGGCCAACCTGGCTGGAAAAGATGCTGTGTTTGACTGCACCGTCAAGGCTGTCAAAGGCGCTGTCGCTGCCGAGTTGAACGACGAACTGGCCAAGAAATTTGGTGCGGACGATCTGGAAGCCCTGAAAGGTCAGGTTTCCGAGCGTCTGGAATCGGAATTCTCCGGCGCATCGCGCGCAATCATGAAGCGTCACCTGCTGGACTCGCTGGACGAGAAAGTCTCGTTCGAGCTGCCGCCGGCTTTGGTTGAGGCAGAAGCCAAGCAGATTGCGCACCAGCTTTGGCACGAGGAAAACCCGGACGTCCACGATCACAACCACGGCGAGATCGAAGCGACCGACGAGCACACCGAGTTGGGTGAGCGCCGCGTGCGTCTTGGCCTGCTGTTGGCTGAGCTCGGTCGTAAGAACGAGATTGAAGTCTCGGACGCCGAATTCACCCAGGCTGTCATGAACCAAGCCCGCCAATACCCGGGTCAGGAACGTCAGTTCTTCGAGTTCATCCAGCAGAACGAGCAGATGCAGCAGCAGCTGCGCGCGCCGATCTTCGAAGACAAAGTTGTCGACTTCATCTTCGAGCTGGCCGAAATCAGCGAGAAAGAGGTCTCGAAAGACGACCTGCAAAAAGCTGTTGAAGCTCTGGAAGACGAATAAGGTTTTCTGACATCAGGAAACGAAAGGGCCGCCCTCTTGGGCGGCCTTTTTCATGGCAAGCGGGCTGCGAGCAATTCGCGCTGCAGAATACTGACCCCGCCTTTGCGAATCTCGATAATCCCTGCATTTTTCAACTGGTTGAGTTCTTTGTTGATTGTCTGGCGCGTACAGCCAAGGGAACTGGCAAGAGCTGCCTGGCTTTGCTCGATCGAGCTGGTGTGGACAGACAGGTTCAGCAGGTGACTGCAGAGTTTCTGATCGACCGTATAGTAATGATCAGCAGCCTTCAGTTCGTTGTCACGCAGGAAGCGGCGAAACTGGATACGGGCGTGATTGCGAAGAAAGGCCGGATTCTTCATGAATTGCATAAATGTCTTAAAAGGCATCTCCAGCAATACAGCTGACTTGAAGGCGGTGCATGTTGCCAGAAGCGGACGTTCTGCCATGGCTTCAAGCTCTCCGAGAATATCACCAGCACCGTCAAACCCGATCAGCGTGGTAAATCCCTGTTCATTGTCATAGCTGATTTGAACGACACCATGAGCAATCAGGAAGATCGTGGTGTTCCTTTCGCCTTGCGATAGAAACTCCTGCCCGGGTTCAAAGGTCCGAATTCTACAGGCGTCGAGAAACTCCGCCTGCAACTCTGACGGTAAACCGGCCAAAAACGGCGCTTTGCTCATATGAGGAAACCGCAGACTGTTCTTCATACGTCCGAGTTCGCCCTTCTACCAACTACCTACCCGCAGCACCGAAGCGACACTTACATTTACCGGGCAATTTGGGCGGTTCTAGCTGTGAGCGGCCCCATAAGCAACAAAAACCGGAAACCGCCACTCTCGGTTTCCGGTTTTCATTACAAATTTGACCTGTCAGTTTCCCAGCAGGAAGAAGAACAACTTTGGGACTAAAACTTGGTCTGTGTACCCTAAANNGCAAGTGTCAGGTTGCCGACATTTGGCGGCAATGTCCTGTATTTACTTGGTGATTGCGCCCGAGAATTAGCGAAATGCTAATTGCTTAAGCGTTTCGGCAAGGCACAAAAAAACCGCGCAGCGATCGGCTGCGCGGTTTTGTATTCGTTGGTGGAAGAGGAATTATTCCTCTTCTGCCTGCTCTTCTTCAGCAGGTGCTTCGACCAGTTCTTCATCGTCGCTTGCAGCGGAACCGATATCGTCAAACAGCTCGGCGATTTCAAACTCTGCTTCAGCTTCAGCTTCAGCGGCCAGTTCTTGAATCGATTTGCCCGACGCTTGCAGTTCGGCTTCTTCATCCGAGCGGGCAACGTTCAGTTGAATGGTGATATCAACTTCGGGGTGCAGCAGAACGTGGACGTCGTGCAGGCCCAGTTCCTTGATCGGTTTCGCCAGGGCAACCTGCTTCTTGTCGACGGAGAAGCCAGCTTCAGTGGCGGCGTCTGCGGCGTCACGCGGGGTAACCGAGCCGTACAGCGCACCGGCGTCCGATGCCGAGCGAATCACGATGAATTGCTGACCGCCTAGCTTTTCGGCCAGAGCTTCAGCTTCTTTCTTGGTTTCCAGGTTGCGCGCTTCCAGCTGCGCTTTCTGGGTCTCAAAAGAAGCGATGTTAGCTTCCGAGGCACGCAGGGCTTTGCCTTGTGGCAGCAGGAAGTTACGGGCGTAGCCGTCTTTGACAGCGACCACTTCGCCCATCTGGCCCAGTTTGGCCACGCGTTCGAGAAGGATAACTTGCATCAGTTCACTCCTTACTTAACAGCGTAGGGCAGCAGGGCGAGGAAACGAGCGCGTTTGATGGCGCGGGCCAGCTCACGCTGTTTTTTCGCGGATACTGCGGTGATACGGGAAGGGACGATCTTGCCGCGCTCAGAGATGTAGCGCTGCAGAAGACGGGTGTCCTTGTAGTCGATTTTGGGTGCGTTCTCGCCCGAGAAGGGGCAGACTTTCCGGCGGCGGAAAAATGGTTTTGCAGCCATGGTTTATCTCCTCTTCTTAATGTTAGTTGCGGCGTTCGCGACGGTTGTCGCGTTCTTCGCGTTTCTGCATCTGAATCGACGGGCCTTCGGCGTGTTCGTCGACCTTGATGGTCAGAACGCGCATCACGTCGTCATGCAGGCGCATTAGGCGCTCCATTTCCTGAACAGCGCCCGACGGTGCGTCGGTCTTCAGGAAGGCGTAGTGGCCTTTGCGGTTCTTGTTGATCTTGTACGCCATCGTCTTGACG